>OLSN01000069.1_pt1 | contig 105964 bp, 96 predicted proteins | sample 1672411 | NCBI WGS metagenome assembly OLSN01 (sample SAMEA3136683, study PRJEB25190) | human gut metagenome | biome: human gut; feature: human-associated habitat; material: faeces | place: Austria | collected 2013 | reverse complement strand
TCATTAAAACTAAAACAAAATTTCTTAAAATCTTCATTTCTAATACCTCCCAAATAAAAAAATATATTTATAGTTTCACTTTTTTAAACGTTATTACACATTAAACAACTTAAAAAAGTTCCAACATCCAAAGTTACGCTAAAGTCTCCGTCATCAAAGTTTATGAAACTTAAGTCTTTGAATTTTAATATCTGGCCATACAACCAATTAATGTCAGATACTTCAACATAGCTTAAATTATTAGCCAAACTTTCACTTTCAGCAAGTGATTCACTTAAATATAATGTCAAACTTAAATTCTCACTACTTTTGAATAAAGTAGTATCCTCATTGCACAATACAAATATTTTTTCTTTAAACAATAAATTAACTAATTCATATTCATCATTATCCAAAACATTTGTGGCATTATCTTTACAATAATCTTTAATAATAGAATTCATAACCGTATCCTCCTTACATGTTAATTATATGTTAGTAAAAGTGTAACACCCTACTACTTAAATGTCAACACGTAAGTAGTTATATAAGTAAAGCGACCATATTGGTCGCCTTATTTAATAGTTATTCTAAATGCTCAATATCACTCTCTGGTTCAATATTTTCTGTTTCTTCAGTTGTTGTCTCATGTTCTGAAATCCACTCATTCGATACCTTGAAAGTATCAAAAACATCTAAACAATAATTAACTAAGTTTTCATAACCATCCTCGCCAAAAGAAGTTACTGCAAATATTCCTTCTTCTACCTTTGCAAGATATGTTACTATATTTTTATTTCCGGCTTTCATAAACAAACAGTTTGTCTCCCAACTGTTTCTATAACCTTGCTGTTTGTCTAATAACTTTAGTTCTCCTACCGAAAAGCCTGCGTTTAAATCTGTTGATAATAAATTTATTGCTGATTCCATGTTATTATCCCTAATTTCAGAAACACTTACTATTGAATCCGTATCATCAAATGAGTAGAAGTATGTGCTACCCATAAATGCCTGTCTTGAATCTGATACATCATATGAATAGTGATTCTCAAACAAATAATACTCTACATATCCACCATTTGGTGTAACTGCATCGTTATTTTGCTGCTCAAAAATAGATTGTGACAATTCTGCTGATGGTAACTGGCTTTCTTTATCACTATTTATTTTTTTTGCCAAAACATAACCACTTGCTACAACGATAATTAATAGTGCAGCAATTAAAACTATTACAAAATTACGAAAGATACGAAGTCTCTTAATTAAAGCATCAGAATTTTTTATTTTTTCAAGTTTGTCCATTCATATCCTCCTTTATAAATCAAAGTCAAAAATACAATCATTACCAAGAGCAATTCCACCGTTACTATTGTATGACAACTCGAAACGTGCAAAACTGTCTGTTAAAATTTTTTGCGATTTAATTTGAGATACACAGGTAAAATATAAACGTGAAGCAACATTTTCGTATATGCTAGCAAGTTTTGGGTTTACTAAAAATCCAAAGAATATTTTAATGTCGTTTGAATCATTGCAAGCAAGGATTAACCTATCATTTGGATTTTCACTTAAATAGTAGCAAAACTTACTTATTGTACGCTCAATGTAATCAACATATTCTGCATCACTTGTTGTAGTTGAATCTTTAATCAAGTATAATTTCTCGATTGCAACCCTACGTTCGTTCTTCTTTAATAAAGCAGGAAAACGCTCTACTGAATGATTAATTCTTATAATTCTTTTTTGTTCAAGCTCGTATCCTTCCTTTACCAAAGATAATGCTATGTATGTAACAGCAGCTTCGCCGAGAAGTTCCTTTGCACCTTTCATTTCGTAAAAATCCAAGTCTCTTACATTCATAGAACCCATTGCCCTGTTCAAAAACTTACGACCGTTTACGGATGCAAAATAAAAGCACATAGTTCCTTCCAATATGTTGCTACATATTATTCCTGAATTAGACAGTCGCCTAAGAACATCTGTCAACTCTGATTCTGTTGGTAATTTAATATCTTTCAACTTTTCATTTCTAAGTTTACATGCTAATTGTAATTCAGAAACGTTAACACAATTTAACTTTGAGATTAAATAGCCTACATGTATATCTGACATTGCCACACCAGGACACTTATCATTCTCGAAATTAACACAAGCAGTTATTGTATCCTGATCAAAACTTTTTACAGATCTTTTTATTAAGTTTTGACCTTCAAACTTAAATTCCTTATTATTTTTAACTGTTAAAACAAACTCTTTTGTCTTATTATTTCCCATAAGAACACCTTCCTCCATACTCTAATCATTTTCTTCCTTAATAAATGATATTAAATTATCATTTATTATATTTTCTGCTTTTGCAAGTACTTTAACACGGAATATTTTACGTGAACTATCAACTTTTTTGACCCAGCAACGGTAATACTGACCTATGGTTATTTCGATTCCTGATTCGTAATCACTAATTACCTGAATGCCCTTCACATCATCACAGGTGCCCCACCAGCATTTTCCATTTGGGTCTTTGCTTACGCATTTAACTAGCAGATAATCACCTTTTTTAAAGCGTTCTTCTATGTTTTGCTTAGTCCATGGATTTTCCGTTATATTAAGCCTGCTGCAGTTCCAATAATAAGGCTCATTTTTACTATTTCTCTTGGATACAATTTCGACATCAATCCAATCGCCTTTTTTAGCTACTCTTCTTAAATCCTGAATCCAACACTGAGAATAATCTTTAGCATAAATAAAACCTTTTACATTGGTATCAAGAATAGAAACTATTGCAAATGAATAGAAATTCCCGTTATCCTGAGCCTTTGATTGTACACTTATTATCTTTGCCGGATAAATAACGCTTTCACCATTTTTAAGTGCATCAGAAATCTTCAGATTTAATGACTTATCCACATTTATATGTCTTCTCTTTGATTTCTTCCACGCATCCTTACACGAAACATATACAATCTTATTGTCAAAGTCAATTTCCTTGATAACTGCCTCATAAGCCTTGGCCAAGCCATAAGTTAAATCTTTCTGCTCGTTAAATTCTTCTGCCTTGCAGATGACTGTACATCCATTACAAGTTACATGAAGTTCTTTATTAACAATAGCTGTAAACGAAACTAAAATTGTATAGCCGTAGTCTCTTGCTTTTATAAAATCGAGAAAAGTAGTTTTATCTTCAATGTTCTCAATTAACTCTGCACCTGAATCTACATAATTTTCTTTTCGTATGGTAGCTTCTTTTTCTTTAAGTAGCTCATCAATGCTATCATTTGAATTGATTATATTCATAACCGTAAACCTCCCTACATTTTAAATGCTGCCGCAATAAATCCTAACACAATTTGTGTTAAAAATAAGAAAAAAGGAATTCCCAACATAAAAGTAAATATTGCAGCTTTCTTTATATTTTTTTGCTTTTTAACTAGCAAAGTTAAAAATAAACCTATTAAAAAACTAACAAACCCAGCTATTATTGAACCAGGTAATATGTTCTTTGCTAACTTTGTTGTTGTTAAATAACCCCTCTCTTTCAAACTTAATCCTTCAAGTTCTTTATCTGGGCCATCGAACAGTCTATTGTAAGCCTCACCACTTGAATAGTAATCGTATATATCCGATGTAGAATTACATCCGGTACAAGTAATAAGCAGTAAGCCAAGAATTGTTAAAATCATAAAATATTTAGTTTTCACTTATCTTTTCCCCCTTCCTTACCGCCAAAACTTTCAAAATAGTTTGCGAATCCACCATCTTTGGAAACTTCTAAAGCGAAAGGATCAGAACTTTCTCCTTTATTTGCTATGAAACTTTTAGTCGTAATATCTTCACTATCTGAAATAACAGTATCATTATTGAGATATATAATCTCATTAGGTTTAGTGTCATATATCTTCATGTAACATCTTGATTTGCAATTATTATCTGCAGGCGTATAAACAATTTTAATTGAAACAAAATTGCTAAACTTGTCTAGCAGACTTTTTAACAAATTTCCTGTAGTAATCTTATCGTCTTTAAAAAAGACATAAATAAGGTCATAGTCTATTACCACGTTTAAGTTCATTTCTAAAAGCCAACTTACACATTTATCTATGATGTTTCTGTTAGCTATAGAAATATTCTCGATTTTTAGTATGGCAATATAACCGTCTTTAGTTTCTGCTACCTTTTTGTATATAAGGTCTTCTTTTGACATAAAACTGCTTCCATTTTCAATGTTTGCTTGAATAGTATAAAAATAAAAGCAAAACGCAATGTAACTTACTATCCTATTATCTATATGCGTTTTTAAGGTGCTTTTAACAATAAGATATCCATACAGTTTATTATCAAAAAATAACGGAACTGCGTACATGCTATCACTTATTATAAATTTATGTTTGTGAATAAAAACTTTCTGGTGATTATTTCTAATGAAGTCTTTAACTTCATTATCTTCAAGACTTTTAATTTTAGATGTTCCACCCATACATTTTGAATTGTTTCGCTCCCCAATTACATATACATACATATCATCTGACTTAGTAACCCAATTTACATAAGTCAGAATTTCGAAACATGCCTCATTAAAAGAATATTTATTAAGCATATAATCTAGTTTGTTTTTAATCCTTTTCAATTTTAAATTTACCATTTGTTATAATACATTTCTCCTGTAAAAAATCAATTTAAACACTTACAAGTTATCGAATTTTGTCATTTTGTCCAAAAATTTCGGTTTTTGTCGAATATTATTAGGTATTATTTTACCTTAATCTTTATATTTTTAGAGAATCCACTATAAATGTTCTTTCCATTAACAATAGCGTATGACCTTACTTTAATGTAATATGTTTTGCCCTTTTTTAATGAAAGTCTGACACTATTACCCTTTACTGCTGCAGTCAATTTATTGTTTTTCTTCCTATTACTTAAATATAGTGCATATCCGCTATATCTTTTTCCTTTTATTTTTAATATATAACTTCTACCCTTTTTCTTTGTTATCTTTATCTTCGGTTTACTAATATTAAAACTAATTACATTAGATTCTGCTGATGCATCAGAATTTCCAATAGAACCAATAGCCGGTACAGCAATTATCTTGTAGGTGTACTTATTCTTGTAGCTTACTTTTGTGTCCGTATAAGAATTAACCAATGTCGTACCTACCTGTTCATAGTTACCTGCTCCCGTCTTTCTCATTACTATATAAGACTTTGCATTAGACACGTTATTCCATGTTATTTTTATATCTTTCTTATTAGCCTTTGCCATAACACCCGTTGGAACATCTGCCTTGTAATAAACATTACCATTTCCATCAACCCTTATGTCTGCATCACTTGGTACTTCCACTGGAACATATATTGTAGAAGATTCACCACCTGATTTATCATCACTAGGAACAATAATGCTTGGCACAGTAGTCGGTGTATTATCCTTAACAGTTACATTGAATGCTGCTGCAGATTTGCTTTTATCAGTAGATACAGCAGTAATTGTTGCTTTTCCCGGCTTTAATCCTTCAATTCTCCCTTCATCATCTATTGAAGCAACACTTGGATTTGAACTCTTCCATGTATATGTTGTTGTAACACCTTCAACATCAGATTCTATGACAGGTAACTGTCTGTAAAACTCTCCTACATTTAATTCAACATTTTCATTTGTAAAGGAAATCCCCTTAATCTTATTTTTTACAGTAACATTAAAACTTGTCTGCAACACCGGGCTGTTAAGATATGTCAGTCCATCATACTCATAGAATCCCTTTACTACATTAAGCACATACCCTTTATAACTTTCATTGTAGGTTACATTAACTGTAGCTGTTCCTTCATTTTGAGCTACGAGCATTCCATTGTTAATTGATACGACATCCGGATTGCTTGAGACTACAGTTGCTTTAGTTAAATCTACTGCTCCATCATAAGTACCATTAAAATATGTGCTTGCATACATGCCCTGCAGATTTAAACCGACAGTTTCATCGCTGTACATGTTAACATCATCTCTTCTTATTGCACATAAAGGATTTCTAACATGTAAATTTAATTTTCGATATAAAGTAACATTATTATTCCTAAGTTTAATCGTTATTGTAGTGTCTATCGGAGCATAATTATAACTACATCTTAATATAATTCGTATTTCCTGATTCTGACCGGATAATTCACTTTTCAGTTTATAAGCTGAAAAATCAAATTGTATTCTTTTATCCTCAGGTATTACCACTAAATATAAATCTTTTAAATCCATACGATTTGGATTTACGTCTCCATTTGCTCTACATTCCAATGATAAAATCTGCTTATTTGTCATGTAAATATCATTACCAATCGTTGTATTTAAGTCTGTAACATCTATAACTTTACTATCAACTTCTTTTTCAACGACATCATTCACTGCAGCATTCACTTCATATCCTGAAATCGAAGAAAACGCACACGCAGTCGTCAATATTAAACATAATAACTTCTTAACTAATTTCATTTGTCTAAGTACCTCCTAATAAAATTTCCTTACATTTATATTCCACTTATAAAACACATGTTCAACATAATTTAAATTCCTACATGATTTTAATATTTATTTACGTTTCTTATTTTTCTTTACTTTCTTTTTTGATTTCTTTTTTGCATGTTTTTTAGTTTTACTTTTAGCTTTTTTAACTATTTTCTTGCCTATACTCTTAGCATTAGAATAATCACTGTATATCTTTTCACCGTCTACAGTTACAAATGCTCTTGCGTAAAGAACCTGACCCTTTTTCAATGCAAGATTTGCAGTCTGCCCGTTAATTGTAGCTATGGCTACTTTCTGTTTGTTTTTTACTACGTACAATGTATATCCTTCGTACTTTGCTCCACTGATTTTAATTTTACATCTTCCCTTTTTGTATTTAACACTTGTTATTTGCGGTGCCTCAAGCTCACACTTAACTCCAAGGGACATGTCAGACATGACAGAGTTGCATTCATTTCCTGACTGTGAAATAACAACTACCTTATAGTAATAATTTTTTCCGTAAGAAATACTTGAATCCCTATATAAAGTTCCATTAGTTGTAGCAATTTTTATAAATTCCTCATTTGGATTTGAAGCTCTGTATAAATCATAAGTTAATGCACCGCTTACAGGCTGCCATTCAACAATTATGCAACCACCACTATTTGTTGCCCTTACATTTACTGCCTTATCTTCTCTTACACAAACTGAAAAGCTGGCACTCTTTTCACTACCATCTGTAGAAAAAACTGTAATTACACTTTTTCCTGCCTTCAACGCTTTTAAGTTTCCTGATTTGTCAACTGAAACAATATCCTTATTTGATGAAACCCATGTATATTCTTTCTTTGTTACTCCATCTACTGGATACACTGTTACATCCTGCTTATATGTTTCACTTTTATTTAAGGTTACATCACTTTTTCCAAAAGACATCTGAGTTATTTTGTCATAAACTGTTACTGTATATACTGCTGTCGGATTATTTACAGTTACAGTTTCATATTTACCCTCATTATTTGGAACCATTGAGCGGTAAGAATAATTATAAGTAACAGTTATCTTTGTACTACCACCCTTTAACGCCTTAATGTTTGTACTGGTCAAGCTTTTTTGTAACACTTTGTTCGATAAATATTTAACTGTAACGAGCCTCCATCGGTGTTAAATAGTTATTGTATGAATGAGGTCGAACATAATTGTACCAGTTGATATATTTCATAGTAAGCTCATCCATCATTTCAACACTTGAAAATGATGTTACGTTAAAAAAGTTGCTTTTAAAAGTGTTATAGAATCTCTCCATAGGTGCATTATCATAAGGGCATCCTGCCTTGCTCATACTTTGAGTAACATTATTATCTTTGCAGAAATTTACAAAATCCCATGAAGTAAATTGTACGCCTTGATCTGAATGCAGAATCACTTCAGGATAATGTTCCTGCTCCAATGCTTTTTTGAGGGTTTCTATTGCTAAATCAGTATTAATATAATTACTGTTTAATGATGCTACTGCTGATCTGTCAAATAAATCAATGATAGAGCAGTTATATCTGAACTTTCCGTTTGGCTGGCGCATATAAGTAAAATCGGTGCACCATACTTTGTTTTTACAATCGACTGTGAAGTTTTGGTTTAAGAGGTTATCAAATATTTTGTGTTTCTTGCCTGTTTTATATCCAGGCTTTGAATGCATAATTACAGCACATAAATTAAGTTCTTTGTTCATGTATTTATGCATAGTGGTATTACTTACTTCATACCCATACCGTTTAATAAAAATGCGCATAGCTCTATAACCTATAACACGGTTATTATTGTAATAAACGTACTTTATAAGCTCAAAAATATGTGCCAAACGCTTGCGATATTCTCGCTTTGCATCCTTTTTATAATTGTAATAACAGTTGGGACTAATACCAAACTGCTGACATAACCATCTTAAACCAAATATATTTTTATTTTCATCGATGAATCGATATACCACTAATCGATTTCCTTCGCGAAGAATGCCGCTGCTTTTTTTAAGAAAGCAATCTCTTTGTCTTTTTCGTTGAGAAGCTGATTTAATCTTCGGATTTCCCTGGCTTCATTAGATTCAGATGATGTGCTAGTGGTATAAAGGCATTCTTCCTTGTATTCGTTAACCCATTTGCTAACGGAACTTTTGGCAATATTATAATCAATAGCAATCTGTGGTATTGATTTATTACCAGCCATATAGGCTTTAACTACTTCTTTTTTGAAGTCTTCGCTGTAACGTACTGACATAGTGATGTCCTCCTTAATTGAATAATATTATAATATATTATTCGAACAAGTTGTTACAAATTTATTATACCACTACAGTTTCCATTTTCATCAACAGAAACAATGTCCGGATTAGATGAACTGTATTTTAACAAATGTGGAATTAATTTGACGGATGATTCTACAGTTTTCTTAAAATAATTTACATGCTTTACACCATTTATTTTTGGAGTAACACTTTCACCTGTAAATAACTGTATATCATCCACATTTATGGAACTTATTGCATCAACTTTATGTATTGTATACTCAGTTGAATATACCCTTCCTGCATCTGTTGTAAGTTTTACTGTAAGTGTTGCATCAGATTCATCATCTCTTGGAAAAATCGCATATCTTGGAAGGTTAGGACTCGCACTTGATCCCGGGTAGTTTTTTATCTCAAAGCAGTTTTTGTCACTAACTTCAAAACTTACACTTCCTTTTTCAACACATTCCACGTCAAACCCAATGTAACGGTCAACATATATGTCATGCCCATTCATTTTAGATGTAGCATCATACAATCTAACACTTATTCCATCATCAGCAAATACGCTCATCCTTGGCATGAACAATAATGTCATTAGCATTAATACACTTAAAACTCCATAATAAATACACCTTTGTTTTTTCATAGTTTTCTTTTCATTCCTTTCTTTTAGTACACAACCACTATATATATCTTAAAGCCTACAGGCTGACCGTAACTAGAAATTCCTATACCGTAATCCCCGGATACACTGCCAATTCCTGAGTTGGCTTTTTCAGCAGCCTTCAAAATATTATCCTGTGAAGCAGATTCAACAGACACACTATAAGTTTTTACTGAAAACGACTTACTAGAATTTGTCAGTTTCTTGTATGTTCCACTTGCATCTGACAGCTTATTTGCTGACATGTATTTTGCAAGGTTGCTTTTCTCACTCGATGAAGAGCCACTAAATTTTGTTGTCACTGAATTTCTGATAATTGAAATCTTACTTGACGAAATAGCATTGCTCTCGGAATATGAACCAAGTTTCTTAGTTTCTTCTTCCTTCTTCTTTGTTTCTGCAGCTTTTGTAGTTACTACTACACTTGTTTCAACAACCTTAGTTGTAGGTACTACAGTTTCAGTGTTTTTCTTTTTCTTCTTTCTATTTTTCCTTGTTGTTTCCACCTGAACTTCTTCCGAAACAGGATTTACTTCTTCATCAGCCACGATTTCAGTTTCCTGTATTTCATTAACCGGTGTCTCAATCTCAGCCACACTTTCAGGTGCATTTGCATTTACATCATCACTTACATTAGCATCCACATTTTCATTGTTTTCTTCGTTATAAACATCATCTGTTGATACTTCATAAGAATCTGCTGCAACATCCGTCACAATCTCAGGAACAATGACAAGGTCATCATTCTTGTCCTGCTCAAATGTTTCATCCGAACCTGATGTAAACATTTTTATAACGACAAATAAAATTATTAAGATAATAACGGGTATGATTAATAAAAATTTCCTGTTAAAATTCTTCCTTAATCTTTCAGGTTTTTTAGGCTTATCCTTTTTCTTTATTTCGTTGCCATTCAAATCTTTATCATCTGGCGGATTATCCACTTCCTTCTTATTTACATTATCTGGTTCTTTATTTTCCACTATGTTAATCCCTAATGGGTCAATGTTCGAATCAGATTCTTTTGGCTTATCATCTGTTTTAATTTCTTCTTTTTTTACTAAATTCTTTTTGTTTTCTATTTTGTTGTCCTTATCAGGCTTTTTATTATCTTTCTTTTTATCAGCATTCTTATTATCAAAAAATGCAAACAAACCTTTCTTTTTATCAGGATCATCAATAATGTTCTGAGAAATTAGGACCTGCCTTAAACTTTCCGGTAAGTCCGTAATAACATCAATAAGCTGTTCCTTTGACAATAAACTTTCAACAAAAAGGTACTTGTCCCTTAATTTTCCATGTCCTCTGTTAAAATAGTTAACTATGTAATTCTTATATTTGTTACATATTTTCTTTGTGTAAATACCGCCAATATCCAATCCGTAGTAGCTCCTTGCCTCACTTCGACATCTTCCATTCATTATGAGCTTTGATATGTCAGTAACACTAACATTGCCTATGATTGAATTTAACACTCCCGAGCAGTACAGTTTGTTAAGGTATAATGAACCTTTCTTTTGAGTGAGTGCCATTATTATGTTCACATCCTTAAGCAATCTTAATTCAGCAATCTCTTCAGGTGTGTATCCACCCTTCATTTCAAGATTCTCTATAATGACTGCATCACTGACTTCATTATCCCTTAAATAAGTCCTTATTCCTTCCTTGTTATATTTTGTAACTGAATCTTTAATTACATATCCTGCATTTTTCAGTCTGCTTTCTATATGCTTAACTGTATTTTCGCTGTCAAACCCATACAGCATGTTTAATGTTTTTTTCTTTTTTGATTCAAATTTTGTTATATCAGGAAAAAACGGTGTTTCCTTTTTGTTTTCCCCATATACTGACTTATAAGTAATTGAATCCTGACTTAATTCCTTTAGTCTGTAATTTAATCGCTCTATAAGATTCCTTACCTGCTTCGTATTTAGTTCACTGCAAATGTTATCAAAAGTTTCAGGCACGCATCCATCCTTGTCTGCATCCTCTAACATTCTCAGATACACTTTTGCCTTATCATCCGTTATTTCATCAAGAGTAATAAAACAGTCATCTTCTCCTATTCCATAGTATTTTTTAGCCTCTCTTAATTCTCTCTTATTTACAATCAACTTTGCTACTTCCTGTGGTGTTGCTGAATCGAGCAGAGCCGATGTAATTCCTGCTGCATAAAGCATCTTTAAATATTCAGTTCCCCTAAAGGAAATATCAAGTATTGGGATAACATTTATGTCCCTTCCATCAGTAAGTCTTGATAATTCATAATCAGACCATTTTCCATCAAACTTCATTGTCTGCAACAACACTATCGCATCAATGTTTTCTTCATTCATTACACAATTTAAGACATCTAACTTTGTCTTACAGTAACTGAAATCAAATTCCACATCCATCCTTTTTAATTCTTCATCAATGGCGGATATGATTTTCTTTTCGTAAAATCCAAATATTACGTGCATTTTTAATACCTTCCATCTATATATTGACAATTTATACATAAACAGATGCAACCATATTTAGTATTTTTTAATGTTTAAAGGTATATTTAGTTGTATTAATTCATTCCATAAGTTCTTTAGTTTTATCCTTATTAGTAATTATCTTACAGCTACAACAACAAACCTTTGATCATCATTAGAATACATGCATGTAGATAAAGTGATTGCCGATGATACATTTTCGGTATCAAATTCGTCACAGTCTATCACTGATTTATCCTTACAATAATTAAGCCATGAAGCATAATCTTCATCAATGTACTCATCATCAGTGTTAAGTTCTACATTGTACACCAAATCACCTGCATTAATTTTCATAATGCTTATGATTCTGTACTCAAAGTTGCCATTTTCTGTATATATGTAAATCTTTTTACTTTTTTCATAAAAAGAATTGTCTTCGTATTTATGTAACTGGCCAAACATTACACTCGTCCAGTGTCCCATGTTATGTCCGTATATGATAGTATTTCTATTTGTAGCAATATCTGTTCCATACTCACTTTCATCCATAAAAATCGCTCCATATATTGAGTTTTTCCTGTCTATGTCGTGATTTAAGTAATAATTGTTATCCTTAGTCTGAACTATAGGATAATTAATGTCTGTCTTAGGTATCTTTATCCAGGCAACAACGTCTTCATTTTTCTTTTTTAATTTCTTAAAATTTATACCCTTTTCTTTTCCCTTTTTCATAACTACTTCATCAGCTAACTTTTGTTGTCCCTTAACTTCCAAAACATAATCACTTACCTTATATCCTGAAAAAACAAATGTCATTAATGAAATAATAAGTAAAAAATATAAAATAAATTTTTTCATGCATCTTTCCTTATTTATCCCTGCAATAAGTAATGTTCTTATTGCAGGGGCTAATGTTTTTGTAAAACTAAAAAATTGTTTTACACTAATTAATTACTTCTTCTTTTTTCTAAAAAGAACAACTGATATGCAAACCATGCATACTGCTGATATCAAGAGTAATACGGCAAATACATTAATTAAAAGATTATTACCAGTTTTAACGTTAGGGAATGATCCACCCCCACCTTTCTTTCCTATGTATTCATCAACTACCTTGATTTTCTGAGTTTTACTTGTGTCCTTTACCTTATACTTAAAGGTATCGGCTTTTTTGTGTCTTGCGGGTGCCTTTGTTTCTGTAAATGTATATGTTTCTCCGGCCTTTAACTTAGCTTCTATCATGTATGCTTTTCTATTGTTAGTCTTAAATTTTAAAACAACCTTATCCTTTGAATTCTTAACTTCCCACTCAGAACCACCAAGCAATTTTTTGTCCTTTGAGCTGTACTTTAAGAATTTAACTTTTATCGGTTTATCCTTCATATTAACTTTTTGTACTTCACCGGTATCCTTTGCCGTAAACTTAATGTCTTCAGCTGTAGAATAACCTTCCTTTGGCTGTATTTCTCTTAACGTGTATTCTTCATTAGCAACAAGTTTTGCGACAACCTTGTGTGGTTTCTTTGTTGTCTTCCACTTATCAACTTCATTTCCATTCTTATCCAAAATCACATACTTACAATCAGGAAGTTCCTTTTTGCCTGTTATGTCAGTTTTTGTAAATGAAAACTTAATTGTGTCATCCTTCATTGTCACTTTCTGAATTTCTCCGGTATCAAGCACTGTAAATGTAATACTTTCTGCCGTAGCATATCCGTCTGCTGCTCTTGTTTCAACGTATTTATATAACTTGTTTACACCAAGTTTTGCCTCAATTAAATGTGGCTGATCTGTTGTTACCCAACTTTCAATGACATTTCCGTTTAAGTCTTCAATCTGTACATTACATCCCGGAAGTTCTGCCTCACCTGTAATTGTTATCTTAGATAACAGGCATTTTGTTGTATCATCCTTCATTATCACACTGTTTCCATCAGCTTTTGAGAATGAACCGTCAGCTCCCTTAATTAATACATCTGTTGTAATGTTTCCATTTTCGTCCTCATTCTTAACAAGTTTAAACACTATGCTTTCTGCAGTTGTGTAACCATCTACCGGCTGTCTTTCAATGAATGTGTATTCCTCATCATGCTTTAAGCCGCTTATTACAATGTTTCCTTTTTCATTAAACTGTGCTGAGAGATTTTCATAATCAAGCTCATACGCTTTATTTAAAATTGCCGCCGAATCTCTTGTGCCACTCACCCATGATAAAATAGGATTCTTATTAGAATCATCAATTTCCATCTTACATCCTGCAAGTTCTTCTGAATTTGTAAGTTTAGCCTTGCCGAGCTCAACCTGCGTAGAAGTGTTTTTCTGTACTGCAGTCACGTTAATTTCAGGTGTCTTTTCGTCCTTGTACTCAACATGAACATCAATAGGTTTATCATCAAGATAATAACTGTCTGAAATTTTCTTTTCCACAAAGTAATAATCGCCACTGTTTAATTTCAAACTTTCATCATTATTATCCTTGTAGTTTTCATCCATGAATGGAACTTCTACATCTATGGTAGCTACACCCTTTTCGTTAGTCTTAACTGTTGTGATTAATTCGTCTGCCTTGTAGATTAATGTTCCATCTGCTGCATAAACATCATTTTTTGCGTAAAAATCAAATACAGTATTTGCAACTGCCTTGTCACTGTTTGCATCTTTTTTTACAATACTGATTTTTGCCTTTGCAAGTTCATTGTTTATCTTTAACTCGCCTTTTTCGTTTGAAGATTCTGTATCATATACAACCGGTGTATCCTTGTCTGCATACTTAAATTCAAGATTCCATGTCTTGTCAGGTATGATGTATCCGTAACCTGTTTTAATTTCCTTTACCGTATACTTACCAAGCGGAAGGTCTATTGTTACCCTGTTTCCATCAACAGTGTACGTACAAATACCACCACAATCATTCATAAATGTGGCTCCAACACCTGTTGTTACTGTTGCAACAACATCACCCTTTTTAAACCATGTTTCATTCTGGCCATCCTGTGTCTCAATATCTTCTGCTGCGGATACCTCAAACACTACATTTTTTAAGTCCTTTTTCTCAAAGGTAAGTTTTTTATCATCACTTCCTTCTAAAACTTCACCGGTCTTATCAAATGTAACCCTGCCTCTTGCTTCATAGTTTACATATTCCATTGTTACAACTGCATGTCTGTTACCTTCACTATCATTTGTGTACTCATAGTTACTTGCCTTTGAGTTAATCGTGATTTCAACAAATTTATCCTTTATGTATAAACCTGTTGCACTGTTTACCTCATAAATCTTGTACTGTCCGCTCTTAAGTGCCTTGACAGTCATTATTTCTCCGGTAATATCTGTTGAGAACTGGTCAACCTCAACCATCTTGTGTCCGTCACTGTAGCTTTGAACAATCTTTTTTTCTGTTCCATCATCTTCTATCTTATAGATTTCATACGCCGTATCTTTCTTTAATACTGTCTTTCCCGTATTTCCATCCTTTTTGATGATTTTTAAGTAAGCCTTAAACGGAGCATCGTTAAATAATGAGTGAACCGTGTTATATTCCTTGTCAACCGTTTCGTTAATAGGAACATCAACTTCTTTTGGTCCTATCATTTCAACATCTTCCCCACCTGTATCAATCTGTTCAATTATGTATTTACCAACATACAGATAGTTACTAATGGCATACCCTGTCTTGTCAGTTATAAGTTCTGCTCTTTCTTCTGCACTGCAGTTTTCGTAGCTTCCCTTACTCTTTAAATAAACCCTGAATTTGGCATTTACTTCATACTTGGCTTCACCCGTACCATCAGCAATTACCTTTTGTAAACTTACCCTTCCTAAATACGGTTCCTCATCCACGAAATGAATGTCTTTTGACGGACTGATTCGTTCCGTATACTGTGCACCATCCTCATTTACCGGATAAACCTTTGGATTTAATTTATATCCGTAACTAGGAGTTATTTCCTTTAAGTAATAATTTGTATCAACCTTTACAGGCTCAGTTACAAAGTATCCGTTTGCATCTGTCTGATACTGTCCTAAAAGATTAGTACATGCCTCGTCAGAATAAAGTCCGTATAAGGCAGCTCCAAGTGTTGAATCGCCTCGTGGAAGTCCGTCTCCTGAAAAACCATCCTTTTTCTGAACCCGTAATGAAACCTTTTTCCATTCATTTACAACTTCAACTTCCTTAGTTTCATCTGCTGATGCCTCTATATCTTCACCATCCGTGTATTCATTATGAATAAATCTGTCATCCTGAATTTCAGTTAAGATGTAATGGTTTACCTGCATTGCATGAGTACGTAATTCCGTATCTGCAGCCGTTTTAGCTGCCGCATAACTATAATCGTCCCGATTTCCCATGTTAGCGCCCGAACCTGTCAGCCAGTCATTATCTGAAAATCTTGTCTTTACTTCATTTTGTAGGTTGTTATCACTAATAATTTTCCAGTTAGTATCATCAATGTAGTAATAATCCCTTGACTGAATTCTGTAAGTAAAGCTAAATGTCGCAATACCGTCATCTCCCGTTATTGCAGTGTATTCCATAAGGTCACCACTCTGACCGTTTGGACTTGACATTCCGGAAACCTTTTCCTTAAAGTTTTGAACACTAATTCTAAACGTAATTCCGGAAACCGGATTTCCATCATCATCAGTCTTTTTAACCTTTATTGTCTGCTGATATTCCTTTGTTGCATTATATGGTGTAGCATTCCACTCAGGCGGTTCTTGTACCGGTGCACTAGTTCCTGTTATTGCAAGTAATCTCTGCTTGTATTTTGTAGCACCTTTTGGCATCCACATCTTAACTTTTGCTGTTACATCTTTCCCCGGATTAAAAATCTGGTTGTAAAGCTCTGCTGCAGTATTTGAATCCAGATATTTTGATGCGGTTCTTACCTGCTCAATAATGTTTGTTAACTTTGCCTTTGTTGTTTCGCCTTCCTCAACAGCCCACATAAGACTTTGTGCATACATGTATGCCTTGTCACTATGGTTCTTTGTTTCATAATACCAGTAACCAATTCTTGCCTTTAAATTTTCGCTGGCATTCTTGCTTGTGGAACTGTAGGTAGTCTCACCCTCAGTGGTGTATTCATCTCCATTATGACATGCAAGCCCTAAGTCCATACAAAAGGCATTCCTGCCATCAACAGAAATTTTTAACCAGTTGCCACTCTCCGTTTTTTTACCTATGTTAATGTTTCCACTTGCATTTAATACGGAAAACTTAGCCTTGCCTTCTTCCTTTGCGTTTACTTTTTTAAAATAAGTAACCGGAATAATCGTTAATACCAAAGCCACGGCAACAATCACTGACATTACTCTTTTAAAGTGATTTTTGATGTAAGTTCTCATTTTTCTTTTTTACAGATTTAATCTGTATCCTCCTCTCCTGTTTTTCAAATAACTCAATTTTTGGTTAATTTAATCTTTAACCGATTTTAAAAATGTTATCTGTTAATTTATGTGAAATTGCAGTACGCATATTAAAAGACTATTTTTTCTTTTCACTTTTCGCCTTTGTTTTAACCCTATATACGCCTACAACATATTTTTCGTAATAGCCAACATCTCTTGTTGTTACAATGCCCTTGCTACTGTTAGCCTCAACAAGTTTGTTGTTCCCAATGCTCATTGATACGTGCGTTACATGATTATCTCTTGAATAATATGTATCCACTGCCGGATCTGCATAAAACAACAAGTCTCCTGCCTCAGCACTGCTTATGTCTACCATTTCGGCATTTTCATCACACCAATGCTTTATGGCACTTGCAGTTGTGCCTTTTCCGGTTATGTCAAAACCTGCACTCTTGTATGCTCTGTATACCAGTGATGAACAGTCATAATATCCTTTCTGGTCTCTTAAACTCTGACTGTATATTGCACCACACTGGGACATTGCATACTTTACTGCAGCTCTTGATACCTTACCGGTTCCGCTGCTTGCAAAGGTCTGTTTCACATCAACTAAGGTCTTGCACTTTTCATAAGCATTTGTATGTCTTTTTATCAGCCCTTCCATTGATGTAAATGCTGAATTCTGCATACTTATTGCATACAACCTATCCACACTGTCAGGTGCCACATCATTTCCTCTTTCTGCAAAAAACTGAGCAAGCACTTCATCTGCAGATGCCGGACGGTTGTGATAAAGATTACAGTAATACGCAATTACCGATGAATTTGTAAGTCCCTTACTCTGGGCAATTTTTATATATCCTGATATGTCTTCTGCATACTGTAATTTTTGTACTTCTATACCAACATCTGAGCCTAAAAGGTTCTGAACCTTTAGGATTTCATCCTGTGTGAAGCTCGTCCATCCGGTTTCCTTTGTTATTTTTACATAAAGTGCATCTCCAAGTGTTGCTTTTGCAAAAGCCTTATCCTTTTTGCATATTCTTTTAAGAATGTTGTGAGCCCTTCCGTGATACCACTGCATGATACCCACTGTAATGTCTGCCTCACTGCCACATCTTGCATTATGAACATCTGACCAGTTACTTTGTGATTCAAGCTCCATGAGCATGTTTACAATGAAAGTCTCTAAATCAGAAGAACTTGTTACGTAACCATTCTTTGCCCACTTTTCATCGAGTGACACATACAGCTGCTCAAAATCAACTGCTCCACTTACACCATCAAGAGTTCCGTTTTCCTGCCAATACTGTAATAACTTGTATGCCTCTGTAATTGCACCTTCTGTCTCAAATCCATACGCAACCCTGTATTCACCTTCATCATATTTTGATAAATCAGGATAATAAGTGTAAATTTCGATGTTTACTCCACTTAAGTTTCCATTGGCATCACTTTTTTCTGCCACATCATATGTAAGAAACGAATGGTCGCTGTAACTAAATGAAAGTTTTCTTGTTCCTTCAACCTTGCCCGTGAATAATCCTGATATGTTTGCAAGGCTCTTTTCATCACTAAGCTGTTTTTTTAACAGTTCTTCCATTCCACCCTTACTGAAATCTTCATACGTAAGCGTTTCCTTAGTTCCCTTCATGTTTACATCAAACTGCCAACTCTTAAGATTACTCTTGCAACCATCCAAAACGTTTGAACCATCTTCATTGCTGTTTGACTTGTAATAAAGACTGTCCCATGTCATGTTTTCGTCAAATATTTGACCAAGTTTTTCAGTTGTGACAACATTGCTGTTACCATCTATCGCCTTGTTAAAATAAAGAGTACACTGCGTATCGCTGTCTCCATTTCTTCCATATGTAATTGGAATGTCGTTAAGTGTCACGGCTTTTCCGTTAATGGTGAAATTAAGGTCTGCCACATATGAAACTCTTACAATGTTTGCACTTTCATTAAACATTTTCTGTAATTCTGAAAACTTAGTAATCTGTGTTGTGTCATACTTTGTTCCAAATCCAAACAAGCCGCTTTCCTTTGTTGTCACATTTGTAATTCTTACATTTGTAAATGAGTAATCCTGCACCTGTGCAGCTCCCACTACCTTTCCCGTAAGGTCATTTACAAGTGTTCCATCCTTAATTGAATAAGTTTCCTCAAAGTCTGCGTCAAAACTGCTACCTGTTGCCATTGCATAAAATGAACGCTGTAAGAAAGCAATTTTCTTTTCCCTGTTTGCCGTATCCATGAACCAGTCCATTATGTACTGTCTGTTTGGATACTCATAATAAATTTCCTTTGCAAAGTATTCTGCAAAACTGTTTTTCCACTTAGAAACTTCCGAGTTAATGATTAAGTCTCTCTTACCATACGTATTCTTTTCATTATTTGATAAATCCGATAGATACGTCTCATAATTTGTTTTCTTACCCTGTTTTTCCTTAAACCAGTCAAACATGTACATATCATCTGATATACCGGCAACGCCGTTATAATCACTATCCGTATATTTTGTATTCATCATCGTATACATTGTGTACTGACTGTACGTATCCTGACCTTTAACAAGTCTGAATACCTTTTCAAAGATTCCATCAACAACTTCCTGCTTATAACAAAACGGAGCTTCCATTATTGCATAGGGTGCATTCTTTTTGTTAGGATTCGTATTTTTTGCTTTCATAAGGTCCATTTTTAAATAGTCCGTGTAACTTAGTAAAGAATACGGTGCCCCTGCAGATGAAGTTCCATTCCATGTATCTTCTGATGTGTAAAACAAATCAATGAAATCTTTTTGCATTGCAAACGTCCAATAGCCAAACGGGTCCTGTTTCCAAGAAAAAACGTTGTTATCTGTTCCATATCCCTTAGCTGAGTTCCAATGATAGTAAAATGGAATATTATAATATGATGCCTTAATCCACTCATTAAAAGGTACTGTATTATCTTTAAGTCCGGCTGATTCACCATATCCTAAAAGATATTCGTCATTAATGTTAATATTTTCATCACTGACACCTTTTTTCTTATACTCTTCTATTGTTTCGAGTACGCTTTTTGCCTTATACTGTCCATTATCCTCGCTTACCCAAGAAGCATTCTGATCCTGCACTCCTTTAGCATTACCTTTTAACTCTTTTTGCGAATATGTATCAGTACCACCATATACAAGTTTGCTATAGGCATTATCAAATTCCATACCGGCGATAAAGTTCAAAAAATCAGGGTCATTACAGTAAGACTTAACCTTACGCTCAAACTCTTCATAATTATCCATCAGATAAGTATGTACAAGTTCAGGACATTCCCTCTCGTAAATTGACAAATCATCAATCTGACTTACCACTGTTTCAATGAGGATTGATGGAAGAAGCATCAGGACCACAAAAATAATAAGAACCGGTCCAATGCTAAAAATAAGAAACTTCTTAAATTTTCTTTTTAATCTTGCTCCTACATCTTCCATTTATCCACCTACTGTCTTACTTATCTGTTGTTCCAATTACTTATTGCCTCATCGATGAAATCTCTAACCTTTTGCTGTTCCTTCGCGGACAATTCTTCAATGCCGCCTGAATATCTTCGCATGATATATTCAGGAACTTCATTTTCTGTGATACCATTGTTTCTTATTGCAGTTTCAACGTTTAAATTAATTGAACGCATTAACTGTTTCTTTCTTACTGCATCAAGTGCAGCATATTTAAGAGCTGTTTTTGCGGTTTTTGAACGCTCAACAGCTGCTTTTACATCTTTACCCGGTTCCATGAAACTACCCTCCATGTTTATGACTGATTCAGGCTCATAATGAATTCCAACAGGCGGAATCTTTTCACCCATTGAACCATTACTTAAATATTCAACCTGTTCGTTTGGATAATTTTCACATCCAACACTTCTACTCTGATTCTTTCCTGAACCTATGCTGTTCTTAATTTTTCTATATAGATTTTTTGAGCCCTTATATATGCCTGCTCCCATTTCTACTGAAGCATCACCAAGATAATTTCCGGCACTCATTCCGGCACTCATTCCATATGCCGTATAAGCCGGTCCCATCCATGACATTGTTGCAGATCCCATTGTTGCTCCAACACCTGACATTACAGTTTTTGCACCTGCCTTTGTGATGTTTCTCCTTGCTCTTTTTTTATAAAAATCAGACATTTCCTTATGAGATAACATTCCCTCAAATTTCGGAGAATCAAAATTTCTGATGTCAACTCTCTTCATAATGATTTCATGCATTCTCTTTTCTTCCGGTGTTGCGGTAGATGGGTCATATCTGTTCGTAAATCTTGCACCATTTGACCCTGCGACATTCATTGCACCTCTTGTTTCATAAATAACTTCATTGTTTGAACGCATCTTTGAAAGATTTGCTATTTTTTGTGATTCAAGACCTGAAATTCTAGCTGAGAGTTCTTCGTTTCTTCCCTGCAGCTTATCAATTCTTCCCTGTCTTCTTGCTATGTTTGCCTTTAACTTTTCCTGCTTTTCATCATTGACTTCACCACTTGCTAGCATTTCATCAAGTTTAGCCTGATCTCTTTCATTTTCATCGTTCAGTTTTTCAATCTCGTCATTATTCTTGTTTACGTTGTCTCTGTCATGGTCTAATTGGTTGTCTATCTGTCTGTTTTCCATTGCAAGTGCATCATTATCACCTTCAAGCTGATTTATCTTATCCTTAGCTGATGGTTCATCTGGGTTTTCTCCCTTATCTGCATTACTCTCCGGTTCGATGCCATCCTTATCTGCAGAATCATTCACTGCATCATCATTTACATCCTTGTTATCAAGGTCGTCATAATTTGCAGCATCAGGATCATTTTCTAGACCATCTTCCCTAACTTCTCCATCGTTTTCCATCCGAGGCGATTCATCTCTTGATAGCACTTCATCTTCGCCACTATCAATACCGTCCTCTTCGTAATCTTCATAAGGATTTTTTACTTCATCTTCCATGCCTTCATCATAACTTCTGCTCTCTTCTAACTTGTCAGCTTCATAATCATCCTTGCCAAGTCTGTCCAAGTCCTCTTCCATGGAAGCGTCCTTATAGTCTGAATAAGAATCTCTTATATTTCCTGCAATGTCTTTAATGTTATTAGTAGCTCCACGTAACAGTCTTCCCGCAGCCATCATTCCCATGATGCCTCCAAGAGAACCTGCCTGAGAACTTCTAAGCTGTAACATTACAAGCATCTGTTCTCTTGCCTTTAATATGTTCCACGCTAAAAATAACTGCACAATGGATACCGCAAGCCCATTTCCGCATATGATTGAAACCGATGCGACTGTCATTATAAGCACGTAATCAACTATCGGAATTGCAAGGTTTGTAATAACCATAAGTGTCCAGTTTTCCATTGCTCTTTTTCTTCTCTCACCGCCATATATGCATATGAATGGAAATGTAATGCAAAGCAATATATCAGTTAAAACAATTAACGCGTAAGCAAAAATAAACATTATGGTTAAAAATGCAGTTCCAAGACAAAGTGCAGCCGGAACTATCGCTCCACCACTTTGCTCATACGCATAAGAAAGAGTATCCCACAAGGACAATCCTTTTATTCCAATAGCTTCAGTCAATTCATCTCTAATTACTGACAGTAAAACATCCCTAAAGAAAATGGCCAAATCCCAAAAGTATGGCATAATACCCAACACAACAAACATGCTTAAAAGTCCAACAAATTCACTTTTAAATGTTTCTCTGCCTCTTGATGTGTTCTTGAACATATATTTCACAACCATGAAACAGCACATCACCGCAAGCAGAATGTATATGATTGCTCTTAGGGTTGAATAAATTAACATGGAAAGAATTCCATACACATTTCCTTTTGAAAACTCAAATCGCAAAAGAGCCGGATTATTATTGTCATACGAAAGTCTTCCAAGTATTATCGTATCAATGTCAAGCTGAATCTTTTCTAATGCCGAATGTATTCCATTTGCAACTCCATAAAGAAGTCCGCCAATTACTTTTTCAGCAGCGGATGGCTCTTCTTCCTGGTCAAACTCACCATTGTATGTCTGCCCTGTTGTAGTTTCTTCTGTTCCCTCAGCTGTGGTTTCCTCCGGAGCAGTTTGCGTGTAAATACTGTCATTATGATTTACAAAGCCAGCAGCCATTACGCTTTCTGATGTAAAAAGCATAAAAAATGAGATAATGCATATCGTCAGGATTGCTATTAAGTTTTTTCTTTTTACATTGCTTCCTGATCTACCCAATACATTTGCTCCTTTCCGACTTTTTGTGCCAACTTACGCATGTCTGTTTCAATCATTCTTGATTCACTGCTATCCATTATCTGAGCTCTTAAGAAATAGACAATGTCTCCATCAATGAGACATACTTCTCCGGGTTCTGAATAAACCTGTTCTCCATTTTTCTTTGTCCCATTAATCTTGTATACTCTTTCTCTTTGAATGTCTGTAAGTGGAAGATTCTTCTTTAAGAATTCCTCATCCATTCTTGACTGTTGGAATACAAACTTAACATCAGTAAGTTTGAATATATCCCTTGTTTCCTGCCATTTATCAACATCGGCACAAGCCTGAAATGCCCACCATAATCCAACATTCTTTTTTCGACATGTTCTTGTAAACATAACACTCTGTTTTCTAATGCTTTCGCTTGTCTCCCAATGCTTAACCGCTTCATCAAACATTACTATTAAAAATTCTGCTCTTGTTATGTCCTCATTGTTTTTCTTTATAAAGTTTGTTTCAATATATGGAACAAGAAGTGTTCTTGCCATTTTCTGTTCACTTTCCGGCAAATCCGAAATGTCAAATGTTGTAAACGGACAGTCAGGGTCGAATTCAATGGTGCTTTGTCCGTCAAAGTAAGGTGAGTTACCCTCATAGACAATTACCTCTTCTTTTTTACCATTTACTTCCTTATATCTATACTGTCTGTTTTCTTCCTTTATAATAGGAAGTTTGTAGTAATCATTTTTTGATATGAACTGTATTGAATCCTTCGTGTAATAAACTCCTTCAACCCATGTGGAAATGGCAGCTATTGAAATATGTATTGCCGTTTTCTTTTCCTTATTAGTTTCCTTATCCCAGTAAACAATAAGTTTTTTAAGGGTATCTGATATGGTAGGCATCTTCTTTTTTACTCTTCCACTTATGATTTCATTGTTTTCCATAAGTCGGCCTTCTTCATATACACTATCCACATCACCATCAATAATGCCCAAGTCATCATAAACTTCCCTGATTGCATCTGTTAAAACTTCCTTTATAAATGACTTGTAAATGAAATCAGCCTCATCTATCCCTACCATGGTTAAGAATGATAATAAAACCTCTTCCTTTTTCTCATTTAATTTAAGAACGACCTTATCTATTTTCTTCTTTGCGTCATATACTGTTTCCGGTGCAACATCAAACAAGTTGAATCTTTCCTTTGATTTTCTGTTAATCTTATATAAGGAACCATTTTTCATTAATGTAGGATTTGTATACTCTCCTGCTCCACCAACGCTCTGACTATCAATACACACAAATCTCATCTTATGCATATTGCAAAGTCTGTTTGATAACAATTTCATAAGTGTTGATTTCCCTACACCTGTATCTCCACAAAACATTGCAGAAAAACCTTTTGTGTGAGATGCATCATACGGATCCCATAAAACCGGATATCTGTCATATAACCCAAGACCTATAGGCACGCCGTTTTTATGAATGAATTTTTCATGTTTGTGATTGTATATAGCTGCAACTGCCTTCTTACTAAACACAAACCAGTGTATTGGATTTGTAAAACCACCAACAGAAGAATAGACTGTATTAAATGGAAGATTAGACTTAAATGCCTCTATCTGACATCCATAACATCCGCTAAGCATTATCTCTGCCTCGGTTGCCTCCATGTGCAATTTATCGCACGCGATGTTTAATTCGGCAAGTGTAAGTGCCCTAACTTCTACTAAAAAACCTACTTTATAAAACGCTTCTTCATCGCCGTCAATCTTATCAGCCCACGCCTCAGTTTTTCGCATCTTTCTTGAAACTTTTCGCACTCTGTTTTTATCATTTACTTCAGGTTTCTCAGCGTGGATTTTTTCACCATCAAGAACATTGATGTAGTTATCTAACTGTTTCGTGGATTCTTTCTTAGTCATTGGATTGATAAACACTGATGTTACAGCATTTTCAAAATCTGATATTTTAGACATCGTATCTGCAAATCTGATTTTTTTTGGAAGAGATACGATGGTAAAATTTCTTACATATACATCCCTTCCCCCATCATTAATTACCGTATAACTTAAAGGACCGGGATTTACGCCGTCAGGACTTGTAATCTGTCTTTCAGCAATTTTCTTGTCAAATATGCTATGTTCAACTTCTGAAAATTTTGAAAGTTCCTCATTTGAAAACTTAAATACATCTTCACTCTTTTTCTTTGCTTTGGAAATTTTCTGTGTAAGGAAAATAAAAACAATCATCAATATCACTAACATGACAATGGAACCTGAAAGTATCAGTTTAATAATTAAAATATCATCCATTTATTCATTCTCCTTTCTTTCCTTTAAGCATTTAGGACAAATACCCGTCATTAATAATTCTCTGTCTTGTGCAGGTACGTCATACAACATATCCTGTATAAGTCCCTGACCTTTAAGATATTTACGAAATCTCTCATACTGATTAGCTGTCAAAGGAATGTAATGTTTCTTTTTACATTCTTTACATTCAACAGGGAAAGTTATTTTATCATTAAGCAACTTGTCGTATCTTTCCTTTTTCTCCGGATCAAGATTTCTAAGTGCCATCTGCATATTTCTAATTTCCTGCTGTTCTTCTTTCAACGCCTTTTCATATTCATATATGGAATCAGAATCAACAATCATTTCAACCATGCTACTTCCAAGCATCTTTTCAACGCTGAAATCTTCTGCATACATTGGATGTGTTATTCGTCTTATTGCCTCAATTATTTCATATTTAAACATTCTTCTTGCAAATACAGAACTTCCTCTAAGTGATGCAATCTGTTTATTAGCCATTGTTCTTAACTGAGTTATTGCCTGCTCTTCTATCTGTTCATCAGTTAATGCATCAATAAATTTTGTCTTGTCGTATTCCCATTCAAGCACATAGCATATGCAAGGTTCCTGCTTACCTTCTTTTCCACTGTTTCTTTTCATCCATTCAAGTTGTTCCCCAATGTTTTTTCTCTGCTCATCAGTGGCAAAAAGCTCAACTCTCTTACTTTTCACCTTACTATAAAAAACATCAATATCTTCATCATCCACAAAAGGCTCCGCAGCTTTTAACTCTTCAAAATCGGCCTTCACCTCTAATACTTTTTCGACGAGTTCATCATATCTTTTCTCGAACATTTTAATTTGGGGCTCAAGACTTACGCTTTTAGTGTACTGCCATATCTGCATTGGATTTTTCATCAGATTTGTTCTTGCTATTTCAGATTTAATTCTCATTACCTTATCTTCAATGCTGGCTGAATTCCATTCAGTGCTGACCGATGATAACAACGCAAGATATCTTTTACCTTTTTGCATTACAATGATTCCGCCACTTGGAGTGTCAATGATGTCATCATACTTAAGAAAAGATTTTGATGTTATCCTCTTATAATTTTCGTAATTTTCTAATTCCTCATTATTTACCTTTAACTTAATATTCACATTTTTATAATTTTGTAAATATACAAGAACATATATCGCTATTGTTATAACAACGCAAACGGCTATAAATATGTAAACGTAAATCATCATATTATCCGGTATTGCTAACATTTACTTCTCCTTGTCACTCTCTATCGTATAAATTTTTTTTCTAGGATTTATTTTATGGAATATTTTGAATACCATGATTAAAAACAACGGTCTTCCGATTCCATATATATACATGGCTTCCGTCACCGGTATCATTGTTAAAGCAAAAACTATCAGCATAATAAATACTGCCAACAAAACTCCTATTCCCATATGTCCTGCAGCATAGAATTGCTTAACAAGAAACAAGCTTATGAACAGAGCCGGAATCAAAATAACCAATTGTTTTTTCTTAAAGAATTTAAACCAAAGGTCCTCATCCTCAAACTGATTCGGCATTTCCCCTTCATTATATCTAATTGACATATTTCACCTCTCATCCAATACTCGCTATAATCATGTCTACCATTGCTTTTACACAACCACATACAAATGTAAAACTAAAAAGCAAAATGACCATTTCAAATTTAAAAACTACATTTTCCTTAAATTCATTAAGTTTCTCTGGTGTCTTACTTACAATCATGTATTCTATTGCACATATCATCATTGTTATTACTGCTCCTGATACACCAACAAGCATTAAAATTTTAGATAATGACTGACTAATACTTACAATGTTTTCATTATTACTTACGCTGTTATCTTTCAGTAAATTTAGCGGATTTGTTTTTTTTGTAATTTTTACCATCAATCTGTAGCTAAATTCTTCCATAATATTTATGTTATACATTGAATATACCTATAATTAGAGATACTATACTTACGCCACCAAAAATCGCTGTCACTGCAATAGCTATTGTTAGTGCTTTTGATTTATGTTCATCTCTGTCGCTTCCACCTTTAAAGATCAACATTAAAAAGCCTAATACCATAATTGAGAGTAAAGTTCCCACTATGCCGGCAATAATTAACGTATTATAGAATGCACCACCTTGACTGACAATAGCCCCCTTTACTTCATCCAGCGAACCATTATCATACGAACCTATATCTTTGATATCGAAATTATCATAATCAAATGATTTAGCTGTCGCACTCTGATTACTATTCTTAGCTGCAAGTACCGGCATTCCGCTTGCAATGCTCATAAATGTTGTTGATGCAAAAAGCATCATGCTTCTTAATCTTCTTTTCATAATTTCATCTTCCTTTCCTTACCAGGCCATGCCTATGGCAATTCCAATACTTACAATGGACGTTGCTCCACAGAGCACACATATTGCCGCAATCAAGCCATATATTTTACTTTTTGTTTCTTCTCTTTTCTTCTTTATTAAAAGAACCACCCCTGTTACCATAAATGCAAGAACAGAGATAACAATTCCTGCAAGGAGTACCACTCTGTATATGCTCCCCGTTGCTTCCATGGTTGCTTTTGCGAGTGGATTTAATCTGTCGTTAGTTGGAGTATTTTTTAGAAAATCAAATTGATTAATACTTGTAGAATTAGTGATTGAACATATTAGTTTTTGTAAAACCATTTCTTACCTCCCAAAAATTTGCATAAAAAAAAGGCTAAGAAATGCATAAACGTACAAATTTAATGCGTTTGAAACGCACTAGATTAATAACGTTATGAAATTCTTAACCAACTAACGTTTATATAATAACATTATAACTTTTGTTTTTCAACGTTTTTCTACAATATACTTATAATTAATATCTACCATTATCATAAGAAAAAATAGCAGTAGCACCCACCATAACTTTGGTGAGTGCTACTTATATAAAAGTTTAGAAAGAAAACAAAGTTTTATCAAGACTGTTATTATTGAACTCTATCTTTAATCTGTTTAGTTCATCTACCGAACCAAGATACTTTACATCTAAAATCCTTTTCTTTTTATCTGCCGTATAGTAATTAAAATTGTCTCTTTCAATCGTTTTAAGATTTCCTGAAATTGTTAACTCTTCTAATTCTTTTAATCCTGAAAAAGCTGAACTTCGTATTTCTTCCACGCTGTCAGGTATCACTAATTTCTTAACTTTTCCTGAATTAATAAAACACTGGGGAATAACTATTACATTTTTTCCCAAATTTATTTCTTCAATATTGCTACAGTAATAAAATATCGGTATTATATCGCCCTTATCACTTGCCACATCATAATTAATCTTTTTTAATTTTGAGCAGCTCTCAAATACAGCATATCCAATATCCTCTACTGTTTCCGGTATTGTCACTTCTTCAATTCCACATTTATACATTAATCTGTTTGGTATTTTTTCAACGTCACTACCTATGTTAAGTTTCTTTATTCCCAAACAATTATAGAAAGTAGCCGAACTAGTATTAACTGCAGACACTGCATTATAATTAACTGTTTCTAATTTTTGACAATCATCAAAGCTAAAATATCCTAATTTTTTCAAACTTTTAGGTATTGTAACTTCTGTAAGTTCTCTATTACATACAAACACGTTATTTCCTATTTCTTCTACACCTTCAGGAATTTCCAACACCTTAATCGATGAAGAGTTAATTAATGAACTAGGTATTATTTTAACATTACTACCTATATTAAAGTCTGAAATATTTCTACAGGAATCAAATATTGAACCTGAACCACCTTTTACATATGCTGCATCGTAATTTACTACTTTTAGATTAAGGCATGATTGAAAAGCACTACCTCCTATACTTTTTACATTGCTTGGAATTGTTATTTCTTCTATTCCTCCACCGTATATAAGATAGCCAGGCAAATCTTTTACATTTTTTCCTATTATAAATTTCTTTAACGATCTACAGTTATTAAAGGCTGCAGTGCAACTAATTTTCGCTGATACTGCATTATAATTTACGCTCTCTAAATTTGTGCAATTTTCAAAGCAATCGTATCCTAGTTTCTTTACACTTTCAGGTATTAAAACACTTTTTAATCCTTTATTGTTTCTAAATGCAGAATTTCCTATTTCTTCTATCCATTCAGGAATTTCCAAATCTTCTATTGCTCCTGAATCCATAAAAAATGAAGGTATTTTCTTAACTGACCTACTTATATTAAGTTCTTCAATATTATTACATCCAGTAATAATAGGTGTCAATGAATGTGCTATAATTTCTGACTTTAGATTAACAATCCTTAAATCTTTGCATCTTTCAAAAGCTCCACCTTCAACATCTATACCCTGCGTATCTTCAAATGTAACAACATTAATATTCTTTTCTTCATAGGCGTGTTGAAGTATTTTCTTTACAGGAAGATTAAGTATTTCATTACTTATCACTTCCACTCTGTTTCCATCATCATCTTTATTTTCTATTAAATTTTCTCTCGCAAATTCATTATATCCAGATATATTTACTTCGTGCTTTGAAGTAATCTTATACTTATATTTTCCATATTGATTAGATACCGCATTAATGTAATCAATAGGATACTTATGCCAATCCTTTGCGTTTCCCGGATCTAAAAATTTTGAAAGTTCATTAACCTGAGAATCCGCAGCTATGGAAATAACCCTAGCCGTACAATCAGCAACATATTTTATTGTTTCATACTCTGCCTCTATACCAAGAAAATTAAGCGCCACGTCTTTAGCCATATCTAAAGCCAATTCTCTTATTTGTTCTTCAGGAGTGCCTTCTTCTTTCTCCTCGTTAAACATTCCCACTTCTTTTGAAGCAACAATACATGCAGAAATTGCACTAAGTGAAGACTTAGCCATTTCTTTATACACTTCTTCATCTTTAACCTTACCGTCAGCTATGTCTTCAAATCCATTCTTTGCAGACTTTAATTCACCGAGAGCAATTAAAAACTGTAGATTGCTTTTTATGTAATCCTTCATTTTGTTTGGCATTTCCGTATGTAACTTTTTTTCAAAATCTTCACATTCTTCCACACTAAATCCATCTACAGAGACCTTACCACTCACCTTATTGTCAATCACTCTATTAACATAATCTTTTAAACTTGCTTCATCATCATCCTTTAGGACATCCTTCATTCCTTCTTCCGGAAGATTTGCAAAAAATTCTATATAACTTTCAAATGTTAATTTGATTTCCCCTGTTTCTTCATTGATTTCCATAGGAAAAATCTCTTCAATTAAATTAATCTGGTCTTCTACGCCTGCTATCATCCAATTACACGTTTTAATCCATGATTTTGCATTCAAAACCATCCATTCATTCATATCAAACGCATCTGCTTTTACATTCCTATAACTTATTGATGATACAAGCATAACTACAACCATAAAACCACTTAATACTTTACACATAAAACTATTAAACATCTTCATAACCTCTCCTCCTAATACACTAAATAAAAAACATATGCAACTGCAAAACCCATATGAGCTATCATGCTACAATGTGGATTATCCGTTTCATTTTGCAAAAAACCTGTAACTATTCCCAATGGCAAAGTCACAATAAACATTTCTTTACTTCCCTTAAACAAAGAAAATACTAGCGCCGAAATAACAATCGCCGAAAAGCCATCTCCAGTTAATGCCTTAATGTCCCTACATAGAATATGCCTGTAAAGCAATTCTTCAAGAACAGGCACAAGAACAACGACCTCAATCAAAAATAAAATGAAACAATCTTTTGGTACACTTTCATCATAAATATACATATTGCCCTTAAGTAAGCTAAATATCATTGTCATTAATCCCATTCCTACGGCAAAAGAAACAATTCCATATATCAAGTACTTTCCAAAAGAAACACCTTTTATTTTTTTCAGCTTAAACATTTTGCCAAACTCATTGTCTTTTGATGACAATATCAAAATAATTACAATAAATATAATTTGCAATGCTATGCTCTTTAACATTCCGACTTCACCATCATTAAGTATCAAATTTAAAAAAAGCACATATATTGGAATCAAGAGCACCATTCCGGTTCTTAACATTATGTTTCCGTCCTTTTCCACATTTTCACCCCACTTTCCTTTTGTTCTGTAACACTCTATTACCGTGATGTCATTACAATATTATCACACAAGCCTGATTTATTCAAGAATTTTAAAAAATAAAAAAACAGCTACGAAAAATGTAACTGTTTTTTATTTCTAAAACTATATTAATATTACCAAATAAACCAATCCCTTTCATAATAATATGTATTAGAGTTGTTTTAACATATAGAAAGTTTAAAACTGGTTTACGGCCTGCAACAGCAGGTACTTTATTTATTCTTTCAACTTTAAAATTATTGGCAAATCAAATTGGCCTACAACAGTAGGTATTTTATTTATTCTTTCAACATCTGCAAAAATGTTCTCTCGATTTGTGCCTACAACAGTAGGTATTTTATTTATTCTTTCAACAATACAAACTCAAATATACAATAAAGCCTACAACAGTAGGTATTTTATTTATTCTTTCAACTCTTATCTCGGCAATATTAACAAAAATTTTCATATTGAAAGCAATCATACTAGTCTATATTTATAAATTTTTATGTTTTATTTTGCTTAAACCATAAATTATCATGCATAAAGACCTAGCTTTGCATTCACATCTATTAGAATATCAGATAAGTTCATTCCTGTCAAAAAATTCTTTTTAGTTAAATGGCAAAAACAGTAATTATATGTACTCCTATATAAATATTAACATAACTACTTCCATTATCCTATGACTATATCCGCAAGATTCTTGAATTTAACTTTTCCGTCTTTTGAAATTTTCTTTTTAACTCTCATTGCTCTTTCGTATAAATTTATGCAGGTAATAACCTCATATATGTCTTTGTCCGTTCTAATTAGAGAATGACTAACCGGAGAATAGAAGTATGAATTATTGGCACCAACATTATACATTTGTAATATTAATCTAATTATTTTGTGCAGTGTAGTTACATGATTTTTATTTTTCAAGTCTACGTAATCAAAAATATTTTCGCCAGTAGCATATTCTAACCCTATTTTTTTCAATTCACTTTTGATTGTCCCGGTTAAATTAACTTCATTCACGCCTTTTTTATTTTGAACAATTCTATTACCTGAACTATCGCAAATAAATACCTCTTTAAAATCTTCTTTAAACTTAGCCGATTCAAACTTTAATTCAAATAACTTGGTATTTCTATTAAATCTTAAATCACTAAATTTTTTAACAACATTTTTCTTTTGAATATTTGTATTTGCAAAAGTATCCGCTAATTCTATAAAATTAGAATCCACATCCTTATTTGAAAGATAATAAGCCGGCACCTGAATAACTATTCCGTTCCAAATTTTTTTATAATCTTTTTCTTTTTCAATATTACATAGATTGTATGGTTTAAATGTACCGCCATCCTCAAAATCTTCTTTGGTATTATCCACCAAATAACACAACTTATTTATGAGTGCCGTCTTAAACTTCTTATAATTTCGATTTTTTAATAAATTTCTATCTGCATTTGCACTTTCTTCTTCCATAACTACAACAGCATCATATTTAAGTACCAAATCTGTTATATCCTTGATGGCACACGAAATATATCCTTCAATAATTGTCTGATTCGAACCTACTGATTTCCAACTCTCCATATTTATTTTCTTTAGTTCTTCTTTAATTTCAATCTTTTCTTTATAATTAACATTATTAGCAATATCTAACGAGCGCTGTTCAAGTAAATTTCGTTTTTCATCAAATACACAAACATATAATAGATGATTCCTACTCTTTGTTATTGTAATTATGTTCTTACTTTCTTTTATATACTTTCTCGATAACTCATCATATTTTTTTGTTTCTTTCCTGATATTATCAATACAAAGTGGCATATGCAATTCAAATTGTTCTACAGTATACCTTTTATCCTTAATAATGTCATGTTTTGCGACTTTTGTGATTACATTATTATAATCACCTATATTTTTTACTATGCTTTCATACTCAACTCCAACAGTTTTCCCATCCTTATAGTGCTTATTCACAAGAATACTTCCTTGTTTATGTACATAAGGATTTGTTATTTGTGGTTCTCTATAAAAAACTTCTGCGTTTGCCAACAACTTAACAATATCTGTGTCACAATTCTCCTCTGAAAACAAATAGTTTAAATATCTTGTCTGAATATCTAACTTGTCCGACGACTTGAATTCACTGTAATCTTGATTGTATATTCTAAAAAAATATATCATTCCACCATCTACATAATCATCAATGATACTTTTTTTAATATATCTCCACTCAGTTTTATATCCCTGCTCCTGTATATCATTAACGAATTCAGCATAACTCTCATAATTATCCTTAAAACTAAAGTTATATTTTTTCCATGTTTCATGTTCAGCTATTTTAGTCTTTACAACGTTTATTATGTGATTCAAAAATTCCTTATCATTATTATATTCCTTAGCCTTAAATCTTGCTCTGTCTTCATCACTAAGTGTAGGATTAAGAAATAATCTAGGAAGTGCCTGACTGACATTTCCTGTTTTGTTTTGAACTAGCTTCATATAACAATCGTCTTGTTTTTCAGTTGTCATATTATCATAAATTTCAGAAACAAGCCCTGTTACCGACATATTGCTTTCCTTACATCCTAAAGCATTGTATATGGCTAAATATTTATTTTCTTTTTCATCTTTAAACAAAGATACACGTTTAGAATATTCTACACCTTCACTCCATCCCTGTGCAAATGCTGTACAGTTAAAAGTTAATGATGTCTTTTTTCTTGCAGATGGCTTTGCTAAAATGTAATTTCTACACATATTATAAAGAAGAATTGCTGGTGACAGAATATCAAGATAACTTTCGATTAATTCTGCAAACTCCATGTCAAATTCAACACTCTCCGTATTATATATACATAACAGTCTTCTTGCTTCAAGAATTCTATCAAGTGTTACCCTAATATAATTAGCCTCCTTACAGTCGTTCATTTTCAAAGATACTTTCGGGTAATCACATTCACTAAATGACCCGCTCATCAAGGTATCAATCTTTTGAGTAAGAGGAACTTCTGTGCAACTAATATTCAAATCAGGTGCATATTCAGTAACTATATTATGTATTAAATTCACACTGATTCCTTCATTTACATACTCATCATATAGAGTTTTTTCACTCTTTTTTAATTTAGCTGCAGTTACCATATCAGAGCAATGCAACTGTAAGCAATCTCTAACTATTTTCCAATTTCCGTAAACATTATATGAATACTTTGCAATACTACTTCCTTTAATGATTATTTCATCTGATTTTGCTTTTTTATCATCCAAAGTAATTTTTTCTTTATTGATGTTACATACCACTGAATTATAGGCATCAATAACATCACTATCCTTATCAAATGTGGGAATTTTTTCAAAAAAGCTCTCTGTTTCTGCCAAAGGCATCTTATTAAGTTTCTTCAATTCCAGTTTATCATAATTTAATTTATTCTTCTGACAGTAATTATTTAATTCATAATTAATTGCTCCAACACAATAATTGTAAACATTTATTTGACTTTGTCTTATAAACCCGTTGTAAGAATCAAACCCTTTAGTAAGGAAATTGTTCTTTATGTTTTTTTCATCTTCTAAATTCAAAATCACACTTTCATAATCAAATGCTTTTATTTTCTTTATGTTGTTATAAAAAATAATCGCATTTTCATAAAGAATTCTGTAAACAAATTTTCCTTTTTTATGTACATTCTCAAGCATTGAATCAATATGCCCTTCGTATCTATTAAACATAGACTGACGGCTCTTTACCTTTTCAACCAGTTCCAGTAACTCTTCCTTATTATCCATATCATGCTTTTCCAGATATTCCGGTAAAAGAACCTTAATTGTATCTTTTCCTTCAAATTTAAAATCAAAAACGCTTGTTAATTTTGTGGACAAGTTAATTCTTTCAGCAAACAATTTATCTGAAATTTCTTCTATTCCTTCTCCTTCACATTCCAAGTATTTTCCCATTAAATCAAACATGTCAGAAAAATCAATGTCTTTTGATATACTTCCCAAATCATTATCAATTTTTTCAAATGCAGCTTTTTTAATCAAAACATTAACCTTTTCTCTATTTGCCTTAATAAACTCATCTTCTTCCATTGCTTTAAATCGATCAATATTCTCCCTCGTTTTACCTACCGGGATTAGTTTTTGACAAATTGTAAGTGTTTTTTTATTTAATCCCGCCATTTGCTCTTTAACTAAATTATTCATATATACCACCTTTTTAATTAGATTGTAATACTCTATCACTTAAATGTTTTATTTATTTTAACATATATAAATTTATTGTTCAATGCGGTACCGTTTTTCGAGAACATACAAATTCTTTATAAAAGCATATAAAAATGATTGTTCCAATCGCTTTTGAATTTGCACATAAGCAAAAAAAATACAGTTACTAACGCAACTGTATTTTAATAAATAATATTTTTGCCTACATCAGTAGGTATTCACAGACGCCTATTTTATAATATACATCTAAAACTATAGATGTTTAAGGACGCCTTTTTAATCTACATAAGTAGAAATTACATTTAGTATAACAAACTAATTTCATAAAATCAAGATTAAATAAAAAATGCAGCCACTAAGTGACTGCATTCTATAAATAAAATTTTTATAACACTCTATTTAAGAAATTTTCATCAGTTATTCTTGCTGACTACCATTTCCCTTGCCAATCACAAGAATATGAACATCAAGTTTATTCTTCAAAGGTTCTTTTTCATCAAAACAATGTTCAAACTCCTTACAAAAGTCCATAATTAAAATAGGTCCCTCAACTATCACTTTTAAGTCTGTATTCTTGTTTATTGATAAAATTCCCTTCATATGTTTTCCATTGTACGTCTGGCTAAACTCTGTTACACCTGCTGTCTTAATCTTAGCACTACCACTTAGTGTATATATTTCAAGTTCACCATCATCGCCACGGAAATTAACCTCTGTTTCTCCTGAAATTGATACAAGATTTAATGCATCAAGTACAGTCTTTGAATTGACATCAAATTCAATGGAGTTTTCAGTTTTTGTTGCCTCAGTACTTGTTTTTCTCACAAAATTCATATCACCCTTAACAACCGGAGTTATTGGAAGTGAAATTGCAACTTTATTCCAAACAAACTGTAACTGATTGTCATATACAAATATACAAAAATATTCATCTTTGCATATCGAGCTTATTCTTGACCACACATCTTTGCTTATTGCAGTCATAAACTCACCCCTGTCCTCATCAACAATAAAATTCGTACTGTCAATTACTAAATCAACTCTTCTTTTCATTTCTTCTGGTTTATCATCTGTATCCTCTACTGAGAAATCAGGGACATCAGAACGCAATACTGGAACTGTAACTGCAGAAATCCTATAGTCTGTCAATGCGCATATAATTAACTCATCTTTTTTGAAAATTAAGTTAATTGTTGGAGCATAGTTAGTCTGCCCCATGGCAAAAAGAAACTCCTTACCTGATATCTGATATACACCAATCTGTTCTCCAGTCGCAATATCTGCAGGTTTGTCATTAAGCATACCCACATTAAACTTAGCTTCTCCAGCTACAAATTTAAGCATATTATTAGCCTTAACAATATTAACACTATCTCCATAAGGAGCTAACGCATTAACACGTTCATTTAAACCTGCTGCCATGTATATACTATCATTTTCCTCAAAAGAACCTGTGTATGGAAATCTTGTCATAACCTTAATTCCCATCTGACTATCGGTTGAAACAAATGTTCCAACCTTTTGCTCGTTATCAACCGCCATAGTAATCTGACTTTTTGTTGCACTTACTGAATTTACTGCATCTCTTAATTCTTCCATTTTTACTTTCATCTTAAATACCTCCTAATAAATCAAATAGAGAATCCCATTTAATAGGTGTTTCTTCCTTACATCTCTTTTTGCTTTTCTTTCTTTTTACTTTTTTATTTACATCCTTTGATACATTACTATCAATGTCGTCATTTGTATTTGTGTCTTTATTTCCGCCGAACATATCAAACACATTCATTGTCGGCCAGTCTGTATTAATGCTTATCACTTTTTCTGTTTTAATCCTTGTTTTAACATTGTTAATTGTCTGAATTACTTCATCTTTAACAATACCAAGACAATCAAAATCAGTAATTTCACTAATTAATAAATTTGGTTTACAGCCATCAAATAATTGTGAACTGCTTTTAGAAATCGCGCTAAACATCTGCTGCACTTCTTTAGCATCCGCTGTCTTACCTTCACGAAGTCTTCTTGCAAGTTCAATCTTAGGATCAACACTTTTAGCCATTGCCGCAAGACCTCTTGCAGAGAACTCACCACCCTGAATAGATGATACCGATACCTGCTTTTCAGCCATTAGCTGTAAAACATCTAACTGCATGGTACCTTCCGAGCACATATAATATGTTCTGCACTCTTTTTTTTGAATAAGTCTGTAAGCTCTCCTTGATGCCTGCCAAAGAGTATCGAGTTTAAAACCACACTGAAAGAAAATCAGCGTAGGAAAATTATACTCCACTCCATTTTTAGTCCAGACAAAGTCAATACCGGTTTCAACCAATCTAGGATTAGATATGATAATGTTGTACCCTTCTCTTTCAACCTTGCCCTTAAACCAAGCCTCTCTTTCTTCTGCCTTAACTGTATTGGCTTCAAGTATTAAAACCTTTGCATTCGCAATATTTGCTTCTAAAACACTCTTTACCCTGTCGAGTTCAAAGAAGTCCGTGTCATGCCCTGTTTTTTCAACATATATATAACAGTTTCTTTTTTCATTCAATTCATTTTCAACTATCTCACACAATTTTCTTTCCTTGTTAAGAAAACCTGAAGTTTTAAAATAATCAAAATTTACAGGTTCCATAACAATATCCCCTTTATGTAAAGGGTCAAGAATCGGTTTGATACCAAATGGTTTATCCGAATAAAATAACTGATACTGTAATGCCAACATATTCATTGCAGGACACTTTTTTGAATTAGCATATTCTCGCAATGAACTTGTTATATCCCTCAAACTTGCTTCCACGCCTTCTTCCAACGGAACTGTTACAATCTTCTCATTAAGTTTAGGTAATCCTTCACTTAAATCTGAAATCTGTAACTGAACCACTGATTCTAATAGAAAGTCTTTAATAATCTGCGGTGATATACCCGGTCTTACATTACTTCTAGTCTGTTTCGTTCCTCTCGACGAAGAATTATACTCACTTTCAGCAACTCTTTCCCTGGATTCCATTACACCATACCTGTTGTTCCACTTATTAAGACCCTCATCCCCATAAAATTCAAAACCATTCTTTTTCATTTTACGAGGATCAAGTCTCCAAAACATGTAAAACAATCCTGTTGCCTTACCATTGGTAAGCGTTCCTGTAAGTGCAAGAGTTTTCTTTGAGTTTTTTACAAACGTCTCAAATGCCTGTCCCTGAGCAGATGAAGTTTCATACATATGGCATTCATCTGCAATAAAGAAATCAAAAAAGTTTTTCATGTGTTTTGCTATATAACGGGCCGGTGAATATTTTCTTGGACCAAAAGACTGAGATTCCCAGTATTCTCCCGGTTCCAAATTGTAATCGTATATGAATTCTTTCAAATGTCCTTTCAATACCCATGCACTGGATTTTGATTTATGAGATTTATTTGTAAAATATCCATATTTCTGCCAACGATAGTTAGCACTGTTACCAATATTTTTTACCTGACTTCCCCATAACAAAGCTCCACAGTGATAACACTTTTGATTTGATTTCCTTCTCTTAGTAAAATCCATTGCCCTTAAAGGTTCGCAATTTTCAAACTTATCTGTTCTAGTCATTAATAAGTTCCCACAATCAGGGCACAGAAGACCTTTTGTTTTACTGTGTCTAATAGCTTTATTCACCCAATCACTCTGACCACATGAATAACACTTGTTTGTATCCCACGGTTTTACAATATATTTATTTGTATTCTCTTTACAAACACGGCATACCTTTTTAGTCAAATATCCCTTTCCGGTTATAGTTGGAATAGGAGCCTGCGTATCACCAAGTTTGGCAAAATCCTTAGAGAAAACAAATAAATGCTTTCCCTTACTGTAAAGCTCTTTCTGACTGCTTATTTCTATAAGCTGCTCAAAAGTCTTAACTGCCACACAATTAAGATTTGCAATTTCACTTCCTTCACTAACCCATTTGTCAACCAAATGAGAAGGGCTAAGAACAGCAACCTTGTAATTAACAAGGTCTTTTTCAAACAAATCCTTTAGCGTAAGTCTTGTATCACCTCTAAGCATCTTATCGTTAAAGTAAGCATCACATGCAGATAGAGCCTGCAGCGTTTTACCGGTTCCCATATCCATATTGACTATTGCATAATTACTCTTTTGAAGTCTTGCAATAAGAGCATTAACACCATTAGCCTGAGCCGGAAACAGTTTCTTTGTTCTAGTTGCAGTTTTATCCAAGTGACCATTAATTTCTGTTAATGGTTTTAACAGTCCCTTAAGATTTTTTACAATCTCTTTACCATACTTTTCATAGTATTCATCAAGAGTTTTAAACTGCAGTTTATCCACTTCATTTTTAGTAATACATATTTCCTTATAAGTCAGTCCTGAAGTAATAATATCCATTAATTCAGTCTTTTTAAGTTTAATTTTTATTACTTTCAGTTCCGACAGTTTAACATTTCCAAAACCAATATCTATGGATCTATCCATTCTATCTGATAAGACACAATCTTCATATAACACTACATTGTTATTCCAACTGCATTTTGAATAAATATACGGCATCCATTCCTTTAATATTGGAAGGTCAAAATGTTCCATGCAATAAGAATACAAATCATCATATATATGCTCTTTAGTAGTAATTATGTATTCATCATTAACGGCACTTGTAACAACCAGCATCGATGTTATCTTATCTCTGCCAAAATCAACTCGTTCAACATACCTGTCTCCCAAGCTCTTTTTTTCGCCCAAATATGGGCATCTGTAAACTTTTCCGTTAATTGACATGCTTTCATGCAAACTAATCGCAGCAAAAGAACGTACATTTATTGCTGAACGGTCATATATTGACCACACAAGCTGAACATTCCCTGCCTGAATTAAAAAATCAAGAAAAACATCCTGAAAACCAATTAAAGCCTTCATATAAAATTAAGGGAAGTATTAAATACTTCCCTTTCCTCCTTTCACATAATAAAAATTGCAAGAACTTTCAATGATATTTTCTATTCTTATAATCTTCTTCTGTTGGCAATACATAATTTGTATTAATCCGCATCTGTCTGAATATATTACCAAGAATATCCTTTGCAATTTTAAAGCTGCTGTATGAGATAACAACATCTCCATCCATGCAAATTTCGTAACAATCATTTGTTCGTCTTTTAATTTCTATTTTCTTCACATTATCTACATTGAAAGACCTGCAGGTCTCCTTTTCATTGTCAAAAACAACCACATACATATCTTTTACCTCGTTTCTATTTCTTATGAACTGATATAGTTAATTCTGAAAAGTCACTTCCATCAAGCACAATTTTACTGCTATCATATAAACCTTCTACAAATTGAAACGCTAATTCCTCGTTTCCGTCTGCAGAATACACACTAACAACTCTTGACAGCAATTCTTCAATAAGTATTTTTGTTTCCTTAAGTCTTCCACTATTAATTAAATCCTTAAGTGTAACTAATTCCTCATTCCTGAAATCATATGCTGCAAAGTCATTATCAGCATCAGTAACATCTCCAATTAACTCTTCAACACTCATATCTGTTTGATAATATATAGTGCTATGATTACAACCATTTGCCTTATTGCTCCATGTCATAACCACTGAAGCACCTTCATGTATCTTAAGAAACTTTCCTCTAAGTTTATCTGATATTGCAAGAAAGAAAGCATAATTTATTTCCCTTAGCTGTTCTATATCCATGGATTCTTCATCTCTCAACAAAAAAAGACGTCTGTATGCAATTCTAAGCAATTTATCCAAAAACATAGCTGCCACATCCATTCTTGTACAATTTTCTAAATGAAAATATTTATTAATTGCCTTAATATAAATGTCCGTGTCATAAGGTATTTTGGTTTTTTCATTTTCAAATGAATAATTAAACCATTCCTTTTCTTCCAGGAAATATTCTCCACTCTTAAATCTGTCATAAGTACTCTTGTCAGTTTCAACAAGACATGCCACATCAATTTCAACCACGTTAAAACCATTAAGTTCATCGATAAAGTGAAGTTCATAATCCTTATAGCATTCTCCCTTAAGGAACCAGTAACTTGTTTCAGGCCCATAATAATTAGCACTTCCCCAACATATTGTTCCATCATCATTCCATCTCGGATTATTGGCTAAAGCCCTTTCACCATCCGAAAGTCGCTTAAATAAAACATATCCGGGTTTTACAACTTCAAGCACTTCATATTTGCTTGTACCATTCTCAACAATCATTCCTACCTTAAATTCTTTCATAAATAATTAAAGAGGTCCTAAGACCTCTTTACCTCCTTTCACATATAAAACTAATTAAAAATTAAACGGTAAGCCTACATCTTCCACACCATCAGGTATGTTCATAAATCCATCAGCATCTACCGGCTGTGCAGGCTGCGTATTTGCATTTTCATTTCCACCTGCTGCACTTGCCTTGCTTTCAGCAAATTCCTGATTTTCAACAACAACTTCCGTTGTATAAACCTTGTTGCCTTCCTTGTTTGTATAGCTTCCTGTCTGAATGCGACCTTCCGCTACAATCTTGGTTCCCTGATGTAAGTACTTTTCAGCAAACTCTCCATTTCTTCCAAAAGCAACGCAGGAAATAAAATCTGCCGTCTGCTGGTCATTATCTCTTCTAAATCTTCTGTCAACTGCTAGAGTATATCTTGCTATTGCCATAGGATTTTCACCCTGAGTATATCTGACATCCGGTTCCCTTGTTAATCTTCCCATTAGTAGCACTTTATTCATAATATAATCCTCCTTATTATTCTAAAACTGTAAATGTTCCATCGTTTTCAAGAATTGTTACTGAAACTTGTGTAGATACCTGTTTAACTCTATCCACACTGCCATCATCATTAACATCATCAAACACTCTTTCAACAATTTTAGCACAACCTCTTTGTAAATGAATATCCTTTCCTTCCACACTGCCTGTAATACCTGAACCACAACCTAGCGTTGATAACAAATACAAGGTATTTTGATTTGGCATTACCGGCGGAACCGGAACATCATCATTTTCATAAGGTTTAACACCGATTTTTTTCAAATTGCTTTTTTGCGGATTTTTTTCTACAAGATATTCATAACCTTTTTGAGCATCAAACACCTTTGTTGTAAAAACAGATATGTTTGCTTCCTTCGAAGGTAATACTTCAATCTTTTCATCAATCCGCTCAGGGATAGTATTGTAATCCTCTTTTTTACGTTCAGCATATTTTATAATCACATTTTCCTCGTATGCTGCCTTTTGGCTCCTTCTTCCTATGAACACAATCTGTTTATACTTGCTGTATTCACTATCATCAAACCTGAATTCACAAATAGGTTCAAACTTTGAAAAATATGCTCTTAAAAACTGCTTACTTGATGCAACAATATATGGAATCACATAAACAATAATCCCTCCATCCATCATGTAATTTGTTATTTTCTTTAAAAATTCAATTTCCATTCGCCCTTCATCATTAATGTATGGTGGATTTGAAAAACAAAAAGAAAAAGAATTGCGACTTATCTTTGTTGTTAAGAAATCACAATTCAATACTTCACACATTTCTTCATCATTTTTTAAGGTGTCTGCAACTTCATTATTTAACTCAACCGCAAAAATCCTTCGATTTTTGCATTTTCTCGTCACAGTCTTAACCGCTCTACCATCACCGGCAGAAGGCTCTAAAATACACACTTCTTCGCCTTCTGGGAATATAAAAAGCTCTGACAGACGCTTACAATGAGCATCATCAGTATAGTACGCGGCTGCTTTTTCAATATTCTTGGTTGTCTGATAGAAATTATTCTCTAACATTTACTTTTCTTCCTCCTTTTCTCTTGCTGTCTTTTCTTAAGCGTACCATGTTTTTTGCAATCTTAACTATATATTCAGAAAATGTCCGAACAACAATTCCCGGTAAAAATATTAAAACCATTGCAACTATTCCCATAGTTGAGCGCTTTGGAAGTCTTTTAAGAAAATTTGGAATCAAGAAAACATATGATTGAAGATATGCATAGCAAAGTATAAATGCACACTCATATAAAATTCCATTCGGTCCCATAAAAACTGAATTTTCCAAACTACTCTGGAGCATTTTTAAAAAATCAATAATTAATTCTATCATAAATAAAATAGGGAAATTATATAACTTCCCTTCCTCCTCTCATATTCAATAAAAAAATACTTTCACTTAATTACGAAGAAAATAACTTTCATCAACAGTTATTTTCGGTAAATCGTATATTCCTGATATATCCATTGCCTTAAGCATTTCCTCAATGACCTTAAATTGAGTGACTATTTTTACATCTTCTTCATCTGTAACTATAATCCTTAATCTTTTAGTCAAAGAATCCATAAATGGATAATCCTTGGATATTTCCTGTAATCTGTCACGGTAGTTCATTTCAATTTCTGCAATTTTATCTGAACTACCAGCTGAAGGGATTGTGAAATAAATTATCATTTGGCAACTGCTCAACCTGTGGTTTTACATTTACCTTCTGCTCACTAGGCTCATTATTTATCAAGTTAATTTCATCAGGTTTTGATAATTCCTGCTCACGGATTTCATCCGGCACATCTTCATTTAACGCCTCTTCAAATGTTGGTTCCAAATTTTCATCTTCTCCCACACTTAAATTGACATCATCTAAAGTGTCATTTTCAGTAACTTTTTCACCTTTTACCTCATATCCATTCTTTACAATATCTTCAAGCTCCTTAACACGTTTTTTCAGATGCTCAATTTCGCTTTCCTTATATGTATCAGATATAAGTATTGATTTAACCCTTATCGCCGTAGATTCCTTTCTTACACTTGATAATTCTTTCATCATTCCTAAAAACTCATTTTCACCGCTTACTGCTCTTTCAAGAATTTCTTCCATCAATGAATCAATAAGAGTTAAAATGCTTGACGTTCCTAAGAATTTATCCACTAAATCAGATACACTTTTAACATTTCCTTCCTTAACAGAATTCAAAATATCCTTAACAATAATTGTGTTTCCCATGCCTACAAGTTCAACTATCTGTTCTTTAGTGACATGTTCCTCATCCTTTACCTGATCAAGAATTGACAAGGCATCTCTCATTGCTCCATTGGCTGCCATTGCTATTACTTTTAACGCATCTTCATCAATGTTTATATTATGAGATTTGCTTGTTTTTAAAAGACCTGTCATAATATCATTCACTGATAAACCGTCAAAAATAAACTTCTGACATCTTGAAACAATTGTTTTTGGAACCTTATCAATTTCTGTCGTACACAAAAATATGATTACATTTTTAGGTGGCTCCTCAATCGTTTTCAATAGTGCATTAAATGCACTTTGTGATAACATATGAACTTCATCAATAATGATTATTTTCTTAGGAAGGTCTATCGGCTGATATTTAACAGCTTCTATTACCTTGTCCCTGATTGCATCTACACCTGTGTTTGATGCAGCATCAATCTCAACATAATCTATTGACTTCTCCATTGCTTTACACATCGCACATTCTCCACACGGTCCATTCTCTGTCGGATGTTGACATACGGCTGCTCTAGCTAAAGCTCTTGCAGATGTTGTCTTGCCACAACCATGATGACCGTAGAACAAATATGCATGTGAAAATTTTCCTGTTGTAATTTGTCGCTTAAAAACCTCTTTATTTGCATCCTGACCTAACAGGTCATTAAAATTTTGAGGTCGCTCATCATTGTACAGCATATACTAATCCTCCTTTGTTGAATAAACTGAATTTGCGGTATGGATACGTACAATTCCTCCCGCTACAAAATAATCTGTAATGGGCGATGTTAAGTATCTTCTACCGTCCATGTATACTATTGCACGTCCACCTATCTTAAGTGTTCCTAAATCACATCCATCTATTTTCTTCATATAAAAATTTAAGGAAAGCACATATGACTTTCCTTATCCTCCTTCCACTTTTTATAAGGGTACAAAATTGTAACCCTAACTTTTCAATTAAATTAGGGGTACAGAAATGTACCCCTAATTCCTAAACTTGACTTAAGGTTACAGTAATGTACCCTTAATTTTTATTAAGCAAATTTCTTACATAATTCTCTATAGGCTTTTTTTGTAGCTACATCACTAACGCCATTTTCTAAATTTGTAATATTAATAATCTGCTTTTTTTCTTTTTCATAAATAAAAACATTGTTAGATAATCTGCTATGCGATTTTAAACTTTCCATATTTGTCATTATAACCATTGAACCATAATGAGAAATAATGCTTTCACGTTCCTGTTCGCCAACTGGACCAATAATCCAATTATCTTTGCTTGATGGCATTAAAATCAAATCATCATTTAAACCATTAGCAATGTTATCTAGCAAACCATCCATAAGAATCGAAGTTGCTCCATTCCCAAAAACGTCATTAGTAACCTGCAACAAGAAGATTTTTTCATTTTTATACATTGCTAGTTCACTAAAATCCCTAATTTCTTTAGGTCGCATTAGTCCTGTAATAGCATTCAATTCAAAGCTATACTTGCAATTAAGATTTTTCATTGCAGTCTTAAAAAGTTCATCTTCACTTAGTCCGACTTCCTCTAAAAGATTCCTGCTAACTTTAATCTCAAACTGACCATAACAAAACTCAAATGAACAATATAAGTAAAAATCGAGATATTCTCTTTTTACTATCTCATTTATTACATCCTTTTGCATAAATTTCTCATCATATTTATTGCAAATATGGATAATAACATTCTCTAAAACATATTCCTTTGTAATTTTGCCAACTTCACTTTCCATGCTTTGAATAACGTTATATGCATTGTAAACTGCATCTTTACACCATTCTATAGCTTCATCATACTCCAATTCTTTCAGACACGTATTGATTTGTTCTACGCTAATTCCACATGAGCTCCGAGGTTTTTCTGCTATGTCAAAATTAAGAATTACACGTTCATCTGTAACCTTAATTTCCGCATCAGGAACACCTCCCGGCCAATTTAACTTAACCTTATCAAACAACTCACCAATCTGTTCTTTATCTAATCTATCAAAAATCATCATATTTATTTATAGCAGAAACTTATGTTTCCGCTCCCTCCTTTCACTTTATACCTAATCATAAATAACCTGAGAAATCTCATCATCAGAAAGTCCAACTTTAACATCAGAGACAACAACTATTTCATCTTTGATTCTGTCATACATATAAACATTGTTAGACAATCTTTCCTCATATTCTAGATCTTCAAGGTTAACCGTCATAACATTGTTTATTAATTGTTCTAACTCTTGTTCAATAGGAATACTTCCAGCAGGCATGATTATCCAATCAAACTTACTACTTGGAAATAAAAGTAAATCGTCTTCTAAATCTTCACCTATTTTTTTAATCACATTATCCATTAATATGACTGTAGCTTCATTTTGCGGTAAATCATTTTCTATGCCAAGCATACTTCCGTCATACTTCTTAAGTGATTTGACAATTTCCTTATCATATCCATCACTAGAAACTATTCCCTCTTCCATACATATTAATTCCATATGCAGATGGTTGTTTTCATTTAAGTTCTTAAGTGCTGCTTTAAACACTTCATCTTCACTCACATCTACCTCTTGTAATAAACTTGAAGTTACATTTGCTTCATATTTTGTGTTCGGAAGTTCTACAGAACAATAAATGTTAAAATCAAGATATTTTTTACAAACAACATCCTCATTTTCTCCGTCTTTAAACATGAAATCCTTTATGTTGCAAATACGAACTTTGACGTTTTCTAACAAATATTCACTTTTTATATTTAAAATACCTTCAGTTTTTATTTCTAAGGCTGTCTCGTATGCACTTCTTATGTTTTTCTTGAGTTCAGCAACAGCTTCCCCCGTCCCCAAACATTCTATTCTGTTTACTATGGGTTCGCAGGCCAACTTAACTTCACCGGATATTCCATCGTCAAAATCTACATATAAGAATTTATCAAGTATTGAAAATTTTCTTATCTTCATATCTTCTGACCATCCATCTTTTACCACACTTAACATTTCCTTAAAACATTCCTTACTAATGTATTCTCCTGCCATATTTAATTTAGTGAAAACACTTTGTTTTCACTCCCTCCTTTCACATAAAAAAAATAGAGTTATAAACTCTATTCATAAAAACCACTATTCACGTAACTTTTAAAAGTTAATAATATTAAATTTCAACATCTACTTGGATGTCTTTTCTGCTTGCCAAATAATCGGCCAAATGTACAATCCTTTGAAATTTATTGTTCACATCAATCTCCGGCAACACTACATCACTGTATTTAGATGTAGTCCACTGGCCCATATGAGTTTCAATAGCCTTTGCAACTATCTCTCTCTCATCTTCACATAACCCTTCCACTCTCCTTACAACTGTAGCTGCTAATAATGGGTGAACAAAAGTTGTTCCGTTTTCCAATTCATAGTCTATCTGACTACCGCATTTTCTACTATCATGCATTATTATGGCCACTAACATCAATTCCTGTTCTCTCTTTGTAAAATCAAAGTTAAAACAATCTAATGACATTATATGGTTAAATATTGCACATGCTGCAAGAGTATGTTTAACCAAGCCATGCTTAGTTACAGTATATGCTGGATGATATTTCCCACTGGAACTAGCCGGGACATCATAAAAATAATCAGGTATAGTATCTATACATTTTTTAGCATATTCCTTAATATCATCATTTTTAATAGTTTCTAAAATTTTATCAAAGACTTTCTTATCCATCTTTGAACCTCCTTTCAAATAAAAATCAAACATCTTCATACAGCTTAATGAAGAATAACGTTAACCTATTTCCCTTGTAGGGATAATTAGCCACTTTATACAATTCTTCATCGCATAGCACTATGTTTCGTCTTATCTGCTCTTTACTCCATGTAGTTTGTTCATCAGACAACATCTTGTAAAAAGCATATTGAACAATATAAATTAAAGAATCTGTTAGTTCTTTATGTCTTTCAGCAAAATTCTCATTATCCTTTTCCTTAATAAGATGCAACTGGCGAAATATTTCAGCCATATTCTCTTTTTTAGGTAAGAGTTTAAGAATACTTTGCCATGTACCCATAAGTCGGCTCACAGTCTCAATTTTGCTTATTCGCCCACCTGTAAGACAATAGTACAGTTCGCTCATTCCTATTGCATTTTTCATGCAATATTTTTCAAATTCTTCTGCAGTTAAATAATCTCTATGCTTTATGATACTCATTCGGCTCTTAACTGTTGATAATATGCTATCAAGATTAGTTGCTCTTGCAATACATACTACTCTATCGTTAGAATCTTCTAAGTATTTTAACAAAGCATTTTGGACAATTTCAGACATTTTATCAAGTTCAGGTAAGTATAATACTTTCCTGCGTGACATATTCGCTCCTAAAGAATAAAACAACTCTGTTTTTTCTCTAAATTCACCAATCTTCACGCCGCCATCAATTTCTAAAATGTCCGGGTTTTGCTTCTTATACATATATTCTACAGCCATACAAGTACATTTTTCAGGACTTTGGCATGTACAAATTGAATTTTTTATAGCATCTACCACTTCATCAGTCTTTGAATTTACAAGCAATTTGTTTTCGTTGTTCAATTTTTTCTCCTTTCCATTACTTTTCAATTTTTACCAGTTACAAAGAACAAGCTACTTTTTTTACATCCTCTTCTGTTTCAACTATAACATTACTTTTAAAGAAATCATCAAAAAATTTCTTAACATCCTCGACAAAACACTCATCTGTTGGATAAGGAAATTCATCTGTTTGATAATTAATCGAATTTTTCATTCCTTTATTTTTCATGTAAATTTCAAAACATCTTGCGAAAATCTCCGTAGGTGTCAAATAATAATCTAAATTATACTTTCCCTTAAACTCAATTTTCTTTTCTCTTATGCTCATTTTTAGCAGTTCCTCATATTCAGTCCTTATATGAACAAAACTTTCTGATATGGATACTTCTCCTGCATGATAATCAAGCATATGACCATATTCATGTACTAGCGAATACGGATTACCAATGTCGATACATATACAATCTATGCCAGGATAATACAACCCACTTGCCTTATGATTGCCAAGTCGTCGAAATCTAATTGTCGTTTCTGGTGTAGCAACATACTCACCATATAAGAACTTATTAAAAGCCTCAAACTCTTTAAAAATTTCTTCAACCTTTTTAATATCTACATCATTATCAAACTCAACAAAATTAAAAAAACGATTGAATCCGGAACTTTCCATTGCATCAACCGTTGACTTGTTTATATTCTTTTTTGTCTGATAACTTTTAGCATAATCACCCGAAGCATTCTTTTTGTACATTTCATTACGTTTTATGGCTATCTGTTCGTCTATAAGCACCTTAGATGCATCGCCAACAGACCATATCCATTCACCATATCGTATCCTTAAGGCTGTCTCACTTACACCTTTCATACCCCTAAAGGTAATCTCACGTTTTGGCGGCTCAGGAACCTTCTTATCACTTACTAAATTGTAAATGATGTTATCCAGTTCAGAAATCTCATACACAGATTCACCAAGAATTGTTTTTGCCACTTCTTTAGAACCAAACTCTGGAACATCAAGATTTGGTAAAATGTGATTTCCAGGTAACCGATACACCTTCTTTTTAGGCAAATAAGCACTAAAATCGAAGCCTTGCTCCACTACTTCATCTAATTCTTTCACTAATAGACCTAAGCCTATTAAATAAAAAATATTTTCAGCTGTAGTAACATCGTCGTCAATCCTACTCCTATAAGTAATGCTACACTTAGATTTTTTGCATCCTCTTTCTGAACAAGCAAAATTCAAGCTCTCGTCACTTCTTAAAACAATACAATATTCATATTTATAATTTTTTTGGGAAGTTGTACTAATGACTGACCGCTGAATGGGTCTTATTTTATCGATTGCTTTAAACATAGTTCCTTCAAGTACCTCATTTAACTTATTGACATCTCCAGATTCAACAATATCTTTTGTTAGTTTTTTTCCGACATATGCTATTTCGTCCTGAATATTATTACTTTTCCTAAAATTAGCAAAGAAATTATTTTTTTGCAATTTCATTGTTGGAGAAGCAATTTTCTTTAGACTTTTTATTATGACCTCCTTCTTTAAATAATCTTGTTTTACTACTTCCGTAACTGCATTAGACATCCAATTTGTACCAAACGGCACAAATTCTTCTACTTTCATTGAAAAGCACCTCCTTACATATAAAAAGGCATAAAAAATGCAGATTCTTAAGTTTATAACTTAAAAATCTGCATACTACGCCCTTTAACTAAAATATGAACGCACAACTCGCATTCATTTAACAACATGCAACAACATCTCTGTCGCATCAAATAAAAAAACTAACATAAATAATATACCATACGAATAATTTATAAGCAACCAAAATACACATATTTTTTATATTTAACTTGATTGTTTATATACTTTTATATTAATAAACATTCTTTACATTAGACTTTATTTATTTATTTTTTAGTTTTATAAAACTTCTTTATATTTTAATGTTTGAATTATATGTTTTAAATCATTTTATAATTTTAAAAACATTATATTTTTTATACTCATTTTATATTTCTTTATAATATCGTTTTAATTTTTATAATTTTTTCTCTAAAGCGAACTATATATTTTATTTTATTTTCTGTTTAAACTTTATACTATTTTTAATAGTCTAAACTGCTTTTATAAGTTCCTTTTTCAGCATTTAGATTACTTTTTTAAAGCCATTTCAAATCAAATTATTTTTCTATTAATGTCTTTTTTATTTTATAGTTTTATTATAAATTCCATACTTTTTTATTATCAAATTATTTTTTCTTTTTTTAAACTAGTTTATTTTTTTCTTTTCAAAATTTTATTTTTGTTATATCATAGTATAAACAATTATAAATTTTAAAGGAGGTTAAAAGACACATTTTATGGAATATAGCGAATCAAAACCCGATTTAAACAAATTTACCAAAACAATATCCGAACTTTCAAATCAATCTGGCGTACCAACTTCTCAAATTCATTATTATATAAAGAAATACTCCAGTGATTTAGACGAACATATTTACAAAAAGCCTGGTTCAACTAATCCATATTTATTTGACGACGAAGGATTTTCATTTATGTTGCCAATTTTAAAGCAAATAGCTGAAAAAAAAGCAGAAGCAGATGAAGCAGCAAAAAAAAATGAAATAAAATCAGATCGAGAATTGTACGAAGAGCGAATTGAAGATTTAAAATCTTATTATGAAGACTTATTAAGAAGCGAAAGACAAAAATTTGACGAAATAGTACAGCTAAAAGATGCTCAACTCCAAAGAGAATATGCTAACAGCGAAATACTCAGTAAAGCATTGGCTCAACAACAACAGGCTTTGGATCAGCAACAAAAATTATTGTTACTAGACAAAACTCAAGCTCATGAAACAGATAGTCCAGATAAAAAAAATCCCGAAGAGAAGAAGCACGGACTTTTTTCTATATTTACTAAGAAATAAAATTTAAAAGACATGTCTTTTTTACAAGGCATGTCTTTTTTGATTTATATATTTCTAAATGTATTGTTTTATATATTGTAAAGTGTATTGTTTTATATATTGTAAAGTGTATTGTTAGTATATTGTCAAATATATTGTTTTATATATTGCAAAGTGTATTGTTAGTATATTGTCAAATGTATTGTTTTATATATTGCAAAGTGTATTGTTTTGTATATTGTTAAATGTATTGTTTACAATAGTTCATTTTTATCTGTTTTGTCTTTATTTAAAGGCATTTATGTGAGTTATATTTTATATTGTCAATTGTATTGTTTAATATATTGTTAATTGTTCTATTGACTGTATTTTTATATTATGATAATATAATTTTGTAATTTTATTATGAAAGGAGAAATTTAAAAATGAATTTCAAAACAAAAAAAATATTAGCAGTAGCGGTAGATTGTGGATTTGATGGAGTAAAAATTGACATTAACAAACATTTATATTCATTTCCGTCATATATCATTCCTATGGACGCAGAAAAAGAACTTATAGCAAACGGAAATAGTAATTCAGATAAAATTATTTATTCTGAGCTTGTTTCTAACCAGGCTACCCAATCATATGTAATTGGCAGTACAGCACAAACACTCATTAATGATTATCCTGAAGACGGAGAGCATAGAGCTCTAATAGATTCTTTAAAGGATTTGGATGAATTTTTTACTATGAAAGAAGCAGTATATCTCATTAGAAGTGCTGTTGCATACGCCATAGTAAAATATAGTGAAGATAATGATATAGGTTTTTCTATCGAGAAAATGGATTCTTATAAAATATACTTGGAGCTTCCTTTACCTCATAGTATAAAAAATGAAGCATTCGGATATTTACAAGGTCCTTTAAGCAAACAAACTGAAATTGTAATGCAAATAAATCAAAATAGACATCATATTGTTTTAGACATCGCAAGCGAAAACATTTATTCAACATCACAAGTACTGTCAGTATTTAACAATTATATTTTTACTGAAGATGGTAATATCATTCCTAACTTAGAAAATGTTTTTGACATCCTTCCTGCCATAATTGTTGATGGTGGCTACAGAACCCAAGGACTTGCATCTATCCGTAAAGACAGTTCACTCCTTGTTGACAGAGTAGAATCTTATGAAGACTACTCTATGATTGAAGTCAATAAGCAGGTAGCAAAGATTATTAACGATAAAGCTCATGAAAACGAACTAGATAACTATAATCCAATACGAGAATATGACATCGACGAATATATTGCGACTAAGAGCAATTTTGTCTATGACATAAAGGATGATTCAGCTAAACTTGGAAAACGTCGTTTTTGCGTTGATTTTAAGGCTATAGAGCAGTTAAAAAAGGATGTTATAATCGAAACTGCTGAAAATTATAGTAAATTTTTAATTAATGATTATGGCATTCGAAATGCAAAGACAATCATAATCGCCGGTGGTACAGGAGCCGCATTTGCTTCAACCATTATCGACTACATTAACGATTATGATTCGAACATAGATGTCAAACTTGTTGAGAACAATTACAATGGGCGCATAGAAAGTCCAGCATTCTCTATTGTTATTGGAGCTCACGAAAATCTATTAAATATTATTTCAGCGAAAGAATAATTATGCCATCACGAGTATATAGAATTAATAGTGGTAAATTTGCACGCTGGTATGACTTAGTAAAGCAGCAAGGTGGCAAAGATTTTTCAGCTATAATTTGTCTAGCAATAGAATATCATATTCGCACAGGAAGATATGTTGAAATAGCTCGCGTTGTTCCATACAACAAAGAAGATTGCAAACCAACTCCTTTTTGTCTTTATATAAAAAAGAATTCTTTAGTCGAGTCTTTTTTTAAAGACAAATCTTCAACAAAAGATTTCAAAAAAGAGCTAGATAAAATAATTAATACATCAATAACAAGTTTACCGGTAAATATGCGAGGGAATGAATTTGTTGCTACTTTAGAACAGTTAAACTCTATATGTAATAAAGCAAAGCCTTCAGAGCCAGTCATTGTTGACACCTTGAGCAATGTTACTTTAAGTCCAAATTTTACTACTAGTGAAGAAAATAATAATAACAACAATTACAATCAAAGTCTTAGCGAAAGTGGGATGACTAACACGGAATCTCACAAAGAAGATAGTAAGTCTCAGAAAACAAATGGTACTAAAAGTACTAATTCAAACGTTTTGGGTGAATATTTAACCCTTATACGATAAAAAAGAGGGATATTATTGAATAAATAATATCCCTCTTTTTTTACTATACAAAATACGGTTTTGGATTTAATCCTAACATTATTAAATCATCAATCCCCTTCGCAACATTGTAATTCCAACTAGCTACAGCAACTGGTATATTGTTTTCTTTCAACTTTTGAACCAATCCTTGCTGATGATGTAATACCTGCTCATTCACACATGCATCTGAATCATATGCTACAACAAACATTTTAACACCTCTTGCTATTAGTTTATCAAGTAGTGTTGTTCCTGTTTCATCTTTTTTAAATAAAACACCATAACAATTAACTCCCTGAATACACATTGCAGTAGTATTTCGTTTAGCAGCAATTACAATACCCTTTTTTTCACCTTCCGTTAAATACATAACTGGCGTAAATTTACCATCAGGAAGATAAATTGAATATTGTACATTATTTTTAGCCCCATTTTTTTCAACATCAGACGAGAAGAATACGTATTTAGGTGGTTTTTTTTCAATTTTTCTGTAGTATTCAATATCTTCATCGTTATAATCAGGTCTTATTCTTAACTGATTAATATTTCCATCAATATCAAAACACGGAAAAACTATTCCAGGATTTCCCGCAAAAGTCCATTTACCTTTTTGATTAATAAAAAAGCCCGGAACATGTTGCAAGTTAATTCCTTTGTTTATAAGTTTTTGACAAATCTCAACTCTATACATATTACAGCTCTTATCTTGCCCGGAATAAACCCTGTAGTCAAGCGGTGGAAGTGACACAATATCATATTTTTCAATCATATTATTATCCCATCCTTCGGAAAAAAGATACTTTCTATGCTTATCCTCAAGTTTCAACAACTTGATAAATTCAGTATACGCAGCGTTTCTTTTTTCTATGCTTGCTATTACATTTTCTTGGTGCTTATCCATTATTTCAACAGGTTTTTCAGGTTTGTTATAACTCTTTTTTGTTTGTACTTTTTTAAAGGTGTTAGCTTCAAAATCTTCCATGCTTTCCCATCTTGAGCAAGTAGCAGTAGAACCACAACAAACAAAATTTCCAACTATTTCGCCATAAGAACCTGGAATTCTATGACAAAATAAATACCTTATTCCTCTTTCATTATTATCCGACCAAAAGCAGTAATCTGGTTTTCCACAAATAGGACAAGGCTCTCTCTTAGTAACATTAATTGCCATAGATTTTTCCTCCTAAAATATTAAATTTTGCAAAAAAAGTGCTAAAATTGCAAATTAGTCATATAGACTACTCTACATGACTAATTTGCAATGAAAAAAGACTCTGTCTTTTTTCTTTATAATCCGCATAAGGGATATTTCTGCATTTAAAATGCAACCAACTAATAATACAAGTGCATTATAACATTAATTTACATTTTTGTATAGTTTTTTCTTTCGACCTTCTTACATTTTACTGAAATTAATTGAAACATATCTATCTTGCTCCTTCATATACAGATTATCAAAGGCATTATCATAAGCTCCTCTATCCGTAACATATAGCACACATGGAATCTTGACATTATAATTGTTGATTTCATCATTCATTTCATCAAAATGTTTAAAATCCTCACAGACAAGTACCAAGTAGTTGGCATTCTGACTATTTATTTCCATTTCATATAATCCCTCGAAAATTCTGTCATAATTTTTTTCATTTCTTCTTACAGGAACAAAAGTAAAATAAAAATTAGTGAACTTCCCCTTAATGTTAATTTTTCTTAAATAAGTTTTCTTAGGTCTTAGTTTTTTCATTTTATTTTCATGTCTTATGTGTGCATTTATGAATGCTGCATTTGAGCATATATATCTGTTCACCAATGGTCCTTTAATTAAATCTACCTTCTCCGCAGGCTTTCTTTTATACTTAATGCCTTTTTCTAACTCCTTAAATATAATTGCCCCTTCACTAAGCATGTATACTCCCTGACCCGTAGGGTTAACATAATACAACAATATTCCATATTCCCTAAGTTTGTTTAGATGCTTGCTTAAATTATTGCATTCAATAAGATTATCAATCAATACATAATTTAAGATTTTATATCTAAATAAAACGTTCATAATTTCTTCATCAATAGATGTAAGAATGTTTCTTTCCAATAAATTATTAATTAACTTAACTGAACAATCGCTATACACTTTTCCATCTTTCTTTTTTTCAACAAATTTATATTCTTCCTTTCCCGCGAAAGGAGTAGAACTTAACTTCTCCATTTTCTAACTCTCCTTATAATAATCCTGCTATCCCTTTTATTTCGTTATTATCGTTATTTTCATTTTCATTTTTTTCTACATTTTCTCCATAATGCTGTTCTGTAACCTTTAACTCTCCGACAATTATTCCCTCCTTGCTTAATCTTTCAAGTGAAACTGGTTTATTTGCAAGGAATTCATCACTATCAATGACATAATCGTTCCATTTTTCCTCTTTAACTTTTATTCGGTTAATTTCTTTATTTGTTACAAAATACAGTTTTCCCAAAATCGGCGGCAATACCTTCGCATCTCTAACTGTATACACATTAGCTTCAAGAAAGTTTAAATTTCTTAATTCTGATACATCCCTATAAGCTTCTCTTTGGCGAGTAACCCTTTCACCTTCCTGATATGATGGATTATCACTAAGTAACGATGTTTGGGTAACTGTTGTTTGTTTTATATCAACCTCTTCCTTACCACTCAATTCTGAATATGTTTTAGAGCTTTCGCTATCTAATCTACCAAAAGTTATAATCTGACCTACGCCCTGTATTACTTTTCCCATGTATCTTGTCATGTCATTCTTTTCAAACTGTGAATTTGATTGAAAAGCCGCAGTAAAACATAGCTTATATTTTCTAAGCCATGTTATTACACTTTCCCAATGTGAATGCATGAGCATTGAAAACTCGTCAACAATTTCAAAATGAGGAATTAAAGCTGGATCATCAGGATTTCTTTTTATTACCTGATTATGAAACATCATAACATAAAACAATCCAAAGCCCTTTGCAACAGTCGCACCATACTTAACACCATAATTTACTAATACTATTTTTCCCTCATTGAGAACTTTTTCAAAATCTATTGGGTCATCAGAACATAACGCTCCCTTAATATTTGGCAACTGAAGCATTCTGTCTAGCATATTTCTTAGACCTGTAGCTTCACCATATAATTTTTCCTTTACTTTTTGTTCTCCAAGCATTGATTTTTCAACATAGTCAACATTGGCATTAAAAGGATTTTCATTTCCGATACCATATTCCTTTTTTACCGCATCTGAATATTTTTTTATTCTCGAAAATTCATACAGCATATATCGTAAGTCAGTTATTTTAGCCTCTCTACCTTCAACCAAAGGCATTCCGACCATTAACACAACAGATATGTGAACAGTTGCAGCTTCATTAACACCCGAAAAATATGGATCCGTTGAGCCAGATTCATCAAAAACAGCCTTTAATATTTCCGATACTAAAGCTGCAATCATAGCCACCTGCTCTATATATTTATATCTCGATAATCCTGGTGAAATATGATAAGGATTTATTCCTTTGAAATGCTCCCTGTAATTTCCTTCATCATCTGTTTCCGGGTCAACTATGTAATAATCAAATTTAAACTTATCAGCAAACTTTAAAATTTTATCGCATAAATCATTATCAGGACCTATTGCAGTATAACCGCAATCCATGTATTTAACCTTTATATCTCTTAATTTATCTTCAAAACCCGGATACGCTTCAATTTTTTCTGGGTTAATTTTTCCGTTTTCATCTGGTATAAGAAAAGCCTCTCCAGCTTTTATCATTTTCTTATACTCGGAATGTCTCCTCACCTGATTTTTATATTTAGTTACAAAATCTCCCCATACCATCTTAAGAATAGCAGCACTTGTTTTACCTGTACCTGATGCACCTTCAATAATCTGATGTGTAAATCGGTCATTGTATTTAAAAACAATGTCTTCTCCGGTTTCAGCATCCTTAATTATCTTTTGGTTATACTGAGTGTCATCGTCTATATCCTTGTCATACACGAATTTAATGTTAAAGTCTTCAACTTTATCCATCACATTATCTTGTCTTACAAAATCAATCAAGTTTACTTTAATTATAGCTACAATCAATACAACTATTGTTATTAAAACTATCCTTCCAAGCCAAACAAGTATATCTCCTGTCAAAACATCATTAACCGGAAAACTCATTATTTGTGGAACAACAACTCTGCTCACTCCATAAACAGCATATTTAACGATGGCAAGAGTCATATTTACAAAGCAGTAGTAGAAGAGCATCCTTTTCCTGCGTCTATAATAAAAAAATTCTTCTGTTGTTGAAATCATCCATACAACAAACGGAAGTAGTAGCATGATTACACTAAAAATTCCGCTAAATATATTCACAATATTTATTTTCCAAAATTCCAAATACATAACCATCCTGATTATCTGCACAAGCTGATGAATTGAATACACTGCAGATAACAGAAACAAGGATATGTATACAAACGTCTTTCTTGAATATTTCCATTCTAACATAATTTCATTCTTTATGTCAGAGTACAATTTTAATATCTTTTTCTTCACCAAAAACCTCCCAGCAATAAAAAAATGCAAAGATTCCCATCTTTGCATTAATACAACTTCCCAATAAAATATAACATCAAATTTTCTTTTTTTCAATACATGTCACATTTATTTTCTTAATCTCCTATAAATCTATTAAACATATCTGGTATGTAAAACAGTAATCGCCTTACACATCCCTTAAATTTTCAGTTTTTTTTGGAGAGCTTAACGATATCTGCGTTTAAGTTGACTTGTATGTAAAAAACACCATATATGCCCGTTTTTCGGCGAAATAGAACGTGTTTTTTAATTTAACCACAAAAACATTTGATTTTCTACGAAATCTATTGTATACTTTTTAATGAAATTTAATTTTTTTTTAACTTTCATTTTAAAAAATTACAAAAAAAAACTGAGACGGCAAATCTCAGTTTAGATACCGGCGGCAACCGGATTTAGATATCAAACATATATATATTATAACAAAACTCACGAAAAATTCAAGTATTTTAAGTACTTTTTATGGTTTTTATTTTATATTTTATTATTGGTAGATTAATCCGTTGTCAGGATTAATCTATTTTTTTTGTTTTTCATAAAAAATAAAAGAAACCGACCTGCCAATCGATTTCTTTTATTACTAATAATTACTTACGCATTAATATTTTTTCAAACTATTTTCAAAAAATATTATAATGCGCGGGCTTGTTAAAGTCAACCTTTTTTACGGAAAAAAGGTGTTTTCAACCCTTATTTTTAATTATTAATGCGTAAGTAAAAAATTAAAAAGTAAAAGGAGATACATTAATGAACAAAACTTTTAATTTTTTTTACAACGCAAAAAATAACCTTAATTTTTCTAAATTAGTTAAAAGTTCCAATTTCAAAACTCTGTCTTTGGGAGCAAAAGCTACATACAGTCTATTAATTGATGCAATGTCTGTTCATTCACACAAAGATAAACACAACCACATTTTCATTAATTACCCAATTAAGCAATTAATGCTCGATTTATCAATATCTAAGCAAACTGCTGTTAATTACATGGCTGAGCTTGCAGATTTTGGATTAATCCAAAAATACAACCGTGGATTAGGTCAGGCAGCAATTATATATGTGATGGATGCTGGCCTTACTGAACCTGTTTTGGAATCAGAAGCAGTAACAGATATTCAGGGGCTAAAAACTGTACCGGCTGAAGTCCAAAAAATAGACCCTATAAATGATAATAATTATATATATACTAATTATAAAATTAATTTTAATAATATAAATAACATATCTAATCCTATCTTATCTCAGGATATGATTAGATCAAATAAATTAGACTTTGAGAATTTAATAGACCATTTTAAATCTCAACTTGAAGTTGATTCGTTTTGTCAAAAAAATCCGGAAGAAGCAGAAGTAATGACGGGAATCGTGGAACTGTTGGCAGAGACATTGACTTCTGGTAAGTCCAAATTAACGATATGCTCTAGAAGTCTGCCTATGGCAGTAGTTTGGGAAAGGTTCTTCAGGCTCACTAAATCGCATGTAGAATATGTCATCGACTGCTTAAATAACACAACCACAACAATACATAACATCAAGCAGTACATGCTGGCAGCACTGTTTAATGCTCCTGTAACTTTTAGTGCTTATGCAAAAAATAAATCAGCTAGAGGTAAGTCTCAGGAAGAAGCAACAGGTAAAACCATAACTAAAAATCCAAAGACGGCATTTAGTAACTTTGAGCAGCGAGAATACGACCCGATAGAGCTCGAAAAAATGCTGCTATGCAGAGTTTAATTCGGCATAAGCAATGGAATATTGCTTTTTATATAAAATTGTTTTATACTAAAATTTGACTAAATATGCAATTTTTTGCATTTTATAAATAAAACACCTGCATTTACAGGTGATTTAACATGGTTACTCGATTTTTTATTTTAAATCATAAAAAAATAAAAGAAATCGCCCGCCAGCAATTTCTTTTATTTTTTAAATACGTAACCAAGCAATCAACTTAATAATTAGCTTAACTTACGTGCTATATACTTAATACTTAACTTTTCAAAAATAAGTATATACCGTAGGACTATTAAAGTCAACCATTTTTCCAATAAAATGGCACTTTTTAGCCTATTTTTTTTTAAAATAAATTAAGAAAATTAAGTTGATTGTGTTTAAAAATTTTCAAAAAGGAGAAAAAACACATGAAAAATTACGATTACATTAAAAGCACACAATCAACAATTAATTTTGCACAATTACTTAAATCTAAAAATTTAAAAAATCTTTCACTTGGTGCCAAGGCAGTCTATTCATTACTCCTTGATGCCCTAAACAAATCCGGTCATCTCGACAAATTAGGTCATGCCTTTATTGTTTATCCAATAAAAACTATAATGTCGGACCTTAATATCTCTAAACAAACAGCAATTAATTACCTAAATGAACTGACTAAAGAAGGTCTTATAACAAAATTTAAGCGAGGACTGGGAATGGCATCTCTAATATATCCAATGGACTATGGTTTTGCGGCCAAATCTAACACGAAAATTACAGATGAATCTTCAGGTCAAGAATTAACAACCTCAAAGGTCAAAAAATTAGACCCTAATAATGATATATATTTACATACTAGTTATAATTTAAAATTTAATAATAATATAAATAAATCTAATCTTATCAAATCTGATGAGATAGGTGATAAATCTGACTATGATACAGCTTTTAATGATTTTACTAAGCAAATTAACGCAATTAGCCTTAAAAAGAATCATCCTGAAGAAGCGGAAATAATAGATGGGATGGTGGAAATTTTAACCGAAACGTTTATGATCAATTCTAAAAAAATGGTGGTTTGCGGCAAAAGTCTGCCCACAGAAATTGTTAAAGGCAGGCTGTTAAGGTTAGGAGAAGAGCACATCGAATATGTTCTTGAATGCCTAAACAAAAATACAAGTAAAATTAAAAATATTAAAAAATACCTGCTAGCCGCACTTTTTAACGCCCCTGCTACGCTTATGAGCTACAAGCAAAATAAAGAATCACAAAAAACTTCAGGAACAAAGGAAAAGAAAAGTATACAGGATAAATGTATGCAAAAAAATGCATTTTTTAACTGCATGGAAAGAGAAGTGGATTGTGAACAAATTGAAAAGTGGCTTCTTACCAAGCCTTTAAAAAAGCAGATGGCATAAACTAACAAGTGCCACCAAAAAGGTGACACCTGCGATTATGAATAATGGATTTTATCAAAAATTCCATCAGGCCAAAAGAAGGAGAAGCCTGAAAGAACAGTTAATAACTAAAAATTTAATATAGATTTTTGAGGCGTGGTGAATAAATCTATGTTATCTCTACATCTGTCATATCTAAACTTTGACCAGCTTGTTATGCCAAGAGTATCACAAAGTTCATTCATCTGAGCCTTTCCTGCAAGCATGTATACAGCTGCAGCAGTGCGAAGAGACTTCATTGTGTAGTTAAAGTCAAGCCTTTTGGCTTCTTTCGCATAATATCTTTCAAGTGTACGCACACAAAGTTTTTTGTCTCTTGCATTTTGAAAAATGTAACCGTCAGGATTAATGCCGTGATGCTCCATGTATTCTTCAAGCATGATTTTTAAATCTGATGGAACTAGCACGTATCTTTCCTTGTTGCTTTTTAGATGCACGTACATGTTGTTGTTTTTATCCACGTTAATGCTTGTAATGTTAAGGTCGCATATGTCGGTAGAAGTAAGTCCGCATTTAAGGATTAAAACCGATATGACCTTAATCATGTCATTACAGTGGTATATGAAATTGTTAATGTCCTCAGCTAAAGGTATTTTGTCCTCGTCAATGACAAAATTATAGCAAAAATGACGTTTAGCCTCAAAAAACGGATTCCTGTAATGTTCATAACTGGTTCCCGTCAATAGCTCACCGGCATTCTTTTCAGTAAAATGCCCCATGCTGGCTATGGTCGCAACATAAAGATAGACTGAGGAAGGAGCATTATAAGTTTTTTTATGATTGCCAAAACTTATAAGATCACTTGATGATAACTGTAAAAATGGTTTGCCGCCGAACTCTTCAAATTCAGTTTTTAGCCTTTTGTAAGCTCTTACTGAATCATTGCTTTCGAGTTTACTTAAAATCTCTGGAAAAACAATGCTATCAAATAAAAATGAAGAATCGTTCATAATAACACCTCACAGTCTTTTGTTTTTGAAAAAATAAAACCCGGAATAAATTAATGACAAGAATGCAGCAAATCTAAAACTTACGGCAATGACTTCACCAAGAACAGGAATGTCGCTTATCATTCCTTTTAGCATTAAAGCTGCAACCATTAAAATTATGGATGTTACAAATCCTTCCCGGCACCTTAACAGGCTTACATACATTCTAAAGTATTTAATGTAAATCACCTCAATTCATGTGAAACGTATGTTCTTTTACATTAACTATTGTAACACTATACTACTGTAATGTCAACACCTTTTGACGGGTTATCAATGTAACCCGTCAATTATCGGCTGAAAAATACCTGTTTTTGCGCAATAATTGTTACTTTTCGCCTTGAAAAAATGAGCGGTTTTTGCGTGGACGAAAGAAGGGAGAGGGGGAGGAGGAGAAAGCTCCAGAGTGAATCTGTAGCCACCAGCACAGAATAATTAGGCCAAAAACTCTGCAGTTTCTAGGATAACAAGTTTAATTCATAAAATATAAGAAGGATAGTATGTCACTTGGTCCGAAAGTTTGACGGGTTACTATTGATAACCCGTCAATGTATACTGCAGGTGATGTTTACGCCATTTTATGTGACCTACTACTGTTTGTTGCTTTTGAACCGATTTATAAAAACTTCTTTTCCTTATAATAATGACAGTTTAAATAACTTGACAATTTGGTGATACAGTGTTATTTTTAAGATAATTTAATAACAGGAGGATGATATGAACATAGATAGTGCAGAAAGATTATTGTATTACAGAAAGCTCTATGGTGTAACAAGGCAGCAATTGTCTGATAATACCGGAATATCTGTTTCTACAATAAGAAATCTCGAGGGTGGTTCAAGTAAGAGTAATGAAAAATTCTGGAAAAGAATAAGCGAGTACTTTAATAGGATTAAAACACCTCAGTATAAGCACAACATAAGCGATGGAAGTGAACTTTTAAGGGTAAGAACGAACATGGGAATATCAAGAAATGAGCTTGCAACAAGAACAGGAATATCATATTCAATGATATGTTCAATAGAAACCCAGACAAAGAAAGGAAGCGTTCAGACATGGAATAAAATCAACGCTTATCTTGATGCCGACTATGACGATGAAAGTCAGGATATACTGGCAAGACTTAGACGTGACATGACAAAGCATGGACCTGATGTATTATTGAAAGTTAAGTTTAGCAGGGTAAATTACAGACTTTTTTCCGTTGATGATTATGCTGTCAAAGGTGAGGATGAAAGCATTAATGATGAATTCATAGTAAAGGCTAAAACTCTTTATGAACTTCTACACTATGGAACAATAAAGGAAAGAAGAAAAATAAGAGAAGAAAAAGCAAAGAATAAATAAAAAAAGGGCATAAAAAAAGTGAGACCAGCATCTCACTTTTTATAACCGCCTAAGACTAAAATACTAAATTATCTAACATCATCAAATTCTACAATAGCAGAATTTTGATACAGTGCTTATTATACTAAAAAATTCATTTAAGTCTACTATAGTAGATATTTATAATCAATAAGCACGTTTTTATAAAATCTCAGACATTATCTTAATCTACAATCAAGTAGAAATTACATTTTTAGTATATGTCTTAAGCGAATGCCTGTCAAGAGATAGGAGTAATTATGGATACAAATAAAATAAATGACATTATTGAGGATTTAAAATTAAAATTTCATTTTGAATTTTTAAAGGATGAAATAGTTAAGATGCAGGAAGAAAAACCGGAAGAATTTCTGGAATTTGAAAACGTAATATCATATATAAACACTGATGAAGACCAGAAATGCATTGATGTAAATGGAATCACGGATGGATTAAGATATAACTATGTGGTTGAAGATTCACACGAACTTCCTGAAGATTTCAGTTCTCTCGAAGAGAAAAATCCATACACACCGGTTATAGACTGGAAGTATATGGATATGGAAGAAGTAAATATATATGTGGATTCAGACATTGCTGAATGCATGACTGACGATGAAAAAGTTCTCATTATTTTGTATAAGGAAAACACAGGAGAAATTCCTGATGCATCTGTTTGGGAAAGTGTAATTAACGGAGAGCCGATTTCTGATGAGATAAAGGCCAAGCTTATATACTCAGTATCAAAAAAGGCAAAAAGTTACAGAGGATGGCAGTTTGAAAAGAAAGATTATGACTTTAGGACAAGAATAAAAGGCAAAGAACACGAAGAAAAGTATAAATATTATTATTCACTAAAAGATAAGTTGCTTGAAGACATCCCGGTTACGGAACTTCATTATGATATGGAACAGGAAATTCTATATAGATACAGAACACTTTGCACGTATAAGTATCATACATTTGTCGAAAAGTGCAGCCTTGAAAGAGCAAAAGAACTGGCAGAAATTTATGAACTACCATTAAAAACAATGCAGGATGCACTATATGTTGATGGAGTAAGCACGGATTCAGAACATATATACTGTGATGAATTCGTGGAACTTTTAGGTAAAGTGTTGCTAGATTAATACAAAACAAGGAGGGTACCATTATGGCTAATAGAAGATTAAAAGATGTGGTAAAAAGAGAGCAGGAAGAATTGGCAAACAAGGAATATGTTGACGCAATTAAAAACATGAGCATAGATGAGTTGACGACTTTGTTAAAAGAAACGCATATAGAAGTAGAAAGAGAATTTTACAGTCAGTTTAAACCTGATGGAATAGACATGGAAAAAATTATGGAAATGGGCGACAGACTAAAGGATTACATCAGAGCTTATGAAGAAATGGATAACTTAAGTAATGAAGATAAAAAGTTATATGAAATTTATAAGACAGCTGATAATTACATTATTAATTTGAAAAATGAAAAATTAACAAAAGAGCAGCACGAGGCAATAAGGGATGTATGCGATTTAAAAAGATGGATTACTGATAATCTGGAAGAAATATTCACGAACAAATCAAAACAGGTATCCCTATTTATGATTTTGGAAGAATATGGGCTTAACAGCCATTTAAAAGAGGCAAAACTACCAAAATTTGAAACAAAGATTAATATTTATGAAATTCCTGATGCTTTAAACACAAAAGGAAAGTATGATAATAGTTCAGATGAAAGAGAAGAATTTTACAAAGTAATGAAAACATTAGATAACGACATAGAAAATTACATTAACAATATTGATAAGAAATTTGAAACAACTTACTTAAAATCAAGTAACATGGAATAATAAAAAGGAGCCAATGGCTCCTTTTTATATTGGAGATTATCAAAAGTCAATTAAATTGATATAAAATCTATTTTCTCAAAAGTTTTTTTATCTTTAAAAACACTGTTAAATAATTTTATAAATGCTTCAGTGTGATAAAAAACAACATATCTGTCATTTTCGTTAATTTCATCAAAGGTTTTATAAATTTTTAGCATATCCGAAACATTATCTTCAGGAAACATTATATAAGTCGTGAAATCCTTAAACTTAAGACACTCGTTAAACTTAGCGCCTGCAGCATATTCATTTCTTTTATAAACAAATGTATCATTATAAAAATTTCTAAGTTTATTGTAATAATCCTGAGATGTTCCACTTTTTTCAAAAGCTCTGCAGGTATATAACAATTCTGATGAAGCAGCATAAACTTCTGTTCCGTTCATACACAATTTAAGAACTTCATCGTCTGTTAATATGTATTTAAACAATGTAATTGATTTTTTTAACTTAAACTGATATAAAGCACAATAACGGACGCATTTATTTATTAAGAATTTATCCTTTGTTAGAATATCAAGTGCGTCTGAATAATCCTTCTTTTCACTTAATGCATTATAAATATCTCTAAGTTTTTTTGGCTTTTTATCCAAATTATTAGTATCTGCATTTTTATCCGCAGCCAGGCAGACATCATTATATTTGTATAAAAATTTTGGAACTCTTGTATGAAATGAAAAAATAATGGGCTTGTCTGTATCCCCGTATTTTTTTATCTTATTCATAAGTATATCAGTAGTTTCAGTTCCCATATCCTGCTCGATATAATATTCTTTTCCGTCATAAGATAAAAGTGCATCGGCTCTAACAGAATCCTTAAAATTTGTGCCGACACCAGCATTAAAGCCGTCAATCAAGACTTCTTTTTTAAAATCTATGTCATATCCGTGCAATATCATATTGAAAAATGAATATCCAAGCACATAGTCGTGTGGTCTTAAGGAACTTAATGGACGCTCAGAAGTTAGCTCTGATTTTGTCATTCTGTATATAATGTCTCTGCTATCTTTAGTAGCAGTGTAAATGATATGCACTTTTCCATCCGGTTTTGGAAGACGAGCCTTTTCAAAATGCCAAATAGCGCATTCTCTTGAAAAAAGCCTTGCGGCAGCTTCTTCATCCGGCATGGCAGGCCAGTTAGCTTCCCTTATTTCGGTAGTTGAAATTGGACCAAAGACTAGCGAAAGCATCTCAACATTTCTTGCATTAATTGCATGATCTTTTTTAAAACCGACTCTCTTATAAATGTTATTCTTAAAATCCTCCGGACTTAATTTCTTTTCATTTCTAATTATGTTTGAAATATACTCCATTACATTCATATAATCGTAAACCCTCCTTAAAACGATAACCCTGTTTATTATATTATGTATAGCAATATAAATATACATTAAAACTTATAAAATGACAAATAATAAAAAGGACACGTTAACGTTTTCGTCTACATGTCCTTTTTATTATTAGTTGTCATCTGATTCCAATTTTACTTCTTCTTCATCGTCCCATAATTCTTCGATGACAATTTCATTATCTAACGATTTCTGTCTTCTTTCTCGTCTTTTTTCCCTAATGCTTTCCTGTTTTTCTCTTATACTTTCTGCTCCCTCTTCGTCAGTGCTCCTCATGATTTTCACAATAAAGAAACTATCTTCTTCCCGGGGCTTTACTTTAATTTTGCCTCGAACATATCCATGCTCCTGACATTCTCCCAAACAATAATACATTTTTCCACTGTCTGAGAACCAATCTATGAGAACTTTTAGAGGTTTATCACACACATTACACTTCATGCTGCTTACATCTTTATCATAAAACATCTCATCCTTGCTTAAAAACTCACGTGAGATATATTTGGTATAATTAGGAAATCTTACAAATACCTCTTCTTCCTTAATTCTAGGGGAGTAGAATGTATCTATCGAAAGCATTTCTTTTACCTTATCAAAATCCATTGCTTTCATTACCTTAGCTGTATACTCAGCATCGCAAATTGCTCGATGAAACTGTTCGTCTTCCTTGATGTTCAATTCCTCAACTGCATATGATAAAGTTCTCTTTACATGCCCATCTTCATAACACAAACTATACATTTTTTGCAAATCTACATAAAACAAAGGAAAGTCCAGTATTCTTTCCATTCCATAATGTTTCATGTTCTTTTGCAATTCAGTCAAATCCATTGTTCCCCAGGTACAAAAGATATAGTCATCTCCGCACCAGTTTAGAAAACTTCGTATTACTTTTCTAAAATCTTCACCGGAATTTAATTCTTCCATTGTCAAGTGAGTGATTTCCTGAATTTTATAATGCAGTTTCTTATATATTCTTGGTTTTACGATCTGCTTGTATTCATCTATTATTTCCAAATCATTGTTAACCTTAACTGCACCTATTTCTATTATTTCAAATGGTATGTCAGGATGATTGTTGTTTTTACCATAAGGATTCTGGTTCCATTCCAAATCCATTACAATATAATCCATAATCTCGGTTTACAACCTTTCCATTTAATATCATACCTATCAATTATCTTATTATTGTTATTACTTGTCAAGAAATACTTGTAAGTTGTAAAAAAAACTTGTAGGTTATAAAAAAGAATAAATTTTCAAAAAGACATTGTAAAACCACCCAATGAGTGATATAATTAAAGAGTAGAAAATATTGTGAAAGGAGAGGATAAATACATGAAAAACATATCCGGTAAAAAGGAAGATTTTAACAATTTCAGATTCGATGGATTAGACTGGAGACAGGCCAGTAACAATTACTTGACAATGGAAAGAGTATCTAAGGATGAAAACAAGATAGTTGTTAAGACTGCAGGAGAACATCTGATTGAAACAAAGTATGGATATGCCTTAATTTTGGACCATACACACGTCGTGTTCTTAAAATCATGGCAGGTAAGTTCAAATTACTTTGGAAATGAAGTGTTGCTTACAAGGGAATACTTCAATGTTAAGGAATGGGGAGAGCATGATGAATTTGATGATGAGCCAAAAAATCTAAATTTTGATGCTTGGCTTGAAGCAGCAAAAGAACAAAATACAGTTGATAATGAAGGAGAAAAAATCAACAAGGTTAAATGGCAGATATAGGTTGAAATTTAATAAACGTGTTTTTATGGAAAGAGGATTTTAATATGATGGATAAAAGAGAATGTGCTAATGCTTGGAAACAGGTAAATATAATTTATGATGAAACAATTAATGAAGATAATCCGGGCATTACAATAGAAAAGATAATATCAACGCTTGGAATGGAAAATACAATGGAAGTCTTTGCAGCAATTACAGAGCTAAAAAAGAATGACGGAAGAATAAGTTCGAGAAACCGCTCGATTATGAATGACATACCCGTATTACCGGAATGTACGGAATGGAACTCTAATAACCCGATTATATATGCAGATACAGACCACATACATACAACTCATTTTGACGACCTGCTAAGTGAACTTATCACTAAAATGGAAGAAAATGAATTATAGCAGGAGGTAAGAATTTATGAATAAAGAACAGATATTTGAAAGAAAACTGGATAAGGGAGATATAATAAAGGCAAAGGGTAGAAAATTTAAAATAGATGAAGTTTTGCATCAGGATTTTTACATTGATGAATATGATAAGACAAGGTCTTATGTTGACATAGAGTTTAATGATTCACATGGGAAATATCATCATTACAAGAGCAGTCTTGATGGTGGTTATTGGATTTACAAGGAGGATTAAAAAAATATGGCATTTAAAAATAGTAAAGGTGTTCGAGTAACATACGAATGCAGTGAACTGATTGAAGAATTAAAAAATGACATAGAGGAATTTGGTGGAGATACATTGGTATACGTCTGGTGCAAAAACGCACTGGGCGTAGCCCTTTATGTTAATTATGATTTCATTGACGAAGATGATCCGGTAAGACCGGAAGAAGTAAAAGAAGATGAATACCTGCAGATAATGACTATGAATGCACTTCTTGTGTTGTTAGAAAAAGAAAACATGCTTGAAATGGAATCAAGTCTGAAAGTTCTCAGAAAAATAAAGAATCTCACTCAGCAGGAATTATCAGACATACTTAATATTCCTCTAAGAACCATTGAAAATTGGGAGAACGGCAACAGAAAACCACCTGAATATATAAATGAACTAATAAGAGATAAGTTACTAAAAATGACAAATGAAGAATTGGAAAATGAAAAAAAGTATGTTGTTTTAAAATTGAAAAATGGGAAAAAAGCATCAATAGTATTTGAAGGCTCAAAAAAGGAATGCTTTTCTTTTGAAGATGAAGCAAGAAAAAAACTTAGAACAAATGAGCAGTTATATAGAAATTACACCACAAAAAAATACTCTGAATATATAAAAGAAGAAAATTACATAAAAGAATATAAAAAATATACTTCTAATCTTTCAAAGGAGCAGCTTGAAGAAACAGTTAAAATAGACGGAAAAATATATTTAAAACATATACTTGAATTTAACAAACATTACTATAATGGATGATAAGGAGATTTTTATATGAAAAAGATTAAGGCTTATGTATCGTGTGATGAATATAACGATAAACATTTATACAGATTATTTGAAGTAATTGACAAACTTCCAAATAAGGGAGACGAATATGACTACCATTTTGGAGATGGAATAAAAGAAGTTGTAAAAGAGGTCATTAGTGAAAATTTAGATTGTGAACAGGGAAATGATGAAGTATATAATTATCAGTTTTATCGCATTGTTACTGACTGGTTTGAGGATGATGAGCACGAAGAAAAAAGTTACTTTGTAGCTAAAAGGAAAACGGAAATCAAAAAGCAAATTTAACTAAGAAAAGTTGAAATATTTCTGTTAAAGTGATAATATGACATTAGAAAAAGGTGCTACCGATAGACGGTTAGCCTAAATATAAGTTAAAATAACCGTTCAGTTTTGCAGGCTGGGGCGGTTATTTTTTTGCATGATTACTTCCTATTGTATATCCAAGTCCGAAAGCCGTTAAACATAAACTGATAACTGCAATAAGACCTTCTATAGTCAACATTAGCATCCCCTCCTTTTTTAAATTTAATAAAATAAATATGTAAAACAGAGGGCTGCAGTCCCTCTGAAGAAGGACTAACCGCCTACCGAATAGGTAGCACAGATATAAGTATAACATAAAACAAACAATTAGCAATTAACAGCATTGAGATTTTTGTTATTAGATGCTACAATATGTTTTATATTATTAAATAAAGGGAAATATTTAATAAAAAAGGACCAGATTTCTGTATAAGAATCCGGTCCTTCAGTCTAATAACAGATTACATTATCTTCGATTTCCTTAATTAAACCCTTATCAATGGATGCTGCATTTATTTTGTAGATTGTATTTAGTCTTGGATTGAAAATACCTATGTTTTCAATGGTTTCAAATTCTTCTTTTCCCGAATGTTTTCCCATAATGTAATACATTAATATCTGTAGCGTATCATCTTTTGATGGTTTACTTTTAGAAACCTTAAAATCCCATAATGTATCTTTAGTTAAATAATCTCCATCACCTGTACTTACAGTGTCCGTATAGCCATCTGGCTCAAAAGTGAAACCTTCAGCTGTAATTGGACCATAATCGTTAAAGAAATTAATGCTTCTGTTTACCATTACACGAATGTTTTCAATGGTTTCCTTGTCGGGACTTATTGTATCGTATGTCAATGGATATCTTGCTGCGACAAGTTTGTTTCGGTACCATGCATCAAAACTAACAAGTTTGCAGGCATTTATAATCGAATCATCATCTAATTCTCTTTTTATGCAACTTACAAGGTTAGTTGATATTGCTATGGTGTTATTATGACCAAACTGTTCTGCAAGTCTTGCTCCCTGAAGCGATATAGAAAATGCTGACCACGCAGCTTCCTTATCACTAATGTCCTGTATCGTTACGCCCGTAAGTGATGTTGAAAACTCATTCCAATGTTTGCATATCATTATGAATCTTGATAAATAATCAACAACTAGCCCAACGAGCTGCGGAGATACATTTTCTTTTGGATTTAAAACAATATTATCTTCAAGTTGTATATGCTCCATAATGGAAACAGGAAGATAACCGCCTCTTGGTTGTGATGTATTTGATATTGTCTTAGTAACTGAAGCCATAAAACCACCCCTTTCGCATTTAATAAGGCCTACATATATAATAACACATGTAGGCCATAGATGTACCTGATTATTCTGGCTCGACAGCGATTACATATTCCTTAAAATGATCAAGCTCGTTATAAAATGGCTCCAAAATAAGTGTCAATCTCTGATTACGCCCAAGAAGGAGTACATGCGAATCATTTACAGGGTCTTCATAGTGCCTATAAATCCCCTGTATACCTTTTGGCACGATTATTTTAACCACTGTATCTTCTGTATGGGCAGGTGGCAGTAACTCAATATCCATATACAAAGGATTAGAGAAATAGCGACAATTTTTATATGTCTTCTCCAATGCTTGCAATTGCCACTGCTCCATATGAGTATATCCAATAATTGAACAAGGATAAGTAGGTGCCTTAGCAAGTAAAGTATCCATTCTGTCGATTAATCTGCCTATTTTTTTATTTTTAATTTGCTTAAATCTAAGCTGCTCTACAACTTCGCCATAATGCTCGTTGTATTGTGCAAGTATGTCTCCATCAGCGGATAATGCATCAAGTGAATACAACAAATTGAATTCCGCACATGGATGTGCAATCAAGTTAAAAATTTCATTTTCATCGTCGAATAAGACGATATCCCTTTTTGTCTTCATAAATTTTATTCCTCCTTGAAACTATAATTTAAATCACCGGCCGATGAACATGTAATATATATACCAGAGTTAAACAGGCGTTGCAATGACACCTCAAGTGGCAAAAAACAGGCATTTCAAAAACGCCATTTTTCTGCCACCAAAAACACCCCTATTTTTGTTTAAAATTAACAAAATACAAAATAAAAACACTCAAAAATATTGTGCATAAATAAATTTAAAAAAATTGTAAAAAGTATGTTTTTTTATGAAAAAAGTATTCATTTCTATGTTTTTTTCGACTTCTTACGATTTTTTTCGTTAAAAAACACACTTCTTCCTATTTGAATTATCAACATATTTCAACATACTTCTTTATAATTATGCATAAATAAGATAAAATAAAGATAGAACCAAAAAAACAAAAGGAGAAGTAAGTAAATATGGCAAATAGTGATGATTTAATTACAAATGTTGGAAAAAATTCCAATGATACTGCAGCTTTGGTATGGTCTGTTGCAGATGACCTTGTTGGAGCATACAAGCCGCACGAATATGGTCTTGTCATTTTACCAATGACAGTAATAAAGAGATTCCATGATTGTTTATTACCAACACACCAAAATGTACTTGATACATATAAGAAAGTGGAAAAGTTAGCTGTAAAAGATGGTTTCTTACGTAAGGCATCAGGATATCAGTTTTACAACATAAGCCCGTTTACATTTAAAACTTTAATTTCTGACCCTGAAAACATTGTTGATAACTTTAAAGCATACTTAAACGGATTTTCAGACAATGTACAGGACATTCTTGCACGTATGGATTTCGACACGCAAATTAAGCATATGGAAGAAGCAGGTCTTTTATATCAGGTAATTTCAGATTTTTGTACAGATAAAGGTGATTTTTCGCCTGAGAAAATAAGTGCTGTTGACATGGGGTACGTATTTGAAAATCTTGTACGTAGATTCTCTGAATCATATAACGAAGAAGCTGGAGCTCATTTTACCAGTCGTGACATTATATACCTTATGAGCGACTTACTTATTGCCGGTGATGAATCAGCATTTGAAGTTGATGGAATATCCAAAACAGTATACGACATGACAATGGGAACATCTCAGATGCTTACCTGTATGGAAGAAAGATTAAAACAGATGGATGCGGATGCAGACGTTACAGTGTTTGGTCAGGAGTTTAACCCATTTACATTCGGCATTGCAAAGGCTGATATGCTTATCCGTGGCGGAGATCCAAACAATATGCAGTTCGGTGATACTTTGTCTGATGACAAGTTTGGCGGATACAAGTTTGATTATGTTATCAGTAATCCACCATTTGGAATTCCATGGAAACGTGAAGAAAAAGAAGTTATGGCAGAATATAAGAAAGGTTCTGAAGGAAGATTTGAACCCGGACTTCCGGCAAAGGGTGACGGACAGCTTCTGTTCATGCTAAACGGACTTGCAAAACTTAAGGATGATGGTCAGATGGCAATTATACAGAATGGTTCATCTTTATTTAATGGAGATGCAGGAAGTGGTCCTTCTGAGATTCGCAGATACTTAATTGAAAATGATTGGTTAGATGCTATTGTGCAGTTACCAAACAACGCCTTTTACAATACAGGCATTGCAACATATATTTGGATTGTAATGAAGAATAAGCCTGCAACACACCAGGGAAAAGTACAATTGATTGATGCATCTGCCTGTTGCTCAGCAAGACGTAAGAATATTGGCTCAAAGAACGTAGATATTACAAAGGATTGTCGAGATTTAATTGTCAAGGCATATGGTGCTTATATAGATGGAAATTATGATGGAATAGATGAAAATGGAAAAGAAATCATTGTAAAGAGTAAGGTCATGGATTCTGTAGAACTAGGTTATAACAAAATTGTCGTGGAAACGCCTCAGTTTGATGAAAACGGCAACATTATTATGAAAAAAAACAAACCGGTAGCTGATACATCTAAGCGTGATACAGAGAATGTACCACTAGTTGAAGATATTGATACATACTTTGAGCGTGAAGTAATTCCGTATAATCCGCAGGCTTGGATTGATAAAGCCAAAACAAAAGTAGGATATGAAATCCCGTTCACTAGAACATTTTATGAATATAAGCAGATTGAACCATTAGAGAGAATAGCAGCTCGTATTGAAGAACATGAAAAGAGCTTAATGGCAAAATTGCATGACTTGTTCGGAGGTAAATGATTATGGCAATAATGAAATCTAGTAATACAGAGTGGCTTGGAGATATTCCAGCAGAGTGGGATGTTGCTCAGATTGGCAATTATTATGAACTCAGAAACGAAAAAGTAAGTGATTATGATTTTAAACCATTATCTGTAACAATGAAGGGAATTGTTACACAGTTGGCAACAGCTGCAAAATCAGATGACCATAGTAATCGTAAACTTGTAAAGAAAGGTGATTTTGTAATCAATAGTCGTTCTGATAGAAGAGGTTCATGTGGAATCTCTCCTTTGGATGGTTCTGTTTCTTTGATTAACACTGTAATGGAACCTAGAGGAGAAATGAATCCACAATATTATAATTGGCTGTTTCATACAGAACAGTTTGCGGATGAATTTTATAAATGGGGACATGGTATTGTTGACGATTTATGGACAACCCGTTGGCAAGAAATGAAGAAAATTTTAATTGTCGCTCCGTCACTAGATGAACAACAAGCCATTGCCAACCATTTGGACGAAACTTGTTCCAAAATTGATGAAATCATTGCAGAAGCAAAGACAAGTATTGGTGAATATAAGGAATTGAAACAATCTGCGATTTTTGAAACGGTGACAAAAGGTCTTGATAGGAATGTTGAGATGAAAGATTCTGGCGTTGAATGGATTGGAAAAATTCCTAAAAATTGGACATTGTATAGATTGAAACATTTATTACGAAGTCCTATGCAGTATGGTGCTAATGCGACGGGATCAGAGTATGATGAGACAATGCCTAGATATGTTCGGATTACGGATATTGATTCTAATGGTAATTTAAAAGATGTTGGAAAACAGTCTTTAAGCTGGGAGGTTGCTGAACCATATTTACTGGAAAATGGTGATTTACTTTTAGCAAGAAGTGGAGGTACCGTTGGAAAAGCATTTTTATATAAAAAGTCCTATGGAACTTGTGCGTTTGCTGGATATTTAATTAGAGCAAAGGCAAATGATAAAGTATTACCAGAATATATTCATTATTATACTCTTTCCAAAGGATATGAGATTTGGAAAAATGGTATTTTTATTAAGGCAACTATTCAAAATATTGGGGCTGATAAATATGCAAATTTACCAATCCCGATTCCAAATGATATAGAAATTCAGAGAGAAATTGTAAAATATCTGGACAATAAATGTATTACATTAGATTCCCTCATCGCTGAAAAAGAATCTCTTATCAATGACCTTGAAGCATACAAGAAATCACTGATTTTCGAAGTGGTAACAGGAAAAAGAAGGGTGGTGTAAAAATGGCAGAAAATGAAAAACAGTTTGAATCAAACATCGAAGCCTTTCTTATCTCACCAAAGGGTGGATACGTAAAGGCAACAGATAAAGGTTATGCTAAATCCTGTGGCATGGCACTTGACATAGACACGCTTGTTTCCTTCATAAAGGAAACTCAGCCAATTACTTGGCAGCGATTTGAAAAACAGTGTAATTCTGACCCATACAAGAAGTTTTACAAGTGTTTTGAAGATGCAGTTGAGATGGATGGGCTTTTATCAGTACTTCGCCATGGATTTAAACATAGGGGAATGGATTTTAAGGTTTGTTACTTTAAGCCTGAATCAACCCTTAATGATGTTGCAGTAAAAAGATATGAGCAAAACGTGTGCCAGTGCATAAGACAGTGGCATTATTCAGAACAGAACAACAATTCAGTTGACATGATGCTTGCAATTAACGGAATCCCGGTTGTTGCCATCGAACTTAAAAATCAGTTAACAGGTCAGACGGTAGATAATGCAAAACTACAGTGGCAGTATGACAGAGACTTTAGGGAACCGGCATTCAGACTTAACCACCGAATCTTGGCATTTTTTGCAGTGGACCTTTATGAAGCGTGGATGGCTACTGAGTTAAAAGGAACGGACACGTACTTTTTACCATTTAATCAGGGTTCAAATGGTGCCGGTAATGATGGCGGTGCCGGTAATCCGCAGGCAGACGGAGATAATTACGTAACATCATACATATGGGAAAAAGTACTTCAAAAAGACAGTCTTTTAGACATAATTCAGAAGTTTATAAGTTTTGAGGTAAAGACGGAAAAGAAAGACGGAAGGAATGTTACAAAAAAACGTCTGATTTTCCCAAGATTCCATCAGCTTGACGTGGTACGTAAGCTCATTGATGATGTACGCATAAACGGTTCAGGCAATAATTATCTCATACAGCACTCTGCAGGCTCCGGTAAGTCAAATTCGATTGCATGGACTGCATACAGACTTGCCTCATTGCATAATGATGATAATGAACCAATTTTTACTTCGGTAATAATTGTAACTGACAGACGAAACCTTGATGCCCAGCTGCAGGAAACAATTACAGGCTTTGATCACACGATTGGAAGTGTGTGTGCGATAGATGAAAAGAAATCATCAAGGGATTTAAAAAATGCAATAAACGCAGGAAAAAGAATAATAGTTACAACACTTCAAAAGTTCCCGGTTATTTATGATGAAGTGGATGATACAACAAATAAGAGATTTGCAATTATTGTTGATGAGGCTCATTCATCACAAACAGGACTTTCTGCAATGAAGTTAAAGACAGCTTTAGCTGATACAAAGGATGCATTAAGAGAGTACGCAGAGATTGAAGGCAAGGAAGAAGAAGAACTAATTGATGATAATGACAGACTTATAAATGAAATGATTTCCCATGGGAAACACAAAAACCTCTCATTCTTCGCATTTACGGCCACACCAAAGAGTGTGACGCTTGAAATGTTTGGAACGGAATATGAAGACGGTTCATTCCATCCGTTTCACATATATTCAATGCGACAGGCAATAGAGGAAGGATTCATTCTTGATGTTTTGCAAAATTACACAACTTATAAGACTTGTTATCAGATAGCAAAGAACACAAAGGATAATCCTGATGTGCCACAGTCAAAGGCATTAAAGACAATAAAGAAATATGAGGAACTTCATCCGTATAACATTCAGCAGAAGTCAGCAATAATTGTAGAAACATTTAGAAATGTGACAAAGCAAAAGATAAAGAAAAAGGGAAAGATGATGGTTGTAACGTCATCAAGACTTGCAGCAGTTCGTTATTACCATGAGATAAAGAAATATTTAGAAACAAACGGTTATCACGATGTGGAAATACTTGCAGCGTTTTCAGGCTCAATCAAGGACCCTGACGATGTAAATGAAACTGAATGGACGGAAAGCAGATTAAATGGTGTAAATGAATCGCAGACAAAGCAGGTGTTCCATGATGAGGGAAACATTCTCATTGTGGCTGAAAAATACCAGACAGGCTTTGATGAACCGCTGCTCCATACAATGATTGTTGATAAGAAACTGCGTGGTGTTAAAGCCGTACAGACCTTGTCAAGACTTAACAGAACACACCCTGATAAGCAGGACACATTCATCATTGATTTTGTAAACACAAAGGAAGACATACTAAAGGCATTCCAGCCGTTTTATCAGGAAACGTCTCTGGCACAGGAAATAAATACTGACCTTATATATAAGACACAAAGAATGCTCCGTGACTTTAAGATATATGATGACATGGACATTGAAAAAGTAAATGATATTTATTTTGATGAAGATAAGAGAAAGGCAAACTTGATTCAGGCAGCAATCACTAATGCATTGCTTCCAATTCAGGAAAGATACAATGCTCTTAATCAGGAACAGAGATACCAGTTTAGGAAACTTTGCAGAACGTTTGTCAAATGGTATGGATACATTACCCAGATTACAAGAATGTTTGATAAACAGATGCATAAGGAATACATATTCTGTGCCTATTTATCAAAAGTTGTTCCAGCAGACCCCAGCGTACCGTTTAACCTTGATAACAGGGTAAAACTTGAATACTATAACCTTGAAAAAACCTATGAGGGCTCAATAGACCTGGAAAAAGAAGTAAAGGGTTTATATGAACCTGCAAAGCTAAAAAAGCCCATAAAAATGGAAGAAACTCTTACACCACTAGAAAAGGTAATTGAAAAGATTAATGAAGAATACATGGGCGATTTTACGGACGGTGACAAGGTTGTAATAACCGCACTTCATCAGAAACTTATGAATAACAAGAAGCTGATGAAGGCTGCAAGGACAGACGGACGACAGATTTTTGAAAAGAACATATTCCCACAAATGTTTGATGATGCAGCTCAGGAAGCATACATTGAAAGCACGGAAACATACACAAAACTGTTTGAAGATGCAGGAAAGTATCGTGCAATAATGAGTGCGTTGGCAAATGCAATGTTTGACGAACTGAGAAATGAAACAAACTAACGAATAAACTTTGAATTGGAGGTATAAAAAATTATGGCCAGAGCAAAGAAGAATGGTGTTCACATTAATTATTACATAGATAAGGATGTAAAGGAAATGCTTGATAAGTACAGCATGGAGATGGGACAGACAAATACACTCGCACTTGAAAGAATCCTTAAGTCATACTTTGAAGAATATTATAAGAAAAAGGAAAAGGATGTTAATTAAGAATGGAAAACCATACAGGATAAACAAAAAGGCACCTGCCGGTGCCTTAATGAGTATCAATGAACAATGTTTCTTAAATTCTTTAAACATTGTGGTTTCCATTTTTACAATTTCATAATAAAAGGAAAATGCACCTGCTAATGTATAATTGTGAAGGTAGCAGGTGCACATGTGTTTTTATGGATCTATCTTTGATAGACAATGGAAATAATAGCACAGTAATGTTATGCGTGTCAAATGATTACTACATATTTCGACTAAAAAATTCATTTAATAAAAATTTTAAAAAATATATATTAATAAGAAGAAACTAATAATCGTGTATAATTAAACATAAAAAAGACATTCGGAAAAACTGTATCAAAATAAACCGAATGCCTTTAAAAGTGTGTATGACCATTAGGTCATATGAGCAACAAATTCATTATAAATTTGAGATAAATATGTGTCAATATCTGCATAATTTCAATTCCCAATAATTTAGGGTACACTACTGTACCCTAAAGTCAACTTAAGGTTACAACTTTGTACCCTAAATTGAAAATTCTATATTTATTAATTACTAAATTTATCTTAAGGTCAATAAAGTGTAAAAGACAATAACCGTTTCTTTATGGTATAATAAAACAATGAAATAAAATCAAATGGGAGGTCAAAGATGAAAGGACAGACAAGAAAATTTGCAGCTGTAATTTTATCCTTAGCAATGGCTTTAACACTAATGCCATTAACAGATGTAAATGCAGCTCCAAAAACAAAACTTAACAAAAAATTTGCAACAATCTATGTTGGGGGCACAATTAAGTTAAAAGTAACAAATAGCAAGGTAAAAGTTAAATGGATTACTTCTAACAAGAAAGTGGCCGTGGTAAAAAAAGGCAAAGTAACGGGTAAAAAGGCAGGCAAGGCAGTAATTACAGCAAAGGTTAGAAAGAAAGCCTATAAGTGCAAAATTACGGTTAAGTCAAAGACTTCTAACAACATGCCAAGTGAAGCCGAGGTAACAACGAAGAAACAGGATTCTAATGTAAAACCAAAAGAAACAACAACAGTAAAACAAGCAGAGCAGATAACAACAAAGCACGTGGAAGAAACTACAAAAATACAAACGGAGCAGCCAACAACAAAACCTGCAGAAGAAACTACAAAAATACAAACGGAACAGCCAACAACAAAACCTGTAGAAGAAACAACAGCAAACAATAAGAAGGATGAAGTAGTAGGCAGTTGGACTATAAGTAATACATCCGGCGGATGCATAATAAAGAAATATTATGGTTCAGAAGATGAAATAATCATTCCTGATAATATAAATGGAAAGACAGTTGTTGAAATTGGCGATAATGCATTTAGAAACAATAATGAAATAAGAAGAGTCGTTATACCGAACAGTGTAGCGAGCATAGGTGTCAGCGCTTTTTATGATTGCAATTTCCTAAACAGTGTATCATTACCTGCAAATTTGGTAAGTATAAAGGAACGCGCGTTTGCATCATGTAATAGTTTAAAAGATATAACAATACCTGACAGTGTAACAGTCATAGGAAACGGAGCATTTGAGTATTGCACCAGCCTAAAAACCATGTTACTACCGGATAGCATAACAGAAATATGTAATGGTGCATTTTCAGAATGTAGTGATTTAGCAAGCATTACAATACCTGAAAGCGTAGTAACTATAGGAGATGAAGCATTTGAAAGATGTAGTAGCCTAACAAACATAACGCTTCCTAGCAGTATAACCAAAATAAATGCAAATACGTTTAGTTATTCCGGTTTGGAAAGCATAAAAATACCAGACAGTGTAACAGAAATATGTAACGGTGCATTTTTAGGATGTGATAATTTACTAAGCATAACAATACCAGACAGTGTTACAAACATAGGAGAAGAAGCATTTAGAGGTTGTTCTCATTTAAAAAGAATCGCATTACCAAATAACTTAGCCAAAATTGACAACGGAACCTTTTACCACTGCAACAATTTAACAACAATAGTTATACCAAACACTGTAACAAGCATAGGAAATGAAGCATTTTACTACTGCTATTACTTACAAACCATAAATATCCCAAACAGTGTAATTAGTATAGGAGATGAAGCATTCGAATCTTGCAGTGGATTAAAAAACATAGAAATACCTGGCAGTGTGACAAGTATAGGTAAAAATGCATTTGAATCATGCAATGGATTGAAAAACATAAAGATACCGGACAGTGTAACAAGTCTTGGAGATGAACCATTTAAAGAATGCTATTTCCTTGAAACAATAGAGCTTTCTGATAATCTGACAACCATTGATAACTTGAATTTAAAAGCTGTTAGATATTTAAAAAGTGTAAAGTTACCGAGCAAAATAACAAGTATAGGAGATAATGCCTTTAACGGATGCAGTAATTTGGAAAGCATAACAATTCCTGATGGTGTAATTACCATAGGAGAGAACGCATTTAGTGATTGTATTAAACTTACAGACATAATAATACCAAACAATGTAACAAGTATTGGAAGTTTCGCATTCTTTGGATGCAGTAATTTGGAAAACATAACAATACCAGAGAGCGTGACAAAAATAGGAAGTATGCCGTTTAATAACTGTGAAAAGTTACAGGCAATTAAGGGAACTAAGGGTTCATACATAGAAAACTGGGCAAACAGTAATGGATATACGTTTATAGAACAGTAGATTATTACAATCATAAATTAAATAATATAAGCGGATAATAAGCATACATATATAAGTAATGGCAGATACACATAAGTACCTGCCATTGTTTTTTTATAATATGTGTAAGGAGATAATAATAAAAGCACCTGCCTTAAATACGGGGGGTATGAAAAAGGAGCAGGTGCCTTCATTAAGCAATTTTACATTAACTGTAAAAAAGAACAGTTATATTTTAAGATAAGTGTCAAAATAAGTCAATTATAGAATAATATAACTTATTGGTATACATATAAGAGAATACATAAATACATATACATAAAACAATAAATGCCCTGGCATACACATAACAAATAATTACATAGACAAAAACACCTACCGGACAATGAGGGATGTCTAACGGTAGGTGAAAAATACATATAATACCATATATGAGGTATAACATTATATTAGTATATATAATGAAGATAGTCAATCGTAATGAGCATACACATATACAGTAAACTTATATAAATGGATGGCAATAAGATACGCTCACGTATGCATGTTAATAAATACAAAAAACAGTTACCGGCAGAAAGGATAATGCCATAGTGGTAACTGTTTAGGAATGAAATTTTTATAAAAGGATAACTTAAAATAAAGTATCATAATATGATATAAAAAACATTCAAAAAAATCATAGCAATATATATAATACCATAACTGGCATTATTAGACAAATAAAAAACACTTGCTAATGCAAGTGCCTTTTATGTTAGTTATTCCTTTATGCATTTTCCACTGAGGGAAAATTGAGATTTACCTAACAAGTATACAACACATCTAATAGATATTCAATACAAAATCTATTAAATAAAAGAAAATGTAATAAATATTATTAACAGATTACAAGTTAATCAAGTAGTATAAAGTTAAGTCATAGTAGTATGAATTTATATTTTATGAATCACATGTCTTTTAGTTTTTTAATTCTGTTCTTCCAAATTGTTAACCCTTGTTTAAAGTAGTGGCTCACAATCCGGCAAGTTAAAAAGTTTTAACGTGCGAATTTTTAACTTGTTCGGATATGACTTCTTCTTACGTAGTATTAATTAAAAGATAACTTAGGTGTGGCAGTTTGACAAACTGCTGCACCTTGAAAAAATCCATACAAACTGCTGCGCTCTCGTAGCTCTTATATTTTGTTTGGTAAACTGCTGCAGCTTGGATATTATATTTCTCTGCAAACTGCTGCAACTTTAAAGTTTTCTATATGGCCTCTATACTTTCATAAACTATCTCTTAAACACTTCGTGAGAAGAAGTTTCTAACAGCTACAGATGCTTTCTAAAAGAACAGAAACTTTCGTGTGGGCAGACGTAAGTGAGAAGAAATGACATACATACTCTAAGTAAAGAATAAATTCTCGTTTAAAGAGAAAGTGTGAAAGAGAAGAAAAGTGGCACGTAGGGAGGAAGGAAGAGAGGGAGAAAAGGAGAAGAAGTAAAACAGAAACATTATAAGAATAGAATGTGTAAGAATAAAATGAGAAATATCTGGAGCTTTAGTTTTCTTCTCACGAAGTGATGGGGAATGTGTATAAGATTTTAAAGACGTACATTCTTATAAAAAACTGCTGCAGCAGTTTATGATTTACACATAAGAGTATAAGAATTAGAAAGATAAAATTTATGAAAAATCTCTGCGAACGCAAAGACTTCTTCTCACGAAGTGAACAGGTAAAGGTAAATATAAAAGTCACATATAATATTTTTATAAAAGATGCAGCAGTTCATAAAACAAAAGATAAACTTACAAACTGCTGCAACATCTGGATAAAATATATAGACTGCATTCTTTAAAACTCATCAAATTACAAGGTGTCATTCGTCTGTCGCTTGCAGACAAACCAAAGGCTATGAGAAACAAATTCCACAAACTGCTGCACCCTGAAAGTAAATATAAACTGCTGCAGCAGTTTATATTTTTACACTCCGTGAGAAGAAAAAGAGAAAGCCGGGTGAACAGAGATTATTAGAAAAAGCTAAAGATACGAAAAGCCCCCCTTCCCTGCGGGAGCATAAATTTAATCAACTTTTACTCTGCTCATGGAAAAGCTCTGTTTCAAAATTATGAAAGTAAAAAGTACAAATTAAAACCAGAAACCATGAAAAATATAAATGCATTTTTCATATCCCTTAAGCGGTCATTCTTCTTCTATCGCAGAGATTAAGAACGGGAGGAAGGAAAAGCGCCCCCTTCATCTCTGAACCTTTTTTTAAATCTAAAGCTAAAAGGAGTAGTCTCTGGATTGTCAAAATTTCTTCTCACGGAGTGATTGAGTAAGTGATAAATGTAAATATAATAGAACGTATTTCGCCCCCTCTTTTTTTCTCTATCTGCAGCAGCAGTTTATTAGTTTAGTCTCTAAACTTTTGAAAAACTAAACTTCTTCTCGCGAAGCGGATGGGGAAAGAATATGTTTTGTTTAAATTAAAAGTAATAGTGTATGAGTATATCTGTTATATGGATATGTATAAAAATTATATAGATTAGTATTCTTTAAAATTATATATAAAAGAAATAAGTTAAAGATAAAAATAATAGATAGAATCTGTATTTTGATAAATATAAAATTTATATGAAAATGTGTGAAAATTATATCTTCTTCTTATGTAATAGTAGGGTTTAACAGTTTTATAACCTTTTCCTTTTTAATACTGGTTATGTACTTGTAAGTAGAAAAAGACACTTACAAGTATAAAAGGATATTTAACATTAAAAAATAACCCCCACAGACATCTTTTAAGTATCCATGGGAGTATTTATACTTACAATTTTACACTATTCCATTTTGCCAATTTTTAAGTCCAGATAGCAGTTAAATGAAGTGGCTATTCGTCTTGAATAGAATACCAATAAATTGTAAAGGAAATCATATTCGTCCTCACTATTTAGTTGCAATACAAGTGAGTTAGACTTTATTCGTTTAACACATGGACAACATTTCTTAAGTCGTCCTTCACCAACATATGCTCCAATAATTTGTTCATATATGTACCTTATGTCTTTAGTACAATCAGAAGAATTTACATTATCAAAAGTAAATTCAGCGTATGCAAATAATCCTGAATGTTCACCATTAATAATCTCAATATCTGTATCCAAACATTTAAGTTGTCCTTTAGGTGCAAAAGATATTAGGTTATAGTTAACACCATCCTCATTCGTAATTAGACTTGCTCCATATAAAATATCCGTGTTCATCTGATTTATGACAGCTTCAAAAATTCCTTTTTCCTTACACTGCTCTACGTAAGAAACACAAACATTTCTATAAGTTGAAAGATAAAATAAATCAATGTTGCCATGAACCTTCTTTATGTCTATTGCGTTTTGTATTGCATCAGATAAGAGATAATTCTTTCTTTCGTAGAGTGAAGTATACAACCTATATATTGAATATATGGCTGCAGGAACAATCTTCATTTTCGTATAAAACTCATTACAGAGTACGTAGGGATTTGAAACATAAATTTTAAATGACTGGCTCTTAATATAGTCACTTAGCATTGTCATTCCTTTAACATAATCTGTACCAAAAATAAAATATTGTTTGTATTTATTTACATAAAGGACAATGAAATTTCTATTTTCATCATTAACGTAAATGTCACATACCATATACCCGTCATTGATAAGTCCATTTTCAAGGTTGATAAGAAAAGATGGATTTTCTTCAATATTTACAATTTCCTCATTGTCAATAAGACTTAATTTTTTCTTTAAAACGAATGTTGACTCTTTTAATTTTTTCTCTTTTTTATCTTCCTTTTTGGTTTCATTATCTTCTTTTTCATCCAAATTTTTTGATGGTTGTTCTGTTAGTTGCTCTTGATTTTTTTGAGATTCTTCATCATTTTTTATCACAACTTCCTCAATCTTACTTGGAGCAGTTTCATCATTGTGGCCAAATTGTTTTGTGATTTCTAATGTTTCATCTTCTGAATCATCAAATAGGAGATTATAAATTTCTCCCTGTTCCCCAGAATTTTCAATTTTAGGTGTAGCATTATTTTGAACTTTATTATGAACTTTTTCTTCACCTTTTTTCAAATTTTCTTCTTTATGTTTTTCAAAATTTTCAGATTTAACGGTTTCAATTTTTCCCTTGTTTTCTTCTGAAATTTCATTTTTATTTTCTAAAATTTGTTCCGGAGCAGTAGCAGTATCGGAAACTTTTTCATCTGTTTTTTTGTTAATTTCTTTCTCTTTTACTTCCTGATCAGTTACTAAGTCGAATATATTTTTTTTAAATTCCACATCTTTTGTTTTTCTTTTTCCAACAAAACCCATAGGTGGAAACATCGAAGTTGGTCCAAAAACTAAATGAATTTCCTTACATGCATCTGTCAGTTTTTTCTTCGAAGACAACTTTATTGATTGATTACTTTCGAACTGAACTTGTGAAACAAATTTAATTACACAATTTTTCACTAAGTCGGGAGAACCAAAATTATCTCCAATAAGTGCCAAAAATTCATCGAGAGATTTCTTCTCAATTATCATGCTTTCAAAGTACAAGCGTGTAAGTGGAATTGCAAAAGCAGGCATTACCTTGTCCGGTTCTTTTGCAAATATATCATCTGTTACAACTGAGTTAAAGAGCGGACCTTTTTCTAGTTCCTTATTAACTATTTCCACGTAGTTAGGTTTCTTTAAGCAGCTTGCCAATATGTTTACTTCTGTTTCATAAAACTGATTTGCATTAATAGGACAACTAGGACATATTCTGCAGAATAAGTTATTGGAATCAAATTTGTTATAAAATTCATAGCATGGCATGGTTTCATTATCATCTATCAACTGCTTAATAAATTGATTTCCATGTACTCCTTCAGGTTTAAACAATCCTGCTTTTATCTGAAGTATCTTGTATATTACGTCATAAGTTAGTCCCTGGTCTTTCAAGTAAAGTGCAAAATTTGCATAAAGCCCATTAAGTTCGCTCTCATTTTTAAAGAACTTATCTTTACAGTCAAATATTCGTTCAAAGCATATTCCACTATATGTTAATTCCTCCATACATTAAAATCTGCCAACGCAAAACGCCTTGACATCCTCCTTTCAATTTAAAATTTATCATTTACAATCTGTATTTTAAACGTAAATAATTACGACTTTCTTCTATATATAATACATTCATAAATATTCAAAAATCTACTTACAATTATAGCATAAATAAAATATAAATGGTAAAATAGAAACATAAAGGTGGAAGGTGGGTTTTGCTATGCTTAATAAGATGATAACAAAAAGCGGTAGTGAGATATTACCGGCTTATATGAGTGATGAATCAAAAATTAAATTGAAGGAATACATAGATGATAACAAGATAACAATTTATTGTGCTTGTAAGAAAAATGCTCCTGACGATGAAAAATTATATTATCGGTTATCTAAGGACCTGCACTTTATTCCGCTCCACAAGGGATATGAGCATGATCCAATGTGTAGTAGATTTTCAGGGTTAAGAAACAGCGCATTTATGAGCATTGATTCAGCAGATAACATAACAGCTTTTCTAAAGTTTAATCCCAGAAATTTCAATCCCACTATAAAACAGGAAAAATTAGAAAGTGAAGAAGATGCTCCGGTAAAAGCAAAGACAATTAAAACCGTAAAGGACAAGGCACCAAAGGAACCATACCTGAATCTTGAGCAGCTAATCAGATGCATAAATATTGATGCATACATGGAAAGACTTGTTACCACGGGTGTAGTCTTAAGCAGAGATTATTTTTTAAACGTTGTTAAATCGAGAACAAGGAAAGTAATAATCGCCGGTGACAATAAAACACTTAGGGATTTAAACTATAAAGAAGATAGGTGCCAGTTTTTTTACTGCAAATATATAGGAATTGAACAGAATGATAGAGGTTTCTGGGAACTTATACTCGAGAATAATGGCAAAACATTTAAGACCGGTATAAGAGAAGAAATTGCAAAAAAAGCAGTAAGAACGTTCGTTGATGATTATTCAGGAGATAAGCCAATAAATGACGATTGCATTATGGCGGCAGGCTTTATCTATAGAAGAGTATCAAGATACATGAAGGACTATTATACTGTTGGCCGAGTACACCTGTTTAAGACCACAAAGTATGAAGGAATATACTGCAGAAACAACATAGAAAAAAATTTGTATGAAATAATATTCAGATACATTCATTACAAAAACAAAAAGGCAAAGTTAGTATTGCCAATAGAAGAAGAAGCATACAACTGCCAGGTTAAAATAGGAAATTCGTATGGCGAAATATTCTTAGGACAAATACATAGAAATTATGTTACAGAAAATAAATGTTTAGAGTTTAATAATGATGAGTTTGCTGAAGAACAGATTGTAGACTTCCTCGATAATTTGCAATAAAACTAAAGTCAGTAAGGAGAAGAAAATGAATTTTTTTAAGAAGCATAGCATTACAATAGGAAAATATATAAGTGTAATAATTGCATTAATTGGAGCAGAAACTAAAATAAAGTTAGGCAATAGTTCTGTAGGAACACTTGGAACCGTTTTGTTTATAACTGGGATAATAGGTGCAATTATCCTTAAGATGTTTGAATTAAAGAATAAAAAAGAAATATTCAAATAAAATATATTTATAGTCACAGTATAATCGAAAAAAAGAAGAGAAAGGATATTACGAATATAAATGAAAACAGTAAAACTACAGTATGTACCGGGAGATAGAATAAACGTTAACGGAAAAGTAGGAATAGTAGAATGTGTTGAACTTTATGAAGAAAACTTTGTTCAATATAAAATTAACGTAGATGGTAAAATACATTTCTACACTCAAAAAGACATGCAGGTTTTAAACTATTAATAAAGATTTAGTTTAAAATAGATATTGCAAAAAAAAGAAAACTGTCTTTGCAGTTTTCTTTTTTATTGAGAGAATGTGTAGATAATATTATTTGTCTAGTACGCGATATACAGTAGCACGATTCCTTCTTGATTTCTTTACAGCTCCATTTGGTAAATAGACAGGTGTAACATTTTCAAAATCTCCAGGCGTTCCAACTTTATTTGCAAACGCTTTACCAATTCGTGCCTTAATTGCTTTAGGCTTTCCGGCATAAGTCATATCTATTTTATAATAGGTGTCAGATATTGAGTTGATGTCAAATTCAGTTCCAAAGTTATCAGGGTCATTTACATAAGCTGCAATTTCCTCAAATACTGCTGATATTAATTCTGTCTCTGATTTTGTGTTTGGACCTAATAAACCATAATAACTGTTAAGCGCATCTATAACAAGCGTATTTACACTAACATTCTTTGCTTTTGCTTCATGGTTAAGTTTTGCTTCAAGTTCTGGGCTTGGATAAAATTGAATTCTCATTTCCGTACTCCTTTAATATTGTTATAGTGTGTGAGTGCTATCTCTATCACACGACTAGCATAACATATTTTTAAAAAGAGAGCAAGAGTTAACACTCATATTTTTAAAGTATTAAGAAAATTTACTATTAATTTCGTCAATCATGGAATTCATTTGTTGCTCAACAATAGCAATAACCTTATCAGACAAATTATTCCACGTTGGCTTTACTCCAAACATATTAATCATAACAATAGCAGCAAACGCATTTGCGTCTACCTCAGCTAATTGAAGATTATACTCGTTAACAGATGAAAACTGATTCGCGGTCTTATAATTTGAAAGATACAAATCCATATTTGTTTTAGCCTGCCAAATATGACGCATCTCATGGGCGATTGCAAATAAGTAATCAGGATCAGGATTACTTTTCTTCATTAAATAAATTTTAGAACCCTTCTCATTTATTTCGGCCATAGCCATCATTGTTTTTGAATTAAATTTTGATGTGTCATATGAAACCGATGGCATATTAATATCAAGTAAGTCGCATAAAGCGATTAAATAATTTTTTATCATTTCGTCCTCCAAAATCTATCATTAGTATATCATAATTTAGTTAATGCAAATAAAATAAAGCGGCTCCCTGCAGTAAAATAGTAAAAACGGTGTAATAACTTAAAAGTATTGACACCAAAATTAGAAGGAAGTAAAATAGGGGAATAGAGCGGTGTCATTACTCGGTGTCAAAAAGAAAGGGGAAATAAGCCATGATTTACGGATACGCAAGAGTTAGTACAAAGGGACAAGCTAAAGATGGAAACAGTTTGGAAGCACAAGAAAGAGCATTGAAAGAAGCAGGAGCTAATGAGATTTATGTTGACGCTTTTACCGGGACAAAAACTGACAGACCAGAATTTGATAAACTAATGGAAAGAATAGAAGAAGGCGATACACTCATAGTCACAAAATTAGACAGATTTGCAAGAAGCATGATGCAGGGAAGTGTATTGGTTTCAGATTTAATAGAAAAAGGAATCAAGGTTTACATTCTTAATATTGGTGTCATGGATAATACACCATCATCCAAATTAATTAGAAATGTATTTTTTGCATTTGCTGAATTTGAAAGAGATATGATAGTAGAAAGAACAATGGAAGGTAAAGCCATTGCAAAACAAAATCCTGATTTCAAAGAAGGTAGACCTAAAAAATTTAGTAGAAAACAGATAGACCACGCATTAGAATTATTAAACAATAATTCATATACACAAGTTGCCGAATTAACAGGAATAAGTAAAAGCACGCTTATTAGAGCAAAGAAAAAAATAAATAACGCTAAGATATAATTGCATTTAATACAGGAAAAATTAACATATATCATAGCAAATATAAAATAAAAATGATAAAATAATAGAATAAAAATAATAGAAAAAGGATGAAATGTGAATGACAAAAAAAGAATACTATGATTTATTAAAATCAAATGGATTAATGAGCAAGACAGAACTCGAGTTAACTGAAGAAAACAAAAATAAAGAAAATACATTCATTGAAAAAGTACCAAAAGCAACAGGCAATTATGAAGAAAAATTATATAAATATGAATATTTGTTTACAGACGATGATATGGATAAAATCATAAAACTAAAGCAATTATCATGCTTAGACACTATTGCTGGCATAATGATAGGATATGTTATACTAACGATTATTGGCGTTATAATTTTAATAATAAATGTATTAGCATAAAATTGAATGTAAAATAAATTGATGCATCTTGTTGCAATAAAATAGATTTTTATGAGAAATAATTTTAGACTAAACGCAACAAACATATGAATATAGTATAAAATGTTGCATTTCGGATTGGACGTGTCATAGTAATTATAAAAGGCAGCCACCGAATATTAATATTTTTAAGAGATGTTATCTTGTGAGTGTAAATTAACTTGGAAAAACAGCACTAGAATGTCGCAAAGTATATGAAAATCTATTCGCGAAAGGATAGTTTAGCGAATAGTTACACGCAATAAGTGAATGTGGGGTAAAATTTTATTTATACATAAGTAAAAAAAATCCTAGACTAAACGCAATAAATATTTAATTGTTGCATTTAGTCTAGGATTTTTGTATTTTTAAATTATATTTCGTATTGGTCTATGTGTCAGGTACTATTATTGAAAGGAAGGTGAATGTTATGACTCACATGACACTTAATGACCGCATTACTATTCAGGAGGGGTTAGATATTGGATTATCCATCAGAACTATAGCAAAATCAATAAACAAAGCTCCTTCAACTGTATTACGAGAGATTAATAAGCACAAATATATTAAAGGTAAACGCAGACCTGATTTAATGGATTAAACTTTTAACGTTTGTTGTTCACAAATAACTTGATAACCCTACGAGCAGTATCCGCATCAATACCATTAGCAATTAACTTATCTATAGTAGTAACTCCGTTCTGATACAATACAACGGCCTGTTCAAAAATATCTTTACCATGTTCAAAACCATGTTTATCACCACGTTCGAAACCATGCTTATCACCACGTTCAAAACCATGCTTATCACCACGTTCGAAACCATGCTTATCACCACGTTCAAAACCCTGTTTTTCTCCACGTTCAAAAACAGCTTCGCTCAAATTGCACATTTCTTTCAAACCACCTTTCATATCATCTTCCATAGAAACACCAAATTTATTTGATAAAACATCAATTCTCCAATTGGCACTCTTATTGTCAATTAAAAGAGCATCTAGCATTCCTATAATATATGGAACATTGTTATCGCTTATATCTTTACTTAAATATATCATAACAACCTGTATCTTGTCATAATTATTTTTTTGAAAACAAGAAGTTCCGCAAACCACATTCTCACTAATTTTATAACTAAGAATAGAGTCATGCATTTTACCTTCAGAATCACATATTATCCAAATACTATAGACTTTTTTTATGTCATCATATCTGGAATTTTTAAATTCTTTTCCATATTGAGAAGAAATTAGTCTTGAACAATAATATAATCCTCTAGTAACCAATGCATAACCCGGATTAGAAGACTTCTGTATTTCCAAATTAATAATTAGTTTAATTTTCGATTTTTCAGAAGGTAGATATGATGAGAAAACTATATCCATTCTCACAACACCTTCATCCACTATTGATGATTCTGTCTGCATACCGGATATTTTAGGCGGTGTAGAATTAGGGTGAACAGTTTTTTTCGACACCTCAACATTTTCGATACAATCTTTTATAGTTTCGATATCGTAATGTTCATATTCGGAAACTACATGCTTTAATATCCTTGCAAGTACTTCTTTATTTGCTAGAGTATTCTTGACACATTCATCGTAACTTTCTTTTCCTTCTGCTATTTTAATATCTGTTTTTAAAATATTACTCAAAAAATGAACCTCACTTTCTCTGCTAGACAGGAAAAGCAAGAAGCTGTTCCTGTCGTTAGTTTTTTACAGGAACAACCCTATGAAAATGATTTGATTGCATTATTCAGTATCTTCAGAAATATAGCCGATACGTCTTCCTTCCATAAGAACTGCAGCTAAATAACTGCCATTTCTATCTGAATTTATTTTACAGACTTCAATTTCACCCCATGGCATAACAGCGTAATTTAATCCACGCTTTTCTATACCTATGATTAATTCTGTATCGCCACCTACTTCTTCTTTTAAATCAGTTAATGCATTTATCATGTCATTTATCTTCATATGTTTATACCATCCTTTCATATTTATCTAATATGTTATGAATCCAAGTTGATTCGTCAGTAACATCTACCATTTAACTATAGTAGCGATCATTACATTTTGCATACTGTACTGTATAAGTTCCATCATACATTTCTCTGTTGCAAAACATTTCTAAACCTCTTTTTACACACCACTTTAAAGGCGGAAGAACATTAAGTGCTTCTTCATACCTTTCTTTTGATATTTTTTTCAACTCGTCACTTAAATAATACTCTCTCTGTCCCAATAAAAAGTCATCATAAGTCATGATTTCATACTTAGATTTTTGAGCATTCTTTAAAATTTTTTTCAAAGCTAAATTTTCCGGATATTTCCTACATTTAAAAGTAAGACTACTAATATCTTCTTGCTTATGGAGATTTGCTCTGTTTAGTAACTGCTCTAATGTTTCTCCATCTCTTAAAAAATCAAATATTGAGTATGATGTAACATCGACTGCTAAATATTCTGTATTCATTATTCTAAACTCTCCTTTTTTCTTTCAAATATGTAAGATTTCGCTATTCCTTCATTATATAAATCTTCTATTTCATTAAGCGACAAGCCAAAAATTTTTTCCAAAATTTGCATCTGTAAAAATAAAACTTCTGAATTTGATTTTTGTCTTGCTACTGCTATTTTGAAACTGAACATATAATATTCTTTTTGCTTTAAAAATTCTTCTTCTGATAACATAATCATAACCTCCTTACACATAAAAAATATCTACACTACAATAAGTAGCGTAGATATTTTAACAAAAGCACTCTATTCATATACATAAATTCTAACGGGATAATCTTCATTACCATACTCTACATCAAGCATAATTATAAAATTGTCTAGTCCCATAGGTTTCACAAAATAGCGATAATCTCCTAACTTACAATTTATAAAATTTTGCTCAATATCGCCTTGCATGGTATAAGAACAACCTTTAGGCCATCTTTCACGTATATATTTTATAATATTGTTAAGAGTTGCTATTTGGAAGTCTGTCATATTGCCGTTGCCAGCATTAAACCATCTTCCATCCCAAAATCCATTTCTAAAATACATTCGCCAGTAACCTTTAAAAGTTTTTCCCGGCATATTATGAAGATCATCATCTTTATTTAAACATGCATTTTCAAAATCAAGGCACATACATTCATTTTCCAAAAAATTATTCAAGTCTTTTTTTAAAGCGGATTGAAAAATAATATCGCCTGATTCATCATAAACAAAGTAACAATCATTTTTTAATTCTAATTTTTTCATCTAAAAAACATCCTTTCACATAATTAAAAATACCTATAATTGTTTGAATCACAATAATCCTGCATTGGCTCCATATAATACTTACTGCAACATATGTCTATGTAAATTACAACAAAAATAAACCGCCAGTTTAAATATATGTTTTCCAAAGGAACACAATCGTAAAATTCATCCCAACCGGTTAACCAGCTTATTGTTGAACCATTAGAATCATATGTCGAAGACATATCATAAGGATATAACAACATGGGTTCTGTTAGATATTCTAGATATTCTGTTTTAATGAGCCTATCCTCAATAAGTTTTGACAAATAGGGATTATATAAAATATTTAAACTATACATACAACTGTTAAAGTTATCTTTATCAAAAATAAAATATGCAAGTTTCTTATTTTTTTCAACGTCCATATTAAAATATGGAGGAACAAAATCTTTAACCAGACTATCGAAATTCTTAACATCTGAATCTTCACAACTTTCTTCTTTCATCTGTTCTAATTCATTATTAAATTCATAATGAGCTTCTTCATCAATACTACAAAAACTCCAAGTTCTTAATGAAGAAAATATTTCATCAATAATGGAATTAAAATAAAAGATATATTCCACTTCATCCTTATCACATAAGGCAACAGAATATTCTAATTTTTCTAAAAGAGCAAGTATACAATTTAACCTTACAGGCGTTGCATACTCATATTGCTTTTCAAGTTCGCTTACCATTGTTGCTTCATCACCTATGAAAAAATTATCGCAATTATTCAATATTGTTTCTAAAATTTTTAATTTAGTTTCCATGTCTTGCATTAAATCACAACCTTTCCATCAATAAATGATAAATGCTTAACCTTATACTCATTACAGTCAAATAAAATCTGCCCTGTTGGCACATCTCTTCTTAAAATCCTGCACACAACAGACATTAATATATTTCCGGCTAAATCATTTACTAATTGATGTTGAGGACTTGAAATATTTCTTTGTTCGCAACTTAATTCTGTAACAGATGGACTTTTATCAGTTAATACCTCTGGGTAATAATAACTTCTCCTTGGAGAAATCTCCTTGTGATCAGATTTTATCGAAATAACAATCTCACCATCAAATTCATCATTAGCTGAATCCAAATAGAAGCAACTATTGCTTTTATCAAACCACTGCTCCATCACCTGACGGGCTCTGTGATTATCAACACAACCAACAAGTATATTAACCGATGCCACATTGTTTCCACCTAATGATTCAAAATAATCATCAATCTGAGTTGCATCCGTAAGATATTCATTAACACACGACCATTCTATTCCATAAGAGCTAGAAGCTAACAATAACAAACTTTCAGCTTTTGAACGGTTAATATTACATTCAAAAAAATTCTGCCTTTTCAAATTTTTCTTTTCAACAATATCACCATCAACTATAAGTACTCTAATATTTTCATTTGATGAATATTGAAAACGTGCTAATTTTTGTAAAAAAGCTGAACCGGTTCCGCCGCATCCAACTACTACAAATTTCCAAATCATCTTTAAACCTCCTTTTCACATAAAAAAGTGGCCATAGCCACCATAAACAACATTTCAAACGTTATAACTGTTCGAAAATTTTACATTTTTCCGGTTTTATTTTTGAAAAACCATATTTTGTGTTTAATTCCATAAAAACAGAATCAACTTCCATGAGAAAAATATTAATCCTAATATCGTAATTTTCATATGGATATGCCCAACAAGAATCTTCTGAGAAATAACTTCTTGAATAAAAGCAAAAATCATTATCTAAGAATTTTATAAGATAAGCTGCTTTTTTTGCAAGTTCATCATCAGATATGTCATTATTTTTTATAAACTCATTATAATCCCTAACTATAGGAAGTTTATATTTCAATAACATAACCTGTGAATACACAGGCCCATAAAAGCCATTTTCAACAAATTGCAAGTCTTCAGATATTTCTTCTTTTAAATCATCAGTTGGGATTAAATTCCATTCAGAACTAATATTATCTACAAACTCAGCTAATTCATTAATAAGAACTTCCTCATTAATATCTTTATCTAACACATAACGGCTCTTTAGTTCATCATAAAATAAATTAAAATCGCCTTTAGTTATGTAACACCACGGAAAAATAGTTGCATCGAACAATATTGGTACAAAATCATCCATCCAAAAATCATCATTTACTATAGCGTCATCCAAAACATCCATCAAAGCATTTATATTATTATTAATTGATGAACAGTAATTTAAAAATTCAATATTCCAATATGTTTTTAAATTTTTATTTGAGATATAAAACGCAGATAAATTAAAAAAATTAAATTCATCTCCTGATTTATAAGCATCAGCCAATATGACATCATTATCTTCCAAAGATGATATTATTTGACAATACTCTTTAGAACCAGAAAGTTCAATTAATCTATTTTTAAGACAATAGTTTTTGAAATTACCAATAATCTTTTCTCCTGAAAGTTTCATAACTTTTTTTAATAAATTTAGCGATACTTTATAACGAACTGCAGAATAGGCCTCGCTATTTGCAGAAGTATCAATTAAGTCGCACCCAAGTACTTCATCATTAAAAAGTAATGGGTACAACTTAATGTCCAACATTATAAACAGACGGCAACATAAGTTGCCATCTGTGCAATAAACAAGTTGCTGCTATTCTCATTTGTAACAATAAAATCAATAGCTCCATCAGCAGGACCTACCAACTTACCATCAACAATTTCACCGCAATCCTTAAATATAATTTCATCCACAAAAGAAGATGAGAGATTAGTTTCTCCTCTTTCCTTTAATAGAGAAATTCTCTTCAAATTAGCTTTTTCCAGATTAAATAAAACATCTTCTAATTCAGCTTCATCCGGAATTACACCAACCTTCAAATCATCCATGATGTCGTAAGCCTTATTAATCCAATACGCAAAACTCAAAACTGAATCTTTTAATTTCTTATCCATAACAAACCTCCTCAAAAACAATCTGAGGCTCTAAGTTTGGCCCATACAGATTATAGGTTCCCGTTATTCTGACCTTTTCAAGTAATTCACTCACCTTATATAATTGGTCGAAAATGCCTCGGTCTTTTAATTCCTTAACCTTATTCTCCCATATAATTAAAGTGTAAGTGTTGTTATTCTGATCAGAAACAATGGCCTTATATGAATGCCTTGAACCAGGTTCAAGTTTTGAACGGAAAAATAATTTGAATTCACTTACTAAACCTGATGGAACATTTTGATTTGTCATATCAACAGTTGTAGACGGCTTGTAATTAGAATGTAAACTCTTTAGCTGCTCGTCAGCATTAGCCTTTCCATTCTTCTTCCGATTCATGTAATAAACATCAAGACCTAAACGTATACGTTTACAGGCACGTTTAACTGCATCCTGAAATGCAGCTTCATTCGTGTTATCCATTCCGGAAGGTTTACTGCAATTATCATCGTTATTATTATCATTATCCTTAAAGCTCTTATTATCAATTTTTTTAGGGATAACAAACATTGCTCCGCCATCACCTGTAACAGATTTTGCAACTGTTCCATCGTCATACATAATAGTTAATCTTACAGTTTTTAAGACACCATACTTATTGATTTGAGTTCCAACAGTTTCAACATTATAGTTAAAACAACCAACAACTTCATCCAGCCTGTCAAAATACCGCTGAATATTAACTGAATAATACCCGGCATAATTTTTCTCATAAAAACGACTTTCAAAAGGAGATTCTAATAGTTTTAAAATCTCTGCTGGTGCTTTACCATTAATTGTTCTATTCATATTAATAATAAGGGCAACATAAATGCTGCCCCTCCTCCTTTCACATAAAAATATCAGATACTAATATCGGATAAAATTCTCTGCCTATCCTTGCTCTAAAACACATTTCTACCGCAGAATTAAGTCTACCAATTACACCATATACTAAAGGCTGAATTTCATCTCTATTATCTATTGATGAAAAAAATGCGTGCATAGTATTGTGTGAATGTATTTCACAAACCACTGATTGTGTAGGCTTTAACTGAGCTAGTATACTCATTTCGTCCCACATTACACTTACACTAGTTGTAGTAGAGCTTGGTTTAATTAAACTATACTTTTTACTTTTTTTATCATAAATAATATCGACTAAAGCCTCATTGGGTAATGATTCTTTAAAAAATTGAACAATTTCCTCTAATATGGCAAATGGTATTTTGGGTAAAAAAAAGTTGTACGTATTCCTTTTAGTATCATAACTTCCAATAGAATTAGTACAACCCTTACTTCTTCCCTGTCTCATAATACATACAGTATTTACAGGTTCAACATATGTAACTTGAGTATTTGATTCCTTGTATATATCAGGAAAATATTTATCAACAACCTTTAAGATTTCTTTAGTTGAAACATATTCCTTTCCATCAAATAAATCGGATGTTAGTCCATTACTTAATTCTCCTGCATCATGTAAGAATCTAATATAGACAGGCAGTTTAATAATAAGTTCTTTTGATTTACTTTTTGTTTTTGCAAACTGCGCTATGATTGTCTGTGATTTTTCACACCAAAACCAATCAACATCCACTTTAGACATCCATGAATGAGAAGATTCAAATTCCGTAACTATTTCCTTTAGCATTCTAGGTTTATCGCATTTTATTTTTTCATAATTACCTAAAAAACCTATCTTAAGTTCATCCGATAATTTTAACGATAAATCAACACTGTTAGTCAAACGTACATTGTAGCAATTCTCCTTATCGGATACTTTGGTAAACGATAACTTCGCATTGGCTAGCTCAGGATAATTACTTATTACAGCTTTCTCAAGTTCATTTACTGAAGAACAAGTTGAAATTTCTATAAAATCTCCAGCTACAAAAACTTTAACATCTTCTGAGTTCTCAGAAAGTTTTTTATCATCAACATTTGAACCGGTTTTTATTATTGCAAACAACTCATCATCTTTTTCTATAAGTTCGAGATTGTCAGAATTATCTAATTTATCTGAAATCTGTTTGAGTGTTAAGTCCTCAATATCAGAAATCGTTATATCATCCCATTCTGTATGAACAGTAACAGGCATCTTATATTTCTTTTCAACCTTTTTTGAAGCAGTTGTTTTACTTTTACCGGTAGTTTTCTTTGTTTTTGTTTCCTTCTTTTTATCTTCCTTTGTTTCCTTTGGTAAATCAAGTCCAAAGTAACTTCCAAATCCAAAATTATTATCCATAATAAAAATAGTAGGAATGCATATATTCCTACTCCCTCCTTTTCACATAAACTATTAAATTATATCTGTTAATTGCTGATTTAATGGAACCAGCTTATCTTCGGGAAAAATCTTTTTTCCATCAAGTTTTTTAAATAAACTTTTAGTTGACTTGCACAAGAAAGCTGTTGCTGCCATATTATATAAATCTCCGTTATAAGGAGTGGCATAAAACATTTCAATGGCTTCTTGCACTGACAAATCCAATCGCTCATTTTTAAGTTCAAATACATTGCTGCCAAAACATACACTTCCACCATCATAAACATTACTATAAGGAAAAACGTATAAATCCGGATTAATCGAATTATCATCACGTTTAATAGCAAACACCTTGGTCTGCATTAACAAAGATGAACGCACGTTATACCTAAAATAAAAAAGCAGTTTTGGGTATGGTAAAATATATCCAAACTCTTCTCGTGTACTTCTTTCATAGAATGTCGCTGGTGATGTTTTTATATCTGATGTAACAACAACATGAAGTTCATCTCCAACACATGATAATTTCAAGCAGTTCTTAGGCATCCAATAGTTAACTGTTAAGTTAGCTTTGGATGAGTCAATAAATGACCGTATAAAATCGTCAATGGATATGATTTTTTCCTTTAATTTTCCATTACTACATTCACGCATGATTAATCCGTCAGGAATATCATCCGTGAAACTAAAAGACATAATTTCCATAAAAAAATAGAAAAGAATATGTATTCTTTTCTTCCTCCTTTCACTTTGAAAATAAAATTCTTTATTCCTTTATTAAAGTTCCTTTTTCATCCACATAAAACAAATCTTCCAAATCCATTTCATACAGATAAAGCACTTTTTCATTAACTGTCAACTTATCTGCAGCTTTAGACAATATTGAATCAACGGCATTTAAACTTTCTGTAGATTTATTAAATTCAAATATTGTATCTGAATTTATTTCATCATAAGAAAAGAATCTGAGAGTATCAGAATTTTTGCTAGAAAATAATTTTTCCTGACAAGCCGGACAATATCCTGTTTTTATGAATTCTCTGGCAAATTTATTAAGAGATGGTAATTTCTCTTGAATAAAACCGCCATAACATACATAATTGTTCCATTCTTTTGATTCAGCATTTGTCATTCGCATATAAGTTTCCTGCCCACACATTGGACATTCCTTTGCTAATAAAGTCTTAAAAATTTTACTCATTTGTTTCATAACCTCCTTACACATAAATTAAAACCAAAATCGTAAGCCACCATGCATAAAAGGCTTAATTTTTGAAAATGATGATATCATTTTTCGCTTATTTAAGTCTCTTGCATAACATCCATCAAAGAGTTCATCCATATGTTCAAGATAATATACCAAATCCTCGATTTCATAATTATCCACGTCTACGTTTTCATCTTCAACAAAATTTTTAAACGCAAGTTCCCTTTTATTAAAGTTTGGATCATGCTCATCAACATTACTAAGTTGTGTTTGTAATTTCTCTAAATTAATCGAATAATTAAGCATTTTGCACCTCCACTTCATTAAGAATTAAAATAACTGCATTTAATAAAGCAATGGAAGGCTTCTTAACACCACTAATAATGTCTGTATTAGCTTGCTCCAAATACTTCATGGCTTTAACTGCCAACTCTGGTTTTACTATATCACTACGGCCAAACGATTTATCGGAAAAGTAATTCTTTTTCCAACCAACTCTAAAATAACGCTGCAGGGCACCTATATATAGCATTTCATTTTTATGTGAAAAACTATTTATGGCTTTTATTACCTCCTGCTTTTTACCGGCACAAATCATTGAGCCTAAAGCAAAAACATTTTCCTCTGCAGATACAGTATATAGTGTTGCATCGATTAGTTCCTTGGTGACAGTTTTAAAAACTTTTAGTTTCTCTAATTCAGATAATACAGAATATAGACAAACATCCTCACTTTTGTAATCAATCATTTTAATAAAGTAATTAATTACATCCCGTTCTGCAGATATAGAATGACTAACCAAATTATAAATTTGTTCATCACTATACTTATTGCAGCACACGGTTTCCACATAATCATTTTCTGAAAAATTAAAACATTCGCTTGTTTTTCCATAGAATATTACAACCAAGTTTTCATTGGCCAAACTTTTATCTATGGATTTTAATTTCTTAGGTTCATCAACGATGAATAACAGCAAACGTTTTTTATCTTCAAAAAAAGACACTGATTGAAGAAAATACTTATCATCATCAGATAAATCATCAGTAATTCTAACATTAAGTTTATCTGAGCTAAGATACTTTTTCTTCATTAGGTCTATGCCATATGGTTCATTTCCATATATAAATTGCATATCCTTTCCCTCCTTTCATTCTTGTTTTTTGGCATAAAAAAAGCAGATTTTTAAATGAAAATTTAAAAATCTGCGTACTACGCCCTTTAACATTTTAATATGAACGCACAACTCGCATTCATGTAACAACATGCGACAACATCTCTGTCACATCAATTAAAAAAACTAACATAAACAATATATCATATATGAGAGGTTTTTTCAACAAAAGTATACTGTTTATACTATTTATGAGTTAAATAAAAGACGTAAAAATACAAAGCTATGCATTTTACGTCTTTTAGTATTATGAAGAAAATGAATTTTATTTAATGGCATACACTACATGGCGTATACCCTCTGTTTTTTGCATCTGTCAGGCTAATGCTTATCTTACTGCTTGTCAAATATCTGCAACCAGCCTCATGGTATTTAGAGCCTGTATTAGTTATATAAACTGTAGAAGATGCAACTTGACTACTTGTAATTACACTAGAGCTTGTACTACTGCTAGAGTTTTTAGATACTGAAGTAGAGTCGTTGCTTTCTGAAGATTTGTATGTAGTTTTCTTAGAAGTATCTTTACTTTTACCAGGAAGAGTAACAATTAATTTCTTTCCATTCGAAGTGAGCATTACTGTGCCATCTTCATCGGTTCTATATACTTTTTTTGTAGAAAACTTTTTAATCCTCTTTAATGCATACTTATCTGGATGTCCGTAATTATTATCTTTGCCAACACTTATTACTGAGTATTTTGGGCTAACTTTCTTTAGAAAATATGCTGCAGAGCTATATGCACTCCCATGATGTGAAACTTTTAACACGTCTGCATCAACATTGTAGTCACTAGCTAATTTGTTTTCTAGTTTAGCACTGGCATCTCCTGTAAATAAGAAAGAGTTTTTCTTGTTTTTAAGTAATAATACAATGCTTGAATCGTTAGTGTCACTCGCTTTTGAATCTGCAGATAACACATTCCCTTTCAATTTTCCAAAAGGTATTTTATCACCGGTTTTTACTCTTTTTAATGAGCTAACATTATAATTATCTATTGCATTTAGAACTTCTTTATATTCCATTGTTGTAGAAGTTTTTGAAGTCATATATACAGTTCTTACACTATAATCCCTGATAAGCAAATCGGCACCGCCTATGTGGTCGGCATCAGGGTGAGTTAGTACTAACGATGAAATTTTTGATACACCTATTTTATCCAAATACGATTTTAATTTAGGGTAGTTACTTTCAGTTCCGGTATCAATCAGTGAATAACTGTTTCCACATTGAATAAGAGTTGCATCACCCTGACCTACATCAACAAAATGCACTTTCAATTTTGTGGCAGCATCTACATTAAGACTAGTCGCAGATACAAATAAAGTTAAAAAAGCTAATACAAAAAAATATTTTAATTTTGATAAATACTTCATAACAATTCTCCTGTTACATTAAATTACATTGCATTTCCTATTCAGTTTCATCTTCCGAATTCAATTCCTCATCTATTTCTTCTGCAAGTTCACTATCAATTACAACACATTCATCTAACTCACATTCACCTTTTGCAACTGCAGAGGCTAACTCATCGCAATTCTTATAACCACATTTACCACAATCGTCTCCGGGCAACAATTCTCTAACCGTAGTTTCAATATCTTCATGATTTTCCCCTCTAATAAACAAGAGTGGTATTATGAGGACTAATCCCAATACAGCTGCAATTATTGCAAATATTAATAAACCATAAGACAAATCTACCATATTAAACCTTCTTTCTGATAATTTCATTTGCTAAAAAATAAGCTCTTAATTAATGTACTATTCTTCTAATGAACGCTTTTTCTTTTTTAGTTCTACAATCTCTTTTATTATAGTTTTTAAAAGAAAACAATCAATATATATACCTATAAAAAGTACATATGTCATCAAGCCTGTAGTTACTACGTCCTCTTTATTGGCGAAAAGGTATTTGTTTCTCCACGTATATTCATCTTTATATAAATATACATAAATTAAAATAAATGTGCAAGCATAGGTAAAACAGTTAATTAATACATTTACTAATCTGCAAACATTACCTACAGTTACATATTTTCTTATTAAATTACATAATTTTTTCATATTTCTCTCAATCTCCTCTATTTTAATACTTCAAATCTTATAATCATCTTATTTAACATTATCGACATCAATATACGCAAAGGAACTTATCCAATATTCAGTATCATTTTCATCTCTATAACATGAAATTGCACCTGACATTAGACTTGCTCTAACTAAAACATCATAATGTCCAGAACTTTTTTTCCAAGCACACATTATGTCAGATACACCAAAAACTCCTTTTCCAGCATTTTCCGTATAACAAGATTCGGCACAAGCTGCGTAAGTTGAGCCTAAATTTTTTAGATAATCTGCATACTTTCTTTTAAATTCTTCACATCTTTTTTTCCCAAAATAATTAGTAAATGCTTTATAATACATTGTTCCATCTGGTCTTCTGTGTGAAAATAATTTAGTTAATTCTTTGCTTCTTATTTTTGCAACATTGTACAATTCTTTAGACCATACAAGAGGGACAACGCCTTTTTCCACACGATACTGGTTCTGAATAATAAACGCCTGCTTTGATGCATATTCAAAATAGCCATCTTTTCCTTCCGCATAACATCCTTTTAAAAATACTTTATTCTTACTTCTCAAACTTAATCTTTCATACTCTTTATATTTAAAATCTTTAGAATAATCACCATAAATTTTACCATTGCTACTTTTTTTATAAGCACAAATTTTTATTGTAAATGTTTCATCCTGAAGTAATGATGAA
>OLSN01000063.1_pt1 | contig 111309 bp, 81 predicted proteins | sample 1672411 | NCBI WGS metagenome assembly OLSN01 (sample SAMEA3136683, study PRJEB25190) | human gut metagenome | biome: human gut; feature: human-associated habitat; material: faeces | place: Austria | collected 2013 | reverse complement strand
AAAGGAAAATCACGTGTTTGCTATGAAAATATCTGCCGGCTGGGAAAGGAAAATCACGTGTTTGCTATGAAAATATCTGCCGGCTGGGAAAGGAAAATCACGTGTTTGCTATGAAAATATCTGCCGGCTGGGAAAGGAAAATCTCGTGTATGCTATGAAAACTTCTGCTGAATAACAATTTATATAATTTAAATAAGGATTTCACGATTATATTATGTTAAAATAATAATATAAAAATGTAGTAGAAAGGAGCTGCCTATGAGAAAGTATTTTAGCCTTATTCTAAGTGTAATGTTGGCAACATCATTACTACCACAAAATATTATGGCACAACAAACAAATAATGTTATAACTAAAGAAAATACGAAAATTTCCGTATACGAAAATGACAGTGACGCTTCAATTGCCCAAAGCGATAATTCTGAAACTAATGAAAATTTAGTATACGTAACAGGAGACATAGTTTCAGATGATGGAAGTAATGTTGTAACATGGACAAAAGATAAAACATATGTTGTATGTTCAAAAAATATAGTTGAATTACCATATGTTAAATGTAAACTTGTAATCGAACCGGGAACAACAGTTTTATTTGGAACAGGAACGGGAAATGTTAATGGAGTAGAAAATTCAGATGTAGTTTATAGACCATATTCTATTTTTAGAGTAGAAGAAGGTGGAAGCATAGAAGCAAAAGGTACACAGGATGAGCCTATTGTTTTTAAAAATATTGATACTCACGCAGGGTGGAATGGAATAGAGATAACACTTCCTGATAATGGAGAAGTGACAGACACATTTGAATATTGTTATTTTATAAACGGTGGAGCACAGTTTAGAGATTTTACAGAGGGATTAATTGATGTATCTCATGGGACAAAGAATACGAAGTTTAATCTTACAGTAGACCATTGTATATTTGATAGTACAGAGTTAGTAAGCAAAAATATTTTGCAACCGAGTGAAATAGGTGCAGGATTTTTCTATGGAGATTATGATGCAAATACTGTTGAATCAAATATTAAAATATCAAATTCAACGTTCAAATCACTTTCAATGGGAATTGAAGGCTATACAAAGGATTTATCATATGAGTATTTTTATAACGTTAAATCAAAATGTAAAATAGAAAATAATACATTTAAAAACAATATTTCCGGTTCTTACAATCCGTCTGTTAACTGGGGAGGAAATGCGGAAATAATAAATAATGAATTTTATACAACAGAAGGTGGAGCATTAACAAAAAATGCGTTGAATCTTGATGGACAATGTGATTTTGTAATAGAGGGAAATGTATTCCACGGAAGTCAATCTAATGAATCATCAGAAATGAATAAGTGTGCACCTATAAGAGTTCAATTTGGAGCAAATGTCAATGCTGATAAAACAAGAACTTATGCGAACAATACATGCGATTACTCAGCTGTATTTGGAAAGTACGTTGAACTTAGTGGCTCAATGATAACTCCGGAATGTACATTAGGAGAAATAGACGGTCTGGAATATTACTTTAAAAATTGTACTATAGGATATAACAATGGAAATGATGCAAAAGTAATATTGACTTCAGAACATCCTTATGTAATTGCATCGTTAGATATTATGTATAATGGAGAGCTGATTGCAAAAGGAACAAAGGAAAATCCTATTAAATTTGTAGGGGCTTCTGACAGAGGATTAACAAATGCAAGCAATCAAATTTCCATAACGCAGAATTCGTCTTCGGATTATTTAAATGGAAAAGCCGTATTTGAAAATTGTGAATTTGATAATGTTAAAATGCAGGCAAACATAATAAGCAAAAATACCGGATATGAGGGAGAAATTCCACAAACACTTACAGTAAAAGATTGTAAATTTACTAATGAATCAAGCGGAATGTATGTTACACTTAACAGCTATAATGATTACATTTATGGAAAAATTTCTGTAGAAAATACAATTTTTGAAGGAAAAAACAATGATTCTTTCACGGGATTAAGCATATCAGCTTATGGAACAAAAGTACCAAAAGATAATATTTTCAAAATTTCAAATTGTATTATACATAATTTTAATAAGCAAAATGATGGAATTGGTCTATCATTAAGTGTAGAAGAAGATTTAATTGAAAAAATAGTTTTAGAAAATGTTACAATTGCAAACTGCTATTATGGAGTAAGCATAGGCAGATATATGACAAAACTTCCGATAATAAAAAATTGTATAATAGCCGGAAACAAGAGAGGATTTAAGAATCTAAATGACGATACAGACACATCAAATATAACATATACATGCATATATAATGATAGCTGGAATGGTAACACTTATAATTATGGAATAGGATGTATATTTGAAGAACCATTATTTGCAAATATAGAAAAAGGAAATTATCATTTGAAATCTAAAGGCGGAAGATGGAATGGAACGATGTGGATTGCGGATGATGTTACTAGCCCTTGTATAAATACAGGTGACCCGTTAAGTGATTATTTAAATGAACCGGCTCCTAATGGAAGCAGAGTCAATATGGGTGCTTATGGAAATACGGTAGAAGCTTCAAAAACAGATGATGGGACTTTTATTCCAACTGAATGTGAGCACAAAAATACGACAATTATAAATAAAAAAGATGCAACAGAACAAGAGGAAGGATACACAGGAGATACTTATTGTAACGATTGTGATAAAATAATTGCAATAGGAAAAACATTACCAAGAATTATAGCATCAACTTCTGAGACAACAAAAGAAGCAGATTATACACAAACAACAAAAAAAGCAGATGTAACTAATACGACAACACAAAAGCAGACGGAAAGCAAAACTGAAACAACAACAAATCCGCAGAACACAACTGCTGTAGTTTCAACACCAAAGGCTGCAAAGATTAGTAAGACAATTGCTAAAAAGAAAGCAATTACTTTGAAATGGAAAGCAGTAAAAAACGTAAAAGGATATGAAATTCAGGTAGCAACTGATAAGAAGTTTAAGAAAAACAAAAAGACAATATCAGTAAATAAACAAAAGGCAACTTCATATATTGTGAAGAAATTAAAAGCAAAGAAAACATACAATGTTCGCATCCGTACTTACAAAATAGTAAATGGAAACAAAGTATATTCAGCATGGTCAAAGACAAAAACAATTAAGACAAAATAGTAAAAATAATTAATATGAAATACCGAAGGTCTATTGTTAATAGATTTTCGGTATTTTTATTGTGTATATGTTATACTTTAATCACAAGATAAAAAATCATGGAGGCAATATGGAAAAAGTAATAGAGGTAAAAAATCTAACTAAAGAATATAAAGAACAAAAGGCAGTTGATAATTTATCATTTGATGTATATGAAGGAGAAATATTAGGATTACTTGGACCTAACGGAAGTGGTAAAAGTACAACTATAAATTCAATTTTAGCATTGCTTAAATATCAGAACGGAAGCATAAAAATATTTGGTAAGGATATGAAACCCGATTCGTACGATATAAAATCGAAAATTGGAGTCATTTTTCAGGAGGTTGCAGTATTTAATGAATTAAATGTATATGACAATATAAACTATTTTTGTGGATTATACATAGAAGATAAAAATATCAGAAAGCAATATGTAGAAGATGCCATTGAATTAGTAGGACTTGGTGAATTTAAAAAATATTTGCCAAAACAACTTTCAGGGGGACTTTTAAGAAGATTAAATATTGCCTGTGGAATAGCACATAAACCAAAACTTATTTTTCTTGATGAACCAACAGTAGCAGTCGACCCACAGAGTAGAAACAATATTTTAGATGGAATTAAGAAATTAAGAGACGATGGTGCCACAATAGTTTACACAACACATTATATGGAAGAGGTAGAGATACTTTGCGATAGAATTATAATTCTTGATAAAGGAAAAATAATAGCTCAGGGAACAAGCGAAGAACTGAAACAACAGGCAAATATTGAAGAAAAAATAGAACGTGTAGGACCTACATTAAATGATGTATTTTTGAAATTAACAGGAAAGGAATTAAGAGATTAATGTTTATTCATAATTTGAAATATACGATAAAAATATTGTTTAAAAATAAAATATTAGTCTTTTGGACATTTGCCTTTCCGATTATTCTTGGAATATTTTTCAATATGGCATTTTCCAACATAGAAAAAGATGAAGTATTAAAAGTGTTTGATATTGCAGTCGTAGATAATGACGAATTTGAAACGCAGGAAATATACAAAAACGCATTAAAAGAATTATCCGATAATGATAATAAAGACAAATTATTTAATATCAAATATGTAAGTAATAAAAAAGCAGATTCACTATTAGATGATTCTAAAATTGAAGGATATGTTGTATTTAAGAACGACGAACCGCATGTTGTAGTAAAGGCAAATGGTACATATCAAACATTACTTAAGTTTGTCATAAATGAAATCAGACAGAATGAAACAATAGTAGAAGAATTGACCGAAAAAAATATAGAAAACGAAATAGCAAACGGGAATTTTACATTTGATACAGACAAAATAGTAAATCAAATATTAGACAAAATTAATAATGAACAAGTTAATTTGAAAAATATTTCTAATTCAAATTTAAGTTATATGCAAATAGAATATTATACTTTAATTGCGATGATGTGTATGTATGGTGGAATATTCGGGTTGACTGCGATAAATAACTGTCTGGCGAATATGAGTAGCAAGGGAAAAAGAATTTCCGTGTCACCAAATAAAAAAAGCACAATTATTTTGAGTTCGACTATAGGAAGTTATGCGGTAAGTCTGGTAGGACTTGCGGTACTTATGGCATTTTTGACATTTGTAATAAAAGTTGATTTTGGAGAAAATATTTTGTTAATTATTTTACTTTCCATGGTAGGAAATCTGGCAGGAATTGCACTAGGGGTAGTAATTGCTTCAATATTCAGAGTGTCAGAAGGTGCTAAGACAGGAATAACTATTGCTGTTACAATGTTCTTTTCTGTTTTTTCAGGAATGATGGGAGTTACATTAAAATATGTAATTGATAAAAATGTGCCTATAATTAATCTGATAAATCCAAATAACTTAATAACTGATGGCTTTTATTCATTATACTATTATGATACTTTAGACAGATATTTTAGAGATATCATTTATTTGATTATATTTATCATAATTTGTCTATTAATTTCGTTTGTTAGCTTAAGGAGGGAAAAGTATGACAGTATTTAAGACTATTTTAAAGATATTAAATAAATTAAAGGGAATGATTATTTTATATACTGCCATACTTGTTGCAATAACAGCGCTTAATCAGACATCAGGTAATAATATGACAAATTTTGAAGATTCAAAACCAAGTGTGTTAATTGTAAATAAAGACAGTGAAGATAATATTGCTAAAGGCTTTGAGGATTATATAAGTAAACATTCAGAAATAAAAGATATAGATACAAAAGACGAAGACAAAATAAATGATGCAATTTTTTACAGAGACGTAAATTATGTAATTTATATACCAAAAGATTTTGGAAAAAATTTATTAGATGGAAAGAATCCTTCGTTGGAATATAAATCATGTGGTGATGAATATTCTTCATATGCCCAAATGATGGTGGAAAAATATATAAAAACCGTGCTTATTTACAAGGATTATTATAGTGGAGTTGAGTTAATTTCAAAAGTAAATAAAGTTGTGGACAAAGATACAAAGGTTTATATGAAAACGACTTTAGATACATCAAAGTTAAGCAGCATGACACAGTATTTTAATATCCTAAATTACGCGTTGCTTGCAGGATGTGTGTATTGCATCAGCATGATTTTAGCAAGTTTAAATGATGAGACTGTAAGAAAGAGAACAATTATAAGCAGTTTCAATTACAAAAAATATAATAGAATCGTACTATTATCAAATTCCATAGTAATATTTGCAATGTGGATTTTATATATGATTTTGGCATTGATTTTGTTTAAAGACTTAATGTTTAGTTCAAATGGTTTAGGCTATGTTATAAATTCATTTGTGTTTACGATATGCAGTCTGACCATAGGTTTTTTAATTGGAAATATTACGCAGAATAAGAATGCTATTGGTGGAATAGTAAATGTAATAGCACTCGGCACATCATTTCTTTGTGGATGCTTTGTGCCGTTTGAATACATGCCTGATTATGTATTGAAAATAGCACATATATTGCCAACATATTATTATGTAGCAAATAACCAACTGATAAAAACTATGGAAGTTTTTAATTTTGAAAGCATTAAACCATTGTTAATAAATGGGGCAGTTGTAGTAATTTCCAGTTTTATATTTGTCGCAGTAACAAATTATGTAAGTAAAAGAAAACAGATAATAAATTAAGAATTGAAGCATCATATTTATAGCCAATTCTGAATAAACATGGACTGCAGAACCATGAATAGGAATATATCCCTTATCCTTTAATTTGCTAAGAACGTCATTAAAATTATTATAGTTTTCAGTATCCAATTTTGGAGTAAATTTATCAGAATTATCAGTTGTTTTATTGGAAGCAGAATTACAAGCTGCTAAATTAAAAATTATAGATGTTGCAATTGCACATATAATTTATTTTTTGGTGAGTAATTTTATAATTAGCCTCCATTCTTAAAGTTTTTTTAAAATTTATGGTCCTTCTTTAATACAGTTATTAAAACTGATAATATCTGTTTCATATTAATAGGCTTTGGTATATGAGCATTCATTCCGGCTTCTTTACATGCCTTTATGTCTTCAGCAAATGCATCAGCAGTCATTGCTACAATAGGAATATTTCGTATATACGCATCTTCGTTTTTCCTGATTTTACGTGTAGCATCTTTTCCGTTCAGTACAGGCATTTGGATATCCATTAAAATTAAGTCATAAAAGCCTTTGGAAGAGGAAGTCAAAGTGTTTATGCATTCAAGACCATTTACGGCACGGTCACATGAAACTTTATATTCGGAAAGCATTGTTTTAATAATTTCCCAATTTAAATCATTGTCTTCTGCAACAAGTACATGTAATGAAGAAAAATCATAATTTTTTTCATATAATGAATCCGGATTTGCTGTATCTAAATGCTTGTGTTCGTTAAGTACTGCTAAATCAAGGTAAACAGTAAATGTAGTTCCTTTCCTTAATTCGCTTTTACAATCAATTGAGCCGTTCATTAAATCTACAAGCTGTTTAATAATGGCAAGGCCTAAACCGGTTCCCTGAATTTTATTAGTTCGACTGTCAAGAGCTCTGGTAAATGAATTATACATTGTTTCCTGAAATTCTTTAGTCATACCGATTCCGTTATCAGAGACAACAATTTTTAGTCGTATTTTTTCGTCATCATCCGGTAATCGTGACTGACTTATATCAAATAAAACTTTTCCACCATTGTCAGTATATTTTACAGCATTAGTTAAAAGATTAGTTATTATCTGATTAAGTCGTAAAGGATCAGCTGACAAAGTTTCGTAAATAATGTCATGCATATTAACCTCAAGTGAAATGTCTTTATATTCAGCCTGAGGGCGAATAATACTAACAACTTCATTTACACAGTCCTTAAGTGAAAAAGGTTCTATAGAAATAGCCATTTTTCCACTCTCAATTTTTGAAATATCTAAAATATCATTTATTAATGTTAAAAGATGATTTCCGGCAAGAGAAACTTTATCCAGACATTCGCCCATATATTCAGGATCATTTAAATGTTTTTTCGCAATTTGAGTCATTCCCAAAACGCCATTCATTGGAGTACGGATATCGTGGGATATAGTGGACAAAAATTGTGTTTTTGCCTGACTTGCATGTTCAGCTTCACTTGCAGCTTTTCTTAAACTATGATTAATTGATAATATGTAAAATGTATCAAGAATTGTTAAAAACAATACTGTTCCACATATAATTACAACAATACTCCAGTTCATATTAACTGAATTAATATCCTTTACAGGAATATATCCTATGATGTATAAATCTAAATTTTTTCCAAAACTTGAATAGTACCAATAGCAATTTTCGTTACGATAGTCTTTGTATTGAAGCAAGCCACTATCGGACGATTTAATTTTGTTAGCAAGCTCGTCGACTTTATTGTAATCATTTTGAAAATTGTATCCGCGAATATAGTCATAAAAAGTTCTTGATTTCATCGAAGGAGACTGAATAACATATTCACCGTTAGAGTTAATAAGACTGATTTCTGCTGATTTATATTCAGTTGGAAATGCCCATGCATTTTTTAGGTAATCAACAGGGAGCAATCTTAAAAGCAGGTAAGGCTTTGTCTTATTGTTACCAATATTTAAATAAACTCTAGTACCAACACTGATGACAGTCTGTTGTAGTCCGTCAACGCGATATTTACCAAGAACATAAACCTGACCGGATTGTGATTTAAACATATTCTGCATTTTTTTAATCATTGCATGACATGCATTGGTATCTGTATCATAAAATGTTTTGTAACAGTTAACAGAGTAATTTCCATTTTTATCTGCAATAGTAGAAATAGCTGAGAAGTCATCCATATCAACGAAGTGTGCATAGCGGTTGTCCTGTGTGTTAATATTCTGCACAAATTTTATTGCTTCACCTATAGTCATATTATTGCTGGAAATGTAGTGAGCCCAGTTATCGACATATCCTTTTTCTGCATGTAAATAGCTTTCAGTAAGCTGTTTCATAGAGTCAGTAGAGTCGCAGAAATTATCTAAACGTAAGGCGACGCTTTTGTTTTCCGTAGTAATAGAATAGGAGTAGGAAGATAAAAGTGCCACTACAATCATAATAATATTGCATAAGAGTAAAAGAAATTTTTGGATACTAGTTTTTTTAGTATACTTATTTGTATATTTATTAGCTGAGTTATCTTTTGAATTATCTTGTGTCACAATAATCTCTCCTTTCGCAAAATTTAGTAATAATTTGCTTACAAAGAAGCAATAAAAGTATTAATTTTCCGAACCAAATTATATTATTTAATTATAACATATTTAGTAAAATTTAACTATAATAATCCCTATAATGTGATACAATATTTAAGGTACGATTGAAAAAGGAAAGGATTATAATTAATGGAAAAAAAGAGGGATGGGTTTAAGAGTAGAACAGGCTTTGTAATTGCATGTATAGGGTCAGCAGTAGGAATGGGAAATATATGGAGATTTCCTTATATGGTGTCAGACTGGGGAGGTATGACATTTTTAATCCCATACGTTTTATTTGTTATTTTAATTGGAGCAACAGGCCTTATTGAAGAAATGGCACTTGGAAGAGCTGCTAAAGGAGGACCAATTAAAGCATTTGGCAAATGTACTGAATTGAGAATGGGAAATAAAAGAATTGGAGAAATAATTGGTGCAATTCCTGTTTTGGGTTCATTGGCTATGGCAATGGGATATACTGTTATTGTTGGATGGATATTTAAATATACATATTTGGCAATTACAGGGAAACTCTCAGATATGGGACATGATATGGATGCTATTGGTGGCATGTTTGGAAGTACAGCAACAAATTTTGGTAATAATTTATGGCTTGTAATCGCAGTAATTGTTACAGCCGTAATAATGGCATTTGGAATTGCCAGTGGTATCGAAAGGGCAAACAAATTTATGATGCCACTTCTTTTTGTATTATTTTTGGGATTAGGAATTTATGTATTTACGCTTCCGGGTGCAAGTGATGGATATAAATACATATTTACAATAAATCCTAAAGGATTGCTTGACCCGATATTGTGGATTTATGCATTTGGACAGGCATTTTTCTCATTATCAATAGCGGGAAATGGAACAGTAATTTATGGTTCATATTTAAGTGAATCAGAAAATGTAGTAAGTTCTGCAAGAAACGTAGCAGTATTTGATACAGTAGCAGCATTACTTGCAGCATTTGTAATAATTCCGGGAATGGCTGTTGGTGGAGCAGAATTGTCTTCAGGAGGACCGGGACTTATGTTTATCTATCTTGTAAATGTATTTAATGGAATGTCGGGTGGAAAGATTGTAGGAATAATATTTTATATCTGTGTATTATTTGCAGGAATGAGCTCTATAGTTAATTTATATGAGGCACCAATAGCAACATTGGAAGAAAAGTTAAAGTTTAAAAGACCTGTGGCAGTTTTTAGTATAGCAGCTATAGGATGTGTTGTTGCACTTGTAATTCAGGGTATAGTTTCAGGATGGATGGATGCAGTATCAATTTATATTTGTCCATTAGGTGCAATGCTTGCAGCAATTATGTTCTTCTGGGTTGCAGGGAAGGATTTTGCAATTAGTGCAGTAAATAAAGGCAATAATAAGCCGATTGGCAAATGGTTTATGCCACTTGGAAAATATGTGCTTGTACCATTAGCGTTTATAGCACTTGTGGCCGGAGCAATGCTTGGAGGAATAGGCTGATAATGTTAAAAAAAGAAACAGCATATTATCATCTTCCCGGATTATTTGAATTTTACGGGCTGTACCGTGAATTTTTGCCATTGTATCGTGAACATCGAGAATATTTTTACGACTGGTGCGATATAGGTTCTATATATGGAAATCCGGCAGATTGTGTTTGGGGTGGAGGTCGTGTCGGATTTGGAGAAAATAATCCAAAAGAAGTTTTAGCATTAATGAAGGAATATGGCATTTCAGCAAGACTGACATTTAGTAATTCATTGTTAAGAAATGAACATCTTTCAGATAAGAAATGCAACGACCTATGCTCTATGTTTGAAGAAAAGAATGGAATACAAAATGGTGTGATAATTCACTCAGATTTGCTATTAGATTATTTAAAAAATAAATATCCTAAATTTTATTTTGTCTCATCAACAACTAAGGTGTTAACTGATTTTGAGCAATTAAAAAATGAGATAAATAGAGATAATTTTCTTTATGTTGTTCCGGATTTTCGGTTAAATAAAGAATTAGATAAATTGAATAGGTTATCAGAAAAGCAGAAGGATAAAGTCGAATTTTTATGCAATGAATGCTGTTGGTTTGGTTGCACTGACAGAAAAAAATGTTATGAAACTGTAAGTCGCAAAAATCTAGGAGAAAAATTCAAAGAGCATCGTTGCGCGGCTCCTGATGCAGAGAGTGGCTATAAATTTTCTAAAGCAATGACAAATCCCGGTTTCATTGGTATAGATGATATAAAAAATATTTATATGCCTATGGGCTTTTCAAATTTTAAAATCGAAGGACGAAGCTTGGGAAGTGCTTTGATTCTGGAATTTTTACTTTATTATATGACTAAGCCTGAGTATCAGATTAATGTCAGAGAAAGAATTTACTTAGATAACATGTTGGATTTGTTTTAAAAATAGCATAGTAACCTGGCATTTGGTTTGTGACTTGGATTTTAGATAATTAATCAATTTGGAAAAATGTTTAAAAAGTACATAGTATTTGGCTGGGCTTATTATGGAAAGGCAAATACATGTTATTTTAGAGATTATTCTCTTGTATATCATGGATTCGAAGATACTAGAATGGCAAAGTAAAAATTTAAAGTGAGTGACTAATGCGATATAAAAAATATGTAGTGTAAATTGAATCACTACGCAAAAATCAAGTACAGGACTGAATGGTCCTGTATTTTTTTGCGTAGAGCAAAATATTGTTTGTGAAACAGAGTTATCATTGAAAATAATATTTTAATTACTTCAATTTGGAGTTAAAAGTTAATGTCTAATCTTAGAATACAAAAATAAAAAAAGAATATTTTACTAATCATTTTTGATAAAAATTAAAGTAAAAATTTTTACCTTTTTAGTAAAAATAATAAATTGAAAGAACAGCAAAGAAAATTGTATATTTATGGCATAGTAAAGAACGATATGATATTAGAAATAAGGAGGAGAAGATGAGAAAAGGTGCATTGAAGAAAACTATAGCAATTTGCTGTTCAATTACAATGCTTGCAACTAGTATTTCAGGTGCAGGTGTAATTGTAAGTGGAGTAAGTGCTAATGTAAGAGCAACAGGGGATTTTTTTGATGAAAACAATTCAGTAATGATTGACAAAGGTGGATATAAGAAAGAAGTCTTTGGCGTCAGAACTAATGATTGCGGAGGCACTTGAAAATTATTATTCAGGCAAAAAGGATAAAATAAGATTTAATGACTATTTGGAAAAAGATGATGATAGTGGGTTAGAAAATGCTCCTGCAATTAAGTATAAGGTTCAAAAAGATAAGAAATACTATTTAGTTATAGTGCCATATAGTGATAACTATGGTAAATTTACCGTAACAATTGGTTGCCCACATAACAAAACACATATAGAAAATAAAACTATAAAATCTTGTGTAGAAGGTGGCTATACAGGTGTTGTTAAAGCAACTACTGAAAATAATGGTTATTTCGAGTATGTATGTAAGTGTGGCAATACGAATAAAAAAGAAATAAGCAAGATTAATAGCGTAAGCCTTTCAGCTGAAAAATACTCTTACACAGGAAATTCTATTACATTACCAACTGTAACTGTAAAGGATGCAGATGACAAGACAATTTCATCTGAATATTACACAGTTGCTTACAGAAATAAAGCAACAGGAACTGTTGTAACTGAAATTAAAGATGAAGGAACATATGAAGCAGTAGTAACATTTAATACATTATATGATGGTGAAGTTGTTAAAGAATTTACTATTGCAAAAGAAAGTGTTAATCCAAATCCATCTGATAACAATGGAACAACTACTCCTAGTGGAAACAATACTAATATAAGTAACGGAACAGACAATGCGACAACTTCAGATAAGGGTAACGATACAAAAATTACAAAACCGGGCAAGGTAACCGGAGTGTCAGCAAAGGCAAACAAAAAGAAGAGCATTACAATCAAATGGAAAAAGCAAAAAGAAGTTAAAGGATATCAGGTTAGATATGCATTAAACAAGAAAATGAAAAAAGCTAAAATCAAAACAATTAAAAATATCAAAAAAGCATATGTTTTGAAGAAAGCTAAAGCAGGAAAATACTACATCCAGGTTCGTGCTTATACAGTAATTAACGGTAAGAAAGTATTTGGAAAATGGAGTAGCAAAAAGGTTGTAAAAGTAAGTAAATAATGTATAATCTAGAAAGAGGGTCAGATTTATCTGGCTCTCTTTTAAAGTGAAATTTGCAACGAATAGCCGTCGATTAAAGAGAGGGCAAATATCATATTATTAAGGGAAAAAGCAAATTAGATTATAATTACGTAAAAATTAGAACAGCGTAAATAACATAATATTAGGAGAGAAAGTATGTCAGGATATTTAATAAAAGATACAACAAGAGAAGAAAGAAAAAAGATAGTTGAGGAGTCGCTTGGAAACATAGAGGCTAACTGTGACGGATGTATGGCCGGACTTGCTGAAATGTATAATGATTACATTGATGGAAAGAGAGAAATAAGAGATATCAATATGGAATTTAATGCAAGATATGTTAAAGGCGATATGGAAAAAGATAATGGAAGAAGTTGCCCAATGTAGATGGGCAAACTACTCCGTTATTTAAAATAATTATTACAATATTTACAATTTTTTCTGAAGTAAAAACAAGCGGTTCATACCATCCTGCCACGGATAAGGAAATTCAAGATAGCGAATAATCTCATAATGTTTTTCAAAACTTTGCTTCCATGAAGCAGTATCCAACTCACGATATCTAAGAACGCCATTCTCCTCGAAAAGATTATCATTTATCTGAGTGAATCCCCATGCCTTCATATCAGATTTCTCATAATATGGATTGAGTTTAACGAACATAAGTCCTGAAGGAACAAGCAAATCCGTAAGCCGTCTAAAAGTCTTTAAAGCAACATCCTTAGGCATAACATCTAAAACGTTAGACAAAATAATACCATCAAAACTATTACTATTATAATTATCAAAAAAAGAAATATCGCCAATTTGGAAATCAAGATTGTGATAATTGTTTACGGAAGCAAATTTTTTAGCAAATTCAATTCCTGTTTCAGATAAATCCACTCCTAGTCCTGAATCTGTATTTCCAAATTCATAGCACTGAAAAAGAATATCTCCTGTTCCACAACCAAAATCTAATATGTTTTTGCATTTGCTTGCAAATATATCAAGGCAAATATCAAACATAGGCTCAACAGATAATGATTTTCCCTTTAAATTTACAATTTTACAATTAGAATAAACATCATTCCACATGTTTATTGAACGGTCGTAATCACGCTTGATAAGGTCTCCATTATTAGCGGTATTGTCAGAAGAATCGGATAATTTGTTGATATTTTTTTGAAATTTTGATTCCATTTTAATTCACCCCACTTCTAAGAAAAAAATTGATTGATAATAGAATAATTATAACTTATTAAAATATATTTTGTTATTTTTATTTTTACAAGTATACAATTTTATCTTTATTTTTGATATAGTGAATAGTGAGATTGTAGAGGAACTAATGATGAGAATGGGGAAAGGAAGGAGATATTCTTAATGAAATATGAAAAAAGAAGCTTTAAGTTAGTATTATTTTTAGTAATGATTGGCATATTATTGTCATGCAGTGAAGAAAAAAATATTTATGCAAAGACAAAAAAGGTTAAATGGACAGCAACCATAGCAAAAAAGAAATATGACTATACCGGCAAAAAAATAAAACCTAAGGTTATTGTAAAATATAAGGGTAAAAAATTACCAAAGAAGAATTATACGGTTAAATATCCTAAATATCCGGTAGATGACGGTAAATACAAAATTAAGGTTACGTTAAAAGGAAAATATAAAGGCAAAAAACTAAAAGGAACAAAAATAATCAAATATAAAATATATGATCCTGATTTATATTATCATCCGGAGGAAGAAAAGAAGAATCCGGATGATGTTCTAGTCGAAAAAAATGTAAAAGGAATGACAATTGCGTATAACAAAGGAAAGTTCCCATTTGGAAGAAGTATACAAACTGATAAGGAAAGTGGAGCTAAAGTAGAATACGCACAGTGCTATTTTCCAGTATTTATTAAACAAAAAATAAATCAGGATTTTGTAGTACATACAGAATATAATGGAAGTTGTGGATTTAATAATTTTTCAAATAAACAGTATATTCCAAACAGAAAAGACGCTCAGGTAATTACAAAAGTAAGCGCCTACTATTATTATGAGGATGATGTGACAAAGCCATATGATGAATTACAGCAGTCCCTTTATAATAAAGGGTATATTGGGTATGTAATGATAAATGTAAGTTGTCTTTTAAATAAGGAGCAATCAATAGATTTGTATTTTGGTGATGAAAAGGTTGCTACTATCATCGAGTAGTATATTTTATCTAAAAACTTTGGCTCAGCCCTTTATTTATAAGGGGTTGAGCTATTTTAGATTTTAGAGAAAAATTTCCGTGCACTTATTTTGCACTTAATAATCTACTCAGAAGTTGTTGTGCACTTGACAAAGAACATTGTATCAGGCTGTTTTTGATATTTTTCTTTGTTCCTTGTCGTGCGCTGATTCCATCATGTCAACCAGTTCCTGCTGCTTGTTTGGATAAAGATGGGAGTAGGTATTTAAAGTTGTCTGTACTTTCTCATGTCCCAACCGTTCCGATATGAGAAGAGGAGAACAACCGAGGTGAATTAGGTAACTGGCATGACTGTGACGAAGATCGTGAATTCTGATTCTTTTAATACCGGTAGACTTACAGGCTCTTCTGATACAGCCATTGATATAACTCTTCGTAAACGGAAATATCCTGTCCTTATCCGTAAGTCCGTAGAGTGAACTTACGTATTCCCTTAACTCATCCATCACAAATCCCGGCATGGAAATCGTTCTGACACTCTTTGGAGTTTTCGGACTTGTGACGATGTCTTTTCCACCGGCACGTCTTAAACTCTTTGAAATGGAGATTTTATTCTTCTCAAAATCAATGTCTTCCAAAGTCAGTGCAAGAAACTCCCCGCACCGGAAACCGGAATAATAAAACACCTGAAACATGATGTGTGCTGTCTTATCTGTGACAGAAGAAAGAATTTTCTGATATTCTTCGATTGTCCAGAAGTTTACAACCGTTGTACGTTTTCCCATGGAGCCTGCCTTGTGGCATGGATTGGATGGAAGGTCATAGTAGCTGACTGCAAAATTCAGAATGGAAACAATCATGTTGTTAATCCGTAACAGGTATGCATCGGAATAACCTTTTCCCATAAGTTCTGTCTGCCATGCTCTGATGTCCTTTGGAGTGATACCACTTATAGGTCTTTTCCCAAAGTACGGAAGAATATGAAGATTAAATACATGCGTATATCCGTCTATGGTACTTTCCTTATATCTTGATTCCATATCCTTAATGAAAATTTCAAACAATGACTGAAATGTCATGTCCGCACTTCCGTGTATCTGCTTTAAGAAATCCGTTTCCCACTGTTTCGCATCTCTCTGTAATTTAAAACCTCTTTTAAAGGCTTGTTTTTTCTTTCCACGAATGTCGGTGTAATAACACCGGACAAACCATGTGTCTCTTTTTTCATCTTTGTATACTGGCATCTATCCACCTTTATTGCTCAGTGGAAGTATCCTTTATCTGTTTGACAATCAGTTTGAACTGTTCTCTCTGAAAATCCATAATTCTTGATAATTCTTTTTCACTTACCGGATAAGTATTATTATCAATCTTTAATAAATAGGATAAAATTTCTTCCCCGCTGTCTTTTTTTATTTTGCAGGATTCACATTCAAACTTTGAAAGTTTCAGCCAGTTGATGTAAACATCAAGACCGTGTTCATAGAACCCTTCCAGCGTTGCACGGTAAAATCCGTCGTTTACCGGCAACAGGTCGTTCACATTACATTCCAGTGCCTCTGCAATATCAATCAGCTGATTGATACCCGGAGTACGGTCTCCCTGTTCATATTTGGAAATGGTTCCGACTTTCAAGCCAATCAGATTTGCCAGATCTTCCTGAAGCAATCCTTTCCTTTTTCTAATAATTTTAATTTTTTGTCCGATTAATTTCTTTTCATATTTATTTAATTCTGTCATGGTTTTTACCTCCTGAAAAGAATAATAACACATAACGTGATAATATGCAACCGCAGAAATTACTTGACTATCACAAAATAAAATGATAAAGTGTACAAATGCATCAAATAAAAATCACAAAACGTGATAGTTAAAACGAAAAGGGGGTGAAGAAATGCACGATAAGTACGTTGATGCCAATGAGCTGGTTCAAACATTGGGAATCTGCAAAAGCAAGGCTTACGCAATTATCCGAAAGTTGAATCGGGAATTGGAAAAACAGGGATACATTACGGTAGCAGGCAAGTGTCCAAGAAAGTATTTAGAAGAGAAATACTATGGTTACGGAAATCTGTAAAAGGGATTTCTCCAAATGACAATTAAGAGAAAGAAGGTGAGGAAAATGACAAGAAGAAGTTCGGAAGATATCCAGAAGCAGATTGACCAGCTGAAAAATCAGAAAAAGGAAGTACTTGCAAAAGAAAAGGTACAGGCACGGAAGGAAAGAACAAGAAGGCTGATTCAGAGAGGAGCAATACTGGAACAGTATCTAATGGAACCGGAAAGACTGGCAAATGAGGATGTTTCAGAAATTTTAAAGTATGCATTCAATACAACATATGTAAAAGAATATATGAGAGGTCTGCTGAAAAATAAAGGCAGGGAATAAGGTCCCGTAGGGTACCAAGGGCGCACTTATATACCACAAACGAGTTGTGGTATCTCCCGGCATAAGTGCCGGACGCGCGCTCTCCGAGGGCTCCTGGGTCGGAGCGGTAACACGGTCAGCTCTGTATTACATACAGGCAGTCCATGTTACTGTTTCTCCAATACTAAAATAAAATTTACAAAGAAGGGAGAAACAGATGGCGATTTTCCATTTATCCGTAAAGATGATTTCCAGAGGAAAAGGAAAATCTGCCGTTGCAGCCGCTGCTTACAGAAGTGGTGAGAAAATTACCAATGAATATAATGGCATTACCCATGATTACACAAGAAAGCGTGGCGTGGTAATGACCTCCATCTTATTACCGGATAATGCACCGATAGAATATTATAGCCGCTCCAAGTTGTGGAATGCAGTGGAGAAGATTGAAAAAGCAAAGAATGCACAACTTGCAAGAGAGGTGGAGGTTTCCATTCCAAAGGAATTGGATTTTTTGGAAGGCTATCATCTGGTAACTGAATTCTGTCAGAAAAACTTCATAGAAAAGGGAATGGTAGCAGATATCTGCTTTCACGATAAAGGTGACGACAATCCTCATGCACATATCATGCTTACAGTTCGACCATTTAATAAAGACAGAAATTGGGGAAGTAAACAGAAAAAAGTGTACATCCTTGATGAGAATGGAGAAAAAATCTACGACAGGGAAAAGCGACAATACAAATGTAAATCCATTCCAACAACAGACTGGAATGACAGGGGGAATGCTGAAAAATGGAGAAAGAGTTGGGCAGAATTGGGTAACACATATCTTCAACAAGCCGGAAGGGAAGAGCGTATTGATCATCGTTCTTATGAACGACAGGGACTTGACATATTACCGACACAGCATTTAGGAACTGCGGCATCCCAGATGGAGAATAAGAACATCAAAACAGAGCGTGGAGAAGTCAACCGACATATCCGAATCGTTAATCAGACAATTCGTTTCTACAATGAAGAGATTGCAAAACTAAAGGAAGAAGCAAAACAGTTCGTACAGAGTGTCAAGGATAAAGTCATCAAAGTTGCAAGGCATCTGGAACAGTTACGAAAAAATCTTTTATGTATTGTGTATTCTGAAAAAGACAACAATAAAAAGATTGAACAGTTCCGGAAACTTGTGCCAAAGGATATGGATATCATTAAGACGGCACATGATCTGCTCAGGAAACGAGAGCGTCTGAATGAAGAAAAGCGTTCCTATGAAATGGTAGTAGGTGCCAGAAAGGTAAAGAAAAAGCAAAAAGCACAGGCAGAGGAATCACTTCGCGAAATTCATATGGAACTTTATCAGATAGACAGACAGTTAAGGGATTTGCCACAATTTTATAAGATGTATTCCATGTACGAAATGGAAGAGTGTATCGAAAATGAGGAACGATATAAGGATACAATTTCAAAATTGGAAGAAGCGAAAGAAGAAATAGGAATGAACAGGGACTGGACGAATCTGGAATACTATCTTGCAAAGACTAAGGTTGAGCCGGATGATGCAGAAGATGTTGAAAAGGAACAGATACGAATCAGACCGGAAATGGAGCAACAGGCAAAGGCAGAATTGGCAGGTGTGTATGGCAGGGAATTCGATGAAGAAATATTTGACGGAGCTGTCTGGGAAGCGGATGAATTGTTAGATAATCAAGCGGCAGCAAGGGCAGAGGAAATAGAATTTGAAGAAGAGATAGATGAGATAGGAAGGTAGTGGAACAAAGCAGAGTTTTGGTTCCATTACCTTCTCTGCTGTGAAATTATATAGTGTGTAGGAAATTAGTAAGAATAAAATAATAATGATTCAATCTGAAAATAAGAATTCCGTTAGTTTTAAAGATGTGATAAACTAGAAAAAGATAGAGTGTACGGAATTATTATCAACGGAATAAAAGGTATTTAAGGATTAAGTGGTTGATCCGTGTCAGAAGGAACATAGACTGCGATATCCTGTATCTTACAATCAAGGATACGACATAGGTCATTAATAGTTTTCATGGAAATATCCTGATTGTGTTTTAAGCGGTGAAGGGTACTATGGGACAAATGATGCTTGTTGGTTAAAGTATACCAATTTTCATTTGATTTTTCTAATGTTTCCCAGAATGGAGAATAATCAATCATTTTGCGCCCTCCTATGTTTATAGAATTAGCATATAATAACTTCTGATACTTGAATATCTTCGAAAAAACGAATACAATATAAAAAGATATATTTCAAAAGGATGGAGGATTAACGAATGAAGAAACGTATTAACAGTTTTATTGGAGTTGTAATGTCGGTATGTATGCTTATTACGGTATTGCCAGTGAATTCAATTGAAACGAAAGCAGATACTAATTCAATAATATTGGATGAGGAATTTACGAGTGAGAAAGAATGTAATAATTTGGATGAGAGCATTAATACTAACGAAAATTTGAAAATTACAGATAATAATAGCGAGGATTATGAAACGAATGTGGAGTGTAATACATCAGAAAGTGAAGCTAATAATCAAGAAGGTATAACAGAAGTTTATGGAAATAATGGAAAGGTAAGTAGAGTTGCAACATCAGTATCAGATACTTATAAAATGGGAACACTTACAAATGCGGACGGATTAAATGGTATTGTAATTGATGGAAGAAGTTATGATGTTACAGATGATTTTGATTTTAATAAAGCGGCAATGATTTGGGTTGAGTCGAAAAGTAAAAAAATTGTATATAAAATTGCCAATGAGTTAGTAGAGGACATATATTCTGTTGAAGATATCATGCATATAGATGTTTCTGTTAAACCGAGTGAAACCGAGTTGGTTTATCGAAATGGAGAATTTGAAAAATCACAGTTTAATCTGAATGTTGAATTAACAGGTGTGATGTCAGCAGAGTATAGTTTTTTGCCACAATCTATACTAAACCAATTATATATAACAATTAAAAAAGTTAAAATTAATACGGATTCCGAGGCAGCTAATTTTGGTCAAGATGGACTGTTCATGTTTAAAAATGATGTAAAATACATAGAATTTAATGTAAATCAAAGTATAAGGTGCGGAGAAAAAACATCATATAACAACAATACGGTTTATCTTAATAGTAAATATAAAATGACAAGTGTAAGCTCAGTTTTGGAGTTACAGTGTGAGGTTGAAACAGATGATGAAACGATTAATAAAAAAATACAGGTTAGTGTAGGAAATCTTGACTATCAGGAAGAAAAAGCAGAGGAAAAGAGAAATAACTCAGTATTTGGTAAAAAAGTAAAAGCTGCTCAAAATGAAAATAAAGAGGCAGAACAGGCAGTATCTTTAGATGCTAATATTATGAAATATTTAGATGCAAACCAGATGAAGGAGGTATATAAATTTTTATATGCATGGACGGCATCGGCTTTTGCGGCAACATCAATAAAGTTTAATAGTAATGAAAAAAAAATAAAGGATGAAATCTATTCTAATTTGGGAATAAATCAAGATGTAATAACTCGTTATAGTTCAATGATAGCATCAACTAATATGGATGTCACATCAACTTCGGGAGCAAAGTTGAGAATTCATTTTAGTGTAAATTTGGGAAGTTATGTTTTGAATGAAGGAACACCATATGCTGGAATGGGTAATATAAATTATGAAATATATGACAAAAAATCCACAGAAGCTATATGTACTGGAATTGGGATGGTGACATATGCAGATATAGCAGGATTTGTTTCTAAAATGAAGGATATAGCTGAAAGTGCAGTAAAAGATATTTATAATAATATATGGGGATATAATGCCAATAAAATCGCAGATTATCTGACGGAGGGAACTGTGGTTGAGGTTTTAAAAGAGCAAGGGATTCTTAAAGGTACTTTTTCAGATCATGTTTATAAGTTGATGACAGAACCCACTAAAAGATACATAAAAGCAGGTATACATTGTCCGGTAGATGTATATGTATATGATTCGGAGGGAAACTTATGCGGAGTTGTAAAAAATAATGTGATTAATACCCAGTATAATCAAATATATATATCTGTAATCGGAGATGAAAAGTATGTATATTTTCCAGACGATAATTACAGATTAGAGTTAAAGGGAAACGATATAGGCATAATGAGTTATACTATAGAAGAGTATGATTCAAGCGGAAATAAAGTAAGGACAATGGAGTATGACAACGTAACCCTCACAAAAAATACAGTATATAATGCTGCAGTATTACCAGCAGCTTCAATGTCAAGTTCGTTGTATGATTTGACATGTTCTGATGGAAAAGAGATTAGAGTTACTAATGATGATGTAGAGAAAAACGAATATAATCAAAGTATTTCATATGGACTTTTAGATGATGGTACTTTGGTAGTCGATGGAGATGGGAAAGCTTATCTAGGTGATAAATGGGAGAATAGAAATAAAGTAAAAAAAATAGATTTTATTTCAGGGAATATGGAAATTGAAAACCAGTCATTTAGAGATTTTGATGTTTTGGAGGTAATTAACATAGATGCTAATGTTGAAACAATTGGAGAAGTGGCATTTGGTTATTGTGATAATTTGAATGCTATAATTTTGCCTAAAACATTAAAAGAAATTAGATGGAGAGCGTTTATATCAGATGATAAATTGGAGCATGTTTATTTTAATGGTGAAATAGAAAATTGGTGTAATATTTCATTTCGTGATTCACATTCTAATCCTATGATACATGACGGAAAATTATATATTAAAGGGAAATTAGTTACTGAATTAATTATTCCGGATAGTGTGGAGTGTATAGGCTCTTATGTTTTTTCGGGTTGTACATCTCTCACGGATATAGTAATGTCAAATAATATTTTGTCTATTGGTACTGGAGCGTTTGAATATTGTAGCAGTTTGAAAAAGTTAAATATTCCTGAAAAAACAACTTTTATTGATAGTAATGCATTTTATTCGTGTTCCAATTTAGAAACTATAAGTTTTACAAAATATCTTGAAAAAATAGGATATGGAGCATTCGAATATTGTAGTAAAGTAAGTAGTGTTTATTATTGGGGAAATGTTGAAGATTGGTGCAAAATAATATTTGCAGATCAATATTCGAATCCGATGAATGGTGGATATGATAATTATTTTAGTCCATCTGTTGGTGCAAATTTATATTTTAATAATTTTTTAGTTACAAATGTAACAATAACTAAAGATATTAAAGAAATTCCATCATTTTTATTTTCAGGATGTGGTTCTTTGAGAGAAGTAGAAATTGAAGAAGGAATAAGTAGCATCGGAGAGAAATCATTTGCTGATTGTGTTAATTTGGGAAAAATACAATTGCCAGATAGCATAAATGATATTGGTTCTTATGCGTTTTGTAATACTGCGTTAGAATATATAATTATACCGGAGAGAATAACAAGCATTAATGAAGGAACATTTGCAAAATCAACAATTAAAGAAATTACTTTACCAAAAGAGTTGAGTAATATTGAGAACCGAGCATTTTTGAGTTGTGTGGGGTTGGAATCAATAATAGTGCCAGATAATGTTACTCAAATAAAATCAGATACGTTTTATGGGTGTATGAATCTGAAAAAAGTAGAACTGGGAGAAAAAATTATAAGTATTGGAGCTGAGGCATTTAGAGATTGTGATTCGCTCAAAACAATTAAATTACCTGAAAGTTTAATCAAAATAGGAAACGGTTCTTTTTATGATTGCGATGAATTGGAAGGAGTAATAATTCCGCAAAATGTTCAGGAAATAGGTGAATTGTCTTTTTCAAGATGTAAGAAATTATCATATGTTGATATACCTAAGAGTTTAAATAAAATTGCTGATTGGTCATTCTCGGAATGTTATAGCTTAAGAAAAGTAGATATAGAACAAGGAGTTGAATGTATAGGTTATGGAACGTTTTCATATTGTAAATCATTGGCATATATTGTAATTCCTGATACTGTAAGTTGTATTGGTGTTAATGCATTTTATGGAATGAGCGATGGTTTAAATAGTTTAAATCATGTATATTTTTTAGGAAATGAAGAACAGTGGAAGAGTATAGATATAAAGCAAGGAAATCAAAATTTAACTAGTAGCAAAATTCATTATGATATGTTAGGGAAAGAAATGTTTTCTATAGAGGAGATTGAGCCAAAGTGTAATCAGGATGGAAAGATAACATATACATGTTTAATATGTGGAGAAACATTTGCTGATATAGTTAATTACAATCGACCAGAGCATAGTAGTACAATTAAAAAAATTGTAGAACCAACTTGTATAGAAGAAGGTTATACGGAGTATGAGTGTTCAATATGCGGAGAGATATACTGCGATGATTATATTGGTAGCACAGGGCATAAGGGAGAAATAATAAATGTGGTTAAACCAACGTGTACAGAGAAAGGATATACAGAGTATAAATGTTCGATATGTGGTGAAACATATAAATCGGATTATGTAGATGCACTCGGCCATAATCTCGTAAATGGTATTTGCAAAAACTGTGGAAAATCAGAAGATGAATGCATGGAGTCGGTTCATCCATATATAGATAATTGCAATGAAGTTTGGACGATTAATAAGCCAGGGGCGAAAAGCATATCAATAACGTTTTCTGAGAATACTCAAGTTGAGAATGATTGCGATTATATTTGCATATTAGATCAAAATAATAATGAAGTTGGTTGCTACACAGGGGATAGTCTTGCATTAAGAACGATAATTGTTTTAGGGGATACAGTAAAAATAAAACTCGTATCGGATGGAAGCGTATCGTATTATGGTTTTTCATTGACTTCTGTAAAAGTTAATTACAACGAACCATTTCAATATAATGACTTTGAGTATTTAATATTAGATGATGAAACAATAGAACTCATAAGATATATAGGTTCGGACACAAAGTTAATTATTCCGGATAATATTAACGGTAAAGAAGTTACAGGAATAGGTTATAATGCATTCTATAATTGCAAAAACCTTGAAGCCATTGAAATACCTACAACCATAAAATATATAGGTTATAATGCATTTTATGGTTGTTCAGAATTGGAAGATGTTTATTACAATGGTGACAGTGATTATGATTTAGACGAGTTAATAGATTTTGATGATGGAAATGATAGCTTATTATATGTTACATCAATTCATTATTGTCATATGAAAAGTGTTCAAGAAACAACCGCATCGGAAAAACCGAATATTTCAGAGACAACAACTCCTAAACCGACAGAGAAGCCGACGACACAGAAAACAACAATGCAGAAAGAAACAACACAAAATAGTAGTAATATGAAGAAATCTTTTGCAACAAAAATTAAGTCGGTTAAGAAGGCTAAAAAATCACTTAAGGTTACATGGAAAAAGGTTAAAGGTGTAACGGGTTATCAAATTCAATATTCAACTTCAAGTAAGTTCAAGAAATCGAAGAAGATAACCATAAAGAAAGCAAAGACAACTTCCAAGACTATTAAGAAGCTTAAGGCAAAGAAAAAGTATTATGTAAGGATAAGGACTTACATAACTGTAAATGGCAAGAAAAAGTATTCTGGCTGGTCGAAGAAAAAGAGTCAGAAAACAAAATAGAAAGAATATATGTTGTTTGTTAGTCAATACACATAAAGATAGATAATATGAAGTGACCCCACATTTGTAGCAACGTGGATTTACCTGTATACTGTTAGTGAAGAAAACTAAGGGTAACAGGGATTACCGCATACAAAAGGAGGCCACTTATGAAAAGAATACTAAAAATTGGAATGGATGTCCATAGTACAAATTACACTTTATGCGCAATGGAGCCGGTGATTGGTGCAGATGACCGCATATTTGCTAACATTAAGGTAACAGCAGATTACAAAAATATTTTAATGTTTATTGCCAATCTCAAAGTGAAACTGGGATTAAATGATGAATATGACATTGAATGTGGATATGAGGCAGGCTGTCTGGGATATTCTCTATATAATCAATTAACGGCCGCCGGAATTAAATGTGTGATTCTGGCGCCGACAACAATGCTTACACCACAGGGAGTGCGAATCAAAACAGACGCAAGAGATGCCGTGATGATAGCCCAATGTTTATCATATGGAGGATATCACGCAGTTTATATTCCGACAGAAGAAGATGATTCCGTGAAGGAATATCTTCGAATGAGAGATGATCACAAACTGGCACTAAAGAAAGTAAAACAGCAGATTAATGCATTCTGTTTAAGACATGGATATCATTACGAAAAGACAAAATGGACAATAGCGCATCTGAAATGGTTAAAAGGTCTGGATATATCAGGACTGTATAAGGAAACATTGAATGAATATATGGCATCTTATGATGAACAGACAGCAAAGGTTGAGAGATTTGACCAGAGAATAGAGGAGCTGGCATCACAGGAAAGATATCAGGAAAAAGTAAAAAGACTTGGCTGTTTTCTGGGGGTCAAAACGCATACAGCATTGTCGCTGATTGTGGAAACCGGAGATTTTGAAAGATTTGCAAAAGGAAATACCTATGCGGCATATCTGGGGCTGGCACCCGGGGAAAATTCAAGCAATGAAAAAATCAGGCGTTTGGGAATCACAAAGGCAGGAAACGGTCATTTGAGACAATTACTGATAGAAGCTGCCGGAGGAATATGTAAAGGTGCAGTGGGACACAAATCAAAGGAATTAAGGCGAAGACAGAATGGTAATACGGCAGAGGTCATAGCGTATGCAGATAAAGCAAACACAAGACTTCGGAGCCGATACTATAAATTTATAAGGCGTGGCAAGAAAAGAAATGTTGCGGTGGCGGCAATCGCCAGAGAACTTGCATGTTTTGTGTGGGGAATGATGACTGACAATATCAGTATCAAGGCAGCATGATTACATCATTGCCATCTGCCGGTCAAGAGTGCTCTGCACCGCCGTGCGGCTACGCTCCTGACAGCCATCTGCCCATGATGTAAAGGGCAGTCAGGCAGAAATAAGCAGTAAACTGCATTATTTCTGCCAGGTAACAAGTAAATATCTGACAGTGTCTGAAAAGAGCTGTGATCACTGTAAGGTTCGAGTTAACTGCGTTCCTCCTATGTGTGCACGTAAAACCGTGATCCACGAAGATAGATCGCAGAACTCTCGGCGGACCATTAGCCTGTTGGTAACCAATCCACGAATAACAGAGTGGCCAATGCCGGAGGCTGTAAAATCAGGCTCTTTTCAGATACTGTCAGACAACAAATGTGATTAAAGTCGGGAGAAAAAGAAAGTTTGTAAAATTTAACTCTTGACAAAGGTCACTTCATAACAGGAGAAACAAAAAATGAAGAAACACATTAAGAAACTAACAGTAATAATTCTCACATTGGTGCTGACTGCTACAATGGTACCGGTGGACAGCATTGTAAATAGTGAACAAGTACAGGCAGCAACATTGTCAAACCCACGCATTGTACAAGACAGCAGTATGGAAGCAGGACAGAAGGTTACATACGACTGTGTATATTTTGGAAGTTATCCGCAGGCTGAAGTCGTACCGTCAGGAGAGTATACAGCTCTCGATAGTTTATTGATTCAGGAAGGAGATCTTATCGTATCAGACAGTACCTATCAAGCATTGCAGAATGCCACAGGATGGAATGAAAATGGAGATATTACACTGAATGATGCAAAATATCGGAGAATTAAAAAGGATGACGCTACATATGTGGATGACGACAGTCACTACTATAATTGGTCGGATTCCTGGACATACCACTATTTTAAGTATGAACCAATCAAGTGGAGAGTGTTAAACGTAGATGGAAATGATGCATTTCTTCTGGCAGATAAAGGACTGGATGACCAAAAATATAACAACGAATATACAAGCGTCACATGGGAAACAAGTACAATACGCAGCTGGCTGAACGGTTATGGCTCATCTTCTAATACATATGAAAAAGATTTCAGCAGTAAAAATTTTATAGATACAGCCTTTAATAATACAGAGCAGTCAGCGATTAAGACGACAGCAGTTATCAATTATAATAGTATTGCTTACGGTACGGACAGTGGAAACAATACGAATGATAAAATTTTTTTGCTGTCGGAATCAGAAGTAAATACAGACAGTGCAAAGTCTTACGGTTTTATTTCAGATTATATAGATGGTAAGGCAGGCTATAGATCAGATGAGGCAAGAAGAAGTAAGAGCAGTACTTACGCAAAGGCAATGGGAATAAGGACGACGGGAATAGTAAGCTATAAAGGTGAAATTTACGCAGGCAACTGTAATTGGTGGTTGCGGTCGCCGGGTAATAGTACGGATATTGCTACGTATGTGGATTATGAAGGCTTTGTGGATGTATATGGTGATGATGTAGATAGCTGCGGTTATTCCGTTCGACCCTCTTTGCATTTAGATATTTCGTCTTCGAAGTGTTATTCATATGCGGAAACAGTTTGCAGTTCAAATGTGGAATGGTCAATAGATGAAGAGGGTACATTTTACTGGCATAAAGGTAATGTTAATGAGTATGGGGTTTCAACAGAAGAAGCAACTCCATGGTATTACCAAAGAGATAAGATAAAGAATGTGGTAATTGGTGACGGTGTAGATTATATCAGCAATTATACATTTATGGATTGTGAAAATCTTGAAACAATTACGATTCCTGCCGGAGTGACATCAATAGGTCCAATGGCATTTTTTGGCTATAACAAGTTAAAAAGTATAATTGTTGACGAAAATAATCCTAATTATACAAGTGTTGATGGTGTGCTGTTTAATAAAAATAAGACAGAAATCGTAATATATCCAAATGCTAAAGAGGGTAAATATGTAATTCCAAATACAGTGACAACGATTGGAATGCATTCATTTCGCGAAAGCTATAAATTATCTGATTTGGTGATTCCGGATAGTGTAACTGTAATATGCCCATATGCTTTTTATGATTGCACAAGTCTTTTAAATATAACAATTCCTAGAACTGTTATAACAATGGAATGGTGTGGATTGGGACTACTTTTCTATAAGAGTGGAGGAGCTAAAATGAAAGGATTTGTTATGAAGGGGTATGTCGGAACGGCAGCTGAGGCTTATGCGATAGAGGAAGGATTAACATTTGAAGATATAGAGAGTGGTGCGGTGTTTAATCCGGATACATCGGTTGAAGCAACAACAGAGGCTATAACAAAACCAGACATATCGTTCGAAACAACTACAGCTGATGTGACAAAAACGATGATTCAGGAGACAACAACATCAACAGAAGATAAGCTAAATGAAAATATTAATCAGAAAAAAGTAGTAACAACAAAAATCAAAAAAATTAAGAAGGCTAAGAAATCTCTTAAAGTTTCATGGACAGAAGTGAAGAATGTAGCAGGTTATCAGCTTCAATATTCGACTTCAAAGAAGTTTAAAAAAGCAAAGAAGGTGACAATCAAGAATGCAAAGACTACTTCGAAGACCATTAAGAAACTGAAAGAAAACAAGAAATATTATGTAAGAATCAGAACTTATATCGTTGTAAAAGGAAAGAAGAAGTATTCTGGTTGGTCAAAGAAAAAGAGTCAGAAGACAAAATAGAAAATAATCAATAAGCTGGCAAAACAAAATGTCGCCTTATTGTGAAGGTGTTTAGACTTAATTGAGTGAGTATAAATATGTTTGCATAATAACAACAATGACGAGTAAGAGTACAGAATGAATATATATTTTTTAACTGTTTTAATTTTTTTACTGATATTTCAAGGGGGATTTTATCCATCGGCATTTTTGCTGATAGGAATATCAGGAGTATTAGTGTTAATGCTTTCAAAAAAGAATATAGTTGTGACAAAAGAATTAATCATATTAAGGGTTATAGCGTTTATGTACCTGCTGGCTGCAATTATTAATGGTATATCGTACAGTACACTGAGTTACGGTTTGATTCCGATTATTTGTCTTATCACGTTTGCCAATTTTATTTCTATGGATAATGTGAAAAAGGAAAATGTAATTTCAGGAATTGAAGTGTTGGGAATTGTGAGCAGTGTTTTTGCAATTTTAATATTTGTGGGTTTTTTTAGTATTCCAGGCGGAATGAATGCAGGAAGGTTACAGTTCACGTTTCAATATGCAAATGTGGCAGGAACATGGTTTGCAGTTTGCTTTGTTTTAGCAAGAGATTCACAGTGTAAGACTGTTAGAATTTTGTCACCGATAAATCTGATTGCATTGTTTATGACAAAGTCCATCGGAGCGATTACCATTCTGTTTGTATTACAGATTGTATGGGTTATACGAAAGGCTTTTAAATACAGTAATAAGAAGAGCAGAGTTTCAGTGTATTCGATTTTATGTGGTGTAGGAGCACTTGCTGTAACAATAATTGTAGTTGCCACAAGATTCGGACAGGGAAGATACACTTTCATTGAGAGATTGATACAAAGTTATGACGGATTAAAAGTTATGGGTTCACATATTCTCACGGGTATCGGAGCAGGTAACTGGCAATACATATATCCGTTTTACCAGTCAGCACAGTACAAAGCCGGAGTGATACATAACAGTTATGTTCAAATTGGTGTAAGTTCGGGGATTGTTCCAATGATATGTATGATTGTGCTGCTGTTATCTGTAGTTGCAAAGTTCGTCAAGAAAAATGAACGTAAAATTGAAGCCGCTTTTTTTATTTTAATGCATAGCATGGTGGATTATTGTTTGTCATTTATGTGTATTGATCTGTTGCTGATTGTTTTATTAGGATGTTGTAGTTATAATGTAAATGAAAACGATATACCAGAGAACATAAAAATTGTTAGCAGAATGAGAAAGCTCATAGGACGAAGAACAGTAAAAATTCATGATGGAGTAAAAAGAGCAGTAAGAATTACTGTATGTTTCCTAATGTTAGGTATATTTCTCTTTGCGTATTACGGCACAATGCAGATACGGACGCTAGAAAGCATGATTAGTGTGGCAAATACAAAAGGGGCAGTCAGCACTTATAATAACAATTGTACTTTTATGAGAAATGGCTACAAAGAAAATGAATTGTATGTTCAGGCATTGCTTACAGGTGGAAGATATAAAAAAGTATTGAAAGAATTGAAAGTTTGTAAGAAAAAGTCAGCTAACATTTCATATTATGAGATTCTAGCGAGAACAAATAAAAATATGTTGGAAATAGATGATGTAATTCAAGTGGTGCAATCACAGCCATATAATTATGAAATGTTATGTAGGCTGACAGAGATTGTACAAAGTGAAAAATATCTGGAAAGTGACATAAAAAAGTATGAAAGGACAATATTGGGGATAAATCAAATGATAAAAGAAAAACCGGCTTCATGGTTAAATAATCAGAAAGAAGTAAACATTAAAGAATAATAAAAAGAAAGGCAAGGGTAGAAATAATGAGAAAGTATTTTACAAAAAAGGTAATTGTATTTTTTTTGACAGTAGCAATGGTGACAGGTTTAGTGCCACTTAATTCGGCACAGGTATTGGGAGAAGAGGTAAAAAGGGCTTATTCAGTTGTGATTGAGCCAACGATGGTATATGAGCAAGTATATGGATTCTTCTGTGGAAAGTCGCCAGTAATGAATAAAGAAGGTAAATGGGGGATTATAGATAATATCGGTAGAGAGATTATTCCTTGTGAGTATAGTGAAGTTAAAATTATTAATGATAACATTCAATATTTAGAAAAGAGAGAAGGAATAGAAGAAGATTGGGTGTGGGGATATTTTAATAACAATAATGAACCGGTTGAATATAAAAGTGAAAATATATCAGATAATGAAGAAGGGGATAGAAAATACATTACTGAATATTTTGAAGATGAAGATGGGAAAGAGTCATTACGTTTAAAGAATATAGAAGGTGAAACGATAAAAGAATTTAGTGATTATGAAATAGCATATACATATGATGATTATATATGTGTATTAAAAGGTGTAACAGATATGGGGGACTATGAAGCAGAGGATTATGAAATTTGTAATTATAAGGGTAATAGTCTTACTTTTTCTACCATAGATGATGTAATTTCAACAAGAAAAAACTATATTATGTTTTTGACTAAAGAGAAAGTAGCAGGAGATAAGTATGCATATTATGTGAATGTGTATAATGAAGATTTGAAGTTAATAACAAGAAAAGAATACTCAGAAGAAATTAGTTGGCTTTGTTATTATCCTAATTTTGGTTATATAAACATATATTTTGATGACTATTCTTCTGAAATTTATGATGAAGAAGGAAAAGTGCTGGTAGGAAATGAGTATGATAAAACAATGTATCTACAAAAATATGATGAAAGAGTTTCTTGGGCTCCAGTTGAATATGGCTGGTTAAGATATGCAGGATGGGAAACGGACGAAAAAGGCTTTTTTGCCCGTGACAAAAAAACGCATATATATTATTTGATTAATATATATGGAGAGAGAGTAAAGGAATATGGTAAATTTGACGGTGAATTGAGTATATATTATTGGAATAATAAATACTATTTTGTTGAAATGAAAGAAAATCAGCAAATAGTAACCTTATATAATGAAGATATGAAAACAATTTATAGTGATGTGGGTAATGCTTATGCATGGAATGATTTATTTATTAATAAATTTATATATAAAATTGGTTTGTTAAAGCATAATAGTTCTAGTGGATATTATATTGATTCTTATACAGGAGGAAAAATTATTAGTAATTTTTCAGATACAGGAATTTATAATGAAAACTTACTACCAGTGAAAATCAATAATAAATGGGGAGTATACAAAATAGATGAATATTGTAAATCGGTTGAGGGAAGCGGTGAAAATAATAATATAACAACGAAATTGCCAAGTGAAACTGTGAAACCATCGAATAATATAACAACGAAATCGCCAAGTGAAACTGTGAAACCATCGAATAATATAACTAAGAACTCTAGCAAAACAACAAAAATTAAAAAAATTAAAAAAGCTAAAAAGTCTCTTAAAGTTTCATGGAAGAAAGTAAAAGATGTGTCCGGTTATCAGATTCAATACTCAACTTCAAGTAAGTTTAAGGGAGCAAAAAAGATAACTATAAAGAAAGCGGGTATAACTTCAAAGACTATCAAGAAACTTAAGGCTAAGAAAAAATATTATGTAAGAATAAGGACTTACAAAATTGTTAATGGTAAGAAGAAGTATTCTAGTTGGTCAAAGAAAAAGAGTCAGAAAACAAAATAGAAGCTAATTATTAAATGAGGTGGTAATCAAAAAGCCACCTCGTTTAATAATTAGCTAATTAAATACATTCATTGCTTCAACATATCCCTGTAACCCATCAGGTTGCAAAGCAAAGTAGATATAATTAAATGGTTCTTCTCTTGCAAGTCGATGTAGATAAGCAATATCCAACGGATCAGCAAGATAAACATTATTGTTTAATCGTGTGCAGTTGAATATGATTTTAAGTTTCTCTCCAGCATAGATTTCAATGGAATCCGTTGCCGGATTGTAAATTGCAAAATAAATAGTATTCATGTATAATCCTTTCATAAATTTGGTTGAAAAATCAACGTTGTTAATAGTGACATTAGTGGAGGTAAAAATTCATGTCCGTGCACTTAAAATGCACTTGATAATTTTTTGAAATACAAATACATAGTACGAAATGTGATAATCTAAAGCATAAAATCGAACTAAAAATACTATAAATACCACAAAATGTAATATTGTTTGTAAGGTTGTAACTATTAAATCCGATAAATTTTCAAATTTAGATGAATTTGATTATTCATATTATAGATACTATGAGTTCTGGTTGGAAGATTCATATGATTTTTCTTCTGAAAACAAACTTAAAAATATATTAAAAGAGGTTTCTACATGCTCACCAAATATGACAGATTATGACATATACACAGCACTTGAATATTGGATTACATGTCATAAATATTCTGAATATACATGTTGGGGGGGCATTGGTTGTGGCAGAAGCCATGACAGAACTTGGTTATCCGTATGTGCCACTTGCATGTTCATACAGTGATGGTAATGGTTGGTTTTATAATGATTATTCACGATATTATTCAATGAAAAGCAAGTTGGAGAATAACAATTACCTATCACTGGGACATATGATTACCCTAATCTATTTGGAAAAGGGAAAATTTACATATTGTGAAGTTCAGGGCAGAGCAGACGAAGGAACAACATTTGTATTTAATCCTGCAGGATGGACAAGACAGGAGAATGGAATAAATGCAGCATTATGGGATGGTGCAGAGAAATTCCCACTTAACGAATATAATACAATCAATGAATTGATGAAGGGCGATTATGAAATAGACCCTTACCAATATGATGCATTTGATTGGCGCACATGGAGAAATTACTTGTAGAAAATAAGGAAAAAATTATGACATTACAGGAATTTATTACCAAATTCAATGTAAAATTAAATAAACAACAGTTAGAAGCAGTGCAGAGCGTTGAAAAACCTACACTGCTTTTAGCTGTGCCGGGAAGCGGAAAAACAACGGTTTTGGTTACCAGATTAGGATATATGATTTACTGCTTAGGAATTCGTCCAGAAGAAATCCTAACAGTTACATATACTGTGGCTGCAACAAATGATATGCGAAAAAGATTTGCATCTATATTTGGAGACGAACTTGCTGCAAGACTTGAGTTTAGAACCATAAACGGAATATGTGCAAAAATAATAGGATATTGTGAAATATGTGTAGGGAAAAAAGCATTTGATTTGTTGACTGATGAGGGATATAAAACAAAGCTTTTGTCTGCAATTTACACAGAACTCGTTCATCAATATCCGACAGAGAGCGATTTGAAAAACATAAGCACATTAATTACGTATATAAAAAATATGCAACTTTCAAAAGAAGAGATAGATAAAGCTGGTAACGAACAGGACATACCACTTTTAAAAATTTATAGCGCATATTGTGATGAAATGAAAAAGCAATCACTTATGGATTATGATGACCAAATGGTGTATGCCCTGACTATGCTAAAAGTATCGCCACAGATTTTAGAATATTTTCAGGGAATGTATAAATATATTTGTGTGGATGAGGCACAGGATACCTCTAAAATTCAGCATCAGATTATCGCCTTACTTGCAAGTAAATATAAAAAAGTATTTATGGTAGGAGACGAAGACCAAAGTATTTATGGGTTTAGGGCAGCCTACCCTGAGGCACTTCTTTCATTTGAAAAAAATTATAAAGACGCAAATGTATTGTTAATGGAAGAAAATTTCAGGTCAAATGCAAAAATAGTTGATGCTGCGGATAAATTTATACAGAAAAATAAATTCAGGCATGAAAAACATATGAAAGCATTTAGAAAATCAGGGACTGAAATACAGAAGATTCATTTGAAAAACCGACGTGCACAATATAGTTATCTGGCAAAAGTAGCTGAAAATACAGATGTAGAGACAGCGGTGCTTTACAGGGATAATGAGAGCATTATTCCTGTGGTTGATTTGTTAGAAAGAAAAGGAATTGCATATAGAATTAAAAATGCTGACCTGACTTTTTTCTCGCATAGGGTTGTGATGGACATAAAAAATATTATCAGATTTGCAATGGAGCCAACGAATACAGAAATTTTTATGCAAATGTTTTACAAGATAAATACTTATATGAGTAAAGCCGTGGCAACACAAGTATGTAAAATAAGTCAGGAAAGAGGAATTACAATTTTGGATGCAGCCATTGATTATGGAAATGTTCCCGCGGGCACACGTAAAAGTGTAAAATCGATGCAGACACATTTGAAAAGAATGCTTGAAGAAAGTGGAGGTAAGGCAATTTATAGAATTATACATTCTATGGGATATAAGGAATATTTAGACAGGTCAAATATAAAGGATAGCAAATTAAGTATAATTCAGGCAATCGCATATAATGAGCCGTCTGCATTAGCTTTAATAAACAGATTAGATGAACTTGCGATGCTTATAAAAGAAAAGCCTTACGATAATGGATGCAAATTTATTTTATCAACAATCCATTCAAGCAAAGGTTTAGAGTATGACAAAGTATACATAATGGATGCAGTGGATGGAATTTTCCCTGAAAATGTTATAGCAAATTATGAAACATGCAAAGCAAAGGGCGAAGAGGCAAAAGAGTATGAAGAAGAAAGAAGACTGTATTACGTAGGTGTAACCAGGGCAAAAAATGAACTTTGCATATTTGAATTTGACGACGGTTCGACATTTACAAATGAGTTGCTTGGAATCGAAAATAAAAAGAGTACAAACCAGAATGATATATATGGGATAACAGGTATATCGTCAACTCGAAGTACGTCAAAGTCATCGTCTTATAAAAACAGCATAGATTTAACTAAACCAACTTCTTATCAGAAAACGGAAACAAAACGCAAAAAAGTTACGGAGTCTGAATATGCCGATAAAATAGAAGAAATTTATTTGACAGGAACAGTTATGCATAAGAAGTATGGTTTAGGTAAAGTACTTAAAATATCCGGTGATTTGCTTGAAATCGAGTTCGACGGAAGAGTAACAAAATGTAAATTAAAGTTTATGATGGAACATTCGCTGATTGAGTAAATTACGCAGGTTGTCTTGTGGAAAAGAAAATAATTGTATATAATTGTGAGAGTGCTTGGCACGGAACAATCCGTAGGCATCAAAGTCGGGGAAGTTTGCCACGACAACATATAATGATGTCGGCACAATTTAGTTAAAATAAACATTTGGAGAATAAAATGGACGAAAATTTGAAAAAAGAGATAGAAAATCGAAGAACATTTGCAATTATTTCTCATCCTGATGCAGGTAAGACTACATTAACAGAAAAATTCCTGTTATACGGAGGAGCAATAAATACAGCTGGTTCAGTAAAGGGAAAGGCAAATTCAAAGTATGCAGTTTCTGACTGGATGGGCATTGAAAAGGAAAGAGGTATTTCAGTTACTTCTTCAGCCTTGCAGTTTAATTACGAAGGATATTGTATTAATATTTTGGATACTCCGGGACATCAGGATTTCTCAGAAGACACATACAGAACATTGATGGCAGCAGATTCCGCGGTAATGGTAATTGATGCATCAAAGGGTGTTGAAGCACAGACAATCAAACTTTTCAAGGTTTGTGTAATGAGACATATTCCAATTTTTACATTTATAAATAAGATGGATTTGGAAGCAAGAGACCCATATGAACTTTTAGAAGAAATTGAAAATGTTTTAGGAATAAAGACATGCCCAATTAACTGGCCAATAGGTTCAGGTAAAAGATTTAAAGGTGTTTACGATAGAGATACAAAGAAAATATCAATGTTTCAGGCAGTATCTGTCGGTGGTGCAAAAAGTGCAGCAGAAACAACTTATGATTTAGAAGACGAAGCGTTCAAAGGTGAAGTTGGGGATGAATTATATGACCAGCTTATGGATGATGTAGAATTGTTGGACGGAGCAAGTGAACCATTTGATCAGGATTTAGTTGATAAAGGTGAATTATCTCCGGTATTCTTCGGTTCAGCTTTAACTACATTTGGTATAGAAACATTTTTGGAGCATTTCTTAAAAATGACAGAATCACCACTTCCAAGAATGTCAGATATAGGATTAATTGATCCGATAACAGAACCGTTTTCAGGATTTGTATTTAAAATTCAGGCAAACATGAACAAGGCACATCATGACAGAATTGCATTTATGAGAGTATGTTCAGGCAAATTTGATGCTACAAAAGATGTGTTCCATGTACAAAGTGGAAAGAAAATGAAATTATCAAGACCGCAGCAGATTATGGCGCAGGATAGAAAAGTAATAGATGAGGCATATGCAGGAGACGTAATTGGTGTATTTGATCCGGGAATTTTCTCAATTGGTGATACAATTTGCACTCCGGGCAAAAAATTCACTTACGAAGGAATCCCTACATTTGCCCCTGAACATTTCTGCCGACTTGTAGCACTTGATTCCATGAAGCGTAAACAGTTCATGAAAGGTGTAACACAGATTGCACAGGAAGGTGCTATACAGATTTTTCAGGATTATAATCTTGAAATGTCAGAGATAATCGTAGGTGTTGTAGGAACTCTTCAGTTTGACGTATTAAAATACAGAATGGAAAATGAATATAGCTGTGATGTAAGACTTGAGCCATTACCTTACGGTCACATCAGATGGGTTAAAGATCCTGCAACAGATTTGAACAGCATAAAATGCCCAAGTGATACTAAGAAAGTTAAGGACATGAAAGGAAATCCTTTGATTTTATTTACAAATGAATGGTCAATAAGACTTTTATTAGAAAGAAACGAAGGAATCGAGCTTACAGAATTTAAGAAGAATTAGCATAAAATATGCGCTAAAGAATGTTAGTTCATATATTTGATGCAGCACATATAATGCGGATACGGGATTTGAACCCGTGAAGGGAAGTGCTGTTCATATATTTGATGCAGCACATATAATGCGGATACGGGATTTGAACCCGCGCAGGGAAGTGTTGCTCATATATTTGATGCAGCACATATTTATAGATTTTTGCGATGCATGGGGTAATCCCTAGTTTATTAGATATAAAACGGATGAAATCTCAAAATGAGTTTTCATCCGTATTTTTTTTGAAGTAATGAAAGCGTTGTGATTATGCATTTTATTTAAAATTGATAATGTTTCTGATAATTTGAGGATATAAAAGAGTTGTAATTATGTATTTTATTTAGAATTGATAATGTTTCTGATTATTTTTGGCTATAAAAGTGTTAGAATTATGTATTTTATTTAGAATTTGTAATTTTTTTATAATTTTCGAGGTTATAAAATTATTAAAAATTGACTTTTCTAGTTATGTAAACTAAATTACGGATTAATATAGTTTTTTTTGTTATATTCCGTAAAATTGATTAAATTTTATTTATAATAAATTATTGGTTACGGATGATATAAAAAATTAAAGAAATCATCTGTAAATATTGATTCCTAAACTAAAAAAATAGACTATTTGTAATTATTTTTTACGGATTATTTTACAATTTTAACTATAATCCGTAACATTCTTAATTCGACTAAAATTATTATCAAATATGAAAAAATATTTACGGATCATTTTGTGGTTTTAACTATAATCCGTAACATTCTTAATTCTACAAAAATTACAATGAAATATGAAAAAAATTTTTACGGATAAAACTTAATAATTTAAATTTAGTTCGTAAATGTTAGTAAAGGCAATTTGTATAGCACAAGAATGAATATTTTCCCCAATAAACCTTTAAATAAACCTCTCAATAAACCCAAATAAATCCGAATAAATGGGGCACTAGCAACAGCAAAAATAAATCCAAATAAACCATCGAATACTCCACACAAAATAAATCCGAATAAACCATCGAATACTCCACCATAAAAAATAACCCCAAAAATAAATGTGATATTATTCTTTCCTGAATTGTTATATTATTAGAAAGATCTTTCAAAGCAACAAGGAGGAAAGCAGTGGAAACGCAAAAGTACAAAGAATTTGTATCGGAATATGCAAATATGGTATTTAAAATTGCTTATAATTATTGCCGAAACAAATATGATGCCGAAGACATAGTCCAGAATACATTTTTAAAACTTTTACAATATAAAGGCGAATTTGCTGATGGTGAACATGCAAAAAGATGGCTTATAAGAGTGACTGTAAATGAATCGAAAAACATGTGTACATCATTTTGGCACAAAAGAATAGTTTCGCTGGAAGAATCCAAATCAGATGCCGAATTTTCTTTTGAAAATGATGAAGAATCAGAACTATATGATGCAGTAATGAAGCTTGGCGAAAAATACAGAATAGTAGTTCATTTGTATTATTACGAAGAATATTCAGTAAAAGAAATCGCAGAAATATTAAATATAAAAGAGACTACAATTCAAACAAGACTTATGAGAGCTAGAGCAAAAATTAAAAGTATGGTCAAAGGAGATTGGTTAGATGAATAAATATAAAGAAATGTTTGACAAAATAAATATTTCAGACGAGTGTTTAAGAAAGGTGGAACATATGGAAAAGAATAATCACAAAATAAAGAAATTCAGAATACGTTATGTGGCGGTTGCAGCAGTTATGCTTGCTATATTTGCAATGACAGATGTTGTGTCTTATGCTGCAACCGGAAATGGAATAACAAAGCATGTACATGTATTTTTGGAAAACAATAGCGATAAAAAAGAACTTAAAGAAAATGGCAAAGGAAAATACATTTACGAGGGCGAAGACAAGAAGTATGAGCTCGAAATGAATGAAGATGAAATGGAAAAAGAGGGCATAAATGCTGAGGTAAATGGTGATGAAAGCAGCGGAGAGGTAAATATAGAACTAAAGGCAAAATAATCAAAAAAATAAATCTAAAAATAAATATATGTCGACAAACAAAAACATACAAAAGAAGTCCACAGGCGAATTAAAATTATGAAATTCTCTTGTGGGCTGTTTTTATGCTTTAAAATAAGTGAAAACAGAACAGAGTTTCGAAAAAATAGCAAAATCGAGTCTTGAAAAAGGGACAGTGAATGTGAGAAAATGGAGTCATAAAAGGAAAAAGAAAAATAGCAGCTATAAAGGAGGAAAAAATGATGGCAGATAAGATTTATTTTACAATTACAGGAACAGGATTTTTTGAAGGTGACGAATTTTTTGAAAAGGATATGGAAGTGCTTCTTGAGAAAGAACCGGACAACAAATATGACCACGAAGCAATTCTTGTAAAAATGCCGGGAATTGGAAAAGTTGGGCATGTGGCAAATAGTTGTAGTACAGTCATTGGCGAGTCATATAGCGCCGGACGTATTTATGACAAAATTGGCGACACAGCAGTTGGAAAAGTGCTTTACAAAATGCCAAGAGGAATTCTGTGTGAATTAGTAAAACCGGTGGATGAAATTAAATTTTAAAGAAGTTATTGGAATTAGAATTATGGTGTAGCTGAAATGGAAAACGATAGTACAAATAATGAAATAATGTATAAATAAGGAGGCAAATTATGGGATTTTGGAACGGAAAAGCGGATGGACCTTTAGATAAGATGTTTGACTTTAACAGAGACGGAAAATTAAATGCTTGGGAAAGAGCAATGGAACTGGGGTTATTAATGGATGATGAAGATGACTACCAGGATGAGGATGATGAATTTGATGAGGATATGGATAGTGAATTTGATGATGACGACGATGAAGAAGATGATGAAAGTGAAGAGCTGATGGAAGAAGATTGGGATTCGGATTACGATGAAAGTGATGAGTGGTAGAAGTAATTATAAAAATAAATTGGCATAACGTTATATATATATAATAAGATTGAGTTAATAATTTCTACTAATGTGTAGATTAAGGACAACCACATATATCACATTTAGTTTGAATGATTTATAATTTCTACTAAAATATGGTAGATAGAACCTTGTAGTTTCGAATAAATATAAAAATTGGTTGCAAAAGTAACTGCTAGTTTGCAAAAGTAGTAGCATGGAAAAACTAGCAGTTTAAATTGCAATTAAATCTTTAAATATTCCCCTACAAGTCCCATCTATTGGACACCAAATATGAGATAATTACCTCAATAAAAGAAAAACATTCTTTTACCACACAATTTGTAAAATATTTATAACACATGATTGGAGGTTAATTATGGGAATTTGGAATGGAAAGGCAGATGGACCGTTAGACAAGTTTTTTGATTTTAATAAAGATGGTAAATTAAATACATTTGAAAGAGGCATGGAATACCGCTTTATGAACGAAACAAGAAATCAGAATAGCCAGAGAAAACAGTATAGAGATTATGAAGATAGTAGTTCCAGATATCATAACAATGAGGAAAACAATGGCAGGACCTACAGCAAGAATAATGATAAGAGCAATAGCAACAACAATAAAGCTGACAACAATTATGACAAGAGTAATAGCAACAACAATAAAGTTGACAACAATGATGATAACCATGGCAAACAAAATGGTGGAGGTGATTCAACCATGAAAAACAACAAATCAACTTCAGTTATAAAATTTGTTATATTAATAGTAGCCATATTTGGATTAATATACGGCTTTAAATCAATTTACACTAACATAAAAACATGCGCAGAGCCCGGTTGTAATTTTAATAAAGAAAAAGGATTTGATTATTGCTATCGTCATATGAAGGAGCATGGGCTTGATTATGATTTTTCTGATTTGGAAAATGATACAACAGAAAATGATGAAACCTACGAAGAAGAGACAACCCGTTATGACATCATAAATAATACTCAGAAACCAACTAGCAACAGCGATACATATGAAAGAGATACAACAAGAAAAACTTATAATTATTCAAATAGCTCTAAAAAACATTATTATTATGATGACTCATACGACGATGGATATGATGATGTAATATCAGATGACGACTATGATTATGACCGCTATGATGAAGATGATGATTATGCAGATGGTGTTGACGATGCAATAGATGAAATGATGGAAGAGGGAGAAGGCGATTGGTAGATTTGAAGAAAGTGCTTAAGTTTTATTGAATTAAATCCCAAGTTTACCCGCTTAATATAGAAACACAAAGTGCTACAACAACACAAAAAATGTCATAAAATTTTGCCATAAAAAATCCATAAAATCTTTGCAAATAAATTTCAAATCTATTCCCTCAACACCCATTTTATGCTATAATACTAGTAAGAAATCGAGACAGGCTAGGACGGTGGCTTGCTCATATGGAAACTCAGGATTGCATTGACGAAGGTATGTAATTCTGGGTTTCTTTTTTGACAAAATTTATTAAAAAAATTACGGAAAATGGAGTAAGGTCGCAATTTAAATAGCAAATAATTGTGACCGTAAGTTTTGCATATGGATTTTACAGAGCAGTGCAAAAGCCGGAAATGTCATTGGTTCTTACAATCATTTCGTTAGGGACAAGAGTTGTGCTGGCGTATGCATTATCTTCAATTCCTCAGATTGGAGTTATTGGAATTTGGGCTTCGGTTCCTATCGGATGGGCTTTGGCTGATGTGACAGGACTTTTATACATGAGAAAAATGACAAAAAATAAAAAGTTATCAAAAAAATAATAGAAAATTAAATTGAATCAGTTGAAGCGTTATGAATAGTGAATTGCGTATGTTAATGAGAGCACGAAATCTATTAAATTTGTACACGGTCAAGTAGTTATAGATATTGAATTGCAAATTTATATTAAACATAAAATATATATAATGCATAAGCACTTTGAAGAAAATTGTACAAAACGACCAAAACGCGTTTATAGTAAAAAAATCGTAAAGTAAATATGTAAAATAGTTCGATTGACAAATTGGTAATATATACTATACTTAAATTATTGGAAGGGATTAAGGGGTAGATTCCAATGTAATTATTGGTTGAGTTGAGAAAGGACGGCGAGTATGGCTAAAACACTTATGGAAAAATTTGAAAGCGAAAGAAAAAAATGTGTAACATCTGATGATTTTTTAAGATTAATTAACAGATGGAGAGACATTCAGGACGAGAATGTAGCAGGAGTTGAGTACTCAAGAAAAGCAATGCAGTGCTTGAAGAAATGCTAGTTTATATTACATAAAAGATTTAAAGTCATCTTGTTATTGATAAGAGGGCTTTTTTTATTGCCATAATTTGATAAAATAAGAGCATATATTGAATGAGTATTAGCGAAGCTTGCGAGGCACAAACGAAATTCGACAAAATAAAAGCATATATTGCATGAGTATAAGTGCAGCCTCATGAGGTACAAACGAAATTCGACAAAATAAAAACATATATTAAATAAGTAAAGGAGACGGGATAATGATTAAACATTTTGTTATATTTACATTTGAAAAAGATTTTTTTAAAGAAGAACATTACAAAGAATATTGTGAGGCATTTGACAAAATAAAGAATGCATTTGATGGAATAAAGGATGTAAAGATTCATAAAAATTGCGTGGACCGTCCGGCAAATATGGACCTTATGATTGAGATGGATTTGGAAGACGAAAGTGTTCTTGGACAATATTTAAGCTATCCTGAGCATGTGAGAATGGGTGAAAAATATAATCCACATGTAACAAACAGGGTTTCATTTGATTATAAAATGTAATTTGATATGTATCAGGCGGATATTTATTAAGAGCGAAAGAACGATGGAATATCAGCCATGAGTTTTTTAATTGTATCAGACAGATATAAAATAAGAGCGAAAGTTATATTTATATCATGTGGGCAAAAATAATTGCCGGAAAATTATGAATTTTGATGGGAGGTAAAATGGAGTTAAAGAAGGAACAGTCAAACGACAATTTAAAATATGACCAGTTAAGCATAGAATTGCAGGAGCGTATTAAAGACGATAGGAAGCAGGGAAAAGTTAATCCTTACAGATGTAATGACGATATGGTAATTAGAAGAAATATGAATCACGACAAGCCTAATTTATGGCGACCGGCATTTGTGCGCGATATTGAGAAAATTATTCATTTGCCATATTACAATCGTTATGCGGATAAAACGCAGGTGTTTTCATTTTATAGCAATGATGATATTACAAGAAGAGCTTTGCATGTTCAGCTTGTGTCAAGAATTGCGAGAAATATAGGCGCGGTGCTTGGACTTAATCTTGATTTAATTGAAGCCATTTCTTTGGGACACGATATTGGGCATACACCATTTGGCCACGCAGGCGAAAGATTTTTAAGCGAATTGCTTCAGAATGAAACCGGACGTTTTTTCAATCATAACGTACAGAGTGTAAGGGTTCTTGAAAATATGTTTGCGAGAAATGTGTCACTTCAGACTTTAGACGGAATTCTATGCCATAACGGTGAATTTGAGCAACAGGAATATCGTCCGCACTTTGGAAAAACATTTGTCGAATATGACAGGGAAGTAGAGGACAGTTATGTAATCGGTCACGATGCAATTTCACGTCTTGTACCGCTTACACTTGAGGCATGTGTGGTAAGAATATGTGATATTGTTGCATATCTTGGAAAGGACAGACAGGATGCAAGAATTGCAAAAATAATCGATAAAAATTATCAATTTAAGACAAATAAAATAGGCGCGGAAAATGCCGCAATAATTAATAATATGACTGTTGATATTTTGGAAAACAGCTACGGAAAAGATTACATATTGTTAAGCAAATCTGTATATAATGATTTGAAAACTGCAAAAAGAGAAAATTACGAAGTTATATATAACAACAAGAAACTTGAAGAGCAGTACAATGAAATTATTAAACCAATGTTTAAGGAAATGTATTATAAATTATTGGATGATGTTCATAACAAGAGCACAGATTCAATAATTTACAAGCACCATATTAAGTTCATAAATGAAAATTTAAAGTACTATAAGCATAAAAATTATCTTGATGAAGAGGAAAATCAGATTGTTGTAGATTTTATTGCCAGCATGACTGACGATTATTTTATAGAGCTGCATAAATATTTGTTCCCTGACAGCAAATATAAAATAGAATACAAAAGCTATTTTCAGTAAACAAAAATTATTAAGAAAAAATTTACTTTTATTAGAAACACTGCTGTACTATAATGAAGAAGTTGTGTAAAAAGATAATTAAAAATATCTACAGATTTATTTAGCCTGATTTAAATAGAGGAAATATTTTATTTAAAAAATGCCTTCGTGAACTGTAGGTATAAAATCTTTTTTTTAATTAACAAGTAAATAAAATTGGAGGACTTTATATGTTGGAGTTTATTGAATGGATTAAAGTTGTTTTCTTAGGAATTGTAGAAGGAATTACGGAATGGCTTCCTATCAGTAGTACAGGTCATATGCTTTTGGTAGATGAGTTTATCAAGTTAAATGTAAGCGATGCATTTAAGGATATGTTTTTTGTTGTAATTCAATTAGGAGCAATTTTAGCGGTTGTAGTAATTTTTTGGAATAAAATGTGGCCTTTCCAAATGCCAAAAGAATCTCAATCTATAATTAAAAAAGACAGATTCTCATTATGGTTTAAGGTAGTTGTTTCATGTATTCCGGGTGCAGCGGTTACATTGTTGTTTGATGATTATGTTGAAGCACATTTTCATACACCTGTAGTAATTGCAATTGCATTAATTTTCTATGGTATAGCATTTATCATTATTGAAAATAGAAACAAAAATAAAGTTGCAAGAATTAATACATTAGAAGAAATAAGTTACAAGGATGCATTTTTAATCGGTGTATTTCAGGTGCTTTCAATTGTTCCCGGAACATCCCGTTCAGGCTCAACAATCATCGGTGGTTTGTTGATGGGGATATCAAGAGTTGCTATAGCGGAATTTACATTTTTTATGGCAGTGCCTGTAATGTTTGGCTTAAGTGCAATCAAAATAATAAAATTTGGATTTAACTTTACACACACTGAGCTTGCAATTCTCATATGGGGAATGGTAATAGCGTTCACAGTATCAATCATTGTAATTAAATTTTTAATGAGTTACATAAAGAAACATGATTTCAAGATATTTGGCTGGTACAGAATCATATTGGGTATAGTAGTGTTAGCATATTTTTTATAGAGATAAGTTAAACATTTTATAGATATAGCTTAAACATTCTATGGAGATGCATTAAACATTTTATAGATATGGGTTAAATATTTTACGGAGATGAGTTAAATATTCTATAGAGATAACTCAAATATTCTATGAATATAAGAATCGATATTCTATCTTGACATAACAAATAAACAATATTAATATATTCAAGGATTAAAACCTTTAAGGGGTGGATTTTTAGAGAGAAATCTTTTTTCGCCACACAATTACAGAAGTAGTTGTGTGGCTTTATTATTGTTATAAACAATTAGCAAAAAAGAAAGGTAGGATAAAATGAATCAGAGTTTTATGAAAGAAAAGAAAATTTTGCCTTTAGTATTGTCGATGTCACTGCCTATGGTTATTTCAATGGCAGTAAATGCAATGTATAACATAGTAGACAGTTTCTTTGTGGCAAAATTAAGCGAGAACGCAATGACATCTTTAGCGCTTGTGTACCCTGTCCAGAACATAATAACATCAATTGGTGTTGGTATAGGCATTGGAATAAATTCGACAGTTGCATATTATCTTGGAGCACAGGATAAGAAAATGGCAAATAAAGCAACTACTCAGGGTGTTGTAATGAATTTCATACATGGTTTGTTGTTAACAATTCTTTGTACAGCTTTTATGCCGGCATTTTTAAAGATGTTTACAAATAACCAAAACATAATTGACATGTCCTTAGAATATGCAAATATAGTATTTATGTTCAGCGTGGCAAGCACTGTGGGAATTACATTGGAAAAGATTTTTCAGGCTGTAGGGCAAATGAAAGTTTCCATGTTTAGTATGATTTGTGGATTCGCAACAAATATAATTCTGGATCCTTTAATGATATTTGGAATAGGTCCGTTTCCTAAAATGGGAATTTCAGGTGCAGCTTATGCAACAGGAATAGGACAGGTGATTTCGTTATTAGTTTACATAATTGTGTATTTTGCAAGACCGATTCCAGTAAAAGTAGAAAGAAAATCATTAAAACCTGATTTCAAATTGTTAAAAAGATTGTATGGAATAGGAATTCCTGCAACATTAAATATGGCATTACCTTCATTCCTGATATCTGCGTTAAATGGAATTCTTGCAGAGTTTTCAGACAAATACGTGCTTGTGCTTGGAGTTTATTATAAGCTTCAGACATTTATTTATCTTAGTGCAAACGGAATTATTCAAGGAATCAGACCGCTTGTTGGATACAATTATGGAGCGGGAGAACACAAACGAGTTGAAAAAATTTATCATACAACATTAAAATTAACAGTATTAATAATGGCACTTGGTATGGCACTTTCATGGATTATTCCGTCACAGCTTATAGGATTGTTTACTGCAAATCCTGAAACAATTAAAATTGGTGTTACGGCACTTCATATAATAAGTTTTGGATTTATAATTTCTGCAGTATCAGTTACATCCAGTGGAGCATTAGAAGGTTTAGGAATGGGAAATCCATCATTGATGATATCCCTTCTTCGTTATGTGATAGTGATTATTCCGACTGCATTCGTTTTGAGTCGATTCATGGGAGCAACCGGTGTGTGGATGGCATTTGCCGTCGCAGAATTTGTGACAGGTATAATTTCATATTTCATTTATCAGAAATATGCTAAGAAAACTATTAAATAGATATACAATGATAGAATACACGGGAACAAAGGATAATGTTTCAATATCAATCTCATTTTCTGATAATGGATGTGTAATTGGTTTTATGGAACAGTAATGCAACATAATGATGCCAGGATAAAAAGACCTAAGAACACATGAAATTGCTCATAAATGGGTTAAAGACTTTGGAACTCGTCACGATATGAAAATCAAAGTTGTGGCTTTTGACCACAACATCATAAAATATAAAATTTTTAAAGAGTTAAAAAATTACCTTAAGAAAAAGTATTTGAGCTTGGACTTAAGGTAAATTTTTTGCTATGAAATTATAAAAGTAAAATAACATTAAAATATAAATATAATATTTGCAACCAGACCAAGATTAATCTAAAGGTTTAAATATCAGGAGCCAAAAAGTTTATCAAAGGTAATACTTAAGTATAATATTTAAAATAAAATCTCAACCCTTAAAATCCATAATTGTTAATTAATAAACAAAGATAATATGCTAATTGTGCAAAATTACTAAAACAAGAAACGTTTTTATAAAAAAATAGGGCACAAATATTAGTAAATATGCTTTGAATGTAAATATTGACAAATAAAATAAACAATGTTATTATTAGTTTAACGTTAAACGGTATAACAAACTTACAAATTAGTTTATAGTTCTTTTGATTGGGGAGTTTGTAGAAGGCACGTTGGTATATTATATTCTTAATTGAGTTTAACGTTAAACTTAATTAATATATTATTATATAATGTAGAAGGGAGTATTTATATGAGAAAGAAACAGTTACTTAGTTTGGCATTAATTGCCGCGTTGACAACAACAATGTTTGCAGGATGTGGAAGTTCAGGAGACAAGGATTCAGCCAAGAAGAAGGCAGAGAAAGAGGGAAAGACAGTTCTCTCATTAGGAATCTGGCCATCAGCGGATTTGGTTGATGATGTTAAGAACTTTGAAAAGTATGCTAAGACAATGAATGAACAGCATAGCGATGTATATGTTGAACCGGCAAGTTATACATATGCAACAGATACATTCGTATCATTAGCAGAATCAGGAAACTGTCCTACAATTTTTGAAACATGGTTTACAGAACCACAGAAGTTAATTAAACAGGGGTTGGTAGCAGATGTTACTGATATTCTTAAAGAAAGAGGATGGATTGATGACATGAGTCCATCAGTATTATCACTTTTATCAGATGAAAACGGTCACGTATATGGTGTTCCGAGAGATGCTTACGCATTAGGACTTATGTGCAATGTAGAATTATTTGAAGAAGCAGGACTTGTTGATGACAATGGTATTCCAAAGTTCCCACAGACATGGGATGAACTTGCTAAGGATGCTAAGATTATCAAAGACAAGACAGGAGCTGCAGGCCTTTGCTTATTAGCAAAAGATAATTCAGGCGGATGGCACTTCTCAAACATCGCATGGTGCTTTGGAGCTACATTGTGTACAGATAATGGAGATGGAACATACACTTCACACTTAGATTCAACAGAAGCTATTGCAGCAATGGAATATGTATATGATTTAAAATGGAAATATGATGTTTTAACAGCTGATCCAACAGCAGAGGATTGGGCATCAGGATTCCAGCAGTTAGGAACAGGCGCAGCAGCAATGTACATCGCAGCTAACGATGCAGTTGCACAGCCAACACAGGTTAACGGATTGTCAACAGACAAATTATCAATGGGAGCAATTCCTGCAGGACCTAATGGTGATCAGTATTCATTAACAGGTGGTACACCGTACATGTTCTCTAAGGATGCAACAGATGATGAAATTAATGCAGCTTTAGATTTCCTTGAAATTATGGGTAAATCTCCTGTAGTTAATGATACAAGTATTGAAGGTAAACAGGCAGATGCAGCTAACCGTGTATCAAACGGAGTTCCTGTAATTAAATCATTCCCATGCTGGATTAATCAGGATTATGTAGATGCAGAACAGAAAGTTATTGATGAATACAAGAACGTTGACCCAGCGCTTTATGATTCATACTTTGAAAAGACAGAATCAGAAGGTAACTTAAGAGCAGAAGAACCTGGTGATACACAGTCAATGTACAAGGAACTTACAAAAGTTCTTCAGGAAGTTGTTACAAAGAAAGATTGTAACGTAGAAGAACTTATGAAGACAGCAAATGAAAATTATCAGAAAGTTTTAGATAAATTAAACAAATAGAATATTACCAAGGAAGGGTGGGCGACTAGTCCGGTTGCCTGCCCTTTTTCTAAAAACAGGAGAAGGTTTTACTATAAAATTAAGGAAACAGAATTGTTTTCTACAAATGTTTCAGACAATTAGCTACTGACTAAAGGTGAGGGCAATACATATTATGTGAGGAGGTTTCCAGGTGAAAAGTAAACAACAAGTTCAAACAAAACAAACAAATTATAAACCTAAAAAACATAAATTTTCTAAGAGAGATTTACTGGGATGGTGCGTAATGCTCCCATCAATATTGTTATTCACATTCTTTGTTTGGGAACCGCTACTTGAAAGCGTGAGATTATCGCTATTTTCAGCAAAGGGAGTTCAGCTCCAGGAGTTTGTTGGGTTAGACAATTATATAACAGTAATTAATAATGTTAGTTTTAAAGCAGCGTTTCTAAACACATTTAAGTACATAGGATGGTCCTTGATTATAGGATTTTTTGTACCGATTATTTTGGCAATATTCATCAGTGAGACCGTTAGAGGAAAGAGCTTTTTCAGATTTGCAGTTTATTTTCCAAATATGATTCCGGGAATGGCTGTTTCACTTCTTTGGGTTTATTTCTTCAAACCGGGTCCTACAGGTGTTTTAAATATTTTACTATCTAAATGTGGTATAGAACCACAGGTATGGTTAAACAATGCGGCATTAGTTATCCCGTTGATTATTATAGCAATGACATGGAAAAGTGCAGGCTCCACATCCCTTATTTATATGGCGGGTATAAGTGGAATTAATCCGGAATATTACGAAGCTGCAGCAATTGATGGGGCGGGTGTATTTCAAAGAATTTTCCATGTGACTCTTCCTTGCATCTTAAGCTTAGGAAAGACAATGCTTATTCTTCAGGTTATTTCCGTATTCCAAATTTTATATGAACCATTAGTTTTGACAAATGGTGGACCAAACAATGCAAGTTTATCAATAATGCTTTTGGTTTACCAGTATGCGTTTACTGAATTTAATTATCCATGCGCAGCAGCATTGTCAGTAATGATTTGTATAGTATTAATTTTGTTGAGTGGATTATATATGTACTTAACAAGAAAGAAAGATGATTAGGAGGAAAGGCTGATGTATTTTAATAAGTATGCAGACAAAACAGACGGTGCCATCAGAGGGTTTGACGTCAAGTCGACAAAAGTAAAAATAATCTGCCTATTCTTCGTGGCAGTATGTATCTTATTTGCAATAATTGCAATGTTCCCTGCAATATGGGTATTTTTATCAGGATTTAAAGATTTAAAAGAGTTAACAAGAGAAGCAACATTGTTCCCTAAATCATTTAATTTTTCAGGATTTAAGGAAACATGGGATAAATTGAATTTCGGATTGTATTACAAGAACTCATTTATCATGGTTATCGGTTCAGTTATATGTGCAATTATTTTTAATGGAATTTTAGCATATGGACTTGCCATATTAAAACCAAAGGGATATCAGATTGTAAATGGTCTTGTAATGTGGAGTCTTTTGATTCCTGCAACAACAAGTGTAGTTGCTTTATTTGTAAATATTAACAGAATTGGTTTAAATAAATCATTTATTCCATTGTGGCTTGCATATGGAGCAAATGCTTTCTGGGTAGTTTTATTCAAAGAATTCTTTGAAGGGCTTCCGCCTGAACTTATAGAAGCAGCAAGGTTAGATGGATGTAATGTAGTACAGGTATTTTACAAAATTGTATTACCTTTATCAAAACCAATCATTATGGTAATCGTAATTTTTGCGGTTACGGCAGCGTGGTCAGATTTCCTTCTTCCATATTTGATTTTAAATGGATCAGGAAAAGAAACAGTTATGGTTAAGTTGTATACATATTCAACTTCAAGAACAACAGCGATAGATATGATTAGAGCAATCTTCTTCTCGCTGATACCACCTACAATTCTGTTTACTATATTCCAGAAACAGATTACAGATGGTGCAGCCGGTGGGGCTGTAAAGGGTTAAGATATTTGGATACTAACATCCCCTTACGTTAGTAAAAAATATATTTGATAAAGATTATTTCTGTATAAAACTGACAGTAATAATCTGAAAATGATGTGTGCTGTCGGCAATTTCCTCCGTGGTTTAGAAAGACCATGTTTCTCATATTGTCGACAGCAGGAAAAGATGGAGAAGAATTATGTCGAAAATAGCAGATAAATATTTTAAAGTGGATTCTTGGAAAATAATTGAAGAGGGCTTTAATCCAGATTACGGAGAAGTATCAGAATCTATATTTTCATTAGGAAATGAATATATGGGAGTCAGAGGATATTTTGAAGAAGGATACAATGGACCAAAGTTAATCGGAAGTTATTTTAATGGAATATATGAAAGAACAAAGCCGGATTACGGACATTATAAAGGTATTGTAGATTTTACTGAATACATGGTTAATTCCGTTGACTGGTTATATACAAGAATATGTGTTGACGGAGAAGAATTAGAGATTTCCAAATCAGATATTTCAGAATTTGTTCGTGAATTAGATATGCAAAACGGAGTATTAATCCGTTCATTTATATGGAACTTGTCAAATGGAAAAAAGATAAAAGTTTCTTTTGAAAGAATCCTTTCAATGACTGATGTACAGGTTGGTGCACAAAGAGTTAAGCTTACTGCATTAAATTTTGATGGAGATGTGGAAATAAAATCAGGACTTGATTTTTCCAATCCACATTGTATGCAGAGAATGAACATGTGGGAAATAAAAGACACATTACATAAGTCAGGAAAGAACGCATTTGCCGGAATAGAAGGTGAAACACTTCATACACAGCAAAGAGTATTTAGCGCATGTGCAATAAAAGCGGATGTGAATGAGTTTGACACTGTTAAGAAAGAAAAAAAGGCAGTTGTTAAATTTAATCTTTCATTAAAACAGAACGAAGAAAAAACATTTGAAAAGATAGTTAAGAATTTTACATTAAAGGAAGAAAAAGAAGAAAATAAATTCCGTGAAGATGTAAAAACAGTATATGAAGAATTTGAAACAGGAAAAGAAAATGACATAAGTTCTATGTCATTTGAACAGATAAAAGAAGACAGTACTAAGTGGTGGAAAGAAATATGGGAAACATCTGATGTCACAATAGACGGAGATGAAGAAAATCAGCAGGGAATCAGATTCTGTATTTTTCAATTGTTCCAGACTTATCACGGTGCTGTAAAAGGTACAAATATTGGTGCAAAAGGATTGACAGGCGAAGCATACAATGGAAATGCTTTCTGGGATACAGAAACATACTGCTTACCATTCTTCCTTTTCAATAATAAGGAAGCAGCTCAGAATCTTCTCTATTTCAGATATAAGACATTAGATGAAGCAAGAGAAAGAGCAAAGGCATTAGATTGTGAAGGCGCATTTTATCCAATAGCGACAATAAGCGGTAGGGAATGTTGTAATTTATGGCAGCATGCAAGTTTACAGCTTCAGGCATCTACAGCAGTTGCGTATGGTATTTGGTTCTATGAAAAACTGTATCATGATGAAGAGTTTATGACACAGTATGGATTAGAAATGTTAATTGAAATATCGAGAATGTTAGTTACCCGTGGTGATTTCTCACAGGATGGTAAATATGGTTATTACTGCGTAATGGGACCTGATGAATTCCAGATGATGGTTCATAACAATTGTTATACGAACTTCATGGGTAAATTCACATTAGATTTTACACTCAAAGTAATTGAAGATATTAAGAAAAATGATAAGAAGGCTTATGACGAAATAGTTGGAAAAATTAACTTCGATGAGTCAGAAATGGACAAATGGAAAAAAGTTAGTGAATGTATGTACATTCCATACTATGAAGATAGTCTTTTGTACGAACAGCATGAAGGATTCTTTAAGCTTCCTCATTTAGATATTGATTCAATTCCAATTGAAGATTTCCCACTATATAATCATTGGTCTTATGACAGGATATATAGAAATGACATGATTAAGCAACCTGACGTTTTAATGTTTATGTTGTTATTTAATTCTCATTTTACAGAGGAACAGTTAAAGGCAAATTATGAATATTATGAACCTAGATGTATACATGAAAGTTCATTGTCACCTTCAGTACATTCAATTTTAGCATCACAACTTCATAAAAAAGATGAAGCATATGATTTCTTTGGATTTGCAACAAGAATGGACTTGGATAACTATAACAGAAATACAAGAGAAGGTATACATACAACAAGTATTGCAGCAGCATGGATGAATATTATTTATGGATTTGGCGGACTTAGAACAGATGGAGATATTATTCATATTACACCTTCAATTCCGCAAAACTGGAATAAATATACTTTCAAAATTCATTATATGGGAGAAGTTATTGAAGTGAAAGTTACGAAGGATAAAGTGGAAATCAGTACTAAATATGGCAAAAATATTTTAGTTCAGGTTTATGACGAAAAAGTCGAACTTGGAAAAGAAGCATATATTTGTGACGTCAAATAAAAATAAATTTAATGCCGGGACAAAAAACAAAATGTTTTGGTCACGGACAAAAATGGGAGGTAAATAAATGAATTGGGAGTTGACAGAAAACGGGTTTAATTCAGAAAAGATTGCTCATTTAGGAAATAAATTTCTGACAGGTAATGGATATATGGGAATTAGAGGCACTCTCGATGAATTTGATTCCCGAAATTTAGTAGCTGTTAATTTGGCAGGAATTTATGATCAGGTAGGCAAAAGCTGGAGAGAACCGTTGAATGCTCCAAATGGTTTTTACAGTTATCTGATTGTTGATGGAAATGTTTTAAAGGTTCAGGATAATGTGCCTAAAGAACATTTTATAAAATTAGATTACAGACATGGAATATTTAAAAGACATACAGAGTGGACAACGAAGAGAGGAAACATTGTACTTGAATCAGAGCGCTTTGTAAGTATGGATGATGTTCATGTTGGAGCAGAAAAATACAAAATTACGGCGGATTTTCATGCAGACATTAATTTTGTAACAGGAATTGATGGAGATGTATGGGATATTAACGGACCACATTATGATGAACTTATTATGGATGAAGATGACTGCATAAGCATAGTTGGGATATCTCATGAGAAGAAATATCATGTGGCAGTCAGTGTTAGTGAAGATGAAAATTTCCCATGTGAAAAGAAGACAATGTTAAGAAATGAGGACAAAAAGATAATAAAATCATTAAATTTTGTCTCAGATATTAATAAGTGTTATGAAATTCACAGATTTATGGCAATTTATACATCAAAAGATTGTAAGAATCCTTTAGATGATGCAAAAGAAACGGCTATAAATATTAGAAATAAAGGATATTACGAATTGTGCGATGAACATTGTAAATGCTGGGAAAGCGTTTGGAGCAATTCAGAGGTAGAAATTGAAGGCGATGATGATGCGATGGAAGCATTAAATTATTCGTGTTATCACCTAAACAGTATTTCACCAAGACATGCAGACAGCCTTTCTATTGCAGCCAGAGGTTTATCAGGACAGACGTATAAAGGTGCTGTTTTCTGGGATACGGAAATGTTTATTTTAGACTTTTTACTTATGACCAATCCCAAAGTAGCAAGAAATGTAATGAAATACAGAATAGATACTTTAGATGGTGCAAAGGAAAAAGCAAAAAGTTATGGCTATGATGGTGCGTTTTATGCATGGGAAAGTCAGGAAGGCGGATTTGACGCCTGCTCAGATTATAATGTTACAGACGTTTTTACAAAAAGACCGATGCGAACATATTTTAAAGATAAACAGATTCATATTTCAGCAGCTATTGTATATGGAATTGGCAGATACATAGACCTTACAGGTGATATGACAATTTTATCTGAAGGTGGAGCCGAAACAATAATAGAATGTGCAAAATTTTATTATGATTTACTGCTAAAGAAAGTGTCAGGCGGATATTATGAACTTCATGATGTTATAGGACCTGATGAATACCATGAAAGAGTTAATAATAATGGTTATACAAACCGAATGGCAAAATATACATTTGAACAGGCTGTTAAAGTAATTGATTCAATTGATGAATTAAACGAACAGTATGCAATAAAGTTATGTAAAGAATATAACTTAAAACAATTAAAAGAAAAATTTGAAATGGCTAAGCGTAATATTTATATTCCGCAGCCAAATGAAAATGGAATCATTCCACAGTTTGACGGATATTTTGATTTAGAAGATGTAAGCGTAAATACTGTAAGAAGCAGACTCTTAGACCCTAAGGAATATTGGGGAGGAGCAAATGGAGTGGCAGCACATACACAGGTTATAAAACAGGCAGACGTAGTAACATGGCTTACAATGTTTCCGGATGATGTAAGTGATGAAATAAAACTCAAAAACTGGCAGTATTATGAGCCAAGAACAGAACATGGTTCATCATTGAGCGCGTGTATGTATGCTTTGTTAGCCTGCAAGTGTGGAATGAAAGAAAAAGCCTATCCGCTATTTATGAAATCAGCTTCGGCAGATTTGAATGAAGGTGGAAAGGAATGGGCAGGACTTGTCTACATCGGAGGAACACATCCGGCGGCAGAAGGTGGAGCCTATATGGTGGCAATAAAAGGATTTGCAGGAATTTATTTTGAAGATGGAAAAATTAAAGCAAAACCTAATTTGCCGAAATCATGGGAAAAAATGAGATTTCATATTTGTTATAGAAATAAAAAATACAAAATTGAAATAGAAGACAATAACGCAAATATTGTGGAAATATAGGAAATGAATACAAAGCAAAACAGTGCAAGTGTAGGATTTAAAATTTATATGACAATATAAGTAGCATTTATAAGATTGTTAGGATTCATTTGAAATCTCCTTAAATAAGAAAGAAGCGTTAGAAAATACTTCTAACGCTTTCTCTTTCTACAATAGAAGTTGGAAGTGATACTTCGCATGGATTAGGCATTCTGTGTTCTAACAATTCCAACATAAATTTAACGGCTGTACGACCTTTAAGGTCCATATCCTGATGAACAGTGGTAAGAGCCGGAGTTGTAATGTTACATATATTTAAATCGTCGAATCCTACTACAGAAATATCTTCAGGAATACGAACACCTTCTTTATGAAGGTTAGCCATAATATTTCCTGCAAGAAAATCGGCAGTAGTAACGAGTCCTGTTATTTCAGGATGAGAAGCTAAATACTTAGCAATATGTTTTGTGTTTTCAAGGTCCATACCACATTCAAAAACAAGGGAATCGTCAAATGGAATACCGGCTTCTGTAAGGGCAGCCTTGTATCCGAGGAAACGCTCCATTAAAACGCCGCCTTCTTTTATGTGAAGAGAGGCAAATGCAATTTTACGATGCCCTTTGCTGATTAAATACTTGGTTGACTGGTTACTTCCACCAAAATCTTCTAATCCGACATTACAAATGTTCTTTTCATGAACGTAACTGTCAACGAGAACGATAGGAAGCTTTTTAGCACAACTTGCAATGGCTTCAAAAAAGTCATCACGGAAGATACCTGCTAAAAACAAACCGTCAAGGTCCCATGTTTTTAAGAATGCTTTAAACTGTTCAGGCGTTTCAACAGTACGCAACATTAAAAAATAACCATTTTCACGTAGAACCTGTTCGAGAATTCCGATAAATCGGGAAAGAAAAGGGTCTTCCATGAAATTTGAGTCTTTATTAGTAACAATATGGTTTACGAAACCAATAACTTTTGATGAACGTGAAACCAATGATCTGGCAGACATATTAGGTACATAACCTAAATCATCAATTGCTTTATTAATTTTAGCGACGGTTTCAGCAGAAACGCGACCGGCTTTTCCATTGATAACATTGGAAACGGTTGTTGCACTTACGCCTGTAGCCGAAGCAATATCTTTAATAGTAACCATATAATAAATCCTTTCTGTTTTTAGAATAGGTAAAACGTAAAACCTATATAGAAATAGTAACACTAAAATATGGTTTTGAAAACAAAAAAATGTAAAGGAGAATAGAAAAAATGAAGGGTGTAATTTTTGATTTAGATGGAGTTTTAGTTTCTACGGATGAACTTCATTATCAGGCTTGGAAAAAATTAGCTGATGAACTGGAAATTACTGAATTTAACAGAGAGGACAATATGCGACAGAGAGGAGTAAGCCGTATGGCTTCTTTGGAAATTGTTCTTGAAAAAGGTGATAAAACATATACACAGGAAGAAAAGATGGAGCTTGCAGACAGAAAAAACGGATACTATGTTGAAATGCTCCAGAAACTGGATTCAGGTGCTGTACTTCCGGGAGCAGTAGAAACTTTGAAAATGCTAAAGGAAATGGGAATTATGTCAGCAGTGGGTTCAGCAAGTAAAAACGCACCAATAATACTTGAAAGGACAGGTCTTGCACCTTATATCGACAAAATAAGTTGTGGGCTGGATGTAACAAAATCTAAACCTGACCCGGAAGTATTTTTAGTGGCTGCAAAGAAATTAGGACTTAATCCGGAGGATTGTCTTGTAGTTGAAGATGCAGCAGCAGGAATAGAAGCAGCAAAGAGAGGCGGAATGAAATCCCTCGGTGTAGGAACATTTCATGAAGAACTGGGAGCAGATTTTCATTCCAAAACACTTGCAACAGTAGAAAACTGGAGGGAAATTTTATGTTAAAAGGAAAGGAACAAAAAACAGGGGAAAACAATAATTCAAAGCCAATGGGCAAAGGATTTTTTGTAGTTGGATGTGTAATAATTTATTTCCTTATTGTAGGAATAGTAAGCGCGGCAATTCATTTGCCTGCAGCAATAACAAAAATTTCAGACAATAGTGAGATAAAAAACGCCAAGGTTGTATTGTATGATGGACCTAAATCACTTAAAGATGCTACAGATGCTGATTTGGAAAAAGCATCAGAAGAAAAAAGAGATATTTCATTAATGCATTGTGTTGATACTAAAGTTGCAGTAAACGGCAAAGACTGTTATGTATATGATACAAATGTAAATAATACACATACATGGATGGGTGATTATATGCCGGCAGAAGACAGAACACCTATTACATATTTTGATTTTGAAGGAAAAGTTAAAATAACAGTTACAGTTCCTAATACAGATATTGAATATGTAAATATCAGACCATTAAAATATAACATTAAGCCGGAAATTAATACTAAAAAGCATACGGTGACATTTACAATTGATACACCTGATGCCTACACAGTTGAATTTAATAAAAAAGTAGAACGTGCAGTACATATTTTTGCAAATGAAATAGAAAAAGATGTTCCTGACAAGGATGCAGAGGGTGTTAAATACATTGGACCTGGTGAATGGAATATCGAAGATATGGTATTAGAAGATGGAGATACAATTTATATCTCAGGTGGAGCAGTTGTACATGGAGCAGTTACAGCATCATTTGCTAAAGATGTAACAGTTAGAGGAAGAGGTATTATTGATAACTCTAATTTAGAAGGATGGAAAGGTACAAGTGCTACAGTTCCACTTAGATTTGATAACTGCCAGTACGTAACTGTTGAAGGAATTATTTCATTAAATGCAAATGCATGGTGCTTCCAGGGTTACAATTCAGTAGGTGGAGATATCAGTAATTTAAAGATTATTACAGCAAGACCAAATGGTGACGGAATTTCATTACAGTCATGCAAGAGCTTTGATGTAGAAAATTGTTTTGTACGTACATGGGATGACTCATTAGTAGTTAAAAACTATGATGTAAATTCAAACAATATTAAGTTCAAAAATATTCAGGTTTGGACAGATTTGGCACAGTCAATGGAAATAGGTTATGAAACAAATAAAGGTGACAAAGAAAATTCAACAATTGAAAATGTTACATTTGAAGATATAACAGTACTTCATAATTTCCATAAACCGGTATTGTCAATTCATAATGCAGATAATGCAGCAATTTCTAACGTAACATATAAAAATATTGTAGTTGAAGATGCATGCATGGGACTTGGAGATGGAACAAAAGAATTGATCGATTTACAGGTATTAACAAATTCAGGCTGGTCAACAACTTCTGACCGAGGAACTATTTCAAATGTAACAATTGATGGTTTCAAGGTACTTTACGGAAATGAATCACTTCCTTCACAGATTAAAGGATTTGATGAAGAACATGGTATCGATGGAGTTTCAATTTCAGGATTAAATATTAAGGGTAAAGATATTAAATCATTTGAAGATGGTGAATTTGAAGTAGATGAAGACACAGTAAAGAATGCAGAAATAAAGTAGGAGGAGCATTATGAAGAAAAAGTTTATAATTATAATAGGATGTCTTGCCATTGCGTGCGCAGGAATGTCAGCTGTTGTAGCTGTAGGCAATTCATCAGTAAAAATGTCAAATAAAAATTTGACAGTAGTAACAGCTCCTGACCAGAAAGAAGCGATGGAGAATGACGCATTTAGGGAAGAAGAATACGTTGCACCTGAAATTGATGGTACAAACGTAGCACTAGACGGAAGAGCAGATGCAAATGGATTTAATGATGTTTATAGAGCACCAAATATTATTGATGGAAGCAGATTAACATACTGGGAAGGTTCTCAAAATGAAGAAAGCCAGATAATTTCTGTAGACTTAAAGAATTCATATACAATTCATACAGTTGTAGTTGGATTAAATCCGGCTCAGATTTGGGGAAAGAGAACTCAGACATTTAAGATTGAAGCAAGTGATGATGGTCAGAATTATACAGAAGTAATACCATCTAAAGATTATGATTTTGATCCAAAGACAGGAAATCAGGTTGTTATTGACATTGATAATGTTAAAATGCAATACATAAGATTAACATTTACAAAGAATACAGGTGCATTAGCAGGTCAGATTGCTGAACTTGAAGTTTATACAAACGATAAATAAAATTATGTAGAGTATAAAGATTTTGATTAAACATAGCGTGATTGAAAGGCGCTTTTAGAGAAAATTTTATATCAAAAATATAATTTGATTGATAACAAATAAAAAGAACCATGCTTATTATCAGTTTTACAATGAAATAAATCTGATAAAAGCATGGTCTTTTTATTTATTAGCATCTTCGGAATATTCTTTAAATTTAAACTTGTTGTCAGGAGAACACTTGTTAATTAACTTTGTATATGCTTTAGACATGTTCTTAGGTAGTTTGAATTTGGCTTTAACATATATTTTTGAGAATGCCTTTTCTTCTATATAATCTAAAGTATTGCTCCTTATTTTGACGTATTTTAAATTTGGAAGCTTATAGAAAGCTTTTTCTTCGATTGTTTTTACGCTATCGCCAATAATGACTTCTTCAAGTTTTGTGCAATTTACAAAAGCCTTCTTCGGTATAATCTCAACTTTGTTCCCAATTTTTAAATGCTTTAATTTGGTTAAATTATCAAAAGCTTTTTTTGAAAGTGTTGTTACATCAAAAATTCTTCCCTGAAACTCGATAGTTGATGGGATTTCCAAAGACTTAATACTATAGTCTTTAACTCCTTCAAAAGAAACAGCCGAGTCTGATAAAATTTTATAATTATAGCCATCAATTTCACAGGTTTTATTAACAGAAGATTCAACTTCAAGTGAACCGTCGTACCAATCAATTTCATTAAATGACATTGCATTTTCAAATGAAGTTACGGTTGGTTTCTCGCCACCATATTTTTTATACCAGCTTGATGGATATAAAACATTTTTATTATAGTGAGCTAAAGTTGTGTCTACATCCGTGGATTCATTTTTTCTAACTTTTCTGCAAATGACTACTGTTCTGTAATCATGTACTTCATACGAGCATGTTGATAACATTAAAAGTGAATCTTTTTCATTTATATCGACAGGACATTTGTAGGATGAACGAACCTCTATCTGATATAAAAAGTTTAAAAACTGTTCTTTCGTCTGAAATGTGCTTTGAAGATAATTGAATCCATCACTGCTTTCAAAATCTCCTGGAACTCTCATGTATCCTATTATTTTCCATTTGCTTTCTTTATATAAGGTGTCAAATGTAATTACAGGATGCTGTTTGTAAAATTCGATATCTTTATATTTTAACAACTGATGAAACATCATTCCTGTCGAATCCATATTATGTCCATGTATGACAAGATTCTTTGAACGAGGTTTGATTTTTGAATTGCTTTGTATGTAAAGACAACCGTTTTTATCACGTCCGCCTTCAAAATCATGTTTCAAATAGAACTCGGAATCACCGGTTGACTGCATTACCGGATAATCTATATTAGTTCCGGGAACTTTTAACCACCCGCGTATGTCAGAGTTTATTTCCAAAAGTTTTGAAAATTTTAATAATATTCCATCAGCTCCCTTGGCACCTTTTTCATATGATTTGTCCAAATTAATGTCAACAGGGGCATTTTCGGACGAATCGTCAGCTGCAACTTTACTGTTGTCATCAGATTCAGGAGAATCTGAAACTGAATAATATAATGATTTGTATTTATTGTTAAGCTGTCTGGAATGATAAGGCTGTATGCCTAAGTAATAAATCAAAAAAATAACGCATCCGATTAACAATAAAACAGAACAAATCATTACCGTAAGTCTGATTTTTTTCTTGCTGTTAATACTAATCATAAACATCTCCTACTGGATTTGGAAAAGTAAAATAAAGATAATAATGACAAAATATATTTATTTAATTTTCATTATTATAAAGAGTGTTTAGGGGGGGTTTTATAAATAATAGAATTATGCTGAATATAAAAATTCTTTCTAATTATTTCGTGTTATGCACGCTGAAATGTTATATTCAACTATAAAATAATTATAATTGTAATAATAAAAAAATGCAATAAAACATAAATTTAATAAAGGAAAAGAAATCATGATTATATACTGGTAAAACTATCATCTAAGTGGAGTCGGACGAGCAGGAAAAACACAAGAAAATATATACATAAAATACAAAATAATTGACGATTGAAAGGTTTTTTTATGCAATAATAACAAAAAAATGGGTGGTTTTTGGTTAAAACGCACCCTCCAAACAGATTGACAAAGGCATGGTGCCATGTTAATATTAGTTTAACGTTAAACGGATGTGGGGAAAGTGTTTTATTGGGGTGTGTCCGGGGGGACAGTTTTCAAAAAAATCTTTTATTTTACCCAGGAAACAAGAAGTAATTAAATAAGTAAAATTCTTTAAACTGTTACAAGTTTAACGTTTAACTTATTCGAAGAAAGGAAGAGGTAGAGAAATGAAAAAAGCATTTAAAAAGTTATTGGTTATGGTAAGTGCTATCGTTCTTACATTTAGCATGAACGTAGCAGCAGCAGAGGACATTGTATTGAATGATAGTGGAAGTCCATTTATTAAATCATTTGATCCGGGAACAAGTGGAGAATACAAGTATTTAGGATATGCTTATTGTTTTGAAGTAGGACCTGAATATAAATATTTACAGATTACATACACAGGTGATCCTACAGCATTTGATGAATTGAGATTAGAATTTGTAGTAAATTCAGACCCATCAGAAGAAAAGAAATTAACACCTGTTTGGTTCAGAGAAAATGACGAAGGTACAGTTAGAACTACAGACGGTGGATTAGTTCCAAACCCTTCATCAACAGAACAGACAGCGGTAATTGATTTAGAAAAATCAGGAATTGACTTATCAACAGGTATCAGAGCGTTCCATATACATGATACACCTGGTAAAGGTAAGTTCACAATTACAGATGCAAGATTAATGACAAGTGCACCAAAGGGTGGAGCTTCAGCAAGTGCAAGTGATGTTAAATCATCATCTGATGACAAGAAGGCAAGCAGTGATTCAAAATCAAGCTCAACTACAGATGACAAGAGCTCAGATTCATCTTCTTCAAGCACAGACAGCTCAAACTCAGCTTCAGCATCTTCATCAAGCGATAGCTCAGAATCAGTAGGAGGTGGAGCAACAGCAGCACCTACAACAGGTTCAGCAACATATCCAATCGCTATAGCTATAGGAGGTATTGTAGTAGCAGGAGCAGCATTAGTTGCATCAAAGAAAATGAAAATCCAGTAGTTTAAGAAAGGAAGAAGGTTCATATGAGATTAAAGAAAATTAGTAACAAAGCAATAGCTTACGCTTGCGTCGGAACATTGGCGGTAAGCAGCTTGGCAGGGTTGAACTTTGCATCAGTAAAAGCGGATGAAGAGAGCGGAACAGAAGCAGAAGTTAATTCGTATAAGGAAGTTAGTATTCCATGGATGGCTAAGGAATATGATCCGGGAACAGATGGTGATTACAAATATCTTGCAGGAATTGATCTTGCAGCACTGGAATTGACTAGTGATTATAAATATTTACAACTCACATATACAGGCGATGCTACGGCATTTGATGCTTTAAGATTTGAAATGGCAGGAGCAGATGGCTCTTTGGGAACATATTGGTTTAAGGAAAACCCACAGGGAACAATTAAGACATCTGATGATACGTTAGTTGCAGATCCTTCAGAAGAGGAACAGACAGCAGTAATTGATCTTCAAAAATTAGGAATTAGTGGTGCGGACTTAATTACTACGATTCATATGCATGATTCACCGGGAAATGGTAAGTTTACAATTAAGGAAGCTAAGTTTACAAACAGTCCAAAAGAAGTTAAGACGGTTAGCATTCCATGGATGGCTAAAGAATATAATCCTGGAGAGGGAGAAGGATATCAGTATCTTGCAGGAATTGATCTTGCTGACCTAAATGTAACAAATGATTACCAGTATTTACAGTTATCATATACAGGTGAATCTACATCATTTGATGAACTTAGATTTGAAGTAGTTGGAACAGATAAAGGATTAGGAACATTCTGGTTTAAAGAAAATCCACAGGGAACGATTAAGACTGTAGATGATACATTAGTTGCTAATCCAACAGAAACAGAGCAGACAGTTGTAATTGACCTTGCAAAATCGGGAATTACAAATGCTGAAGGAATTACTACAATCCATATGCATGACACAAAGGGTAAAGGCGCATTTACAATAACAGATGCTCAGTTTACAAACACACCACTTCAGGTAGCTAAGACACCGGTAGAACCTGAAGAAACAACTCCAGAGGAAACAACACCTGACAATAATGGGGAAACAACACCGGAAACAACAACAGAAAAAGTAATTGCAGATGGAACAAATGACATCATTTTAAATGGTGATGACCAGGGTAAGAGTTCTATGATTGGAACTTACTCAATTAAGAAAGGCTCTGTAGAAAAACCAAATTACAAATATCTTGGATGGGCAACATTTAAAGATTTTGCAAATGAGTCATACAAATATTTAAAGATTACATATACAGGTAATATCAAGTTACTTAGATTTGAATTTGAAGGTAAAGATGGAGAAAAACAGGGACCATTCTGGTTTGATCCGGAACAGGCTACTCATTTTGTAACAGAAGATGGTAGTGCAATTTCGCTTGTTGGAAATAATACAACAGTAATAATTGATCTTGCTAAATCAGGCGTTGACATGAGCAAATATAATTCAGGTGTACATATGCACTGCTCAGCAGAAGACGAAGATGTAAATATTTCAATTACAGACGCAGTGTTATATGGTGGAAAGAAGAGCGAACCACAGCCAACAACAACTGCAGCACCAACAACAAAACCAACAACTGTATCACCAACAACAACTCAGACAGCAAAAGTTTCAGTTGGAAAGACAACTGTTAAGAGTGCAACAAAGAAGAAATCAGCAAAGAAAGCTTCTGTAGTACTTAAGAAAGTTAAAGGGGCAAAAGGATACCAGGTTAAAATTTCTACATCTAAGAAATTTAAGGGTAAAGCAACAAAGACAATCACAACTGCTAAAGTTAAATTTGTTGTTAAGAAATTAAAAGCAAACAAAAAATACTATGTTAAAGCTAGAGCATACAAAGTAGTAAACAAGGCTAAAGTTTATGGCAAATGGTCAGCAGTTAAACAGGTAAAAAATAAATAATAATAACAGTTAATTACTAGAAAGCCCTCACGTAATAAACATGTGAGGGCTTTCGTTTTAAAAGAAAGGGCAAATGCAAGTGAAGAAGGGAAAAGTTTTTACAGTTATATTGATGGGAATAGTAATGACAACAGGGGGAAATATGACAGAATTTAATACAGAGGTAAAGGCGGATATAAGTTCAGAATTTGAAATTCCTCAAGCAGATGAGGCAGGAAGAATTGGCGCAAGCATGCCCTATCTTAGATATGATTCAAAAGATGCAGAGATTGGAAATGGCGCAAAAATAGAAGAATCGGTAAAATCTGAACGAACAAAGATTGCAAGTCAGGCGTCACAACAGTCGTATATAAGTCTGTCGGTTAAAGATTCATATGCAGAATGGACTGCAGTTAAAAGTGGTTCAGGTGTAACAATGAGATTTACAATGCCGGATTCAACAGACGGTAAAGGATTAACAGGTAGTCTTGATGTATATGTAAATGGAGAATTTTGTCAGAAAGTTGATTTGACATCTTATTACATGTGGCAATATTTTGCAGGTGGAAATCCAAGTGATAAAAACAACGGAGGAGTTCCGTGCTTTGCATTTGATGAAGTACATTTTATTTTGAATAAAACTTTAAATCCGGGGGACAAAATAAGAGTTCAAAACTCAGGAAGAGACAATTTGGTTTATGGTGTTGATTTTCTTGAAATTGAAGAAGTTCCACAACCTATTGCACAGCCTGCGAATTCTTTGAATGTCGTAGATTATGGTGCGAAGCCAAATGATGGAAAAGATGATTATAATGCAATAAGAAATTGTATAAGTGCTGCTAATATTCAGGGAAAAGATGTTTATTTCCCGGTAGGAACTTTTAATATAGGCAGAAAATGGACTTTTTATGGAAAGAACATAAAAGTTACGGGAGCTGGAATGTGGTATACAAACATTCAGTTCACAAACAGTAATGCGAATAGCGGAGGAATTTCATTTGCAGGAGAAAATTCATGCTATAATGTAGAATTTTGCAATATGTATATTAATTCAAATTTAAGCTCCAGATATAATGAACAGGCATCATATAAATGTTTTAGTGATGTTCCGGGAAATGGAAGTGTAATACATGATATTTGGGAAGACCATTTTGAGTGTGGATTTTGGTTAGGAGATTATAGTGGAACAGTTGATTATTCAGATGGAATGAAAATAATCAATTGTAGAATTAGAAACAATTTGGCTGACGGAGTAAATTTCTGTCAGGGTACAAGCAATAGTGTGGTATATAACTGCTCAATAAGAAATAATGGAGATGACGGACTGGCATGTTGGAATAATAATTATTTGTCAGCGAAAGATGAAACAGGAAATGTGTTTGCATATAATACAATAGACTTTATTTGGAGAGCCGGAGGCATTGCAATATATGGAGGAGATGGATTCAATATTTACAATAATTATATTTGCGATACATTCATGGCATCCGGAATTCATTTGAACACAACATTTGCTGGTTATAAATTTAATAACACAAAAAATATAAAATTCGAAAACAATACATTGGTAAGATGTGGAACATATAAAGACAGTTGGGGCAGTTCTTTAGCAGCTATAGACATTTCACAAAATGTAAAAAATATTTCATTTAGTAACACAAAAATATATGACTCATGGCATGATGGAGTAGTTGTTAAGGATAATGTGCAGGGTATAAAATTTGAAAATACAGTAATTTATGGAAGTGGAACTGCAGGACAGAAAGTGTCAGGAAATGTTGGTGCGGCGATAAAGTCATCAGGAAGTCCAAAAGCAGAATTTAATAATATAAGCATAACTAACAGTGCTTATAATCAGAATGACAAACCGTATCTTTTTACAGGAAATTATAATGGAATTTCAATTTTGAACGAATTGTTGTATAATAATTTGGCTTATGAAGTACCGGGATATCCGGAGGCATCAGATATAAAAAATGATGAAGAAACAAAGGCACCGGAAGATAATGGAGTAACAACTGAGCGTGAGAGTCAGAAGGAGTCAGTAAAAGAATCAAATCAGGAAACAGTTAGTAATAAAGAGAGTAGCACTGTAGAAAGAGTGGTTCAAAATAAACCGGGAAAAGTAAAAATTAAGTCTGTTAAAAAGACAAAGGGCAAAATGAAAATAAAATTGAAAAAGCTAAGAGGGGTTTACAGGTATCAGATAAAAGTTTCAACTTCAAAGAAGTTCGCAGGCAAAAATACTGTTACTAAAAACTTAAAGGGGACAAAAGCGGTTTTCAAAAAAATTAATGTAGCAAAAAAGTATTACGTTAAGGCTAGAGCGTATAAAATTGTGGAAAAGAAAAGATTATATGGAAGATGGTCGGGGGTCGTATCTAAATAACCAACACAATTGCGAATAGTTGAACGTAAAACTTTAAATAATAAGAAGGAGAAGAAACATGAGAAAAAGTATTCAAAAGGTTTTATCATTTGCTTTAGCAGGGGCAATGGTATTACAACCTTTACCTTCAGCACAGAGTGTGTTTAAGGTAAACGCAGGGGTGGCTTCGGAATCAAAGTTTGATATTCCGCAAGCTGATGCAAGTGGGCGTGTAGGGGCTGAAGTTCCTTACACAAGATATGATTCATTACAGGCGAATATTGGTGGCGGAGCACAGATTGCTTCATCAAAGAATTTCGACAGAATGAATATTGCAAGTCAGGCTTCGGAACAGTCATATGTAAGACTTCCTGGAAAAGGAGCTTACGCAGAGTGGACAATGAACACTACCGGAGATGGGGTTACAATGAGATTTACAATGCCTGATTCTAGTGATGGAATGGGACTTAAAGGCTCATTAGATGTGTATGTAAACGGACAGTACAAACAGACAATAGATTTAACATCTTATTTCATGTGGCAGTATTTTGCCAGTGGAAATCCAAGTGACAATAACGATGGTGGTGCACCATGTTTTGCATTTGATGAAGTACATTTTAAATTAGACAATTCATTAAAGAAGGGTGATACAATCAGAATTCAGAGCAGTGGAGCCAATGCTTTAGAATATGGTGTAGACTTCCTTGAAATTGAAAATGTACCTGATGAAATTGCACAGCCGGACAATTCTTTAAATGTTGAAGATTTTGGAGCAGTTCCTGATGATGGACAGGACGACTATGATGCAATTTATCGTTGTATAGAAGAAGCAGACAGATCAAACATGGATGTTTATATTCCAGCAGGAACATTTGAAATCGGACAGGTTTGGAGATTATATGGTTCAAACATGAAGATTACAGGTGCAGGTATATGGTATACAAACATTCAGTTTACAAATCCTGATGCCGGTGGCGGTGGTATTTCCGCCGGATGGCAGACAAGCGGTTCAAAGGATGGATATTGTAATAATATTGAATTTTGTAATATGTACATTAATTCAAATCTTAGATCACGTTATAATCAGCAGGCAGTATATAAATGCTTTATGGATGTATTCACTGATGGATCAGTAATCCATGATATTTGGGAAGAACATTTTGAATGTGGATTCTGGTTTGGTGATTACAATGGAAAAATGGATTACTCAGACGGAGTTAAAGTAATGGACTGTAGAATTAGAAATAATCTTGCAGACGGAGTGAACTTCTGTCAGGGTACAAGCAATGCAACAGTTTACAACTGCTCTATCAGAAACAATGGTGATGATGGTTTAGCATGTTGGAATAACAGCTGGGGCGGAGCTAAAAATGAATCTGGAAATGTATTTGCATATAATACAATTGATTTCATATGGAGAGCTGGTGGTATTGCAATCTATGGTGGTGATAATTTCAAAGTTTATAACAACTACATTTGCGATACATTTATGGCAGCAGGTATTCATTTAAATACAACATTTGACGGTTACAAATTTAGTGAGTGTAAAAATATGACATTTGATAATAACATCATAGTTCGTGCCGGATGTACAAAAGACAGCTGGGGCGAGGAACTTGGTGCACTTGATATCAAGCAGGAAGTTAAAAATGTAACATTTAACAATACTCAGATTTATGATGCTCAGCATGATGGTATCAGAATCCTTGATAACTCAGCAAGTAATGTAGTGTTTAACAATACTAAGATTTTAGGCTCAGGTATAGATGGTCAGCAGGGAAATTATTCATCAGTTCCTCATGCAGGTGCAGCTATCAGACTTGGAAGCTCATCATCAGCTACATTTAATGGAATCGAAATTGCAAATTCTGCATTTAAGAACAAAGAAGATGGATCACCATATTTCTATACAGGTGGAACAGATTCATCATGTGTGAAGAATGCAACAATCTATGATGATGATGTTACATATGCAGTACCGGGATATCCTGAACCAAATAATCGTGGTGGACAGCAAGGCGGAGTTACAGATCCATTAGAAGGTATTACAGGATATGACATTGCTTTAACAGGTTTAACATGGAAGAATGAAAATGGTTCATCAGACCTTAAAAATGGAGATAAGGTTACATTCTCTGTTGCAATTACTAACACAAGCAATGTAGATATTCCTGAAGGAGTAACAATTGGCTTCAAAGTTGTAGTTGATGGAACAACAACTTATAGAAATCAGAAATTCAAAGATGGTTTGAAAGCAGGACAGACAGTTAAAATTTCAACAACAGGTGCTTGGACAGCTTCAAGAGGTGGTCATACAATCGTTGCAACAGCAGATGATACAAATAAACTTCCAAATGAAACAGACAAGAACAACAATACAAGAACAAAGAAATTTAATGTTTATGGAGATGCAGCTACAAACCCTGTAACAAGAGTTTCAGGTGGATATGACTTAGTTGTATCAAAGATAGTTGCAAATAAGCAGGATATCGCTGTTGGAGATCAGTTAGTATTTACTGCAACAATTACAAATGCAGGTGATACAGCTATTCCGGCAGGAACAACTATTGGATATCAGTTACAGATTGATGGAAATACATCAAATATTTTATGGTGCGATACATATAATAGCGGATTGGCAGCAGGACAGTCAGTTGATTTAACAGTAAATTCTGGTTCAGCACAGAGAAATTACTGGACAGCTACAAGTGGAAAACATAGCGTAATGGTATGGGTAGATGATGTTAATAGAATTCAGAATGAAGTTAATGAAGATAACAACAAATATACTATTTCATTAAATATTCCAACAGCATCAATGATTGAAAATCCTGATGCACCTGACGATTTAAATAATCCGGGACAGGTTGAAACAACAACAAAACCGGTTGAGACAACAACAAAGACACCTGAAACAACGACAAAACAGGCTGAAACAACAACTAAGGCACCTGAGACAACAGCTAAACAGGCTGAAACAACAACTAAGGAGCCAGAAACTTCAAGAGATACATCAGGAGACATTGTACTTAATGAGTTTATGAAAACATGGACAGTAGGTACAGGAAGCGGATATCAGTATATGGGTCAGGTAAATTACAATGCACCTGCAGGATACAGATATCTTCAGTTGACATATACAGGTGATACAAGAGCATTTGAAGAACTTAGATTAGAATTCTTTACAGATATGAAGAATCCATACTGGTTCAACAAAAATCAGGCAGTTAAGTTTGTGACAACAAGCGGCGATGTAGTTGAAGCTCCATCATCCACTGCAAAGACAGTTGTAATTGACCTTCAGAAATCAGGTTTAAATATTAACCAGACAAATACTGGTTTCCATATTCATAATACACAGGGATATGGAAGTTTTACAATTACAGATGCAAGACTTTATAAAACAGCAGCTGTAGAACAACCAACAACAAAACCGGTTGAGACAACTACTAAAGCACCAGAGACAACAAAGGCGCCTGAAACAACAAAACCAGTTGAAACAACAACAGAAGCTCCATCAATGGTTTCAGATAAAGTTATTGTACATGGATATCAGATGAGTGCTAAGTTCAACGGAGTAGAAGGAGATATGGGAATTCGTATCGTATATTCTGTAGAACCTGAAATTGATGGAAAGAAAGTAGAAAAAGCAGGTGTTATTTGCGGAATAGTATATGGTGACAACCCAATAACAAAGAATGACATTGTATTAAACAGCAAGAATTCTTATGTAGCAAGCTATGAAGCAACAGACAAAGGTTTGATTGGCGATGTAGTTGGCGATTCAAAGACAGCAAAGAATTATGTAAGAACATTTGGTTTGAAAGACTACAATGCAGAAGGACTTTCAGCAAAATACTACACAAGATCATATGCAATTTTAGAAGACGGAACAATTGCATACAGTAATGTAGAAGAATTCAATATTTATGAAATCGGAAAGAAGATTTACCAGAAGAGATCAATGGTAAATGAGGCAGCTCATAATTACTTATATGATAAGATTCTTAAGGTGGTAAATCCTGCAGAATTACCAATTGATTATAATTGGAGCAATACAATAGAAAAATAAATAAAAGATATTGAAAACGGAGGCTATCGCTTCAACATTTAGGTTGTTGAGGCGAAGCCTCTTTGTGTTATACATGACTTTATTATGCATGATTTTGATGTGATATTTGCATGATTTTTGATGTAATATTTTCATAATAATGATGTTATATTGGCACGATTTTAATGTAATATTTGCAAAAATTTTAATGCAATATTTGTATGATTTTAAGTGCAATATTCCAGGGTTTTGGTAGAACATTTTATGCTAATATGATAAAATAAAATAATAACTTTATTTACAATTTAATAGTGTCAAATGCGTATAACAACACAAAGGGGTGATTATTATGACAAATGACAAAGTAAGAATTCATCAGAGAGTACAGGATGTAATGAACGTGGATGAACTGTACAATTATATTTACAGATATGTGCATGATAACAACATGGAACAGTCAATTATGGCATTGGAAATGGCGAATGAATGCCATAAGGACCAGACAAGGATGGAAGGTGGACCGTATATTATTCATCCGTTAACAATTGCAAGACATGCAATATCGTTGGGAATTAAAGAAGATAATATAATTGCAACGATGCTTTTACATGATGTGTGTGAAGATTGCAACATTCCGGAAACAAGTATGCCTATAAATGATATTGTTAAAGCCGGAGTAAAGGCAATGACATTTGAAGTTAAGCCCGGTGAGGATAAGGAAGAAGCAAGATTAAAATATTTTGCCAGATTAATTGATAATAGAGAAGCAACGATAACAAAGATGTTTGACAGGTGTAATAATGTGTCGACAATGGCTTTAATATTTTCAAGAAAAAGACTCGTTAAGTACATTAATGAGACAGATAAGCATGTAATTCCTCTTATTCAACAGGCAAGGATAAGATATCCTGAATTCGAGCAAATATGTTTTGCAGTAGAATATCAGATGAATTGTATGTTAAACTCGGTAGAAACGTTATTAGAATTTAACGATTCAAAGAGAGTATAGACTATTAAATGCCTATATAGTTTACAGAAAACGGTATGCAGTTATAAATAAATATGACGTTATTAAAATTTGTGTAAATAACTGTCATTTCAATAACTGTAAAAAATATATATTTCAAATACCCCTAAAATATAATAGTGAAAGGATTGCATAATGGATAACAACCAAAATATTGAGACAGAAAAAGTTCACAAAAGAAGGGTAAGATATAAAGGAACACACCCAAGAACGTATGCAGAAAAGTATAAAGAACAACAGCCTGAAAAGTATGCTGATACAATAGAAAAAGTAATACGAAAGGGAAGTACTCCTGCAGGTATGCATATATCTATTTGTGTAAAAGAAATATTAGATTTTTTACAAATAAAGCCGGGGCAGAAGGGATTAGATGCAACTTTAGGATATGGTGGACATACATCAAAGATGCTCGAATGCCTTGAAGGAAATGGTCATGTATACGGATTAGATATAGATCCGATAGAAATAGAAAAAACAAAAAAGAGATTAGCAGACAAAGGATTTGGAGATAATATATTTACAGCTATTAATACTAATTTTGCAAATATAGATGAAGTGGCAAAAGAATATGGACCATTTGATTTTGTATTGGCAGATTTAGGTGTATCATCTATGCAGATTGATAATCCGGAGAGAGGATTTACTTATAAATATGATGGCCCGCTTGATTTGCGCTTAAATCCGCATAAAGGAATTTCAGCAGCTCAAAGATTGGAAAATATCAGAGAAGATGAACTTGAAGGGATGCTTATTGAAAACTCAGACGAACCTTATGCTGCTGAAATTGCAAAGGCTATAGTGGAAAGGAACCGAAAAGGAAAGAAAATAACAACAACACTTATGCTTAAAGATGTAATAGAAGAGGCATTATCTTTTATTCCACAGAAAGAAAGAAAAGAAGCAGTGAAAAAGTCCTGTGCCAGAACATTTCAGGCTTTAAGAATTGATGTAAATAATGAATTTGAAGTATTATATGATTTTCTTGAAAAATTACCTGATGCAATGGCACCGGGTGGAAGAGTTGCGATTCTGACTTTCCATTCAGGTGAAGACAGACTTGTAAAGAAGGCATTTAAAGCCCTATATAAGCAAGGTGTATTTTCAGAAATTGCAAAGGATGTAATAAGACCGTCTGCAGAAGAATGTAATATGAATCCGCGTGCAAGATCGACAAAAATGCGTTGGGCAATAAAAAATTAACAAATTAGTAAAATATTGTTTTGAGTATATAGAATATTTGTATTATAATGGAAAATATGTAAGAACGTGAATAGTTACATCGCACAATGAAAAATTGGAAATGATAATATAGTTGTGCGTAAAGGATAAAAGGAGGAGGAAATTAATGAATCCTATTATTTTAGATAAGGTAAGGGGTTGTATGTTAGGTGGTGCTGTAGGTGATGCACTTGGTTACCCGGTTATGAATCTTAACATTGATGATATTCGTAAAGAATATGGTGAAAATGGTATTAGAGAATATTTATTAGGTGAAAATGGTAAAGCAGGAATATCAGATATAACACAGTTATCGTTATTTACTGCAAATGGAATTTTATCAGGAAAGACAAAAGCCTGTAAAATAGGTACTGAGGGACCGGATGTTGCAACAGTATGTCAGGCATACAAAGATTGGGTTAAAACACAGGAAAGTGATAATATTAACGAAAGCCATACAACATGGTTATATAATATAGAAAATTTGCATAGCAGAAGACATTCATTAGAATCAGGAATAGATATTTTCAAAGGCGATTTTGGAAGTGTTGAAAAGCCTGAAAAGTTAGGAATGGATTTTGGAGCTATTACAAGAATCGCTCCTGTTGGACTTTATTTTAAAGAAGAAAATATGCAGATTGAAGAAATAGATGTGTTTGCTGCAAATGTAGCTGCATCTACACATGGATATGATGCCGCTTATATTTCAGCTGCAATATTAGCTCATATAATAAATAAAGTAACATATACGGAAATGACTTTAAAAGAAACTGTGTCAGATGCAATGAACACAGTAAAAAGATTATGTGGATATAAACCACATGTTGAAAGCGTCATGGAAGGATTAAGCAGAGCTATTTCTTTAGCCGGTGACGATATAGATGATAAAGAAGCAGTATCAGAAATCGGTATAGGAAATAGTGCCGATGAAGTACTTGCAGCAGCAATTTACTTTAGCTTAAAGTATGAAGAAGATTTTGAAAAAGCAATCCATGCTGCTGTCAATAATGACGGTAAAAGCGGAGCAATAGCATCCGTAACAGGAAATATACTTGGTGCATATCTTGGAGCAAGAGCAATTCCTGAAAAATATTTAGAAAAATTAGAGTTACGCCATATAATCCAGATAATCGCAGAAGATTTACACGAAGATTGTCCAAATACAAATTATTTTGACAACTTCAATTGGATTTGGGAAGAAAAATATGGCGAAGCCTGTTATATTATTTAATAACTCAGAGTTACAAAAAAACTGCCTTCATGTTCGCATGTAAAGGCAGTTTTTCTAAGAAATCAAAGCCATAAGGAATGAGCCTTACAGGGAAGAATCCTAAGTGAGGGGGCAATACAGATCGGTAAAGGAGAATATGTTGGACGACAAATTAAAGCGACAAATATTTTTAGAAATAGCAATGCCTATTTGTACCAGAGAAAAAGTAATGCTTATGCATAAGTTTGTACAACATGGAAAAACAAGTTGCTTAGAACATAGCATAGCTGTAGCATACAATAGCTTTTTGATGGCAGAAGCCATGGGAACTGAATATGATAGGGAAAGTCTTATAAGGGGCGGCCTTTTGCATGATTATTTTTTATATGACTGGCATAAACCTCATGGAAGATGGCATGGATTTAAACACCCGGCAATAGCATTGAAAAATGCTACAAGGGATTTTAAATTAACAGAAATAGAAAAGAATCTTATAGTAAGACATATGTTTCCGCTAGTACCGATACCACCTAAAAATATTGAGGGTGGTATAGTATGTATGGTTGATAAGTGGTGTTCACTTAAAGAAACATTTTGTAGCGATATTTATAAAAAAGATGAAATGGTTCAGCAGATAATTAAAATAGTTGAAATTAAACTAAGAGAAGAAGAAACAAGAGAGTCAACGGTTAATATTTCACAGAGACATGTTGTTTTATAAAAATATACTTTTAGGCTGCAAATAACAAAAGATACAATAAAAAAACAAAAGAGTGACTTTAAAGTTATTAATTGGATTAGTATTTTATGTAAAACAAATCTGAATGAAGCATTAGGAGGAATAGTATGGCAGGATTAGTTTTAGAAGGCGGAACATTCAGACCTATTTTTAGTTGTGGCGTAATGGATGCGTTATTAGATAATGGTATCGAATTTCCTTACGTAATAGGTGTATCGGCAGGAATAACGGATGCGATATCATACATTTCAAAACAGAAGGAAAGAAATTTACTGGTATTAGAAAAATATAGAAATGACAAAAGGTATATTGGAATAAACAATTTTAAGACTGATAAAAGTTTATTTGGTCTTGAATTTGCATATGGAACAGTTCCAAATGAATTAATGCCATTTGATATGGAAACATATAAGAAATACACAGGAAAGGTAAGAGTTGGTGTAACTAATTGTATTACAGGAAAAGCTGAGTATATGGATGGCATGGAAATGGATGATAAATATACAATGCTAAGAGCAACATGTGCAATACCCGGATTTTTCCCAACGATTAACATTAATGGAACACCATATTATGATGGAGGGATAGCTGACCCGATTCCGATACGTAAGTCTATGGCGGATGGAAATGAAAAAAATCTAATTATCCTGACACAGCCTTTAGAATATAGGAAAACATTAAATGCAAAGACCAAATTTGCAGCGAATCGTGTTAAAAAGAAATATCCTGAATTAGCAAATGCCCTATATACAAGACACATCAGATATAACGAGACAGTAGAGTATTGTCATAAGTTGGAAGATGAGGGAAAGGCAATAATACTTCAGCCAAAGGTGAAACTCAACAGTTTTGAGAAGGATGTGAAAGTGTTGAGACAGACAAATGAAATGGGATATGAAATGGCTATGGACAAAATGGATTTAATAAAAGAATTAATAAAAAAATAAAAATATTTTTATCAAAAATAAGCGTAAAATTATGTTTTTTCGACATTTTTTTACGCTATTTTTTTTGCAAAAAAGGCAAAAACACCAAAATGAAAATTTTGAAATCCCATAAAATAGTAAAGCATTTGTGCAAAACTACTAAAAAATGAACGAAAATAAACAATTATTTGACGATATATTGCAAAAAATGTTTTTAAAAACTAAAATTTTATATATCAAATGGCATAGTCCGGGGGATATGCCGGGGGTCGGATTCAAAAAAATCAGGAAATTCTATCTGATATTTCGTGAGTTAATGCGTGTATTGAAAACTTTTTTAATATACGCTTTATTTTTATCTTTGTAATTTAGAAAAATAAAAATTACCAAATAAATATGCATAGAGTTTTAAATTATCATTGTAAACCGTGGAGTGATAATAATAGAAATCAGAAAGGGTTTTTATTAAATTATGCGAGAAATATTGAGATTATTAATTATATTTATGCGAGAAATATTGAGATTGGGAAAACATTTTACGTAATCGCAGAAAATGAATAAAAACGCATAGCGCGTTTTTCATAAAAAATATGAAGGGGAGGTTTTTATTCAATGAGAACTAAAAATTTAAGGAAAGTGTCAAAAAGAGCAGCAAGCTTTGCACTTTCAGCAGCGTTGGTAGTTGGAGTAGTACCTGCGCAGAATTTAATGCCAACTGTAAAGGCGGCGGACGACAATACACCATATGTTATTTCGAACGGAAGAATGGTATATGCCAGCTCATCTGTAGAAAACAGTGATCCGTCTTATGCAGTGGATGGCTCAACATCGACAAGATGGGAAAGCTCATGGAACAACAAAAATGAATGGATGTACGTAGATCTCGGAAAAGTTACACAGATTACAGGTGTAAAACTTATGTGGGAAGGTGCGTACGCAACAGCTTACAAGATTCAGTTTTCTGATGATGAAGAAAACTGGAGAGATGTTTACACAAACAATTCATGTAAGGGTGGAAATGAGACAATTGATTTAAGTGGCTCAGCAAGATATGTAAGAATTTATATGACAGATAAAGCTTTGTCTGCTTATGGATACTCATTATATGAATTTCAGGTTCTTGGTTTAAACGGAGTTACACAGAGACCTGTAGATTACGGAAAAAATATTGCAGAAGGCAAGAATGTAACAGCATCATCACTTAGAGATGTGTGGTGGATGTATGATAACAATGGAGTAATTAATCAGTCGACAGTACTTGCCAAGAATGCAGTAGATGGAAATATGAATTCATACTGGACATCAGGTGAAAAAGACAACCAGTGGTTGTGTGTAGATTTGGGCAGAAATCATGAAATTGGACGTGTAGTTATTAACTGGGCATCTGATGCAGGTAAGATTTATGATATTCAGACATCAACAGATGGAAATAATTGGACAACATTATACAGACAGACAAAAGGTTCAGGAAATAGAGTAGAAGATGTAGAACTTTATGCTAATGCACGTTATGTAAGAATGTATGGATACACAAGAGTTGAGACAGGAAGTGGATTTAGCATTAATGAATTACAGGTATACGAATATAAAAATGGAGACAAGAAGGTAACACATAATATTGAAGCATTACCACAGTCTCAGGTAAAGAAAACTGCAAATAATAAAGGAAGTTATTTGACAAATGACATGTACGAAGCAAAAGCTAAACTTCCGGTTTATGTAGCAGATAATATTAAAGTTCCTGTTGAAAGTAATGACTGGTGGCAGTCAATTTTAATTAATAAGTTTGGAAACTTATTATCAACATTACCTTTAAAGACAAAATATTCAACAAAAGGATTTGGAGTTTTAACTGCTACAGAAGGTTGGCTTCCTGCGATGGGCGAAACAGATGTAAATGTTTCAGTAGTTTCAGAAACAAAACCTGACTTTTACATTATGCCTGAAAATCTTGACACAGCTTCAGCATGTGACAAGGTTATGGATTACAGTGACTATTCAGTAAAAGTAGGTTTATGTGATGACAATCATGTAGCAATGCAGTCAACACATGTAAAAGGTTCACCATATATCTTTACTGAATATGGAACAACAAGAACAATTTACATTTCATCATCAGCTGATGCACAGTGCTTTGATGCAAATGGAAATACAATTTTAGCAAATAATCTTGATAAGATTACAGCTGATCATATTGGACTTCAGGTTACAGATGATGACAATAAGAATGGTACAAAGAATTCAACAAGTTATTATTGTTTAACAGTACCTGAAAATACAACATTTAAGAAAATCGGAAGTTATATTAAAGTAACATTCCCTTCAGATGACGGATATATGTCAATTGGTACAATGCAGGCAAAGAACCAGTTAGAAACATTCTTTGCACATGGATATGCATTTGTAACAGGTACAGCCGTAACATATGATTATAGTGATGACAACTCAAAGATTAATTCACACTATAACTTAACAACAACAGTAAAGAGAAATGGATTTTCAAATGAATCTATGTTATGTATGCTTCCTCATCAGTGGAAAAATTCAACAGATGATAACAATGCATTCACAACATATACTTCTGTAAGAGGTGATTTAAAGACAATCATTTCAAATAAATTTACAACAACAAAGACATTTGCAGGTCTTCTTCCGACATTTGCAATTCCATCAGGAAGTGACTTTGACAGCGAAGAAGCTCAGATGTATTTAGCACAGTTAGATGATGCAACAAAGAATTTGAACCCTGCAGCTGATGCTTATTGGGAAGGTAAGAATTTACATCCATTAGGAATGGGAGTTCTTATGGCTGACCAGTTAGGGGATACAGAATTAAGAGATGAATTCCTTGCAAGAATTAAGAAGATTCTTGTTAACTGGTTCACATATGATGGTAAAGATGATATTAGTTATTTTATTTATGATAACAATTGGGGAACACTTTATTATGCACAGAGTGAATTTGGTGCAAATGCTTCAATTTGTGACCACCATTTCACATATGGATATTTCATGTTTGCTGCTACAGTATTAGCAACATATGATGAAGAGTTCTACAATGATTACAAAGACATGATTGAAATGCTAATCAGAGATTATGCAAATCCATCTGATAATGATAGTGAATTCTGTAGATTCAGATCATACGATTTATATGAAGGACATTCATGGGCAGGCGGATATGCAGACAACGATTCAGGTAACAACCAGGAATCAGCGAGTGAATCATTGTTCAGCTGGGCAAGCTTATATTTATGGGGAACACTTACAGGAAATGACACATATAGAGATGCAGGTGTATTTGGTTTCTCAAATGAAATGGATGCAGTACAGCAGTACTGGTTTGACTATGATAAAGATAACTGGGTTAAGGAATGGCCATACGATGTTGTAGGACAGGTTTATGGTGGAATTAACTTCTACGGTACATTCTTTGGTGGACAACCATTATATGTATATGGTATTCAGTGGTTACCAATTTCTGAATATTTGACATACTATGGTATGAATCAGGAAAGATGTGCAGAAATTTATCAGGGATTATTAGATGATACAGATGAAGCTATGAAGAAAGCAGTTATCGTAGCTAGAAATGAAGGAAAGACTGAAGAAGAAATTCAGACAATGTTAGATACATATCCACAGGCAGATACAGGTTGGCAGCATATTACATGGCCATTCTTATCACAGACAAATCCAACATTGGCATTACAGAAATTCCTTGCAAATGATGATAAGGTACAGAAAACAGATACAGCAAATACATACTGGTTTATCAACAGTATGAAAGAATTAGGAACAAAGACAACTGATATTGTAGCAACAGGAGATTGCTCAGCAGCAGTTTACTACAACAAGAATACAAATAAATATACTGCTACAGTATGGAACCCAACAAATGCTACAAAGAAAGTAACATTTAAGAATGCAAATGGAACAACTTTAGGAACAGCAACAATTGGTGCAAAGGCATTAGTAAGCTTTGAAGTATACAAAGATAAGAAATTTGATATTACTCAGGCTCAGACACCGGAGATTTCAGTTCCAACAGGTACATATGATGATACACAGTATGTAGAAATTAAGTCATCTACAGAAGGTGCAACAATTTACTACACAACAGATGGAACGAGACCAACAACTTCATCAAAAGTTTATGACGGCATTATTCCTGTATCAAGTACATCAACAGTAAAAGCAATAGCAGTAAAAGACGGATACATTACATCAGCAATGGCATCTTCAACAATTACAGTAAATGGTGCAAAAGTATCAAAGAATACTAACATCGCATTAGGAAAGAATGTAACAGTATCTTCAAGTGAAAATCCATCAGTAGGTGGTGACAAATTAGTAGATAATGATGTAACAACAAGATGGTCATCAGAATTTACAGATGATCAGTGGTTCAACATTGATTTAGGTGGAAATTACACAATCAACAAAGTAACACTTGATTGGGAAGCTTCATATGCAACAGCATATAAGATTCAGACATCAGTAGACGGAAACAGTTGGAATACAGTTTACAGCACAACATCAGGAAAAGGTGGAGATGAAGAAATTGTATTTGATGCAACAACATGCAGATATGTAAGATTTCAGGGCGAAAAGAGAGTAATGCAGTATGGATACTCACTTTGGGAAGTTGGAGTATATGAAGCAAAGAAGGTTGAACAGCCATCATTTAGCTTAGCTTCAGGAAATTACTCAGGAAACCAGAAGTTACAGATTAGCAGTGCAACAAAGGGTGTTGAAATCAGATATACAACAGATGGTTCTACACCAAATGAAAACTCAAAACTTTATGTACCAAGCATTACTTTAAATAAGAACACAACAATTAAAGCAATAGCATACAGAAAAGGAATGATTGCTTCAGAAGTTACAACAGCTACTTACACAATTAATGGTGGAAGTACAACAGAATCTGAACAGCCTACAGAACCTTCAAAACCAGATGAAGGAGAAACAACATTAGTAAATGTTGCTAAAGGTAAAACAGCATCAACATCAGGAACAGAGACAGATGCAATGGCAGCGGCAAATGCATTTGATGGAGATGAAGGAACAAGATGGTCATCAAATTTTGCAGATGATGCATGGATTTCAGTAGATTTAGGAAAAACATATGCAATCGATAAAGTTGTACTTAACTGGGAAGCAGCATATGGTAAAGCTTATAAAATTCAGACATCAACGGATGGAAATAATTGGACAACAGTAAAAGATTTGACAAATCAGGATGGTAGAGAAGATACTATCACGTTTAATGCAGTAAATGCAAGATATGTGAGAATGCAGGGCGTAACAAGAGCACTTCCATATGGATATTCAATCTATGAATTTGAGGTATATGGAAGATAAAAACAATTAGTCTGTGTTTATATATGGATAAAAATATTATCCATAAAAGGGTGAACATAATTAAGTAAATTAATGACAATTAACTTTTTGAAGAAATTGCTATTTTTATTAAATAAGTAGTTACGTGGGTTTAATAATCCACGTGACTACTTATTTAAAAAGTTAAAGCAAATGCAAAAATAAAGGAAGGGAGGAGCGTAAAAAGTTTTACTTAATTTGTTATATATAATAAAGGGAAAGGTTTAATTATATTATATCGTTATGAAGGGGAAGTTTTATTATATTATCTTATCCAAATAAAAAGGAGGAAGGTAATATGAGAACTAAGCATTACAGAATGCTTAAAAAATCGTTAGCATGTGCTTTAAGTATGGCAATGTTAGCAGGAAGCGCAGATTTTTCAAATTTGCACGTAAGTGCAGCAGACAGAAGCAAACCATGGTTATTATCAACTAACAGACCTGCGTATGCTTCATCATTAAATGGTGGCGATGTAGCAAGCTTTGCCACAGATGGTAAAATATCAACTCAGTGGGGAGCAGCAGCGAATAAAGCAAACCAGTGGTTAGATGTTGACCTTGGAGGGAAGGCTGATATCAGCAAAGTAGTTATTGACTGGCAGAATGATGCCAGCTATGGAGTTGCATATCAGGTATTAGTTTCAGATGATGAAATTAATTGGACAAAAATCTATGAAACAACAAGTGGTAACGGAGGAGAAGTTAAGAATGTACTTAAAAAAGATGGTACAGTTGACTACAGTTACTATGAGGACGTTTTAAGTACAGATGCGACTGAAGATTATAAGTTAACAAAGGGAAATGGTCGTTATGTACGTATCTTAATAAACTATAGCAAATCCCAGTCAGGCTCAGACGATAAGAAGTCAGGTTGGGGAGCATCAATAAGAGAAGTTGGCATTTATGGAATTGGCGACGATAATTGTATTGCGCCTGTTTCAGAAGCAGAGAATATAGCATTGGGCAAAGAAGTATCAGTATCTTCTTATTCTCAGCCATGGTGGGCATCAACTCCATTAAGTGGAAGTAATGCAGTAGATGATGATTATGATTCATATTGGTTATCACAGTCATCTGACAGTGTGGCAGAGACAGCAGACCAGAATCTTACTGTAGATTTAGGAAAAGAATATACAGTAGGAAGAGTTGTATTACAGTGGCAGACAGAATTTGCAAGAATTTATGATTTGCAGGTTTCAGCAGATGGAAACAACTGGAATACGGTTTATAGAAATATAAGAGGAAATGGTGAAGATGAAGACATTTCATTTTATGCAGAAAATGTCAGATATGTACGTATGCAGGGAATAGCATACGGAAGAGGCTCAGGATATTCTATCAGAGAAATTAAAGTATATGAGTATCAGAATGGTGATGAAAAGGTAGTTAACCAGATTCCTGATTTACCAAAGAAAGAAGTTGTTAAATTAGGTAAAGGAAGTTATGCAATTGATGATACAAACCTTTTACAGCCAAGAGATCCTAAATATGTTACAAGTAACGTAAAAAGTGCAATACCATCAAATGACTGGTGGACATCTATTGTTTATACTCAGTACAGTGACACAATGCCGGCACTTCCATTAGTATATTCATATTCAGCAACAGGTCTTGGATTATATTACGCAGATGGTTTCTATACACGTTCAGATAATGGTGGTATGGGAGCAGAAAGTAAATATAAAGATATTACAATTGGAACATCAGCAGTAACAAAAGAAGCATCAGCTAAATTACATAGCTATGGAGATTGGTCAGTAGATGTAGCATATACAGATACAGATTCACCAAAAATGTTAAATACATTAATTAAAGGGTCTCCATATGTATATTCAACATTTGAAGATGCATCTTCTGTAGAAATAAATGTAGCCAATTTAGTAAAATTCTTTGACAAAGACGGAAAAGAAGTATTAAAAGAAGATGGTGAAACATTAAATGGTGATCAGTTTGGCGTTGAAGCTAAAAATGAAAGTGAAGCACCTGGGGATGGAAATAAGACACAGTATCATTATTACGGTGTTTATATGCCAGCAGGCTCTACAGTAACAAGAGTTGGAAGCAAATTGAAAATTTCATTAGGGGATAATCAGAATTACATGGTTGTAGGTGCTTTGGCAGTAGATGAACCTATTAAGCTTTTAGCAACACAAAAAGAGGCAGCAAAAGTTCATAATCCTGAATCAGCTAAAGACGCAGAAGCTGTAGCACAGTTAGCATATATGTATAAACATGCATATTCATATGTAACAGATACAAAGGTAACAGCTACATATGATGAATCAAAAGCAGTTAATACAACAAAATATGAATCAGTTATCAGTCAGAAGAGAAATGATAATGGAATTGAAAATTCAACATTAATGTGTATGATGCCACATCAGTGGAAATATTCAGATGCTTCATATAAGAAGGCTGAATCAGGAAAGGCATTAATTTATAGTTCAGTTCGTGGTGATTTAAGAATTCATGAAGGAAATGAATTTAACTACACACAGAAATTTAACGGAATTATTCCACAGTATACAACTCCTGATGAATCAGGAAGTTATGATACAGAATGGATGTATGCATATTTGAAACAGTTTACTGACAGTGCATTAAAATCATATTGGGTAGCTGATCCATATTGGCAGGGTAAAAAATCTCATCCTATTACAATGGGTATTTTAATTGCTGACCAGTTAGGTGAATACGAAACAAGAGACAAACTTATCAGCGTATTAAGAAAAATAATGGAAAACTGGCTTACATATGATGGAGAAGAAGATTTTCCTTATTACATGTATTATCACACAAGCTGGGGTGCAGTAAGTGGTGATGGTGGTGACCATGGTATGGCAATTAACTTATCAGACCATCATTTCTTATGGGCATATTTCATATTCCCTGCAGCAGTATTGGCATCATATGATTCACAGTTTGTAGAAGATTATGGTGATATGGTTGAACTTTTAATTAGAGACGCAATGAATCCTGATAAGGATGATGAATTATTACCATATATGAGAAACTTTGATGTTTATGAAGGACATTCATGGGCAGGCGGATATGGTGATAACAACAGTGGTAACAACCAGGAATCAGCATCAGAAGCAACATTTGCATGGGCAGGACTTTACTTATGGGGTCTTGTAACAGGAAATAACACATACAGAGATGCAGGTATCTGGGGCTACACATCAGAAGTTGATGCAATTGAACAGTATTGGTTCAATATGGATGCAGGAACAGAATTAGACAGTAACAACTGGGCACCGGGATATGGAACAGATGTATATGGCGATGAAGATTGTGATGTTCTCCCATACACAGGAATGGTATGGGGACTTGGATATACAAATGGTACATACTTCTCAGGAAATCCATGCTGTATCATGGGTATTCATTTACTTCCTGTAACACCTGCAATTACATATATGGGTTACAGAAAAAATACAGTAGATAATATTTGGAATCAGTACGAACAGATTCAGAAAGCATATCAGAAGAAACTTGAGAAAAATGGAGAATCTGACCCTGAAGGATGGTATCACATTTTATGGCCATTTATGGCATTGAGTGATGCAGATGGTGCTGCTGACCGTTGGGCAAATGAATATACATCTCATTTAAATGCAGATGGAAATTATATTGATGGTGTTCTTGCAACAGATGAAATGTTTAACTCATATTGGTATATCCAGAATATGTGTGCAAAAGGATACATCGATACAAGCATCTGGTCAACAGATTACACAAGTTATCAGGTATTTTCTAAGACAGTAAATGGAAAGAAAACTTACACAGCTGAAGTTTGGAATCCATTTGATAAAGAAATAACAGTACATTTTGCAAATGCAAATGGAAATTTAGGAAGTGCAAAAGTACCTGCACATTCAACAGTTGATGTTGACCCTACAAAGAATGAAGACAAGACAATAGATGAAAACGGAGACAAAGTAACATATGTACCTGTACAGAATACAGATCCTGTAAATGAAGTTTCAGGTGTAATTGAAGCTGAAGATTATTACACAAACTTTAGCTGTGAACCTGATACAAATGACCAGGAAGGTGGATATGTTGGTTGGATTGATGATGGAGATTCACTTATTTACACAATCAATGTAAAAGAAGATGCTGATTATGTAGTTGATTACAGAGTACAGTGTGTAAATACAGAAAAAAGCAGTGCAATCAAGTTAAAAACAGATAATGACAGCGACTACATTTTAACAACATACTTAGATAATTCAAAAACAGATTGGAAAAATGTAAAAGCAGATAAGACAATTCATCTCAAAAAAGGTGAATACAAAATGAAACTTAAATTTGTAGATGGTGGATTTAACCTTAATTACATCAAAATCTACAAAAAAGGAACAAAGGCACCTGTAGCAGCATCTGATGATGTTACATTTGCAGATTTATCAAATTATCCTGAAATTGACTTATCAAAAGCAGAAGTTATCGATGTTACATCAGAAGCAAATGCAGATGGTAAGGCTTCAAACGTAATCGATAATGATTACAATACACGTTGGGAATCAAAAGCAGAGGACCCACAATCACTTACAATTGACTTAAAAGAAAATAAGGAAATTGGTGGAATTAAATTGTATTGGGAAGGTGCTTACGCAAAGAAATATGAAATTCAGGTATCTTCTGATAATACAAACTGGAAAACAATGTTTACTCAGAACAAGGGAATTGGTGGACAGAAGAATGGTGATTCAAATAGAAGCACAGGACTTGAATCAATTTCATTTGACAATGCAGTAAATGGAAGATATGTAAGAATTAAATGCATAGAAAGAGGAACAGGTTATGGAAACTCTTTATATGAAATAAGATTGTTTGGAAAAGGTGAAGAACAGGGAGGCGTTACAGAACCTGAACAGCCTACACAACCGGCTGAACCTGATACACCGGACGGAAATCTTGCATTAAATAAAGAAGTTTCATCATCTGCACCTGAAGGAGACAATGTTGTAGCAGAAAATGCATTTGATGGAAATGCTGGAACACGTTGGTCATCAAAGTTTGAAGACGATGCATGGATAAGCGTAGATTTAGGAAAAACTTATACAGTTGGAAAAGTAGTTCTTAAATGGGAAGCTGCTTATGGAAAAGCTTATGATATTCAGGTGTCAACAGACGGAAAAGAATGGACAACAGTTAAGAAAATGAGAAACCAGGATGGTGGAGAAGATACTGCATCATTTAATGGAACAAAAGCAAGATATGTAAAATTACAAGGTGTAGAAAGAGGAACAGGCTACGGCTATTCTCTTTGGGAAATGGAAGTTTACGGAGGAAAAGTTTCACAGGGTGAAACAAATACTCCATCAGGAACAAATGTTGCTTTAAATGCAGATACAAAGCAGTCAGGCTCAGAAAATGATGCTATGACAAGCGAAAAGGCAGTTGATGGAAATGGTGAATCAAGATGGTCATCAAATTATGCAGATGATGCATGGATGACAATGGATTTAGGAAATGCATATGAAATCAACAAAGTGCTTATTAACTGGGAAGGTGCATACGGAAAGAACTACGACATTTTGGTATCAATGGACGGAGAAAACTGGACAACAGTTAAAGAAATGAGAAACCAGAATGGCAGAGAGGATACTGTAGAATTTAACGCAGTTAAGGCAAGATATGTAAAATTCCAGGGAGTAGAAAGAGGAACAGGCTATGGCTACTCAATCTGGGAAATGCAGGTGTTAACAAAATAATGCTTTGCAGAAAAAATGAATAATGCCGGTGTTACAATTATTGGCATTAACCGAATAATACTTTGAAAAAATCAGAGAAAAAATTTTAATTATCTTATAAAATAATTTCTTATCCTTCACCCCATTTGGGCAGATTACAATCTACCCAAATGGGGTATTTTAATTTGACAAAGAAATTAATATTCTCTATACTCCATATAGTAGTAAATTAACAATGATTTATATACTGCCCCGAAGCCTGTTGATATTAACGAAAGAACGCTCGCGCTGCTTGTCCCTCGTAGCGGTTCTAACGTTTCGTCATGTGGTCTGATTTTAGAATCTTCGTTTCTAATCATTCCACATGACAAAACATTGAACCGACGGGGACAAATGCTCTTTCTCTTAATATCAACAGGCTTCGGGACAGATAATGAATAGACATAATTGAATATTAAAATGGAGAGAAAAATGTATACAAAAATAGTGGGAACAGGAAGTTATCTTCCAAAGAAAGTATTAACAAATGATGATATAGCACAGCTTGTAGATACAAATGATGAATGGATCAGGGAAAGAACAGGAATACAAAGTCGTCATATAGTCGAAGACGAAACTACGGTTACTATGGCATCAATGGCAGCAAAGGATGCACTTGAAAATGCAAATTTGCAACCTGAGGATATAGATTTAATAATAGTAGCAACTGTTTCAGCAGATAATCTTTTGCCTAGTACAGCATGTAGCGTTCAGAAAGAGTTAGGAGCTGTTAATGCAACTGCATTTGATATAAATGCAGCATGCTCAGGATTTTTATTTGCACTCAATACAGCAGATGCGTACATAAAAATGGGCATGTACAAAAATGCACTTTTAATTGGAGTGGAGACTTTGTCAAAAATCGTAGATTGGAATGACAGGGGTACATGTATTTTATTTGGAGACGGAGCAGGTGCAGCAGTTGTTGCAGCAAGCGAAACACCGGGAATTTTAGCAGGAATACAGGGTGCAGATGGAGCAGGCGGAGATGTATTAGCGTGCAAAGGACGTGAAAACAATAATCCTATTCTGAAAGGAGATTTAACACCGGGATATGTTTCAATGGAAGGTCAGTCAGTATTCAAATTTGCAGTAAAAAAAGTTCCTGAATGCATAGATGAAGTCTTAAATAAGGCAGGAAAGAATATAGATGATGTTGAATTATTTGTGCTTCATCAGGCAAATTTAAGAATTTTAAGTTCTATATCAAAGAGAAAGAAAATACCTATGGACAAAATTCCTGTAAATCTGGATACATGCGGAAACACTTCAGCGGCAAGCGTACCAATACTTTTAGATAAAGTAAATAAAGAAGGAAAAATTAAAGAAAACGATTTGATTTTACTTGCCGGATTTGGTGCCGGATTAACTTGGGGTGCGGCGCTTATACAGTGGTAGAGTTTTGAATGATAGGAGGAAACAAAATGAACGAAGTTCATTTTCTATAGATGTTTCCGACGAATAGCCGCCGACCGAAGGGCGGGGCATTACATCTTATATATACAGTAATTTAATGAAATAATGGGATTAGGTAAAATGGAACAACATACACATAGAAAAGAATTTGTAAGGGGAATAAAAAATGGAATACCAATAGCCATGGGATATCTGGCTGTGGCATTTACATTAGGAATAGCGGCGAAAAAAGCAGGAATTACAGCATTTCAAGCAGGATTAACAAGTTTTGGACTTCATGCATCAGCGGGAGAGTATATTTGCTTTACTTTGATTGCAGCTCATGCAGGTTTAATAGAAATGGTTGTTATGGAAGCGGTTGCAAATGCAAGATATTTGCTTATGTCATGTGCATTGAGTCAGAAAATTCCGGCAGACACACCAATTTGGAAAAGGCTCATAATGGGATATTTTATAACAGATGAAATATTTGGAGTGTCAATACTGACAGACGGGAAATTAGACCCATATTATAATTTTGGGCTGGCAGCAGTTGCGTCACCGGCATGGATATTTGGAACTGTATTTGGCGTAGTGCTTGGAAATTTTCTTCCTGTTTCAGTGGTTAGTGCATTAAGTGTAGGTTTATATGGAATGTTTATAGCAGTCATCATACCTCCTGCGAGAAAGAATAAAATAGTTGCAGTATTGATAATAATAAGTTTTGTCGCAAGTTACATATTTAATAAATTAGCATTATTTTCAGCTATATCAAGTGGTGTGAAAATAATAATACTTACAGTAGTAATTTCACTTGGAGCAGCAATTTTGTTCCCTGTAAAGGAGGAAAAATAATTGAACAGTAAAATATATATTTACATATTTGCAATGGCTCTTGTTACATATCTGATAAGAGTGCTTCCTCTTACATTAATAAGAAAAGAGATAAAAAATCAGACATTAAAGTCATTTTTATATTACGTCCCATATGTAACATTGGCAGTAATGACGTTCCCGGCAATTTTGGATTCTACGCAGAGTACATTATCTGCAATCATAGCACTTATTACTGCAGTTGCACTTGCATGGTGGGGAAGAAGTCTGTTTCAGGTGGCAGTTATCAGTTGCGTAGTAGTGTTTGTAGTAGAATTTGCTGAAAAAATATTAGGTGTACTATAAGAAAAAATACCGAAGTTATGATAATGCGTAGTAAAAAATACGGAATAACAGTTGCAGAATTTTAATAAAGAAAGTTTTTTTGTTTAACAAAAGTGTGGCAAAAATTCTGAAATTTAGCGCATTCTATTGTAATAATTTATATATACAGTAAAATTGAAAAAGTGATGAGAAAGCGATAGTTTGCAAAGTATGTGTTAGTCACAATATAAATTTGATTTAAATATACAAAAAATATAGAAAATAGATGCAATATAAAAGGAGAAGATATGAAAGCAGAAGCAAAGAAAAAAGTAGCCGTTTTTCTTTCGGCGGCACTAATTGCTACGACGGTGCCATTTAATTTTACAAGTGTAAAGACACAGGCAAAAACAAATCAGAATAATAAATATTCAGTAAGGGTAAATGCTGCAGAAGAACCTGTGACTGTTGATGGTAGTCAGCAGGAAACAACAAAAGAATCACAGGAAACTACAGGACCATCAAAAGAGACAAGTACAATAGAGACAAGTACAACAGAAACTTCTACAGTACAGGAATCATCAACTACAGATATTACAACAACACAGCCTGTAACTGAAACAACAACACAGGCTCCTACGGTAGAGACGACAACACAGATTCCAACAACAGAAGCACCTACAACATCAAAAAAGACAGCATGGGGAGAAAGCAACGGTAAATTCTATAATGACAAATTAAAGCAAATTACAGGAGCTGTTGCAAAAGGTTTAGATGTAAGTCATCATCAGGGAAAAATAGATTGGGAAAAAGTTAGTAAATCAGATGTTGACTTTGTTATTATCCGTTGTGGATATGGAAACGATTTAACAAGTCAGGATGACAAATATTTTGCACAAAATGTTGCCGGATGTGAGAAGTACAATATTCCTTATGGAATTTACATATATTCATATGCTTTAAACGTCTCAGATGCAAAAAGCGAAGCAAATCATGTTTTAAGATTAATTAAATCTACAGGGGCAAAACCAACATATCCTATTTATATAGATTATGAAGATTCATCACAAAACGGACTTACTCCAAAGCAGTTAGGAAATTTTGCTACAGCATTTTTTAATAAGACTATTGCAGCAGGTTATAAGGCAGGCGTTTATGCAAATCTAAATTGGTGGACAAATAAACTTACAGATAGCAGATTTAATCAATGGACAAAGTGGGTAGCACAATATAATTCGGCATGCTCATATACAAAGCCTTACCAGATATGGCAATCAACATCAACCGGAAAAGTTCCCGGAGTAAATGGAAATGCAGATTTGAATTTCCTTATGCAGTTTGATTGTATAGAAGACGGACATATTTACTCACAGTGGGTAACAACAAAAAGTGCAACTATATTTGCAAAAGGAACTAAAATAAGAATTTGTAGTGTATGTGGAAAATTACAGACAAAAGAGACAGCAAAGCTTAAGCCTACCGGAAAATTAAATACAACAAAAGTTACACTAAGATTCCGCAGAAAATATAATAGAATAAGAGTATCAAATTTATCAACAGGCGATAAAGTAAAGAGTTATAAATCATCTAATAAAAAGATAGCTACTGTTAATAAAAAAGGTGTTATTACAGCGAAGAAGAAAAAAGGAAAAGCTACAATTACAGTAACTCTTAAGAGCGGTAAGAAATTAAAAGTTAAAGTAACTGTAAGAAGAAAATAAAAGATGAATAAATTACTTATTTTATAGTAATAATAAATAATGAAAGTAATTTTGCAATTTATAAATGTAAAAAATGTGTTTTGGTTTAGTAAAACTGAAGCACATTTTTTATTGCCATATTGCATATGTAAATTATATTTGAAGCATTTATAGAAAAAGTATATTTTTTGTATGGCAATTAGCCAAATGTTATTGGTGGATATAATAGATTTGTGGTATAATACAGTTTTATGATGCTAGGATTGTGGGAGTGCATAGCACGAAACAATTCGTAGGAATCAAAGTTGGAGGCTTTAGACCCCCAACGTCATTTTATATTACATATGAATTTGATAGAGGTGAAGAAAGATGCCTATTAAAGTAAAACAGAATTTGCCTGCACAGCATATTTTAGAGCAGGAGAATATTTTTGTAATGACAGAGCAGAGAGCTATGACTCAGGATATACGACCATTAAATGTTTTAGTATTGAATTTAATGCCGACTAAAATTGTAACTGAGACACAGCTTTTAAGAAAATTATCTAATACTCCATTACAGATTCAGGTGGAATTTTTACAGACAGTAACATATAAATCACAGCATACAGACAGCAGTCATTTAGATGAATTTTACAAATCATTCGATGAAGTAAAAAATCATTTTTATGATGGATTGATTATCACAGGGGCACCACTTGATTTTATAGATTATGAAGATGTCGATTACTGGGATGAAGTATGTAAGATAATGGAATGGTCAAAGAAACATGTACATTGTACATTCCATTTGTGCTGGGGAGCTTATGCGGGTCTTTACTATCATTATGGTATTAGAAAGAGAGATAGAATACCTAAGTTATCAGGAATTTATAAACACCATATTCTTAAGAAAAATGCTCCGCTATTTAGAGGATTTGATGATGTATTTTACGCTCCACATTCAAGAGCAACTGAAATTACAAAAGAGCAGATTCTTGCGGAACCTAAACTTGAATTGATGGCAGAATCGGATGAGGCAGGAGTAGCAATTGTTAAAAGTGAAGATAGCAGACAGTTCTTTGTATTTTGCCATTCGGAATATGATGCTGATACTTTAAAATTAGAATATATACGAGATACGGAAAAAGGAATGAATCCTAAAGTTCCTGTAAATTATTTTCCTGATGATGATCCAACAAAAGAGCCGGTTGTTAATTGGCGTTCAGCAGGACAGTTGTTATTTACAAACTGGTTAAATTATTATGTATATCAGACAACACCGTATGATGTAAATGCAGTTAAAAATGAGTAAATAGGGAGGTTTGTATGTTTGGACCATATGATAAGAAATTTGATAAAAATAAAAACGGAATAATGGAAGACGATGAAAAGTTAGAAGAACAGGCTTACATCAGATATTTAGCAGAAAAAGACGCTGAAGGTGAAGATGATGATGATTTTGACAATGGTGAGTCAGTGTAGAGCTTAAATAGTTAACATAATGAACAAACATTAGCGTGTTAAAGTTTGTTTATTATGCCTATGACATTTTGTCGGTTAAAGGAGTATAATAAATATGTAGCCGAAAAGAAAAGTCAGAGGTGAGATAAGTGTTTAAAATAGGAGAATATGTTGTACATGGCAGAAATGGGGTTTGTAAGATTGATGACATTACTAAGTTAGAGATATCGGGTGCCGACAAAGATAAGTTATATTATGTTTTGGTGCCAATGAAATCTGAACAGAGTAAAGTATTTTATCCTGTAGACAACAACAGGGTAACAATGAGATCAGTTATTTCGAAAGATCAGGCGGAAGATATTGTAAATGATATTAAAAGTATTGAGCCTTTGTGGATTAACAATGAAAGACTTAGAGAGGCTAAATATAAAGAAGCAATTTCGTCATGTGATTGTGTTGAATGGATTAGAATTATTAAGACATTGCATATGCGTAATAAGGAAAGAGTTCAACAGGGAAAGAAAATTACATATGTTGACGACAGGTATTTAAAAGAAGCAAAAGAAAATCTATATGAAGAATTTTCAATTGCTTTAGATATTGAAAAGGACAATGTGGAACAGTACATAACTGACCACCTATAAAAAAAGACCATCATTTGATGGTCATTTTTTATATATTAAAATATTATCATTTGAATTTTCGTAAGGAATATCAGCAATACAATTATAGTTATTTTTTTGTAAAAAGTTTTCTATATTTTTGTCAAATCGCTCTGGTTCTATAATTATAAGAACAGGTTGAGTTTTTTCTAAGTCATTAAAATATTCGTCAAAGATTTTGGGTGATACAGTTCCTATAGGAAACTGATATGAATATTTCGATGCAGGTAATCTGTTTGTTAAAAGATAAATCATATCCCAATTTCCATAAACAGAAATCTTATCATTTTCATTACTGTTAGATTCTATTACATTACATGTAGAAGTAACTCCTTGTGGATATTTATTTTCGTGTCTTGTTAAATAAGCTGATGAAGTTTGCTTTAGTGGCGAAAATAAAAAAACAATAATAAATATAGTTAATATAATATGTAATAAATTATTTAAAATTTTGAATTCATTAAAAATTAAATTAATAAAAATGCTAATTGGAAAAATAGTAGCAGGAATGTTAATCATTCCGTAATGCATATAATTTCTTCCAGGAAGACTTATTGTAAGTAAGGAAAATAGTAAATATAATGCAAAGATTATATATATATTTGATTTCACCTTTGTATACTGATAAATACAAGTTGATACACTAATTATCATTTGAGGAGTGAATGAAAAGACAGCATACATAAATATGACTAAAATACCTATTTTAGAGGAAGTTGAATATGTTAAATTAAATAAAAAATAGCAATTAAAAAATTCCAAAAGAGAATTATTAAATGATAACCACATTAATACTGGAATGGTTACAATTGTTGCACCGAGTATAAACAATGAAATATATTTTAAAAGTTCGGTATATTTTTTTTGATAAATGCATATAACAAATATAGATAGACAAAAAATAAACCATAAAGCAACCATATTAACTCTTAGTAAAAAAACAAATGCAAAACACGAACCACAAATTATCAGTCTAAAATTAGTTAAATAATTATTTAAGAAGTAATCTAAAAAAATATAAAGGCTAATAGAAATGAAAATCATTGCATATTCTTCAGTTAAATTTCCGAAATCATAGTATTTAAAAAGTAACATCGAAGCAAAAAAAGTGGAAATCAATGCTAAAAGGTTATTACACACTAATTTGCTTATTTTAAACATAAATAATAATGTTGCTGTTAAAAAAAAGCATTCTATTAACCAAATTCCCCAGATAGCGTTGACTGAGTAACCAATATAATTAATTATATAAAGAAGAGGACCTTTATGATCAAAAGTATCTTTATATGGAAAATATCCTTTCTTAATTAACATAGCTATAGTTTGAAATACAGTTGAATCGACACAAGTATTTGATGAATTCCATGGATGTGAGGGACTATTTATTGAGAATACAAAAGAACAGAATGTAAAAAATAAAACAAAAACAATTTTTTTTATATATGGGTGTTGCTGCATAGTTGTCACGTTATATCTCCTTTTTATTTAAATTCATCTCTTTTTTTATAAGTTTAAAATCTTTTAAAGCCTGAACTCCAAAACTAAATATTTTAGGAAGGTTTATTGAATTATTACCACCTTGTCTTGGCTTAAAAGTAATAGTTTTATATGTACATTTCTCTTTATAATATGAATAATACATACTTATTACAATGTTAGGTAAAGCATAAGTAGGTGAAAGTTTATATAAATATTTTTCTAAAACAGTTGTATTCATAAGTCTGAAAGGTGCATTTGCATCTGGAATATTTACGTTAAAATATAATTTTAAAATTATACATACGACTTTTTCAACAAGTAATCTTGAAAAACCATCGCCTCTTTTAGGTCTGTTTCCAAATATTCCATCATAGTCTTTACGACAATCCCAAAAGTGTTGAAATTCTTCAGGATTTGTCTGACCATCAGAATCCGTTTGGAAAACATAATCTATTTTATTTTTTATTGCATAATCATAAAGAGCAATAACTTTTGGACCATGCTCTTTAGCTGTATTAGAAATGACTTCTAATTTATCATATTTTTTCGTTAGATTTATTAAAATCTGATGAGTATTGTCAGAACTGCCACTATCTGCAACTACTAATTTTGAATTAGGACATTTGTCGGATAAAACCGGATACCAGGAAGCAATTACTTCTTCAATATTAGCTTCTTCATTATAAGCCGGCATAACAATATATAGTGAATTCATTTTTTTCTCCCCAATTGAAACATTATAATATAATACTATATAGGATATTGATTTTTTAGTCAAATATATATAATATGATGTAGGTGAAAAAATATTATGAAATGCCATATATTATACAGATATATAATATCGTGAAATAATACAATAAAAAAAGCATCAAACAATATATTAAATAACTTCCATTAAATAAATAATCTATATGGACATAATTGAAAATATAATGTTTGATGCTTTTTTATTCTAAAAATATTAAAATTTTATAAGCATAATCTATTCATCTAAATTATCATGGTTGTTGTAATCGTAGTCATTTGAACTATTGTTATAATTTGAATTACTATTGTTGTCATAACCTGAATTGTCGTTACCATTGCCATAGTTATTATCATAGCCACTACCATAATCGGAGTTGCCATTACTATAATCGTTGCCATAATTATAACTATTGTTATTGTAACCATTGCTATTACCATAACCAGCGTTGTTATTATAACTATTATAATTTGTTCCGTTATATCCATTATTAGGTTTTGAACATAATGTTACATATAATTCCATATTAGTGTATGCCTGATATGGTGCAACATAGAAGAGACCGACAAGACCTAAAGTAAATGCTGATAAAATGTTCCAACCTATAAATGACAAATCAAGAACGAAGGCATTCCATTTTTCGCCATCCATCATAGAGCGGCTTCTTGCAAATGCTTCATCTGTACTCATATATGGATTCTCAGCAAGTAAATAAGGAATCATACGATATTCATAAGATTTGACAATGCCCGGAAAGACAAATAATAGTGACCATAAAAATGTGTAAAGTTGTTTTAAAAACATTGTTTTTGTAACATTTCCATATCCTTCTTTAAATGTAAATCCTACACTACCAATATTATAATTGTCTTCAGTTCTTGAACGAATAAACCAATGCTGGCACCCAACCTGCAAAGGATTAAATACAAAAACATTTAAAAGTATTGAAAGTAATCCAACTATTAATATTATTAATGAGAGTCCTTGAAGTATTGTATTAACATTTACTCCTGGGAAAATGGAAGATATGTAATTCTTCATATATGCTGACATATCTGAATATGATGAGTCAGGAATAGGAGAATCAGATAGTATATTATTAATATCTGAACTGTCATAATAATTATTTGAAGAGGCATTTGAAAAACTGTTTCCAAAAGAAAAAGTTCCCAATGTAATTGATAAGATAACAGCTACAACAACTGATGGCCAATAGTTAGAATGGAATCGTTGTTTTGCAAATCTTTTAAGTTCTATTCTGTTCCACATAAAATAATCTCCTGCGAATGTATTTATAAAAATTAGTTACTGTGTTATTATAATACAAAACAAAAAAGAAATAAATAAAATAGCATTTTTTTTCGTATATATATATATATGGATGCTTAATTTAAAACACAGGGAGGATATGTACATATGTATTGTAAACATTGTGGAACTCAATTGGCAGATTGGCAGAAGACATGCCATATATGTGGAACGCCGGTTGATTCAGATGCTAAGAAAACTTTTTTAGATGATATCGATTTCTCAGAAACAGAGGAACTATCGGATGCAATTAATGAGGATGAAGGCAAGACAAAAATCTTTAATGTAGAAGATGATGATATATCTAAAACTCAGGATTTATCAGGCATAGCTGATACAAAGATTTTTGAAGAAAATAAAGCTATGGAATTTGAGGACATAGACCCTCAGGAAGTTGATGACTTTAATTTTAATGCTACAGATTTTCAGTTTGATGATGAAGCGGAAAATGCTCAGAAGGAGAGAGCAGGAGTTATAGAAGACCTGTTTTACGGAGAAACTGACGATGATGGTATAGAAGAAGACGAATTAGAAATATTAAGAGAGAGCAATAAGAATAAAAAGATGAGTATCATTGCATTAGCATTAGCAGTAGCAGCAATACTTATAGTTGTTCTTGTAATTATTCTTGCAAATAATCTGACAGGTGGAAATAAAGATGCTAAAGAAACCGAAAATACCACTCAGGAGACAACAACACAAGAATATACAACAGAAGAATACACAACAAAAGCAACAGTTGTAACAACTTACAAGAAGGAAACAACAACAGAAGAAAAGACTACAGAAAAGAAAACAAAGAAAGCTAAAGAAACAACAACGGCAGCACCAACAACAGTGGCGCCAACAACAGAGGCTCCTACAGTGGCACCAACAACAGTAGCGCCAACACAGGCGGCTACAGTAGCACCAACACAGGCAGCAGCACAGGATAATGATAATAATGCAGCAAATTCTAATGATGGAGCAGAATAGATATAGAATTTTAACAACAGGAAAGGATGACATAAAATGAAAGTATTAGAAAATTTACAACCGGCAAGTGTATTTAAATATTTTGAAGAGATAACACAGATACCACATGGTTCAAAGAATGTAGAGAAAATAAGTAATTACCTTGTAGATTTCGCAAAGGAACATAATTTAAAGTATATTCAGGATGAAAGCAAAAATGTTATTATTTTTAAAGATGCATCAGAAGGATATGAAAATGCGGATACGGTAATCATTCAGGGACACATGGATATGGTTGCGGTTAAAGAAGCTGATTGCAACAAAGATATGGAAAAAGAAGGCTTAGATTTAGATGTTAATGGAGATTATATTAGTGCAAAAGGAACATCTCTTGGTGGTGACGATGGTATTGCAGTGGCAATGGCTTTAGCCATTTTAGACGATGACAGCATTAAACATCCGGCAATTGAAGCAGTATTTACAGTAGATGAAGAAATTGGAATGTTGGGTGCAGCAGCACTTGATACATCAGTTTTAAAAGGAAAGATTTTATTAAATGCTGATTCAGAGGATGAAGGGGTATTTACGGTAAGTTGTGCAGGTGGTGGAACAGTAGAATGCAAAGTTCCATTTCAGAATGAACCTGTAAACGGACAGATATTTGAAATAAAGCTTGATCAATTTACAGGAGGACATTCAGGGGCAGAAATTCATTTAGGAAGAGCTAATGCAAATGTTGCTCTTGGAAGAATCTTATTAAATCTTGTTCAAAATATGGATATAAGAATTATTTCAATTAATGGAGGAGAGAAAGACAATGCAATTGCTAAATTAAGTGAAGCTGCAATTGCCGTATTACCTGAAAACGTTGATAAAGTAAAACAGATAGTAGAAGAAACATTTGAAGAGATAAAGGATGAATACAAGCATACAGACCCTGATATGAGACTTACAACTAATGTTCTTCCAAGTCAGGTACTTGATGTTGCAACAGTTCCAACTACAATTAGAGCAATTATGACTTTAGTTAATATGCCACATGGTGTACAGAAAATGAGCCATGATGTAGAGGGATTAGTTCAGACATCACTTAATTTAGGCGTGTTAAGAACAAATAAAGATGACATAATATTTACTTATTCAGTAAGAAGTTCAAAAGATTCAGAAAAGAAATATTTAATAGAAAAAATTCGTTCATTAGCGGATTTGCTTGGAGAAGAAATAAGCATAAGCGGAGAATATCCGGCATGGGAATATGTTGAAAATTCTAAAGTGCGCGATATTATGGTCGACGTATATAAGGAAATTTATGGTAAAGAACCTATAGTTGAAGGAATTCATGCAGGACTTGAGTGCGGAATTTTTTCATCAAAAATAGAAGGACTTGATTGTATTTCTTTTGGCCCACAGATGCATGATATTCATACTACAAAAGAAGTGTTATCTATTGCATCAACAGAAAGAACATGGGAATTATTGTTAAAAACTTTAGAGAGACTTAAATAAATGATAATAGAGAAACTCTTGCATTAAGATTTAATTTTTTGAAATTAAAGCAAAGCGAGAGTTTCTTGTGTTTATATATAAGAAGAGAAAGATTTGGAGATACAGATATGAGCGAAAAAAGATATTTACAGTTACTTTCAGAAAAATACCCGACGATACAGTCTGTGTGTACAGAAATTATAAATTTAAATGCAATATTAAATCTTCCAAAAGGAACAGAACATTTTATGAGTGATTTGCATGGAGAGTATGAAGCTTTTTGTCACTTGTTAAATAACTGTGCAGGTGAAGTAAGAGACAAAGTAGACAGAATGTTTAGTGACATTATGACGAGGGAAGAACGAAAAGAGATATGTACATTAATTTATTATCCGAAAGAAAAGATGAATTTACTTAGACAGGAAGACAAACTGACAGACGGTTGGTATAGGGATAATTTGAAAAAACTTATTAATATAGCAAAGAAATTTTCATCAAAGTATACACGTTCTAAAGTGAGAAAAGCCATGCCTCAGGACTATAGATATATTATTGATGAACTTTTACATATGCAGGAAGATGAAGATAATAATCAGATTGTTTATCATGAAAAGATTTTAGACACTATAATAAGCATTAAAAATGCAGAAGAATTTATTGAAGCTCTCTCAACTTTAATAAAGAGGCTGGCAGTAGATCATCTTCATATTGTAGGGGATTTGTTTGACAGAGGAGAACATCCGGACGATATTATAGATTTACTTATGGAGCATCATTCAATAGATATTCAATGGGGAAATCATGATATTTTGTGGATGGGAGCAGCTGCAGGAAGTGATGCATGTATAGCAACAACTATTCGCAATAATATTCAGTATGATAACATGCAGATGTTAGAAAACGGATACGGCATAAGTCTTAGAACTTTAACGCTTTTTGCAGAAAGATTATACCCGGATATGGAACCTATGAAAGCAGCATTAAAAGCGATTTCAGTAATTTTATTTAAATTAGAAGGACAGATTATTTCGAGACATCCCGAATATAATATGGATGATAGAAGACTTTTACATAAAATAAATTATGAAAATGGAACTATTGAAATTGAAGGAAAAACATATGAGATGAATGATGTTAATTTTCCAACAGTTGATAGAGAAAATCCGTACGAATTATCATCAGAAGAAAAGCAACTCGTGAAAGAACTTCGAAGAATGTATGTTAATAACAAACGTTTAAAACAACATATAGAATTTTTATATGCAAAAGGAAGTATGTACTGTTGTTTTAATAATAATCTGTTATATCATGGCTGCGTTCCTTTGGATGAGGATGGAAATTTTGCTGTTATTAAATTAAATGGCAAGAATTATAAAGGAAAAGATTATCTTGATTATGCTGATAAAATGGCGAGAAAAGCTTATTTTAATAAGAATAATCAGGATGAACTTGATTTTATGTGGTATTTGTGGTGCGGTGAAAAATCTCCGCTATCAGGAAGAAGAATAAAGACATTTGAAAGAACTTTTATTGATGATAAAAATGCATGGAATGAACCTAAGAATCCATATTATGATTTTTATAAAGATGAAAAAACATGTAATATGATTCTTCATGATTTTGATATGTATTCACCAATGTCTCATATAATTAACGGCCATACGCCAATCAGGGTAACAAAAGGAGAAAAGCCGGTTCATGCAAATGGCAAACTTATAATAATTGATGGCGGATTCTGCAAGGCATATCATGACACTACAGGTATTGCAGGGTATACATTAATTTATAATTCCCACAGCATGAGACTTATGTCACATCAGCCATTTGAAAGTATTGAAACGGCACTTGAGGAAAATAAAGATATTGAATCAACTGCAGACAGAATAGAGACTATAGATAAACGAGTTATGGTTAGAGACAGTGATATAGGAAAAAATATTAAGAAGCAAATAAAAGAACTTGAGGAGTTACTCGAGGGTTATAGACAAGGTGAAATAAAGGAAAGAGTATAACTGCTGAATTGACATATGAGTTAACAACTGATTTGACAACTGACAAGACAGATGATATAATGCCACCTAATGAAAACACGAAAGGAAAATACTGGTTCTATAAAACATAATGGCGAATCAGTTCAGGTGGTAAAATGGAAAATATGATAGCACGTATTGAACAGTTAAAGCAGGAGAAAGATGTTGCAATAGTAGCACATTACTATGTAGATGGACAGGTGCAGGATATCGCAGACTATGTAGGAGACTCATTTGCATTAAGCAAGATTGCAACAACAGTTCCACAGAAGAATATTTTGTTCTGTGGTGTACTTTTTATGGGAGAAAGTGCTAAGACATTAAATCCTAAGAAAACAGTTATGATGCCGGACTTATCAGCAGATTGTCCTATGGCTCATATGGTTACAGTAGAAGATATATTAGATGTAAAAGAAAAGTATCCTGATGTTGCGGTTGTATGTTATGTAAACTCGACAGCAGAAATAAAAGCATATTCAGATGTATGTGTAACTTCATCAAATGCAGTAAGAGTTGTAAAGGCATTACCAAATAAAGACATATACTTTGTCCCTGATAACAATTTAGCACATTTTGTAGCTAAACAGACACCGGACAAGAACTTTATATTCAACGATGGATATTGTCATGTACATAAAAAAATAACAACACAGCATATTGCAGACGCAAAGAAAAGACATCCAGGAGTTAAAGTATTAACACATCCGGAATGTACAGAAGATGTATTAGCTGTTTCAGACTTCATAGGAAGCACAGCTGAAATCATTGACTATGCAACAGAGTGTGAAGATAAAGAATTTTTAATTGCCACTGAAATCGGAGTATTTCATGAACTTCAGAAAAGAAATCCGGATAAGAAATTCTATCCGGTTAAGGATTCACAGATTTGTCCAAATATGAAAAAGATTACACTTGAAAAAGTGTTAAACGTATTAGAAACATTTGACAATCAGGTTGAATTACATGAAGAGATAAGACAGAAGGCTAATTACCCATTATCAAGAATGCTTGAATTAGCAAAATAAAGATTAGAATTCAATAATAAGAAATTAAAATATACAGGTTAAATATAATTTAGTTTTTTAAGAATAGAAAATCTCTTTATAGAAAGTGAAGTAAAATGAAAACAGATATAGTAATTGTTGGAAGTGGATGTTCAGGACTTTATTGTGCATATAATCTTCCAAGAGATAAAGAAATATTAATAATTACAAAAGATATAGTTGAGCATAGTGATTCATATTTGGCACAGGGTGGAATGTGCATGTTGACAGATGAAGAAGATTATGACAGTTATTTCTATGATACAATGAGAGCCGGACATTTTGAAAATGATACAGCTGCAGTAGAAACAATGATAAAATCTTCACCGGATATAGTAAAAGATTTGGTTGAATTTGGAGCAGATTTTCATAGAGAAGAGGATGGCTCATTAAGTTATACAAGAGAGGGTGCACATTCAAGAAACAGAATAATATTTCATGAAGATGTAACCGGAAAAGAAATTACGAGCCATATTTACGAAAAAGTTAAACAGTTGCCAAATGTCACAATAAAAGAGCATTGGTCTATGGTGGACATTTTGTGCGAAGACAATGTATGTTATGGTGTTGTGGTAAAGAAAGATGATGGCACATTTGATACCATAACAGCAAATTATACAGTATTAGCAAGTGGTGGAATCGGCGGAATTTACAGATATTCTACAAATTACAGACATTTGACAGGCGATGCAATTGCACTTGCTTTGAAACACGGAATCGAACTTAAGAATACAAATTATGTTCAGATTCATCCTACAACATTTTACACTGAGAATGAGACAGACAGAAGTTTTCTTATTTCAGAATCAGTAAGGGGAGAAGGGGCAGTTCTTTTGGATAAAAATATGGAAAGATTTACAGATGAACTGCAACCAAGAGACGTTGTTACCGGAGAAATAAGAAAACGAATGAAAAAGGACGGAACTGATTTTGTGTGGCTGTCTATGAAACCAATTGATAGAGAACAGTTGGAAAGCCATTTTCCAAATATAGTAAAACATTGCAGAGAATATGGCTATAATGTGCCTGATGACTGTATTCCTGTAGTGCCGGCACAACACTATTTTATGGGTGGCATAAAGGTAAATCTTGAAAGCAAGACATCAATGGAACAGCTTTATGCAGTTGGAGAAACGGCATGTAATGGAGTCCATGGAAAAAATAGACTTGCAAGTAATTCGTTACTCGAAAGCCTTGTATTTGCAAAAAGAGCAGCAATCCAGATGGGAGAACAGTATAATACTACAAAACAGAAGGAATTTGAAAACATAGATATAACAAAATATCAGGACGGAGAGGCCCTTGCAAAAGAGTACAAAAAACTTATTTTAGATGAAATAGACAGATTAAATAGTGAAGCACAACAGGCAGTTTAAATAAATAATTTAAACAATCAGATTAAATGATAGATATAAAGTGAAAGATTAAACAGTGAGGTAATATAAATGTACGATCCAATTACTTTGAAATTAAGCGTTGATCCATTAGTATTAAGCGCATTAAAAGAAGACGTGACAAGCGAAGATGTAACTACAAATGCAGTAATGCCAACAGCACAGGCAGGCGAAGTAGATTTAGTATGTAAGGAAGATGGAGTTATTTGCGGACTTCAGGTATTTAGAAGAGCATTTGAACTTTTAGATGAAAATACAGAATTTGAATTCTACGTTCAGGATGGGGATGAAGTAAAAAAAGGACAGCTTATGGCAAAGGTAAGAGGCGATATCAGAACTTTGTTAGTAGGTGAAAGAACAGGACTTAATTATCTTCAGAGAATGAGTGGAATCGCAACATACACACATTCTATAGCAGTATTACTTAAGGATAGCAAAATAAAATTATTAGACACAAGAAAGACAAGTCCTAACAACAGAATATTTGAAAAATATGCTGTAAGAGTTGGTGGTGGAAATAATCATAGATACAACTTGACAGATGGTGTTCTTTTAAAGGATAATCATATTGGTGCTGCAGGTGGTGTCAAAGAAGCAATAATGGCAGCAAAGGAATATGCACCATTTGTAAGAAAGATAGAAGTTGAAGTAGAAAATCTTGAAATGGTAAAAGAAGCAGTAGATGCAGGAGCAGATATAATAATGCTTGATAATATGAGCCATGAAGAGATGAAAGAAGCAGTGGAAGTTATAAATCATAAGGCAGAAATTGAAATTTCAGGAAATGTAACTAAGGAAAATATAGCAAATTTAATTGACTTAGGTGTTGATTATATTTCAAGTGGCGCATTAACACATTCTGCACCAATTATGGATATTTCACTTAAAAACCTTCACAGAATATAAGACACAGAATAGCTGGAACTTAATATATTTGATATTAGATATATCAAATTTTAAGAGCCGGACATTAAACATTCATATATTTAAAATTGTAGGAGATAGAATTTATGAGCGGAGAAAAGAGAAGGGAAAATCTGTTGAAAATATTGCAGGAAAGCACAAACCCTGTATCGGGAACGGAATTAGCTGAAAAATTTAATGTAAGCAGACAGATTGTTGTTCAGGATATTGCACTTCTTAGAGCAAAAAATCACGAAATTATTTCTACTCATAAGGGTTATATTTTAAATGACGAAGAAACATTTAAAAGGGTGTTTAAAGTAAAACATACAACAGAGCAGATTCCTGATGAATTAAATCTCATAGTAGATTTAGGCGGAGTGGTAGATGATGTGTTTGTGTACCACAAAGTATATGGTGTCATAAAAGTTGACATGAACATAAAGTCCCGTCGTGATGTAAAAAAATATATTGAAGGAATTGAAAGTGGCGTGTCTACACCGCTTATGCAAATAACTTCAGAATATCATTATCATACTGTATCTGCTGATTCAAAAGAAACATTAGATGAAATACAAAAGGAACTTGACGAAAGCGGATATTTGGTAGCTTTAAGAGATTATGAACCCGTAGATTTCTGGAGCAGAGTAGATGAATAAAGACGAGGAGAATTGTAATGCAAACTTTTTACTATACGGTAGTCAGCATTGATGGAGACTATGCAAATTTAAAAAGAACAGATATTGAAAGTGAAAATATAAAGTTGGTAGCAAGAGCTTTACTACCAGAGGGAATAAATGAAGGCACAAATCTTAAATATGAGATGTTACAATATGAAATTATTGAGTAAATTATTATAAGATATAGGATATATTTATTTGAAAAAATAAATATCCTCATAAAAGTGTTGAAAGTGATGAAAAGTTCCCTCATAAAAATGTAAAATAGTGTGATGTATTATTCAGAAAGAAATTATCAAAGTACAAGCAAGATATTTTCAAATAAAAAATATGCAAAATATTTGAAGGAGTATTTAATATTAAATAATATATGGTGGTCAGAGAGGATAGATGAACTATCCTCTTTTTAGTTTGCAATGGTGGTGTAATGGTAGATGAATAATTAAATATTGTAATATTATGTAAAATAATATATAATTTACTGATGTATTGGTTAAATATTAAGGGGGAAGTCGTGAAAATGATTATCTAAAATATATTTTAGTATTCTAATAAATATATGTATCAGGTTTTATTTCCCATAAAAGAAAAGTTAAAAGTATTATTATACGAAATTTAGTTTTTAATAATGGATTGCACACCTATTGGAATGTAACTGAAATTAAGAATAATTAGAGAGAGGAATTAAATGAAAACACATATAATAACAGCCATATCGTATATGATTGTGGCACTAATCCCGGCAGCAGTTATTTATGCCGCCATAATACTTATATCAACTAAATTTGGAAAGAGAAAGAAAGTAAAGAAATCAAAGTGTATAGTAGAGTATTTGTGTCTGGTATACATTTGGACAATATTGGAAATAACAGGAATTATCGGAATGCAATTTAATCTACAGTGGTTTAAAGAGTCTGTAGGTTCTATAGGTTTCTATTTGCCGTCAGGTAGAGGGGAATGGATGATGTTGCTATTAAATATTGGATTATTTGTTCCAATGGGTGCTTTGATTCCATTTATATTAAAATCATCTCCATTAAAAATAATCTTAGGGATAATGTTTTTTTCAATAGCAATAGAAGTATTGCAAATGTTTTCAGGAAGATTTTTTGAAATAAATGATATATTGGCCAATACACTTGGTGGCGTAATCGGATATGGAGTTTATGCAATAGTTAGTAAAAAAAGGGAAAAAGCTTTCAATTGAAGGCCTTTCCCTGTTTTTAGTTTATATTTATTTGTTCTGATTATCGAGTGATGCGTTAACAAATCCAAGGAATAATGGATGAGGTCTGTTAGGTCTGCTCTTAAATTCAGGATGTGCCTGAGTAGCAATGAAAAATGGATGAGATGGAATTTCTACCATTTCAACAATTCTTCCGTCAGGAGAAATACCTGAAAGCATCATTCCGTTGTTTGTTAAATCCTTTCGATAGTCATTGTTAACTTCGTAACGATGACGATGACGTTCATGAATTAATTCTTCTTTATATAATTTGTATGCTAAACTGTCTTTTGCTAATTTACATGGGTAAGAACCAAGTCTTAATGTTCCACCGATATTATCAACACCTTCCTGATCAGCCATAAGAGAAATTACAGGATGAGTAGTTGCTGAATTAAGTTCAACACTATGTGCATCTCTAAATCCTACAACATGTCTTGCAAATTCAACAATTGATAATTGCATACCAAGGCAAAGACCAAGGAATGGAATGTTGTTTTCACGTGCATAACGGATAGCAGAAATTTTCCCTTCAATACCACGGCTTCCAAATCCGCCCGGAACAAGGATTCCTGAAACATCGCCAAATACTTCAGCAGCATTTTCATCTGTTACAGTTTCTGAGTCAACCCATTTGATATTTACACTTGCGTTAGCAGCATATCCGGCATGCTTTAATGATTCAACAACGCTGATGTAAGCATCGTGTAATGCAATATATTTTCCAACTAAAGCAACAGTAACCTCTTTTGTAGGATTCTTTGCTGATTTAACCATTGCTTTCCAATCATCTAAGTCAGGTTCAGGACAATCAAGATTTAAACTTTCGCATACGATTTCAGCCAGATGTTCTTTTTCCATTGCAAGAGGTGCTTCATAAAGCATGTCTACAGTTAAATTTTGTACAACATGGCTTGCAGGCACGTTACAGAAAAGACTGATTTTATCTTTTAAAATATCATCAATTTCAAATTCTGTACGGCATACAACGATGTCCGGCTGAATACCAAGTCGCTGTAATTCCTTAACACTCATCTGAATTGGTTTTGTTTTCATTTCTTCAGATGCTGGGAGATAAACCATTAATGCTACATGAATAAGAATGCAGTTTTCATGTCCAACATCATGCTGGAACTGTCTGATTGCTTCGATATATGGCTGTGATTCAATATCACCAACTGTTCCACCTACTTCAATGATTGCAATTTCAGTTTCTTCATTTAAACTTCTGTGAAAACGGCTTTTGATTTCATTTGTGATATGAGGAATAACCTGAACAGTTCCCCCACCAAAGTCGCCACGACGTTCTTTAGTAAGAACAGACCAGTAAACTTTACCGGTTGTTACATTTGAATTTTTTGTAAGACTTTCGTCGATAAATCTTTCATAATGACCTAAATCAAGGTCTGTTTCAGCACCGTCATCAGTTACGAAAACTTCGCCGTGCTGGATTGGATTCATTGTACCGGGGTCAATATTAATATATGGATCAAATTTTTGCATTGTTACTTTGTATCCACGTGCCTTAAGAAGTCTGCCAAGGGAAGCAGCTGTAATTCCTTTGCCAAGGCCGGATACAACACCACCGGTTACAAATACGTATTTTACTGACATAATTTTCCTCCTATAATTCAATCAGAAAAAATTGATTTCACCAAATATATTTAAGTCCGAAAAATAATTAAAACAATATTTCTGAAAGTGCTTTGTTGTACCTATTTATTATATTAAAATGTTCATTTTCTAAAAAAAACAAACACGATTAAAATATACTACATATAAAGAAGCAATACTATAAAAAATTAGAAAAAATGAATTTTTGAAAAAAAAACTTTTTATTATATAGTAAAAGTCGAAAAATAAGTAATTAATATATATATTATAGTTTATAATAATAAGAAAAAGATGCCGGAGGATTAAATAAATTAGTTTAATAAATTGAATAAGTGCTTTTAATTAAAGATAACGGAGTTAAAAGCCCTTTCACATTGATGCCTGCGGATTGTTCCGTGCTACGCACTCTCACAATCCTACCCAATATTCGCATATCGTGGGAATTATCCCACTTTTTTGCTCATATTGGGGCGGGTCACAAGGTCTTTAGCCCACTCATGAGCAAGCTCATGTGGGCTAAACCTTTTGACCCTGGCATCATTTATATTATAATTTTAAAATTATTGATATAATCTGTTTTTTGCATTTTCATTTATATATTCTTCAAATTTCTTTGTGTCGTAATTGATTATGAGTTTATCAGGAAAGTTTACTTTTTTAATAATTGGTTCGATGCATGTGTAGTTTGCAATGTCATTCATGTAGTGAGCGTCGCTACCGCATATCATAGGTACATCATATTTCATTGACAATTTCATTAGAGTTTCCTGATTTTGTGCTACATTTAAACGGGAAGAACTACGTAGGGCGTTGTTGTTAAGCTCTAATAAGGTATGGTATTCTTTAGCTGCTTTTACTACAGCTTCGTAATCTAAAGGGCAATGTCCGTCATCAGGATGACTGATTATGTCGATGTCAGGATTTTTAATTGCGTTGATTATTGCAGTAGTATTTTCGTCGATGTTTCCCGGTTTGTAACATTGAAAATGAATTCCCGCTATTCTTAAATCTAAATGTTTAATATGTTCAGGCTTTAAATCTAAGGTTCCTTTGTAGTCAAGTATATTAATTTCAGCACCAAGCATAAGTTTAACTCCATATTGCATACGTGGAACTACTTTTATGTTGAAAAAGTAGAATGGATTGCATGCACCTGGGATTCCGGGACCGTGTTCTGTTATGCCTAAAATATCCAAGTTGCGATTGGATGCTTCCTTAATCATTTCGTTGATTGTACCATAAGCGTGCCCACTGGCTAATGTATGTGTGTGAACATCTAATTTAATTTCTTTCATATAATAATCTCCTGATAATATGTATTGCCCCCCGCCCTTCGGTCGGCGGCTATTCGTCGGAAACATTTATTGAAAATGAACTTCGTTCATTTTGTTTCCTCCTTTATACAATATAATTAATTTGTTTTTGTTTGGGATGACTGTAAAACTTAAAAGAAAGAGCATTTGTCGCCGTCGGTTCAAATATTCAGTGCATATTCTAGCTGAAAACGCAGTTTTCAAAGTCAGAATATGTGCTGAATATTTAGAACTGCTACGAGCGGCAAGCAGCGCGAGCGTTCTTTCGT
>OLSN01000057.1_pt1 | contig 120334 bp, 116 predicted proteins | sample 1672411 | NCBI WGS metagenome assembly OLSN01 (sample SAMEA3136683, study PRJEB25190) | human gut metagenome | biome: human gut; feature: human-associated habitat; material: faeces | place: Austria | collected 2013 | reverse complement strand
TTCCCCACTGCTGCCTCCCGTAGGAGTCTGGACCGTGTCTCAGTTCCAGTGTGGCCGATCAGCCTCTCAGCTCGGCTACCCATCGTCGGCTTGGTGGGCCGTTACCTCACCAACTACCTAATGGGACGCGAACCCCTCCCAAAGCGGATTCCTCCTTTGACCTCTGACCGATGCCGGTCCGTGGTCTTATGCGGTATTAGCACTTGTTTCCAGGTGTTATCCCCCTCTTCGGGTCAGGTTATTCACGCGTTACTCACCCGTGCGCCACTAAGATATCTACCGAAATAAACATCTCCGTTCGACTTGCATGTGTTAGGCACGCCGCCAGCGTTCGTCCTGAGCCAGGATCAAACTCTTGAGTTTAAATCCTGATGTCACTTCCGTGACCTCATTTACTATCTTGAATTCTGGCCTTGATGATCTCTCATCTTCGACCCTGCGATATCGCTATCGCTCGGTCGCTTCTTCAAAAAAATCGCGTTTTCTTCGTCTCTTGCACTATATAGTTTTCAAGGTGCGCGTGCCGCCGTGGCTTTTCGTCTCACGCGACAGCTTGTATATCTTAACAAACCTTTCCCCCTTTGTCAACGCTTTTTATAAAAAAAGTTTGACTTTTTTGTCAGATTTTTTTGAGTGCTAAATTTTTCGCCTGTTTTACTGAACATTTGCACATACGTGATTTACGAGTTATAATTATGCTAATCTGTTTTACGGAGGCACTCGATGTCCGAACGGCCTGTGGGGGTATTTGACTCCGGTCTCGGCGGCGCCAGCGTGCTGCGTGAGGCTCTTCGTCTTCTCCCCAATGAAAACTACATATACTACGGCGACAGCGGAAATGCTCCTTATGGAGATAAAAGCGACGACGACATAACCGCCTTAACCATGGCCTGCATAGGCAAGCTGATGGCTATGAATGTGAAGGCCATACTCATCGCCTGCAACACCGCAACCGCGGCTTCCGTATCCAAGGTACGGCAGCTCATGAATCAATACTCCATGCCCATCATAAGCATAGAACCTGCCATAAAGCCTGCCTGCGCTCTTCCCGGAACCGGCAAGGTATTCATGATGGCCACTCTGGCCACCACCCGTCTCAACAGGTATCTCGCACTTCAGGCGCGCATGCCGGATCCGAGCCGGGTGATCAACATACCATGCCCCGGCATAGTTGAGCGGGTGGAGGCCGGCATATTCGACGATGACGCCTATGACGACCTTTTCGACAAATACTTTGCCCCATATGTGGGTACAGAAGTTGACGCCATAGTGCTTGGCTGTACCCATTATCCGTTTATAAAGGGCGCGTTCGCCCGCAACGCAAAAAGATATCTCAGGGGCGACTGTGCTTTGATAGACGGAAGCGTGGGCACCGTCCGCCAGCTTGAGCGCATATTAGACAGATACAAGCTAAGGAATCCTATCGGCACCGGACGTGTTGAATTTCATACCAGCGGCAACGAAGCAGTGCTGAAGCCCATATTCGAAAAGCTGCTTAAGCAGGATAAAATATAATATTTAAGAAAAGGAATGATTGATGCTTATGTTAGAGTACAGGTATGACACACAGCTTCTCATTGACGGCGAGAACCTGGACGAGGACGCCATCAGTGATTACTTCACAGAGAACCTGAAGGGCGACTGCCTGCTGGCGGTCGGCGGCGGCCCGCTTGTAAAGATACACTTCCACACCAACGAGCCTTGGAAGGTGCTGGAATACTGCTCCACCCTCGGGGAGATATACGACATAGTGGTGGAGGATATGGAGAGGCAGTCCCGCGGGCTGAAGGGCTAAACTGGGCAAAGCTAAAGGCAGGATGCGCTCCTGCCTTTGAGACTTTCGAAAAAGTGGCTGACTGCCACTTTTTCGAGCTTTTTCATTCGGTGCTTGCGCCTATGGCGCGGTCAGCACCGGATGCAAAGTACGAAAACCTCTGGGTTTTCATCCGTTCTGACGCACATGTCGTCAGAGCCGGATTGAACATAAGGGGGCTGCGGCCCCTTATCAACCCCAGAGTTTATCGACAGACCGAAAGGCAGGATTTGCTCCTGCCTTTTGTCTTAAAAAGCTACCTCGCGAACTTATACCATTGCCCGTCCTCGCCCTTTGCGAAAGCCGCGTAATAGTTGTCACCCCGGTTGAAGAGTATGTTCTCGCTGTCCGGCTTTAACGGTATCACGAAGGTATCCTCAGCCCCCACGGGGTTGTTTATGCCGAAGGTGGAATAGAAATCCACCAGCACGGTCTTATACTCATCGTCATAGCGCACCTTTACCTTGCGGAGATACCCCGCGCTGCCGGCAATGCCCGCCTTCAGTGTCATCTCGCTGCCATCAGCGGACACCGAGAAGTCCTCTATCATTACGTCGTCCCGCCTGCCGCCAAGGCATAGGAAGCCCATGGCTGCTGTGAGAATCACGATCATCACTACGAAAATGACCTTCCGGTTTTTCGGCGTAGGCTTTTTCCCCGGACCATTGTCGCCATTCAGGTAGCGCACTATACCATATATGATTATTATAATGCTTGCAGCTATGCCAAAGCCGCTGGCATTTCCGCCTTTAATGAATCCCGCATAACGCATAGCATTCAGCATCATAAGCAGTACGCCCACGTTCATCGTTCCGAGCCCGAGTTTTTCGCCCGGAAGAGGCTTTTCGTCTTTCTTATCCTGTTTTTCGTTTTGAATATTATTCGTATAATTATCCAATTTTTATCTCCTTCATGGGTCGGGTCGCGTCTATCGGCCCGCCGCCCAGACATTCCTCTCCATCGTAAAACACCACCCACTGGCCGGGAGTGACAGCCCTCTGTGGTTCCGCGAAGTCCACTGTGCAGCCGTCGCCGTGCATCGTAACCTTTACCTTCTGGTCGCTCTGGCGGTAGCGGAACTTTGCCGTACACTCAAATTCCCGCGCTGGCGGTTCGCCCTCTATGAAGCTTACTTTATTTGCCTCAAGGCCCAGCGAAAACAGCTCCTCGTGTTCTCCCTGCTGGACTATGAGCAGGTTTTTCTCCATGTCCTTGCCTATAACGAACCAGCTTTCCCCGCTGCCCTCCTTCTGCCCGCCTATGCCGAGGCCGCGGCGTTGTCCGAGGGTATAGTACATCAGCCCGTCATGTCTGCCTATCACCCTTCCGGACAGGTCTATCATATCTCCCGGTTTTGCGGGCAGATACTGCATAAGAAACTTTTTGAAGTTGCGCTCACCTATGAAGCATATGCCTGTGGAATCCTTCTTGTCCGCCGTTGCAAGACCCGCCTCCGCCGCAAGGCGCCTGAGGTCGCCCTTCTGCATTTCTCCTATGGGAAACATGGCCCGGCTCAGCTGACGCTGATTCAGCCCGGCAAGAAAATAGGTCTGATCCTTCCCCATATCATAAGCGCGCAGAAGCCGCGTGCGCCCCGTAGATCTGTCCACACGGGCATAGTGTCCTGTAGCTATGGCCGCGGCGTCAAGCCCCATGGCAAAATCCAGAAACGCTTTGAACTTTATCTCGCAGTTGCACAGTACGTCCGGGTTGGGGGTTCGTCCCATTGAGTACTCTTCAAGGAAGTAGGAAAACACCCTGTCCATATACTCTTTTGTGAAATTCACGGTATAATACGGTATTCCTACCCTATCCGCCACCCTGCGCACGTCTTCATAGTCGGCCGCAGCGCCGCATACGCCGTTTTCGTCCTTTTCCTCCCAGTTTTTCATGAATACGCCAATAACGTCGTATCCTTGCTTTTTAAGCAGCAGCGCCGCCACGGAGGAATCCACTCCGCCGGACATGCCGAGGACTATCTTGCCTGATCCAAATTCCTTTTCCATCGATAAATCAAATCTTTCTACTCGTTAACAAGTATGCCGGGATTGCGCATTAGACTGTTGCCAAGGTATATCTTATCTATGCTGCCCAGCTTTTTGCCGTCCTCCAGCATCCATACCCGGCCTATGTCCTCTATCTCGGTCAGGGTGTTCACTATGCTGTATATGAATGCCCTCTCGCGATTCTCCTGGGGTATTCCGGTATCGCCCTCGCTGTTTATGTATGCCCTGAGCTTGTCCGTAAAGCCCGCCTTCCAGTCTATGACTATTGTATTATCAGTCTTATATACGCCGGATATGTCATCGGCTGTAAAGCCTCCGCACATCCCGCCGAGATCCGTCGAGCCGGAAAGCAGCTCTGTAAGTATCGCCATGGGATCATATGACTCTTCGCTGGACACCGCCCTCGACGCCCTGTAAAGCAGGCTGCCGTCCCTGTTGGGGCAATCTATATTGACTATTCTGCCTATGCGGCCTGAAAAGTCCTCCCGGGTAAAATAGCCATCAGGAGCAAGCTCGGTAATCTTTCCGTCTTCGTCGATTATGGTGATCGACACACCGATAAGATCCGGTATATATCCCGTCAGCGTAAGCGTAAGAGCGCCGCTCAGTATATCTTCGTCATATTTTTCCTTCGGCTTTTCCAGCACTATCTCAGCCACCATCGGTTCGCCCTGCATAAGGCCCTGGTCCTCCGGCTTTTCTATCTCCGGCGCCGTCTCACTGGGGTGAGGGGACTCTCCGTCTTCGAAATTCCCATTGCCGCCATAGTTATAGTTTTTTTCCGGTACCAGCCGAATGGGGCTATGCAGCTGCAGATCGGCGGGCAGCACGGCTTCAAGGCCTTCAGCTCCGTCGAGCAGCTTATTCAAAATCTGATACGATATCCTGACGCTGGTTTCAGTGCTGTCATAATTAAGGGTTGCGTTCTTTGCTATAAGCAGCGTATTGCTGCTGTCGGTAAAGTACAGCGTGGCAATGCGCGTTTCATATACGCCGGCTCCTGTCTCATTATCCGTACCCTGAGCTATATCGGTATACTGCTGCTGTAATTCCACAATATACGCGTCCAGCGTATTGCTTATTGGCGTCACCGCGCCCATCGGCCTTCCGTAATAGGCCGGGGCCATGCCGTTCAGATAAAGGTTTATGGAGGCTATATTCTCGCAGGCATACACGGTGGCGGCTATGGCAGCCTGAGCTGTCGCCCATGTCCGCGCATCCGGCGTGTAAGACGCGAGTAGGTATACGTTGCAGGCCTCATATGAGGTCTCTACACGCTGGAGCAGCATATCGCCCGGCACCGACTGGTTCAGCACAGTGGTCACAGGGCCGTCTATGAGCGCGCCTATCGCCGCCTCCGCCCGGCTCATTCCCTTTCCGCACCGCACCTCCCGTTCTTCAACGGAAAGGTGCAGCCCGTCGTCGGATACAAAATACAGCTGTGCGGTAAATGTATCCTCATCGCCCTCGCGCTTTGGCACGTAATCGCTCAGCGTCATCTCCGGAACATCGGCACTGCCGCCTGAGCAGCCTGAAAAGGCCCCTGTGCATATAACCGGCACCAGAAGGAGACATATGATTTTTTTAGCTAATACCGTCATGGTCAGCTCTCCATCAACGCCTGAAGCGAACTGTAATACACTTTATAAAGGTCGCCTTCCCTTTCAAGGTATATCCTCGCTTTGATTATATTTCTCATCGTACCTCCGGGAGCGGCTATTCGCACATCCGCCATTACATATATCCCGTCTCCATCCTCGGCCGTTCCGGTGATCTCGTAGGATTCCAGCCTGCCCAGCGCCGCCATCTCCGCCTCAAAGTCGGCGTAAGCAGGTTTAGTTATACCGTAGTAATCGCTTTCGGCCACCAGCGCATACGCCATATCGTATTGTCCGTTTGCTATTCTTTCAAACAGGCAGCCCACCACCTTTTCCGGCGTCACTACCACGCTTTCATCGAAGCCCATAGGCTCCATTATCTCCCCCTGGCGTTTTTCAAAGCCGAAAGTCTCATATGGCATCCTGCTGCCAGTGCCCGAGCCTTCATTATCCACCATTATCTGAACCCTGGAGCCATCGTCGCTGCCCGCAATGGTATTAACTATGGACAATACGCCCAGCCTGCGCCTGAGGTACATCTCTCTCGTCGCCTCGTCTACCGCCTGCTGATAGTCTTCAGGGCTTTGATAATCTTCTTCCTTCAATGAAGCGATTATACTGTCGTCCAGCACCTCTTTGGAAAGGGTAACGTAAAGTATGCCTTTTTCATAATATGTATTCTCTATGGAAGTACCGCTCGGGAACAGCGCGCTGACGTTTGACGCGAGCGGCGGCACGCCTTCTATTAGCGCACGTATCACCGCTGTCTCTGTGCGCTCGCCTGCCCGCACCGTCACGCTGCTCTCCACTCCTGCAAGGTATTCCTCATTGGTGAGCCTGTAGTAAAGTTTCACAGCCACAGTTTTTTCCACGCCGTCCTCCGGATCCACATCCGGTAATTCCGCGTGCTCCTCGTCCTGAACTATCATCTTGCCGAAGCAGCCCGTCATGCAGCAGACGGCAAGAAGCACAGACAGAGTAAGCGATATTATCCTGATAATTCTACTGACCATCACTTGCCCTCGCTTTCCTGCCTTATGGGAATACGTACTGTGAAGCAGCTGCCTTCGCCAAGTTTGCTCTTTACTTCTATCTTGCCGTGATGCTGGGTCACAAGCTTTTCGGTTATGGAAAGGCCCAGGCCTGTGCCGCCGGTGCTTCTGGAGCGTGCCTTATCCACCCTGTAGAACCTCTCGAACAGGTGCTCTACGGACTCCTCCGGTATGCCTATGCCGGTGTCCTTCACTTCCAATACGGCATAATTGTCCTCCCGGGCCACGCGCACGCTCACGGTGCCTTCATCGGTATATTTTATGGCGTTTTCCACAAGGTTCACCGCCACCTGCTCAAGGCGCATCCGATCGCCATCCATGGTGACAGTCCTGAGATCCGTCACAAGCTTTATATTCTTGTTTCTGGCAAGGCTGTCAAGGCGGGTACATACGCTTCCAACCAGCTTGCCAAGGTCCAGCTTTTCAAGGTTGAGCTGCCCGTCCGACGTATCCTCCTGTACAAGACGCAGAAGCTCCGTAACTATCCTCGTAAGCCTGTCCACCTCATGGTTAACGTCCCCGAAGAATTCCTTCATCATAGCGGGATCCGGGTTATCCTGATACAGTACATTTTCAGAAAGCAGTTTCATCGTAGCAAGGGGCGTCTTCAGCTCATGGGAGGCATTGGCCACGAATTCGTCGCGCACCCTGTCGTGATCCTCTATACGCTCACTCATGCGGTTGAAGGCGCGGCCAAGCTCGGCTATCTCGCCGCTGCCCTTTTCGTCCACTCTCACATAGCCCTGTGTTCCCATGCGGCGTATGGCTGATGTAAGCTCCACTATAGGCTTGGTTATCCAGCCCGAGAGCAGGAATATTGCGATTATTATGATTATTACCACAGCCACGAATATGACTGTTATCTGCCTTGTCACTTCGTTCAGGCTGTCCACCACGTCCTGAATGGAGGCAGAAAACAGCACGGCTCCATCCCTGTGGCCGCTGATGGTCAGCGGCACCGTGTAGTACACTGCCCAGATACTCTGGTCGCCTTGGGTGAAAACCCCTTCATCTCCACCCCGAAGGATATGGTGGAAGCCGTAAGCGGAATCCTTGCCTTCCCGAAGCACCTCCCGCACCTCGCGGTACGGCAAAAGGAACCCGTTTTCCCGGGAGGCGGAATCCATCTGCACTACTGCGTCCGAATCCAGCACCAGCACTCTTCCCCCCATGGAATAGGCCCTGTCTTCTATATATGTGAACAGCTCGTCCACATCAGCCCCACTCATATAAGGAGCTACCTCCAGCGCAAGGCGTGAAGTCTCCTGCAATTGGTCCTGAGTGCGCTGCGACACGAGAAATTCTTCCATCAGGCTGGATACCAGGCTGCTTATGGCCACCAGCACAAGCACGGTTACAAGCAGGTATATACCCACCATTCGCCAACGCAGCGAGCCGAAAAAGTCTGTTGCCTTACGCTTATTCTGCAAAGTAATAGCCAACTCCCCACTTTGTCATTATGTGCTTCGGGTTCGCAGGATCCTTCTCGATCTTTTCCCTGAGCCGTCTTATGTGTACGTCTACCGTCCTGAAATCCCCGATATAGTCGAAGCCCCATATGGTCTCAAGCAGCTCGTCCCGGCTGTAAATCTTGCCTATGTTGGACATGAACAGGTTCAGCAGGTCGAATTCCTTTACCGTAAGGTTCACAGGCTCCCCATGGCTTATAACGCTGCGGGTATTTATGTTTATTGTGATGTCCCCGGCGGTGATCTCCATCCTGGGAGCCTCCTTGCCGGCGCCCGCCCTGCGAAGTATGGTCTTTATTCGAGCCTTTACCTCGAGTATGTTGAACGGCTTTGTCATGTAGTCGTCCGCGCCGTATTCGAGGCCCAGTATCTTATCCATATCCTCGCCCTTTGCGGTGAGCATGATTATTGGCACGTCACTCTTCTCCCTCACCGCCTGGCATACTTCTATTCCGCTCATCTTGGGCAGCATAACGTCCAACAATATAAGATCGAAATTGCCGTTCTGTATCTTTTCAAGGGCCTGTTCGCCGTCTCCGGCGGAATCCGTCTCGTATCCGTCGGATTCCAGCGCAAACTTGAGCCCCTTTACTATCAGCGGCTCGTCGTCCACAAGAAGAATTCTCTTTGCCATATAAAGCCCTCCTGCTTATCTGCTAATGGGCATAGTATCCCTATGGTAAAAATTATATCATATTATTTATAATTTGAAACCGGTAAAACCCATATGTTTTGTGAACATTCCCTGTAATGTTGCGCCAAAAGAATCTTTTTTGCTGTACAAAGCGGGGGATGATTTGTTATACTATTATAGTTATTTATGGCGAGCAATGCCGTAATCCGGCGCAGAGCCGCAGTTTTTTCTGTACGAAAGGAATGTTTTACCCTTGAAGCGCGTTATTTCCGCAATGCTCATATTTATTACCGTCATAGGCTTGATGCCTGCCGCCCTTGCGGAGGCGGCGCCGGAAGCCCCTACTACAAAGCATATATGCCTCATGGACGCCAACACCGGCGCAGTGCTCTATGAAAAGGACGCCCGTTCCAAGGCGTACCCCGCCAGCACCACAAAGATAATGACCACCATACTTGCCCTTGAGCTGTGCGATGACCTCGAAGAAAAGGTAAATGTCGGCAGCAACTTTGACAAGCGCGGTTCTCTTATGAAGTTCTCGAACAACGAGGAGCTGCGCATAATCGACCTCATATACGGCACCATGATGGTATCCGGCAACGATGCCGCCAGCGCCCTGGCCATTCACATATCGGGCAGCCAGGATGAGTTTTCAAAGCTGATGAACGCCAAGGCCACCGAAATCGGCATGAACGACACCCACTTTGTAAAAGCCAACGGCCTGCACGACGATAACCACTACTCCACCGCCTACGATATGGCGCTGCTGGGCCGTTACGCTATGCAAAACCAGAAATTCCGTGAAATAGTAAGCGCACAATACTGGGACGTCCCCCCTACGAACAAGGACAGCGACGGCTATCACCTTGAAAACGCAAACCGCCTTATTCACAAAGGTGAAAAGGATACTCAGAGCTACCTTTACCAGTACGCCACCGGCATAAAGACCGGCGACACGGATCAGGCCGGCCGCTGCATAGTGGCCTCCGCAAGGAAGGACGGCGTAGAGCTTATATGCGTGCTCTTCGGCGACCCGCAGGGCGACAAGTACCGCTATACACGCTTTGAAAACGCCCCTAAATTCTTCAACTGGGGTTTTGAGAATTACTCCTCCGTAAGCGTCAGCGAGCTTAACCTGCAGTCCAGCTTCAGCGTGCCCGTTGAAAACGGCGCCTTTGAGGATGGAGGCGGGCTCACCGCCACGGCGGACGTCTCCGGCAAAATAATCGCCGGTACCCGCGACTTTGTCAGCGGCGTTATCTCCTCCAAGGATACCATAACCGCAAACGTTACATACCGGGACGGGGCTGCGGCGCTGACCGCCCCCATAGCCGCAGGGGATGAGGTCGGCACTGTGACCTATACCTGCAACGGCGCGGCCATACTTACCGCCACCCTCACCGCCGACAACAGCGTAGACGAGATAGGCAACATGATAAGCGCCAACCCCTCTGAAAGCCCTCTGATATTCGATCCCGGCACCAGCGATACCGGTTCGCCATGGCTGTTCTGGGTGCTGATTGCAGTAGCCATACTGGCGATATTTATGATAATTCGCATAATAATCTTGAGAAGCAACCGACGCCGCAGAAGAAGAAGGCGCGGCGCGGCGGCCCGCTCAAGGACGGCTGCCCCAATACGCTCACGTTCCCGTTCAAGGAGATTCAGATAAGCGCGGCGCAAAAAAAGTATTGAAACGAAAGCGGCTCGTACCCTGTGCAAAGGCAGGATACGAGCCGTTCAGCTTTATGTCTTACGCAGTTACGCCCTGAGGTCTGCATTCAGCCTTGCCTTGAGAGATCGTACTATGGCATTCATGGCGCCGCTTATGTCCTCATCTGTAAGGGTGCGGTCCTCTGCGCGGACGGTATAGGAGTAGGCCATGCTCTTCTTGCCCTCGGGTATGCCGGGGCCCCTGTACACGTCAAACAGTTCTACGTTTTCGAGTATCACCTTTACGGGAGACTGCTGTATGACCTTTACCACCTCGGCTGAGGTGACATTCTCATCTACCACCACGGCTATATCGCGAGGTACGAGAGGATACTTTGGAAGCGCCTTGTAGGTCTTCTTCTCCACGCGCCTGTCAAAGAGCTTCTTCATGTTGAGCTCCGCGGCATACGCTGCCTGAGGAACGCTGAAAGCCTTACGCACATCTGGATGAATCGTTCCCATTTCACCTATTACTTCGCCGTTCACCAGCACAGTAGCCTTCTGTCCGGGCTGGAAGTACTCTCCGCCGCCTGTTACAAACTCTGCCCTGTCCTCTATGCCGAGGCGGCGCAGTATGAATTCCACGCAGCCCTTGAGGGTAAAGAAGCTCTCATCGCCGCCGCTCACTATGATGCCCAGCATCTTGCGCTCCTCGGGCAGGTCGGCATTATTGTCGAAATGTACGTTGCCCACCTCAAAGAACCTGTCGCAGCCGGTTTTGCGGTTGCAGTTGCGGGCCAAGGTGTCCAGCATGCCTGCCATGAGGGTGGTCCGCATGAGGCTCTGATCTTCGCCGAAGGGGTTCAATAGCTTCACCGCAAGGCGCTTCTCGTCGCCCTCGGGTATGCGGAGAGCGTTAAGTACTGCGGGGCCGGTAAAGTTGTAGTTGTACATCTCATAGCAGCCCATGGTGACGCACATATCCTTTACCTCGTCCTCGAATGCGGTTTCGGGGCTGAGGCGTCCGCGGAAGGTATCGCCCTTCATAAGGGTAGGCTCGATATTGTAATAGCCGTAGATGCGGCCAATCTCCTCGGCAATATCCCAATCGGATTCTATGCTGCTCTCGATATCAACCCTGTAATGAGGAACGGTTACAACCAGCTTTTCGCCGCTAACCTTGGCGGGAATATTTATGGTATCCAGCATTTTCACCATTTCCTCAGGAGCAATGGCAGTATTCAGTATAGCGTTTACGTGCTTCCAGTCCACGTTTATCACGCGCTCATTGGTATCCACGGCGCATACGTCTATGCTCTCGCCTATAACCTTGCCTGCGCCCAGCTCATCCACGAGCTCTATGGCCCTGTTTATGGCATCCATGGCATTGACAGGCTCTACCCCCTTTATGAAGCGTGCGGCGGCGTCGGTAACATGATGCAGCTCACGGGTAGTGTGGCGAATATTGCTGCCCTTGAATACCGCCGCCTCAAAGAGCACGGTCCTGGTATTCTCGGTTATTTCGGAGTTTTCGCCGCCCATTACGCCTGCTATGCCCACGCCCTTTACAGGATCGGCTATGAGCAGCACATCGGGAGAAACCTCCCGTTCCTTGCCGTCAAGGGTAACTACCTTCTCCCCTTCCTTGCCCCGGCGCACTATGATATGGCCGTCGGTTATACAGGAGAGATCGAACGCGTGCATAGGATGGCCGTACTCCACCATTACGTAATTTGTAATATCCACTATATTGTTTATGGGACGAAGGCCAACGCTGCGCAGGCGCTTCTGCAGCCAGGCGGGTGAAGGCGCGATGTTGATGTCGGTAACTGCCCTTGCAATGTACCTCGGGCAGAGGTCTGTATCCAGCACTTCCACGGAGGCGTAATCCGCGCTGTTGCCGGCACCCTTTATCTCCTTGATCTCAGGCTCGCGGAACTTCTGGCCCAGAGCGGCGGCGGCCTCGCGGCAAATGCCTATTATGCTCTGGCAGTCCGCCCTGTTCGGGGTGAGCTCTATATCGAATACCAGATCGTCAAGGCCTACGGCCTCCTGAATGCTCTGTCCCAACGGGTGCTCGCCCTGAAGCAGCATTATGCCGTATACCTCTGCGCCGGGATAATCCGCCTCGGTAAGCCCCAGCTCCTTGCCGGAGCACAGCATGCCCAGACTTTCAACGCCGCGCATATTTGTGGGGTGTATCACTATATCGCCCGCAAGGTGTGCGCCGTCCAGCGCTACCGGCACCAGCGCGCCCTCGTACACGTTAGTCGCGCCGGTAACTATGCATATGTTTTCTTCCCTGCCCACGTTTATGGAGCAGATCTGGAGCTTATCTGCATTGGGGTGCTTGGACAGCGCCTCTATCCTGCCTACTACGACATTGGTGATGCCGGGCATCTCGTCCTCTATATCGGCCACCTCAAAGCCGCGCCACATCATCAGCTCCACGAATTTCTCGGGAGTAACGTTAAAATCCACATATTCCTTTAACCATTTAAGCGGCAGTTTCATAGTAATTCGTACCTCCCTTTAGAACTGTTTGAGGAAACGGGCGTCGTTCTCGTACTCGAGGCGGATATCCGTTATGCCGTATTTCAGGCTCGCTATGCGGTCCACGCCTACGCCGAAGGCTATCGCCTTCCACTCGTGGGGATCGAGGCCGCAGTTTTCAAGCTCATGTGGGTTGGTAACGCCGCAGCCCAGTATCTCCAGCCAGCCTGTGCCCTTGCAGAGACGGCAGCCCTTTCCGCCGCAGAGGGTGCAGGAAATGTCCACCTCGGCCGAAGGCTCCGTAAAGGGGAAGTAGCTGGGTCGGAAGCGCATCTTCACGTCCTCGCCGAATACGGTATGTATGAAGGTGAGCAGCGTACCCTTGAGATCTGCCAGGGTCAGGTTTTTATCCACTACGAAGCCCTCCATCTGCATGAAAACGGGGCTGTGGCTTGCGTCCACTTCGTCTACGCGGAACACGCGGCCCGGCATTATGAGCCTGAAGGGAGGCTTGAGGTTCAGCAGCGCCCTCGCTTCCAGCGGGGAGGTATGGGTGCGCAGCACAACGCGGTCGTTTACATAGAAGGTATCCTGCATATCGCGGGCAGGGTGATCCAGGGGCAGGTTCAGCTTTGTGAAGTTATAATCGTCATACTCCACCTCGGGGCCCTCATATGTGGTAAAGCCCATGCCTACCAATGCGTCGCGAATAGCGCGGTAGGTCTGAGTCATCGGGTGCAGATGACCCTCGGGCTGGGCTATTTTACCGGGCTCGGTAACGTCTATGGCTTCCCGCTCAAAGCGCAGTTCCTGCATCCTTGCGGCGATCTCAGCCTTGCGCCCGCTGAGCTCTTTTTCAAGCTCCTTCTTCACGGCGTTCACAGACTGGCCCACAGAGGCGCGCTCCTCCTTGCTGAGCTTGCCCATGGACTTGAGTATCTCCGTAAGGGAACCGCTCTTGCCAAAAACCGAAACGCTGAGGGATTCGATTTCGGATTCGTCCTTCGCGGCCTTCAGGCGCTCAAGTGTCTCCTGCCTGATCTTTTGAAGTGTCTCGTTCATCTTTCGCTTTCCTCCAAAAAAATATCGCGCCTTGTCCGAAGGGACGAAGGCGCGTTCGTGGTACCACCCTAATTTACCCCGCCATCACGGGGCCTTTAAAGCTGTATCGGGCACACCCGGCCCCGACTACGCACCCTTTCAGGCTTCACCGGGGCGGCTCCGGAGCGAACTCATGCAATGCGCCTTTGCAGGCCCCTCCCAGCTAACAGGGCCTTCTCTGCGGCGGAAAACGCTTTGCTTTTCTCCTTCAACGCCGTTTTATTTACCAAAGTATTTTACCACATTCGTTTTCATACTTCAAGCCGTGTATTCAAGCTATTTTACAAGCTTTTCCATGCGATCCGCAAGGCCGCCTATGTCCTCCGCCATGCCGCTCGCCTTATCCGGCTCCGCAGAGAGCAGCTCGGTGGCCGCGAATATCAGGCGCTTGAGCGATGCGCGTATATCGGCCGCCTGCTGTCTGCGCTGCTTTGCCGCTTCCGTTACCTTTTTTGTAGCGGTAGCATACACTTCGCCGGTACCCAGATCGAATTCCTCGAACATCTCCGGCACCTCAATGCTGTAGCCCTTTTCCTGAAGCTTACCCTTCAGTGCGTTTATGGCCTTATCTTCGCCGTGTACAAGGAATATCTTCTTTGGGGTCTCGGGTATCTCGGATACCCACTCCAGCAGCTCGCTCTGATCCGCATGGCCTGAGAAGCCTTCAATCTGCTTTATCGCCGCGTTGATTATCACCTGTACGCCAAGTATTTTTACCTTCTTTGCGCCGTCGATGATTATCCTGCCCAGTGTGCCTACCGCCTGATAGCCTACGAACACCACCGTCGCGTTTGCCTTATACAGGTTATTCTTAAGGTGATGCCGTATGCGGCCTGCCTCGCACATGCCGGATGCGGATATTATTATGTTGCAGCCGGTAAGCTCGTTTATCTCCATGCTCTGCTCCACCGTCTCAGCGATGTGCAGGCTGTCAAACTCGAAAAGGTCGCCGCTTCTGGCCAGCACCTTAGTCTCGTCATCGTAGCAGTCCGCGCCGCAGCCCGCGTATATGCGTGTGGCCTTTATGCCGAGAGGGCTGTCAATATATACCGGCACCTTCTCAAGGCCGGGTACTGTACCATTCACGAGAAAGCGCTTGATATAGTACAAAAGCTCCTGTGTGCGGCCCACGGCAAATGCCGGTATGACTATATTGCCGCCACGGGCTATACCTTCCCGCAGTATCTCCGCAAATTCCTGCTCCTTTTCGTCGTCGGTGCTGACTGTGTGCAGCCTGTCGCCATAGGTGCTCTCCAGCACGAGGTAGTCCGCGCCCTCCGGGCTTTCGGGATCTTTTATTATGGGCCTGTCATCGCGGCCTATGTCGCCCGAGAATACTATGCGGGTCTTTTTGCCGCCCTCAGTCACCCATACCTCTATGGCGGCGGAGCCCAACAGATGTCCAACGTCTGTAAACCTTGCCTCCACGCCGGGGCATATCTGTATGATGCTGTCATACCTTACGCCCTTAAAGAGCCTGAGGGAGTTTTCGGCGTCCTGAGCGGTATAGAGAGGCTCTACAAGGGGCTTGCCTGCCCGCTCATTTTTGCGGTTCTGGTATTCAGCGTCCTGCTCCTGTATGTGGGCGCTGTCCGGCAGCATTATCCCGCAGAGCTTTGCTGTGGCCTCGGTAGAGAATATCGGGCCCTTGAAGCCGCGCTTTACCAGCAGCGGCACCATGCCGGTATGGTCTATATGCGCGTGGGTTATGAGCAGCGCCTTTATATCCGAAGGTATAAAGGGAAAATCCCCCTCGCCGTAATCGGTATGCGCGTCTTCGCCCTGCCGCATTCCGCAGTCCACAAGTATGCTTCCGCCCTCGAAGGTTATCATGTGGCATGAACCCGTAACAGACCTGGCCGCACCGCAGAATCTTATCTTCATACTAATTCAGAACGCCTCCCGTTTGCTAAGAAAATTATATCCGATAATCATTATGGCTATATTAACGGTTCCATTATAGCATATTATTTATCCAATTGGGCGGGTTTGCCAAAAATTCAAAATGCGGTCGTCCGGCATATCCGGGGACCGCATATAAAACACATTGTATTGATTACTTGCCGGCTCCGCAGCACTTCTTGTACTTCTTGCCGCTGCCGCAGGGACATGGATCGTTGCGGCCGGGCTCCGCCGTCTTTACGAACATCTTGGAGGTGCGGAATTCATGGGTTATCTCCTTGCGGCGCTCTGGGGTAAGGATAGGTTCCCACTCCTTGAGGGTGTACAGCCACTCCGCCTTGCAGTCCAGCATATTGTAGTAAAGCTTTTCAAAGTCGATATCCAGAGTTACCTTGGAGCCGCTCTTAAGGCTGTCCAGCTTTATCTCCTTCTTGAGGCTGCTGTTGATGCCGTCCAAAAAGCCTACAAAGGTGACCTCGTCCATGTTGAATTCCTTGGCAAGATCGGAAAGCTTGCCCTCTACCGTATTGGTATAGTCACCAAGTATCTTTTTATAATTTTCGGTTTCCGCCGCGAAGTATTCCTTCCAGAACTTTCTCGCAACGCCGGGCTCCTGCTCCTGTACCTGGTCGCAGATTCCCTGCCATTCGCTGTAAAGGCTCATTTTGTTTCTCCCATTTTATATTTATTTTTGTTCCTCATGTATGAAAGCACAAATCCCCATGTCCTGTCAAGAAATTCTTTTATTTTTCTTTTTTCTTGATCGCCCTGTATTTAGCTACCCAGCCCTCCTTGTTTTCCTGGCGGGTGCGTGCAATGGCGAGAGTGCCGGCAGGTATATCCTCGGTTATGACCGATCCTGCGGCGGTATATACGTCGTCCCCTACGGTGACCGGCGCAACCAGCGCTGTCTGGCAACCAAGGAATACGTTATCGCCCACCTTGCAGCGGTGCTTTTCAAAACCATCATAATTTACAAACACCGTACCGCAGCCCATGTTCACGTGGCTGCCCACGTCGGAATCGCCCACGTATGTAAGGTGTGCCACGGAAGTCTTTTCGCCTATGGTTGAGTTCTTTATTTCGACAAAGTTGCCTATCTTGCAGTTTTTGCCTATGTGCGTATTGGGTCTGAGCCTTACATAGGGGCCTACCCTGGCGCCGTCGTCCACTACGGCATCTATGGCCACAACGGCCTGCATATCGCAATTATCGCCTACCACGGTATTATCAAAGCGGCAGCCATTGTATATCCTGCAGCCTTCGCCTATGACAGTCCTGCCGCTCATGTATACGTCTGGGTATATGACTGTGTCCATGCCTATTCGCACGTCGGCGTCGATATATGCCGATTCGGGATCTATAAATGTGACGCCCTTGCGCATGAGGGAAGCGTTTATCTCTCTGCGCAGTATAGCGTTGCAGCACCACAGATCCTCCCTGTCTGCTATCTCCATGCCCTCTATATAAGGTGCGTACACATCCACCACCGCCATGTTCTTCTTTCGGAGGCAGGATACGTAGCTCTCTATATCGCTCGCGTCCATCTTAAGGCACTCTCTCAGCACGCTTATTTCAAAGCAGTACGCCGGGGATATCAGCGTATCCTCATCGTCCGAGAAGCATATCAGTCTGGAGGCTGAAAAGCCCCTTGCGGCCTCTACCAGCGCCGCCACGGTACGGTCGGTTATAAGAGGCATATTTCCCGCCATAACCAGCACATAGCCGGTATCCGCGTTTACCGCGCTCATGCCGGCCCTGAGGGCGTCCACCCTGTTGCCCGGCACGTTCTGCTGATAAGCGTAGGTGCAGTCCTTGCCGAAATAATCCTTTACGCTTTCCCCGTCAAAGCCCAGCACCACTATGGGTCTCTCCGTGATATGCTGCTGAACGCTGCGCATTACCCACCCCAGCATGGGCCTGCCGCACAGGTTATGCATTACCTTCTGCTTTTTGGACACCATTCTTTTCCCCTCGCCTGCTGCAAGCAGAATGGCGGTAGTAGCCTTTGCCATTGATATAAGCTCCTTCCTCTGAACAGATTTGTTTATTTAAATTTTACCGTTTCCGACAGCACACGGCCTATGGACTCGTGTATGACCAGATCCGCCCTTTTGTCATAAGGCGTTTCACTCTTATTTATGAGCACCAGCCTGTTCCCGCGGTAATAGTCAATAAGCCCTGCAGCCGGGTAAACAGCCAGCGACGTGCCGCCGACTATGAGCATATCCGCCCGCATTATGTGAGTTACGGCGCCCTGAAGCACATCGCTGTCCAGGCCTTCCTCATAAAGCACTACGTCCGGCTTTATCACGCCGCCGCAGCTGCACACAGGCACGGTATCCATATCCATTATATCCTCGGCGGAATAGAATTTGCCGCAATTCATGCAGTGGTTTCTGTATATGCTGCCGTGGAGCTCATATACGTTTTTGCTGCCGGCCCTGGTGTGCAGGCCATCGATATTCTGGGTAACCACCGCTGTAAGCTTGCCCTCGCGCTCCAGCTGGGCAAGGGCCAGATGAGCGGCATTAGGCTGTACGTCTGTCACAAGCAGCGCGCTTCTGTAATACTGGAAGAAGCGCTCGGTGTGCTCCATGAAGAAGCTATGGCTCAGCAGCGTCTCAGGACGTTCGCCGAAACGGCGTATAGCGTCGTATATGCCGTTTTCGCTGCGAAAATCCGGTATTCCGGATTCCGTGCTCACCCCCGCGCCGCCAAAGAACACTATTCGGCCGGAGGAGCCTACCATATTTCGCAATGCTTTGATATAATCTTCCATCTTTTGCACTCCCATGCGCAAAAAGCTTCCCCCGCATAGCAGGGGAAGCAATTCTGCAATTCTACATTAAAAGCACCCAAAGCGCTATGAGCACTACGCCCGGCACGCCAAGCAGCCCGACCAGCAGCGCCGTAAGGGCGGTTATAGGCAGCGTAAAGCCTACCGCGCTGCCGATTATGTTTATTACCAGCAGCACGATAGCGCCCATAATGGCGTTTATCACCAGCTTGAAAAGTATCTTGAGGGGCCATGCGAAGATCTTGCATATGACCCACACCATAAGTATACCTATTCCAAACATGATGAGCGTTTCCAGCATTATATTTCTACTCCCCGTATTTACGCTCCTCTGCATAGCGCTTGAGGAGCAGCACGTATTTCCTTCTCGCAGCCTCCATCTCGAAAACCGCGTAATCCACAAGGTCGGTATCGGATACGCTCTTGAAGTACCTTTCGGCCTCCTGCCACTGTTCCATGGCACGGCGTATATCCTCTGTTTTGCCCTGTTCCCTTTTCTTTTCCTTCAAGCCCAGAAGCATATTGTCTTATCCTCCGTATATGTATTTTCCATATACGGAAAAGTATGCACATTTATCCGGGTTTATATAATCCCACACTTATCCATAAGCTTTACCACGTAATACACGAGGGCGGTATACAGCGGTATCATCACCGCCTGATTTATTAACCTCGCATATACGATCTGCCACGGAGACCCGTAGAGCCACATGAGCAGCAGCGTATTGAGCACTACACTGCAAACCGTCTGTCCTGAAAACACAGCTACGAATATGCGCTTCAGCGTAGGCTTCTGGCCCTTTACGAAGAACATACCGGGGATCACCCCGAAAAGCGCCCCTATTACTGTGAACCACGGCATATAGGCCCCTTTGGGGAATATCAGCGCCTGCAAAAGATCCGTCAACGCCCCTACCGTTCCGCCGTACAGCGGCCCATACAGCGCCGCCGTCACTATTACCGGCAGCACGCCTAAGCCTATCTTCAGCGTATAACTGCCCAGCGGCATCGCCGGTATGCTGAGCAGCCCTCCCAGCACCACGCCCAACGCCGTAAACAGCGCGCAATAAGCGAGCCGTCTTGTCTTTGGGTCTACGTTTGCGCTGTTCCTTGTCTTTTCCATAGAACTTACCTCCTTTGATAGTTTTCACCACATAGAGGAGGCAGTTCTCCTTTATGCAGCAGCGGGATGCGGATGCCGCACCGTAAGCCTTAGGGCTTTTCGTCCCCGGGACAACTCCCCGTCCCCGGAGCACTGAGTCCGAAGCAACTATCCTGCTCTGCCTCGGAGCAACGCGCGGCGTCCTACTCTGCGCCTTTTGACTATTCAATTGTTTTTTGCCTTTTGGCTTTATTATTCTACACCTAACGCGCCCGTATGTCCATATTCTGATTTACGACGCGATGCGGCCGGCGTCGAGGATATACGTGGCCCTTATCTTCTCGCCCATGGTATCGCTGTCGTTGAAATTTAAATACAGTATCTCCGGTGAATCGCCGGGGAATATGGCTGTGGTTGGCATATCCGCCACTCTGCGGTTCTTGCCCTCAACCAGATCATACACCCAAAGCGTATACGGATACTCATCGTTATTGGAGCTGCCCTCCTCGGCGTTCTCCTCGTCACCCGACAGCCTGTTCTCGAAGTAATACAGCCTCGAACCGTCCCTGGACCATACGAATTCCTGAGCGCCGAACTCGTTGGATACAGGTATGCTGTTGCCTGAATCCATTTCGTATATCCTGAGCTTTTCGCTGCCTGTGCTGGATGCCGCAGCCCCGCTCTCCGCGTTTATAGCCATATATTCCTTATTGCCGGAAAGAGCAAACAGGCTTCCGTAGGTGAACTGCCTGCGCACACCGCCGTCGCACTTTACCCTGTATATCATATCGCCGTTCTCCATGTCACCCTGTACGAAGTATATGCGCCCGTCTGCAAAGGCTATGCTGCCCTCATCCGCGCCGTTCTTTTCCACTATGGAATGGCGCTTGCTCTCATCGGGTACGTCAAAGTCGTACTGATGTATGGTCATGGAATCCGTGCCGCTTACGGCGTAAATCGTAGTTCCTATATCGTCCCACGTATAGGCGCTTACCGAGTCGCCAAAGCCCACATCTGTAAGGTCGGTCAGCACCTCCTCGGCCTCCACGTCTATTATGTAAAGGTTGGTGGCTTCCGCCGCCCGCTCAAGCAGCGCAAGCTTTCTTCCATCGGGAGAAAACTCCGCGCTCTCTATGGTTTCGAAGCCATAGTCCATGAATTCCTCAGATGTGCCGTCATTATTTCTTATGTACAGTCTTTCGCCGGTATAGTCGCCCGAAGCGTCCTTTTCCTTTATACGTTTTGTATAAAGTGCGCCGCCTCCCGCGCGTTTCGGTATTTGTGCCAGATACCACCCATCGGGTATGAGCACCTCTGCTCTCTCCACATTGCCATCCGTGCTGCGCAGAACATTTTGGGAGTAAGCGGCTTTGTATACAAGCGTATCGTCATACTGGGGCAGCTTATGCTTATCCGCCTCTATTATGGTCCACTCCTCCTGGACGGCGGAGATGTTTTTATCGACTATGTCTTTAATAAACATCTCGGCTGCTATGTCTGAATCCATAACGCCTGATATAAGCAGTACATCGCACTTATCCGCGTCCAGCGTAGGGGTAAGGCCGTCAGCAGTCAGCTTGCCCTCGCAGTAGTCGTCATAGGCGTTCGCCGTGACCTGATACTTGGGTTTTTCATTCTTCTTTTTCTTTTTTTCCGCCTCCGCTACGGGCTTGATCTCTATCTCCAGCACATTGCCGCTGGCGAAGGCCTTGAACGCGGGATCGGCGGAAAGCTGAAAGTATATGCACGCCTTCTTTTCCTCCATGATCCTGTGCACAAAAGCTCCCTGGACACAGCCTGCGCATTCGGTTTCCGTCCGGGCAAAGTCGGCATACTCCAGGTCGTTGAACTCCACCGCCAGCCTTGAAGGGTAACCCAGCCTGTACACCTTATACGCCGGAACCGTGGAGGCCTCCGCCTCCTCGCTGCCGCCGCTCATACGGCTGCCCACATAGAACTCCAGCCTTATGCGCACAACGTCGCCCTCACAGGACACGGTGACGGACTTTGCGTTGGCGTTCTGAAGGGCGGCGCCGCCCGCAAGCTCCCCGTCCGTACAGTAGCCCTTGTAGGGATCCTCCTTTGCTTCGCAGCCTGCCGCAGATATTGCGGTCATTATAAGTATGAGCGCCATAAGCGCCGCGATTATACGATTCACGGGCTACCTCCATAAACGGTTTTATAAAACTTTAGTTGATTATACCACGGGCAGTATATTTCGGCTATGTGCCATATATAATTTAAAGTTTGTTTATAATTATCATTTGAAAAGTGTTTCATTCCCCATTGCAATTTGGTATAATTATCTTCGAATAGATATGCAAAGTCAACGGCGGCGGCTGCAATATGCCCCCTTGTCCCTTGACCACAACCTTGTAGGAGGATTTTTATATGATATGTAAGGTATGCGGCACCAACAATGAGGACTACCTCGAGTACTGCAAAAAGTGTTCCGCTCCCCTGCACGGCAGCGACAATGCCGATAACGGCGCAGAGGCTCCCGCCTCCCCCCGCAGCTTCGTTCGCTCCCCCGTTTGGGCAAAACCCGAATTCAACGCCAATACTATTTCAGAAAACGATATACCCGCGGACTTTTTGAACGGCAAAGCCGAGGAGACGGTTCAGCCCGCTCAGCCCGTTCAGCAGCCCCGTCAGTCCGCAGTACAGTCCGGCCCCGTCTGCCCCAAGTGCGGCGCACGGCTTATTGAAGGCCAGCGTTTCTGCAACTCATGCGGCGCAAGGATAGGCGACGCCGTATCTGCCGCAGCAGTATCCGCCGCTTCTTCCGCCTGGTCCGGTTCATATTCCACCCCCCAGCAGCCATCCAAGAGCGGCATAAAATATGCCGATCCCATAGATGACAGAATGTTCTCTTATGACTACACGGAGACCGACGACAGGCGCAGCAAGCGCGCCGGCGGCAATAAGAAGGCTGCTCCGGCACAGCGCCCCGTCTCCCGTACCGCTCCGCGCGCCTCCGCCCCCAGGAAGAGCCAGCCCTCCCGCCGCAGGAGAAGCAGCCTCAACATCAAGCTTCTGGCCATGATACTTGGCGGCATACTGCTGCTTGGCGCTATCGTATTCGGCGTAATCAAGCTCGTAAGCGGCGGAATAGGCTCCGGCAAGTCCTCCGTCACCGGCGAAGCAAAGATTGAGGAGACTACCACCGCCTCCGGCGATAAGGCTTACAACATCACCGTGTACGCCAAGAAGAAGAGCATAGTGCGCTTCGAGGGAGGCTCCATTGTAAAAGAGGAACCCATATCCGGCAAGTCCGTCACCTTTGGCATTCCCGAGCAGCTCTGGATCCCCAGCGAGCCTGTGGATCCCGATGAACTCACCGCAGACGGCTACCTGGCGGTTACCCCCAATATTACCGTCATAAATAAGAAGGGCGAAAGCGAACCCGTTACCTTTGCCAACCCCATACTTATAAGTATACCGGTCATAGACATGACTGTTACCAGCCCCAACACCGAGAATTTCTCGGTCAGCAACCCGGTCGTTGAGGTAGCGGGCGTCGTGCAGGATACCACCGCCGGCATATACGTAAACGATGAGGCCGTTCCCGTGGATGAGACCGGCTCATTCACCTATACCTACACCATAACCGAGGCCGGTACCACCACCCTCAACGTGGAGGCCCGCAAGAACGGCTACGCCATCAACCGCAAGACCTTCACCGTCGACTACAACACTGCCGGCGGCACCACCGCGCCCACAGGCGGCGGAACTACCGCAGCGACCACGCCCGCCAAGGTCGGGGATGCAAAATCCATCTACTATGCCAACACCGATGGCATAAACGTCCGCGCCAACGCGGTCGATACATCCGACGTACTCGGCCAGCTGGGCGGCGGCGATAAGGTTTACGTTATCAGCGCGGACAGCAACGGCTGGTATAAGATCGCCTACAACAACACCACGGCTTATGTTTCCGGCAAGTATCTCACCAAGGTGAGCGACATCGCCTCCTATACCACTACCAGCGCCACCGTAAACACCGACGGCCTCAACGCAAGGCTCTCGCCCAGCACCAGCGGCACCGCCATGATGCAGCTTGCAAACGGCACCGCGGTCGCTTTCGTCAAGGATATGGGCAGCGGCTGGAGCATGATAGAGTACAACGGAAAGATACTATTCGTATCCCAGCAGTACATCACCAAGAACTGATTTAAATATACTTTACATGGGGCGGCGGAAACGCCGCCCTGATTTTTACCCTGAAATGAGGAGCAGACAGCATGAAGCTTTGGGGAACCGTTCGTAAGAACAATGAAATAATACGACAGCACACGATCGAATACGCTGGGCTTACGCGCGGCATGGCAGAGGGCTGGGACGAGCTCATAGGCCCGCTCTGCCACGAGCTTGATCTCTCCCGCCCCGTTATGCTCAAAAAGCATTTAAAGGAGCTGGAGGACTTCTCCCGCGTGGTGTTCCGTGCAGACGACTTTATGGAGCCGGTGGATTTCGATAAGTTTGAAATAGAAATATTTTATCCAAAGAAAAAATAAAAGCCATTATTTTCCTCGTATTATGTGTATCCTGCCGGGCAGAATAAGCCCATCAAAGCAAAGGAGTTTTAAGGAGACATCATATGGATACACTGGCACTTATACTCGTCATCATAGGCGCGCTGAACTGGGGCCTGGTGGGCCTCTTCCAGTTTGACCTTGTGGCCAGCCTCTTTGGCGGCATGAGCGGCACCTTCGCCCGCATTATCTATACGCTTGTAGGCCTTGCAGGAGTATGGGGCATATCGCTGCTGTTCCGTCGTGACGGCATACGCCACCACGATGACAGTGCAGACTGACACTTACGCAAAACAAAAAGGCGCTCTATGCGCCTCTTTATTTTAGATAGGTACTCATGTACTCTTTTCTTATTTCTTCCGGCACCAGCCTGCCGCCTGTGGCCCATGGGATATGTATGGCGTTTTGCATCTTATCCTCAAGGCCGTGCCGCCTTATGTATTCCTCTCCTTCCCTTGAACAGAGCTTCATAGGGCCTTCAAACGCGGCGCAGGAGGAAGGCTCTATGAATATGCCCTCGGTATCCAGCAGCGCCCGCATATAATCGTACAGCTTATAATCCTCCACCGTCATTTCGCCCGCAAGCAGCGTCTTCATTACGCCGCCCACGAAACCTGAGGGTCTGCCTACTGCAAGTCCGTCGGCGTGAGTTAGCCCTGTAAGGCCCACGTCCTGCACGCATATCTTATTGTTCAGTCCGCTTGCCATGCCAAGCAGCATGCAAGGCGCCTGAGTAGGCTCTACGAAGAATACATGGGCATCGTCCCCAAAGAGCAGCCTGAGCCCGAAAGCTATGCCGCCCGGTGCGCCGCCTACACCGCAGGGTATGTAAGCTATCAGCGGCCTGTTTTCGTCTATCTCTATGCCCATATCCTCAAGCTGTGCCTTCAGCCGCTTAGCCGCTACTGCATAGCCCAGGAACAACGCGACGGAATTCTCGTCGTCCACAAAGTAGCTCATGGGATCGGCGTCGGACAGCTCCCTGCCCCGCTTCACCGCCTCTGAATAGTCCGACTTATACTCCACTACCTTCACGCCTTTGCTTCGCAGCAGCTCCTTCTTCCACTGCTTGGCATCGGCGGACATGTGTACTATTACCTTATACCCTACCGCCGCACTCATTATTCCTATGGAAAGGCCAAGGTTTCCGGTGGAGCCCACCTGCACGGTGTACTGCGAAAACACCCTGCGGCACTCGTCGCCGGCCAGCTTCGCATAGTCATCGTCATATCCACTGAGAAGGCCCTTTTCGAGGGCGATCTCCTCTGTGTGCTTTAGTATCTCGTATATGCCGCCCCGTGCCTTTACGGAACCTGCAATGGCAAGGTCGCTGTCCCGCTTGAGGAGCAGCCTGCCGCCTATGCCGCCGCCGTGTCCGTTGAGCCGCTGCCTCATATGCTCGACCTCGGTGAGAGGGGATTCTATAATGCCGCCGTTGCCTGCAGTTTCAGGGAAACAGAGCATAATGAAGGGTGCGAAGCGCCTGAGCCGCGCCTCGGCGTCGTCAACGTCCGCCATGGTAAGGCTGATGCCTTCAAATGCGGCGTCCCGGCACCGAAGGCCCGGATTAAACCAGATGACCTCCTCCGCCTTTGCAACGCGCTCGATTACAGGATCTTTTTTTATAAGCTCGCTAAGCTGCATATAAAGCTCCTCTCTAAAAGAGTATTGTTTATTTACGATACCTCGTTGGCCCTTTCCCGTACGTAGTCAAGTGCCTCCCAGAGCTGAGTGTCCTCCTTCTGGTGGTTCTTTACGAGTTCCGGTATGGCCATTCTGTGATACTGCTCCGGCAGCTCCATTAAAATATCGGGTGAAATTCCCACGCCGTTTATGTTGTTGCCGTTGGGGGTGTAATAAGCGTCGGTAGTGATCTTGAGCCAGCCGCCGGTGGATTCTATGTATGACGTGGTCTGCACAACACCCTTGCCGTATGTGTTGGTCCCCACAACTACGCCTATCTCGTTTTCCTGTATGGCCGCCGCAAGTATCTCGCTGGCCGATGCGGAGTTCTCATTCACTATAACCGCTACAGGCACGCCTATGGCGCTGCCCTTGCCGTTATATACCGTTTCCTCAGTGGAATCCGTAGGGCCAACGCTCACGATGCGCATGCCCTTGCCCAGCAGTATCTCGCCTACCCTTACGACTATATCCAGCGAACCGCCGGGATTGTTGCGCAGGTCTATCACAAGCGACTTCATGTTGCGGCTCTTAAGATCCTTTATTGCATTCTCAAACTCGTCTGCGCAGTTGCCGGTGAACATGCTCACATAAATGTATCCGGTCCTGTCGTTAAAGAGGGCTGAATCCACGTGCTTTACTGTTATGTTGCCGCCGGTGACCGTTATATCAAGCGTCTCGCTGCCCCGCAGTATGGAAAGCTGCACGCCATCAGCTTTCTTTGCGTCTATCAATGCCCTTAGATCGTCCTGATCCATATTCGCCACGTTGGTTCCGTTCACGGCGGTTATGATGTCGCCCACCTTTATGCCGGCGCTCTCCGACGTACTGCCTTGATAGACCTCAAGCACCTCGGAACCCGTCTCGTTCGGCTGACCTACCAGCAGGCCTATGCCGTAGTACTCTCCGTTTATGGCGGCAAGGTACTCCTCGTACTCCTCGGCGGTGTAATATCTGGCGTATGGATCGTCGAGCGTGTCCAGCATGCCGTTTGCCGCCCCCGCTATCATCTTTTCCCGGGAGGGCACCTCGGCGTAGTATTCTTTTTCAATGCTGTCCATCACGTCGTCCAACGCCGCTATCTGGCTGAACTCAGAGTATTCTTCAGCCGACATCACCACCCTGTCTCCAGACGTCCTGTTCATTATGATCATGGTAAGCGCGGAGGATATCAGCGCTATGACAAGCACTCCCGCTACCGCGTATAGTATCGTCCTTGGAAAGGACCTCATTGGCAATTACCTCCGAAAATAATTGGCTTCGCCACCTCATTGTTATGCGTATTTTACCAATTTTATCTATGTTAGTCAAATAAAGGGCGCCCAAAGTGTCTTTTTACACCACTTTGCGGCAAAAAAACAGCCCGGCAGGTAATTCCTCCCGCTTTGGTAAAATGCTTGTTTTCCATAAGGACAAGCGGTATCATATCTTTAGTAAAGTATAAAAAGTCCCTCTTTCTATTGAAGGAGAGGGCAAAGGAGCAGCTATGGCAAAGCAGGTATTGCACAAGCATTTCAAGGATATCGAGGTCTCTACGTTAGGATTCGGCGGAACCCGATGGGCCATGGAGGAGGGCAATAACGAACGTATCGACCGCAAAAAGGGCTTTGCCCTGATAGATGTGGCATTGGAGCGGGGCATCAACTATTTTGACACGGCCCACGCCTATCTCAAAGGAGATTCTGAGCGGATCTTTGGCGAGGCGCTGACCCGCCATCCCCGTGAAAGCTATCTCCTGGCCAGCAAATTTCACGCCTCCCACTGCAAGGACCTGGAGGGAATGTTTGAGGAACAATTAAAGCGTTGCAGGGTCGAATACTTTGATTTCTATCTTTTCCATTGTGTGTGCGAGGTGACGCTGCCTCTCATTATGGACGAAAATGCCCGATATCTGGAATTCCTGCTGAAGCAGAAAGAAAAGAGTCGCATCCGCTATCTGGGCTTTTCCGCCCATGCGGAGCCGGACAACCTGCGTAAATTTCTTCAGTGGTACGACGGCTATGATATGGCTCAGATCCAACTGAACTATGTGGACTGGACGCTGCTGAAAGCGAAAGAACAGTATGATATCCTTCTGGAGCACCAGCTTCCCGTATGGGTCATGGAACCGCAGAAGGGCGGGCGGCTGTCCACGCTGAATGAACGAGCGGCAGCTATCCTGAAAGCGGCGGAGCCGGAGCGCTCCATTCCCTCTTGGAGCTTCCGCTTCTTGCAGGGCTTGCCCATGGTGCAGACGGTGCTCAGCGGCATGACCACTATGGAACAGATAGAGGACAATGTAGACACGTTCTCGCGGCAGGAGCCGCTGAATGAACAGGAGCTGGATACGCTCTGGCAGGCCAAGGACGCCTTTATGGGCACGTTAGGCGTGCCATGCTCCGGCTGCCGCTACTGCTGCGACACCTGCCCTGCGGGGCTGAATATTCCTCTGCTGATCCAAGGCTATAACGAGCAGCGTGTCAGCGGAGAGGGGTGGCGCCTGTCCAATCTGAAGTGGACCAAGGGGCCGGAGGAATGTCTCCATTGCAACACCTGCCGGCAGTATTGCCCTCAGCGTATTGACATTCCCGAAGTCCTGGCACAGTATGCAGCGCTGCGTGCCGCTTTATAACATAGTGCTCACAGCCGCCCCATCTCCTGCGCCCGCTTCCAGTTGCGAAAGGCGGAGGGATGTTTGGAGATAACGAATACGTATATCAAAACGAAGATTGGATACAGCAGCAAAATCAGCCTAAAGGTGATATCATACCCGTATTTGGTATTCAGTATGCCGGCGATCAGGCCACCGAAAGCCATCGGCACATCCCAGCCCATGGAATAGGTAGAGGCGGCAGTCCCCCTCCTCTCAGGCGGGACTATCCGAACAGACATGATCTGGAAACCGGTCACCACAAAGCCATAACCAAAGCCCATAAGCACCGCGCCCATGCAGACAAGGATCTGGCTCTCCGCAAAGCTGACGGCGGAAACCCCCAAAGTAAAAAACAGGGCGCTGGAGTAAACCAGAGGAGCCTCTCCCCAGCGGTCGCTGATCTTTCCAACGAAAAGCCGTGAGATAAATGTGCCGCAAGCCTGAAAGGTATAGAACAGACCCGGCCGATACATCACGCCGCGTTGGATGAGGAACAGTATCAAATACGGGCTGATAGCACCGCTCCCCAAGGCGATGATCGCTTCCAATATTGAGGCGGGCAGGGCATTTTTTTCATATAACAGGTTTCTGAAGCTTTCCTGCCGGAAAGGTGTGATATGCTCCTTCGGGATCTCTCGGAAATTAAATTTCCGCAGCAATAGCAGAGCCAGCAGGCTCGCCACGGCAACCGCACCGAAAAGGCCCCAGACATTGTGCTTTTCCCACAGCCACAGGCCCAGACCCGGCCCTATCGCATTTGCCAGGGAGTTGCAAAATCCAAGATATCCCACGCCCTCGTTGAAGTTCCCTTCGTTCAGCGTGTCATAGGCATTAGTCGTGACGCCTGTGGTAGCAACAGCGGAAAGCAAGCTGGTAAGGAGCCGATCCATCGCGATCAGTGCCATTGAAGAGGCAAAAATATAACCAAAGGGCAGGCACACCAGCCCTACAAGGCATAACATCAACAAGCTCCGGCGGCTGCGGTGATCCAGATACCAGCCGGCAAAGGGCCGCATCAGCAGCGCTCCGAAGGCATTGAGGTAATGCAGCACGCCAATGGTCATATCCGTTCCGCCGCGAAAAAAGAGATAGAGCGAAAAGCTGCTGGCCAAAAGATTTCCCGTCAACAGGAGCAGCAGGTGTGCCAGCAGGACACGGCAGTAATCAGACGTCCAAAGCTGGGAGCGCTGTCCGTTCATAGTCCTCCCCTTTCTGTGAATCCACGCATCGTTAAAATCGGGTCAAAAGACCCGTCAATGCGCCGCCGGCAATATAGGCTGCCGGGCGGCGCTTGTATTCATATAATACCGGCAGATCGAAGCATTCGACCCCGTTATTTTGCTTTTCTACATCAACAGTTTCTGTCCCAGTGTAATGAGCAGGGGCATAGTCAAAGCGGAAAGCGCCGTTTGCAGCGAAACAACGTTGGCTGCCGCCGCTTCGTCATGGCGGCAAAAAACCGCCATCATGGTAGTAACGCTTGCCGCAGGCGCACAGGTCGTAATCATTGCCACCATGGCGACGACGCCACGAATGCCGGTGAGGTGCAGCGCCAGCAACAGCAACAGCGGAAATACCACCGGCCTCTCTATCGTGGAAATCCAAACAGCGGCGCTTTTTAGCACGATACGCGGATCCGAATGGGCCATGCGGCAACCTATAACGATCATGCCGAGGGGCGTGTTCAGCGGAGAAAAAGCATCCACTACCGCATCAACCGCAGCCGGCAGAGAGGTCGAGGTCAAAAACAGCAAGGCGCCGACCAACGTTGAAAGAACTCCCGGATTTAGAAAGGCCTTTTTCAGCGGGAGCTTTCCCCCGCCCACACTGCTCATTAGCGCATAGCCGTAGGTCCACGTCTCAATATTGAACAAAGCCACCACGACGCTGCAATAAAAGACCCCTGTTTTCCCGTAAAGCGCCTTCACCAATGGCAGGCACATAAAGCCGACGTTAGCAAAAATGGCGGCAAAGCGCATCACGCTGCGGTAGCCGATATCGGCATGGCGAATGGTCAACTTCGTCACTGTGACCATGACCGCAAAGGTGAGTATTACGATTAGCGCCGTCTGCTTTAATCCCATCCAGAGGATAGCCTCAAAGGGCCGTTGGAGGGCAGAGATCACCACGGCCGGCGTGGCCACATACATCGCCAGTGCAGAAATGGCATTTTCCCCTTCCGCAGAAATCAGGTTGGCCTTGCTCAGCGCAAAGCCAACCAGTATGATCGCGGCCAGCAGCAGGATCTGCTGCGTCACACAAATAAAATTTTCAGCCATAACTTATAGCTCAATAAGCTCATGGGAAACTGAGATAAGATTCTCGTTACCATCCTCGTTTATTATGATCTGATCCTCAATGCGGCAACCGCCCCAGCCCGGAATGTAAAGACCGGGTTCAATGGTCGTCACCACATTCGGCTTGTAAACCGCGGTAGCACCGGGACGGATAAACGGCACCTCGTGAACAAACATGCCGATCCCGTGACCAACGCCATTGTAGTGATATTTATAATAGGGACCGTCCTTGATGGCGCGGACGGATGCCTCATAGACGTCGCCAGTTACAGTACCGGCCTTCATAATGCTGATAGAATCCTCTATCATCTCTTTAACAAGGCCGTAAACCTCTTTCTGCTTATCGCTGGCCTTGCCCATCACCACGGTGCGGGTCATATCGCTCATATAGCCGTTGAACTGGCAGCCGTAATCCATCAGAACGAAGTCTCCGTAATGCACTGTGCGGTCGGAAGGGATGCCGTGCAGCAGACTGGTATTGGGACCGGAAATGAGGATGTTGCCATAGGGCTGGGTATCCGCACCCTCCATGACCATATAGGCGGAAAGTTTGGCCGCCAGCTCCTTCTCCGTGACGCCGACCCTTATATCGTCAAGTATGCGCCAGAAGGCCCGGCACGATATTTCGCAGGCGTTGCGGAGATACTCGATCTCCTGCGGTGTCTTGATGCTGCGCAGCTCCTCCACCACGCCCTGGGTGGGAATCAGCTCGATGTCTACGATCTCTCTCAGCTCGCTATATTCGCCAAAGCTGAGAACGTCGCTCTCAAAGGCGAGCGATTTGATATTGTTTTCTTTTACGATAGAAGCCAAGGCTTTTATCACGCTGCCGCCGACAGCGCGCCAATTCACAAGGGTGAAGTCAGGAGCCTCGATCTCGGCCTGCTCGGTATAGCGGGGATCAGTGATCAGAAAACCGCCGTTCGCCGTAACCATCACACAAGTATCGGCGCCCTTAAAGCCGCTGATCCAACGAACGTTCGCCTGCTTCTTCAGAAATAGGGCATCGGCGACATTCTCTTTGAACCAAGGAAGAATTCGCTCATTATACATCTTTTCACACCCTCCTCTTTAAATTATTCACAGAGGAGCAGCAAGGCGACGGTGCGCCTGCTGCTCCCTTTTTACCTATTCAGCAAAGGCTTTTTTAACTGAACCGCGTTGAGATCACTGGGCCCAATGGACGCGGGCCATTTCGTAGCGGTTTGCATCCTCCATGACAAGCTGGTTGCTGTGTGCGATAGCGTTGATTACGGCATACATGGCGACGGAAGGAACATCCTCCATGTATATCTCCATCAGCTCCCTATAATAGCCCTTGCGCGCTTCGACGTCGCTGGCGCCGTTGCCCAGTGCGATGAGCTCGTCGGCCCGGGGGTTGTTATAGCGGCCATAGTTGCCGGAATTGCCAATACAATTGGAATCCATATAGATACCCACAGCCGCGCCGAAGTCGAAAGAAACGTCGGACCAGCTAAAGGGGCAGATTTCCACATCGCCGTTGAGGAGCTGATCAGAAAATGCGGAGCGCTCCATGGTGTCCACCTTAGCGTCCAGGCCTATGGCGCTCAGAGTGCCCTGCAGCCATACGGAAAGAGTCTGATAAGGCTCGGTATTGTAGGACTTAATAGTGACGGTCCTGCCCATATTGCCGCACTCCTCAACCAAGGCCTTAGCCTTTTCCACGTTGTATTCATAGGTGTGGGAGGGTACAAAGTCGGGGTTGCCGGTGACCTGTTCGCCCAGATCGCAGGGATAGATGACTACCTGGCCCTGGCCGCTGCCGCAGACCTCGAGGGCCTCTTCCTTATTTATGGCATAAGCCACGGCACGGCGCATGCGCACGTCGGAGAATACCTCGCTCTCGCAGTTCATGTAAACAGACTCGTTGCGGCAGGAAAGCGCCTCGCTGATGGCGACGTTGTCGGCAGTCTTTACGGTATCCAGCGCCACGCCGGACAGGGGGTTGAAGTACAGATCCAGCTCGCCGGTCTGCAGCGCTACCACGGCGGCGTTCACGTCGGAGATAGGCACATACTTAATGTGGGTCAGATCGGGCTTTTTGCCATAATAATCGTCGCGAGCCTCGAATTTAACATATTCGTTTTCCTTCCAGTCGGTAATTACATAAGGGCCGGAGGAAACGACGCTCTCGGCAGTCTTTCCGTAGTCGTCGCCATACTTTTCCATGGCAGCCTTGGAGAACACGCTGCCATACTGTGAGCTGCTCATAATGGAAAGGCGGGAAGCGTCTGCAGCGGAGAAGTGGAATACGGCTGTCTTTTCATCCACAGCCTCTACGTCGTCCAGGGTCTTGTACAGCCAGGACCAGTTGTCGCACTGATCGCGGACGTACTCATAGGACCACTCCACGTCCTCGGCCGTGATATCGGTGCCGTCGCTGAACTTGGCGTCGGGATTTATATGGAAGGTGTAGGTCAGGCCGTCCTCGGAGATCTCCCAGGACTCGGCAAGCTGGCCGCAGAATTTTCCGTTGACCTTGCGCACTAAGGCGTCGTAGACCTGATCGAGGGCCTGAAGGTCATTTTGAGAGGTAACGTACTTCACGTTGAAGTTGGTGATCAGGCTGGCGGAGCCGTAAACGACCTCGCGGTCGTGATCGATGCCGGCGCCGGCGTTGCTGTTGTCAGCTTTGCCGTCGCTGCTGCTGCTGCAGGCGACCAGACTCAAGCTCATCACCAGGGCGAGGGCCAGGCAGAGCAACTTTTTTGCGTGTTTCATTTGTTTTCCTCCAAATTGTGTTTTTTATGCATTACTGCAATTTATATCACCGGATGGGCCGGTAATATCCTTTCTTAACCGTTGCAGCGGGCTTCTGATGCTATGGCGGTTCAATGCGCCCGCTTTTTCCGGCGGACCCATTGAACCGATCGTTTTGATTTAGCTATTAAGCAAAGGCTTTTTTTACTGAACCGCGTTGAGATCACTGGGCCCAATGGACGCGGGCCATCTGATATATGTTTGCATCCTCCATGACAAGCTGGTTGCTGTGCGCAATGGCGTTAATTACGGCGTACATGGCGACGGAAGGAACGTCCTCCATGTATATCTCTATAAGCTCCCTATAATAGCCCTTGCGCGCCTCGACGTCGCTGGCGCTGTTGCCCAGTGCGATGAGCTCGTCGGCCCTGGGGTTGTTGTAGCGGCCATAGTTGCCGGACATACCGATACAATTGGAATTCATATAGATACCCACAGCCGAGCCGAAGTCGAAGGAGATGTCAGACCAGCTAAAGGGGCAGATCTCCACCTCGCCGTTGATGAGCTGATCCAGGAACGCAGAGCGCTCCATGGTGTCCACCTTGGCGTCCAGGCCTATGGCGCTCAGAGAGCCCTGAAGCCATACGGAAAGCGTCTGATAAGGCTCGGTATTGTAGGATTTAATGGTGACGGTCTTACCTACGTTGCCGCACTCTTCCACCAAGGCCCTGGCCTTTTCCACGTTGTATTCATAGGTGTGGGAGGGTACAAAGTCGGGGTTGCCGGTGACCTGTTCGCCCAGATCGCAGGGATAGATGACTACCTGGCCCTGGCCGCTGCCGCAGACCTCGAGGGCCTCTTCCTTATTTATGGCATAAGCCACGGCACGGCGCATGCGCACGTCGGAGAATACCTCGCTCTCGCAGTTCATGTAAACAGACTCGTTGCGGCAGGAAAGCGCCTCGCTGATGGCGACGTTGTCGGCAGTCTTTACGGTATCCAGCGCCACGCCGGACAGGGGGTTGAAGTACAGATCCAGCTCGCCGGTCTGCAGCGCTACCACGGCGGCGTTCACGTCGGAGATAGGCACATACTTAATGTGGGTCAGATCGGGCTTTTTGCCATAATAATCGTCGCGAGCCTCGAATTTAACATATTCGTTTTCCTTCCAGTCGGTAATTACATAAGGGCCGGAGGAAACGACGCTCTCGGCAGTCTTTCCGTAGTCGTCGCCATACTTTTCCATGGCAGCCTTGGAGAACACGCTGCCATACTGTGAGCTGCTCATAATGGAAAGGCGGGAAGCGTCTGCAGCGGAGAAGTGGAATACGGCTGTCTTTTCATCCACAGCCTCTACGTCGTCCAGGGTCTTGTACAGCCAGGACCAGTTGTCGCACTGATCGCGGACGTACTCATAGGACCACTCCACGTCCTCGGCCGTGATATCGGTGCCGTCGCTGAACTTGGCGTCGGGATTTATATGGAAGGTGTAGGTCAGGCCGTCCTCGGAGATCTCCCAGGACTCGGCAAGCTGGCCGCAGAATTTTCCGTTGACCTTGCGCACTAAGGCGTCGTAGACCTGATCGAGGGCCTGAAGGTCATTTTGAGAGGTAACGTACTTCACGTTGAAGTTGGTGATCAGGCTGGCGGAGCCGTAAACGACCTCGCGGTCGTGATCGATGGCGGCGTCGCTGCCGTCAGCTTTGCCGTCGCCGCTGCTGCTGCAGGCGACCAGACTCAAGCTCATCACCATGGCGAGGGCCAGGCAGAGCAGCTTTTTTGCGTGTTTCATTTGTTTTCCTCCAACTTGTGTTTTTTTATGCATTACTGCAATTTATAATCACCGGCTGGGCCGGTAATATCCTTTTTTAGCCGTTGCAGCGGGTGCAGGCGACCTTGTGCCCCCCGCCGATATCCACGAGCTTGATTTCGCCGGCGTTACACTTCTCCGTGCAATACTCGCAGCGCTTGGCAAAGCGGCAGCCTGGAGCGGGGTCGATGGGGCTCGTCACCTCGCCGCGTATGAGCTTGCGGTCCGAATTGGCGCCTATGACGGGCTTGAGTATCGCGTCCAGCAGAGCCTTCGTATAAGGATGCTGCGGATTGGCAAAGAGCTCGTCCGCCTCGGCGATCTCCACGCACTGACCTAAGTACATGACCATGATAACGTCGGAGATATGCTTTACCACCGCTAGGTTGTGGGTGATAAACATATAGGTCAGGCCCAGATCCTGCTGCATATCCATGAGAAGGTTCAATATCTGCGCCTGGATGGACACGTCCAGCGCCGAGACCGGCTCGTCGCAGACTATAAACTTCGGGTTCAGCGCCAACGCCCGGGCGATACCGATCCTCTGGCGGCGCCCGCCGTCCAGCTCGTGGGGATAGGAGTTGATATACCTCTGGGCCAGGCCCACCGTGTCCATCAGCTTCTGCACCCTGTCCAGTATCTCCGTCCTGTTGGCGCAGACATGGTTCTGGATCAGCGGCTCGGCGATAAGCTCATAGATAGACATGCGGGGATCCAGGGAGGAGTAAGGGTCCTGGAAGATCATCTGCACCTTCTTGCGGACCTCCTTGAACTCGCGCTTGGAGCACTTTACGATATCCTGGCCGTCAAAATGTATCTCGCCGGAGGTGGCCGGGAGCAGGCCCATGACCACGCGGCCCAGCGTAGACTTGCCGCAGCCGGATTCTCCCACAACGCCCAGGGTCTTGCCCTCCGGGATCTCTAAATTCACGCCGTCCACCGCGTGGAGGAAGCGTCCGTTGCCAACCTTAAAATATTTTTTCAGGTCAACCGTTTCGACCAAATTTCCCATCGTTAACCTTCTTTCCGGAATCGGTTGCAGAATATCCTGTGACCGTCCTCTTCATAAGTATAGGGGGTACCGTTTACACACTCCTCCGTGCAGTAGGGGCAGCGTGGGCTGAATTTGCATCCCGTCGGCAGGTTGGTGGGATCCGGCATGAGCCCGTCGATGGGATGGAGCCGGTCCGTCTTTTCATCCAGATTGGGGATGGCGTTAAACAGGCCCACCGTGTAAGGGTGGTGATCGCCGGGATCAAATATGTCCCTCGCCGTGCCGTACTCCACGATCTCGCCGGCGTACATGACCGCCACCTTGTCGCAGGTCTCGGCCACCACGCCCAGATCATGGGTGATCATTATCATGGAGGTGCCGAGCTCGTTCTTCAGGTTTTCCATCAGCTTCAGTATCTGCGCCTGTATCGTTACGTCCAGCGCCGTGGTGGGCTCGTCGGCGATCAGTAGCTGCGGCTGGCAGGCCAGCGCGATGGCAATGACTATGCGCTGCTTCATGCCGCCGGAAAACTGGTGGGGGTATTCCTTCTTACGCTCGGGCGGAATGCCGACAAGCTTGAACAGCTCATCTACGCGGGCGTCCAGCTCTTCCTTTGATCTTTTGTCGAGATTGTGTATCTCCAGGGATTCCAGCACCTGATCGCCCACGGTCAGCGCGGGATTCAGCGCCGTCATGGGATCCTGGAAAATAATGGAGATCTCAGCGCCGCGAACATGGCGCATCTCGGGGATCGTTTTCTCGAGCAGGTTTTCTCCGCGGAACCTGATTTCGCCGCCCAAGACACGTCCCGTGCGCTCCGGCAGCAGGCGCAGGAGCGTCAGGGCTGTGGTGGTCTTACCTGCGCCCGTCTCGCCCACCAGGCCGATGGTCTCCCGCTCTCCCAGCGTGAAGCTGATGCCGTTGACCGCATGGACCGTGGCCTCATCCGTCTTATATACGACCCGTAGGTCCTTTACTTCCAACAGAGTATTTTCTTCCATTTTATCACCCTCCTTAGTCCTTCAGCTTCGGATCCAGAGCATCGCGCAGGCCGTCGCCCATAAGGTTCATGCTCAGGGCGGTAAGGCCTATGGCGAGGCCGGGGAACACCACCATGTAGGGATACATGGTCATGAAGGTTTTAGCCTCGTTCAGCATAGCGCCCCACTCCGGAGCCGGCGGCTGAATCCCCATGCCCACGAAGCTGATACCGGCGGCGGAAATAATGGCGCCGCCTATGCCCATGGTGGCCTGCACTATAATGGGGCCCATGGCGTTAGGCAGTACGTGGGTCATGATGATCTGGAAATCGGAAGTGCCGCAGGAACGTGCCGCCTCGATATAGGTCTGCCCCGTTACGCCTAGGACCGAGGAGCGTATTATGCGGCAATACCAGGGGACGTTGGAAATTGTCATGGCCAGCAGCACGTTTACAAGGCTGGAGCCGAGCGCCGCCACTATGGCCAGGGCCATCATCATAGAAGGTATGCACATGATGGAGTCCAGCACGCGCATCATGATAGCGTCAAAGCGTCCGCCGACGTAGCCGCATACGGCGCCGAGCAAGCCGCCCAGCACCACGCCGATGGCTACGGAGCCGAAGCCCACCAGCAGTGAATTGCGGGAGCCGTGGACGATACGGGCGAAAAGGTCGCGGCCGTAGTTATCCGTGCCGAACCAATGCTCTGCGTTGGGGGACAGCAGGCGGTCGGCCGCCACCTGTGTGGTGGCCACGCTGTAATTTACGATCGCATCTGCAAAAATAGCTACTAACAGGATCAGCGCGAAAAGGATCATGCCGAAAACGGCTAACTTGTTTTTGCGGAAGCGGCGCCATATTTCGCCGGCGCGGCTCTTCTTTTTTATCGTGGGCTGCTGCACGGCAGCCCCGTTCACAGTATTAGTCATATCGCTTTTCCCTCCTTCATCAGCGCTTCAGATAGCGGGCCTTGATCTGCGGGTCGATGAAGCCGTACAGGATATCTACCACCAGCATGACCAGCGTATAGCAGACCGCCAGGATAACTATTGCGCCTATAACGACGGGTATATCTTTGCTGCGGATAGAGGTCAGGATCAGCGTGCCGACGCCGTTGAGGGTGAAAACGGCCTCCATGGTCACGGTACCGCCGAGCAGGACGCCGAAGTTCATGCCGACCATGGTGACGACCGGCATCAGCGCGTTGCGCAGCGCATGGCGGCAGATGACCACGCCCTCCTTTTGGCCTTTAGCCCTGGCGGTGCGGACATAGTCCATGCGTATGCATTCCAAAAGTGAGGTGCGCGTCATGCGAAGCTGGGATGCTATGAAGGAGCAGGCCGTTGTGAACCATGGCAGTATGAAATGCTTAAAGGTACCCGTGCCGTAAGATGGGAGCCAGCCTAACTTCAGCGAAAACAGCAGTATGAGCATCATGCCTATCCAGAAAGCCGGAAAGGACGCCAGCATCATGGCAAGCGTGGTCCCCATGGCGTCCCAGAAGGTGTATTGCTTCACCGCGGCCAGCACGCCCAGCGCGACGCCTATCACCACGCCTATCAGCGTGGCGCCGGCAGCCAGCGTCACCGTTACCGGGAAGCGGGCCATAACGGTCTCGAACACGCCCTTGCCGCTGAGCCAGCTATTGCCGAGGCTGCCGTGGCAAAGATCCCAAATATACTTCGCGTAGCGGACCGTAAAGGGCTTATCGTAGCCTAACTCGGCGTTCTTCGCCGCCACGGCCTCCTCGCTGGCCATCTGACCGAGGATCAGGTGACCGGGGTCACTGGGCGTCAGATCCAGTATGAAATAGACGACGAACACTATTATCAGGATCGTCGGGATCAGCGCCAGCAAACGCTTAAGAACAAATTTCCCCATGTGTTTTTTTCCTCCTAATGTTTACACATCTCTCCTACCGGAGACATAAAACTCAGTTGCGATGATAGAGCACACTTCCCTCGCCTATGGTGTAGACCACATGCGCCCCCATGTCCGTACCTGGCAGGCCTTTGAACACGGCAAAATTTGCGTACTTTCCCACTTCGATACTGCCCAGCTCTGCATCCAGACCGATAACTTTGGCGGGATTGATAGTTATCATGCGCATTACACGAATGGGATCGGCTCCTTCTCGAACGGCCTGCTCGGCATGGCTGAGCAAGCTATCCAGCCCTTCCAACGGCGAGTCCACCGTCAGACAGCAGAGAGTGCCGGCCTCATCCAGCTTGGCAACAGCATCCACATCCACAAAACGCGACTCATAGAAAGACTTGCGTCCGCCGATGGGGCCGTATACGATCCCGCATCCGCTGGCAACGATTTCATCAAGATAGTTGCTGGAGCCCCAAGCATGCTCAATGGTAAAGCGGAGATTATACTTGGACAGGCACTGAATCGCTGCAGCCATGTCATTGTGGGTGCAGTGGATGCGGGCGGGGATCTCCCTCTTCAGCACGGGGATCGCCACCTCATATTGTTCGTTGTAATCCACCTTTTCGCCACGATCCTTTTTATCCATATAGGCCTTGGCATTGGCAAAATACTCCTCCAGAATAAATGTAACGCCCATGCGGGAATCCGGTTCCATATTCTTGTTCTGGAACATGCCCTTGGGATTTTCGCCCAGAGAGAGTTTCATACATATATTGCGCTTGAGGCACATCTCAAAGATATTGCTGCCCCATGTGCGGGTGGCAAAGCCGGTGCCATCGATGACATCGCAGCTGCCGGGGAGAATGCCCAGAGTGGTAACGCCATTCTCTATAGCCCAGCGATAACAGCCATTGGTAGGATCAGCGGCATAGATAACATCCATCTCGGGACTTACGGGATTCGCCGTGTCCGTACAATAAGACAAAGTTGCCACATCCCCGTTGGGGCCAAGGCCTGCATGTGAATGGCAATCCACGATTCCCGGCAGCAGGTTCAACCCGGTCAGATCTATGGTCTCTGCGTCGTCAGCGGAAAGATCCTTGCCGATCTCCTTGATCCTTCCGTTCTCACAGAGAACATCGCCCACAAAGGGAGCTTTCTCCGTCTGAGGATAAACGGTGGCATTCTTCAGCAGTAGCATATTAGCGAATCCTCCCTTTCTCAAGCCTGATAAACGGTCTCGCCGTTGATAACGGTCTCCAGCAATACCGCATTGCACTTTTCAATGGGATTGCCTTCATAGATCAGATAGTCTGCATCCAAGCCGGCCTTTAGCTGGCCGATACGGTCGGAAACGCCAAAAAACTCAGCGGGATTGACTGTCAGCATGGAGACGATCTCCTCGCTGTTGGTGCAGGTCTGCATCAGCTTGGAAGCGTTCCAAAGTAGCATCTCACGCCCCCATGCCATATTGGGTCCTAAAACGGTGAGGCCAACTTTGGTTCCGTCTTCCGCCATATTCATAAGCTTGGCAAAATCCATGCGGTGTACCAGATGCGTAGCATTGCGTGATGTATCGCCCAGCACTACTGCCGCGCCGCGCTTCTTAATTGCATCGGCACAGCGATCCGCCTCATACGAAAGCGTGAAGATGATCTTCATTTTTGTGTATTCCTTAGTCGCTTCAAGGAAACGCTCCATCTCCGGTGCGGTCTCGCAGGCGACAAGAATAGGCATCCTGCCCTCGCGCACAGCATCCATGACTTCTTTGGTGCGCTGACTGCGGTAGTCATTGGCATACTCTGTGGTTTGCAGCGCCGTCTTCAGCATGGCGATCAGGGCCATTGGCGTTTGGGGGCTGCCCTTGCCGCTAAATACGCGAATAACTTCGCTGGTCATGGAAGCCTTCATCGCCGCATCGCGCTTGACCGTGATCTTATTTATATTTTTTCCCTTGGTCTTTACTACGGTGCAGGTACCGCCCAGAATCCCCTCATTGCCCGGGGTAACTAACATACTGGTGATGCCGGCCTTATACAATTCCTGAAGACTCAACTCATCGGGATCAATAGAATGCCAGATATCGAGATACGGCGTGACAGGGTTCGAGTTTTCGTTATAGTCCTTTGCAAAAAAAGCCATGTCCTGCGCGCCGAGGAAATTTCCGGAATCAATAAAGCCGGGAAATACATGCTTTCCGTTGAGAGAGCGGCTTTCGTCCCCATTGATGTTCTTTCCGACCTCGACTATTTTGCCGTCCGCAATTCTCATGTCGCCTTGGAACACTTCCCCATTGCCGATATGAAGCGTTGCATTTTTCAGAATCATTCTTTCTTTCCGCCGCTTTCCTCTCAAAAGCAGCTCTCCTTTCTGCGTTTATGCTATTGCTATTATAAAGCTTAATCTTTCATCTATTAAATTAATCTTTCATCTATTAAGGCGGATTATTCCCGTCCTGAATGTCAAGGCCTGTCCGCATCGACGTTTTATAAGAAAGCTTGCCGATTTTCAGAGGGATGTTTCTGCCATTGATCCGAAACCGGAGCCCTCAAAAAATACAAGTTTGAATATAGCATTTATATATATACTATGATATAGTCATTCATCCATCAAGGACAATTATCACATTATTTTGCGCTATTTTCTATATGCACCTTGCACAATTATCGTCAATGCTCATGGTACATAATGACCACTAAATTGTTGATTTTTTGTTTTTTGATACATGTTGTACCATTGCGTCATTGATGATAAGGAGGAAAAACCATCTTGCGCCCACCAATGACGGAAAGCTATTTTACGACGAGGTTTGGCAATCGCTGGATCATCTGGATCACGGGATCAAGACCCTTTCCACCCATTCTTTGTTTTGTATTTTTTATTCATTTTTTCCATATAATGTAAAAATATATTAATGTCCGTACAGCCCTTGCCGGTCCTCAGATCCGGCTGCATCAGCAACGGTATATTCGCTTTTTCCTTCCAGCAGCCGGCAGCACCGGGAAAGCATCCGGCTTCTGCAATTAGTAACTAACGCCTGATTCAGTTATATACTAATATACTAAACCAGGCGTTTAAAATTTATTTTTCTATTGTCTGCTTTTCGGCAAGTGCGGCGGCTCCGCCGGGGCTAAACGCTCCTATTCTTCTTTTTTATTCATGCAGTGTTTTATCTCCTGACCGGTAGGCGTCGTGGCAAGGCCGCCCAGGGCTGTCTCCCTGAATTCCACAGGCATGCGCCTGCCCACGTCGCCCATGGCGTCTATCACCTCGTCCACGGGTATGCGGCTCTCCACACCTGCAAGGGCCATATCTGCAGCGCTGACCGCGTCTACCGCGCCTATTACGTTGCGCTTCACGCAGGGCACCTCCACAAGGCCTGCCACAGGGTCGCATATAAGGCCCATTAGGTTCTTCAGGGCCATGGCCACCGCGTGACCTATCTGCGCGCCCGTGCCGCCCTTTATGGCTACCAGCGCCCCGGCCGCCATGGCCGCAGCAGTGCCTATCTCGGCCTGGCAACCGCCCGCGGCGCCGGATATACAGGCCCGGTGTGCAATTACCGCGCCTATTCCGCTGGCCACATACAGCGCTTCCAGAAGCTGATGCTGAGTGAGCTCCTCATAATTGCAAAGGGGCAGCAGCACCGCCGGCAGCACTCCACAGGCTCCCGCAGTAGGCGCCGCCACTATGCGCCGCATGCATGCGTTTGACTCCGCCATGCTGAGAGCCTCCGCTATAACATCGCATACATAACCGCCGGACATGGCGGCGCCGCGCATGGCGTATTGGCGCATTTTAATGCCATCGCCGCCCACAAGGCCGCTGACGCTCTTTCGCGTGCCGGTATATGTGTCTGCTGCGTCCTCCATCGCCTGCCAGGTGATGAGCATCTTGGCCATGGACTGCTTGCGCGTCACCTGCCGCTCCTCCATGTCGGCCTGCAATACGACCTCCCAGAAGGGTATGTTCTCCCGCTCCATCTGGTCAAATATTTCCTTCATCGAATCGAGAGCCATCGTCCTCTTCCTCCTTGTCGTAATAGGTCACGGAAATTATTCCGGGAAGCTCGCTCAAAAACTCTACCTGATTGGGTTTTACGTGCTGATCCGTCTCTATAACCATAAGCGCATCGCCTCCCCTTTTATGGCGGCAAAGGCTCATGTTGGCCACATTTACCCTTATCTGGCTGAGTATGGACGTTACCGCCGCCACCGCGCCGTTTTCGTCCTGATTGCGTATGACGAGAGTATTGAAATTGCCGGTAAAGTTCACATCTATACCGTCCAGCTTGTTGACGACTATCCTGCCGCCGCCTATGGAGGAGGCCTGCATGACAAGCTGCTTGCCGTCTGCGCCCGTAAGCTCTATCACCGCAGTATTCGGGTGCGCATCCCGCAGCGCAACAGCATCTATTTCATATTTTAAGCCCCTCTCCTTCGCCTCGTCGAAAGCGAAGGGTATGTGGCTGTCGTCAGGTTTCATGCCCAGCAGCCCTCCAACTATGGCGCGGTCGGTGCCGTGGCCCTTGCCCGTCTCGGCGAACGAACCGTGAAGATGTATCTTGGTCTCTACAGGCTCGCTGCCCAGCAGTGTACGGGCCATGTTTCCCATGCGTGCGGCCCCCGCGGTATGCGAACTTGACGGGCCTATCATCACAGGCCCTAATATATCAAAAATGTTCAGCATATTTTATCCCCCGCAAAAAAATCCAAAATGTTTCTGTAATTATACCATCAGTTGATAAGGACACACAAGGTTTTAGAAGCCAAACAGCACGGCATAACTGTGTCGTCCTCATTTGAAATACAACCAGTATTTCTGCACTCGTCCTCCTTGTTCTGCCATACTCTTTGGCTTCTAAAACTCGAAGACCCTAAAGAGCTTGTTTTGAGGGCGATCCAAGGCCGAGGAGCGCAGTACTACTGGATGTAATACAAGCGACGAGAACGCAGGAGCGTCCCAAAACAAGCCTTTAGGGCTTGTGTGCTCTTGTCAACTGATGGTACCACACTAAAACAAAGAGCGGCGCTCGTGCCGCTCAATTCCGTATAATTTTATATAATATAGCTATCCGCACACATATTTTTTCAGGTAATGGGGCATTTCTCCCCCATCTTCGCTGACGCCTATGAATATGTCTATACCGCTCTTATCCGCAAAATCCTGTATCTGTGCGAACATTGCTTCCAGTTCATTCAGCGGGTGCTTTACCAGCTTCCTGAAGCCATCCACGTATATCCTCTGAAGATCGAAATCCTGAGCCGCTATGCCCGCAAGGAAGCCGTAGAACATCTTGGGGCTGTTTATGTTGTAGTGTCCCGCGTCTATAAAGCGTATCGCATGCTTGAGATCGAAAAGATACTGGCCCTCCGCGTCAATAAATACCACGCTGCCCTGAGTTTCATCTACCGAGTCATTTGCCATTTGGATAATGCGCTTTGAATTGCCCGTCCCCTTTTCGCCAAAGATGACACGAACCACTGATACTTCCTCCTCGTCTGTTTTATATGTAGATTATAACCTCAAAGGGGTCCGGGAATCAACTTCGCCGGCCCCTTTTTGCAAAACATTTGCAATTATGCTTTTTTCAGCGCTTCTGCCATGTCGGTATGCTCCCAGGGAAGGTCTATATCCGTTCTGCCGAAGTGGCCGTAGGCTGCGGTCTTTCCGTAAATGGGCCTCCTCAGCTCCAGTCGCTCTATTATGGCCTCCGGCCTGAAGTCGAAGCACCTGAGAAGCTTTTGCTGTATCTCGTCGTCGGGTATTATCCCGGTGCCCTTTGTGTCGATGTATACTGATACCGGCTCCGCCACGCCTATGGCATAGGCTATCTGTATTTCGCAGCGCTTTGCCAGCCCCGCCGCCACTATATTCTTAGCGGCGTAGCGTGCGGCATAGGCCGCGCTCCTGTCCACCTTAGTGGGGTCCTTGCCGGAGAATGCGCCGCCGCCGTGTGGTATGTAGCCGCCGTAGGTATCGACGATTATCTTACGCCCGGTGAGGCCGCTGTCTCCCTTTGGGCCGCCTATGACAAAGCGGCCTGTGGGGTTCACAAATATCTTTGTTTCGGGTATAAGATACTTCTCGGGTATTACCTTCAAAATCACCTTTTCCCTTATATCCCTGCGGAGCTGCTCCATGGAGATCTCCGGGTCGTGCTGGGCGGAGAGCACCACCGCGTCTATGGATACCGGCCTGCCCTCCTCATAGCTTACCGTGACCTGGCTCTTGCCGTCCGGCCTGAGATAGCTCAGCTCGCCGCTCTTGCGCGCCTCCGTAAGGCGCATGGTGAGCTTATGGGAAAGGGCTATAGGCAAGGGCATAAGCTCCTCAGTTTCGTCACAGGCGAAGCCGAACATCATGCCCTGATCCCCCGCGCCGGTGGAAAACAGCCTGTCGTTATCCCCATCCTTGGCCTCGAGAGACTTGTCCACTCCCATGGCTATATCGGGCGACTGTGCGTCCAGCTTTACTATGAGCTCAAGCTCGTTGCAGTCAAAGCCGTATTCCGGCTTGTTGTAGCCTATACTGTCTATTGTGCGGCGTATTATGTCCTTAACGTCCACGCTGCCTTTTGAGGTTATCTCCCCCATCACCATTACGGTGCCGGTGGTGGCGGCGCACTCGCAGGCCACGCGTGAATGAGGATCCTGTGCGAGATAGGCGTCCAGCACTGCATCGGATATGCTGTCGCATACCTTATCGGGGTGTCCCTCTGTGACCGATTCAGATGTAAAAAGTCGCTTCATTGGTTCAAAATTCCTCCGAATAAAAAATTAAAACCTCATACGCAGATGAGGTTCACTTTTCGTTAGCTCATCTTCCGGCATATCGCCGACGGAATTGGCACCTTGCCGCATTGGCAGGTTGCCGGGTTTCACAGGGCCGTTCCCTCAACCACTCTTGATAAGGCATATTCGGTTTTCGCGGTATATATTAGCACAAACTATTGCGTTGCGTCAATAGCCTCTTTTGGGTTATAATGCTTTGTATATCGTTATTTGAAAGGTATTTTTATTATGAAGCGTGTTCTCGGCTGCATAAGACGTGCCGATGAAAGATACCGAATGATACACCCCGGCGATAAGATATGCGTCGGCGTATCCGGCGGCAAGGACAGCCTGCTGCTGCTCTACGGCCTGAAGCTGTATCAGAAGTTCTGCCATACCCCCTTTGAGCTGATAGGCGTTATGCTGGATCTTGGCATATCGGATCAGGATTATCAGCCCGTTGCAGACTTCGCTGAGTCCATAGGTGTGCCCTTTGAGATACTCAAAACGGACATAGGCGACGTCGTATTCAATATCCGCCAAGAGTCCCACCCCTGCGCCCTGTGCGCCAAGTTCCGCCGCGGCGCGCTGAACGACTACGCACATGCCCATGGCTGCAACCTCGTTGCCCTGGGCCACAACCGGGACGATGTAATAGAAACCTTTTTTATGAGCCTGCTCTACGAGAGCCGCCTCAATACCTTTGGCCCTGTGACGTATCTGGACAGGCAGCAGGTGTCCGTAATACGCCCGCTCATATTCCTGCCGGAAAAGTATGCCCTTTCCGTAGCAAAGCGGCTGGAACTGCCAATTCGCAAGCCCAACTGCCCCGTGGCAGGGCATACCAAGCGGGAGGAAATGAAGGATATAATACGTTACTTTACAAAGCTCATGCCGGATGCGGACGAGCGCATAATGAACGCCATAGCGGATACCCACAAATACGGCATGTGGGACAGGTTGAAGCTGCCCCCATGGAACGACGAGCCTATCGGAATAGAGCTCTTTAAGGATGGGAAGGGCCATGAAGATACCCTTTAGCGGAATAATTATAATATGGTGCTCCGTAATGTCCTTCGCCTGCTTCATGGCGATGGGCATAGATAAGCTCAAGGCCCGTGCCGGAAAGTGGCGCATACCGGAAAGGACGCTTTTTCTTCTTGCAGCCATGGGCGGCGCGCTGGGCGGTATTTTCGGTATGCTGGCCTTCCGCCACAAGACAAAGCATAAATCCTTTGTAATAGGCATGCCGCTGCTGCTGTTGCTCAATATCGTCTGTATTGCCGGCGTAATCTGCCTTGCCATGTGCGGCTGAATACTGCGTTATTTTTGCCCGTTCGTCTTATTCCGCCATATTATCCATTCCGCCGCCGGCCGTATGTTTTCTTCGGATACAAAGTCGCAGCCCTTTTGCATCAATTCAAGAATGGCCGCATACTTTGCGCTTCCCTCCATGCTCTCCATTGCGCCCCTGAGCATGAGCCTGTGTACAGGGCTGAGCTTGTCCTTGTCAAATGCCCCCCGCGCGTAAAATATCCTTATCCGGCTGTCCACAATCCCGGTATTTCTCCTCAGCTCAAATACGATATCCGCCCTCTTCTCCTCAAGGCCCACGGCGCACACCCCCGCTATCCGAAACCTCGCCGCTGCGCAGGCATATCCCTTTATGCGTCCATCCATAACGCAGCCCAGATAAAAAGCCTCGCCGTCAGAAGCGCCGGCATTATGCAGCGGCAACGCGGGTATCCCCATATCTTTAGACAAAAGCTCCGCATATCGCTGAGTGCTTCCGTAATTGCTCCAGTATATTATAGACTTTATCATAAAATAACGCCCCTTTCCGGTTTATACTGCCCGATAAGGGGGGTTTTTATTTTAAAGCTCTTTGATCGAGTGGTTTTTGTAAACGTTAAATCTGTATTTTAATCCGCCATGCTCCCTTTCCTCGCCCTGCTCCTCCAGGCTCCATGCAGGCATGCTCCGTATATCCGGGAAGAAGCAGTCGGCATTGCCGCGCGCTTCTACCTCGGTTACATACGCCCTTTCGCAGTAATCCAGCAGCATCGCATAGATACTTTCCCCTCCTATGACGAAGGCTTTGTCACTCCCTATCGCCCTCTTGAGCTCATCAATACTGCTCACAGCGTCGGCCCCATCAGGCACGCGGTCCCTATTACGGGTAAGCACTATGTTGCGGCGGTTCTCCAGCGGCCTGCCCCCTGGCAGTGATTCCAGCGTTTTGCGTCCCATTATGACGGTCTTGTTTACGGTCATACGCCTGAAATACGCCATATCCTCCGGGATACGGAAAAGCAGCCCGCCGTCCTTTCCTATTCCGTTATTTTTGTCAATGCAGACTATAATATCCATACGCTACACCGCCACCGGTATCTTACCTATACTGCCGTGAGACTCATACCCTTCAAGGGAAAAGCTGTCCACGGTGAACTTGTAAAAGTCGTCTATGCTCTTATCAATAATGAACCTCGGCGCGTCCAGGGGCTCACGGGAGATGAGCTCCTCCACCAGCGGCACATGCCTGTCGTAAATATGTGCGTCTGCTATCACGTGCATAAGCATTCCCGCCTCGAGGCCGCTTACCTGAGCCATCATGTAAACCAATACCGCATACTGGCATACGTTCCAGTTGTTGGCTACCAGCATATCCTGGGAGCGCTGATTCAATATGGCGTTTAGCCGGTTGCCAGATACATTGAAGGTCATACTGTAAGCGCAGGGATACAGCCGCATTTTGGAAAGATCGGCGTGATTGTATATGTTGGATATTATCCTGCGGGAGCCGGGATTGTGCTTCAGGTCGTAAAGTATCCTGTCCACCTGATCCATATCCCCTTCGGGATAGTGGTGCTTTACCCCCAGCTGGTAGCCATAGGCCTTGCCTATGCTGCCGTTTTCGTCCGCCCAGGCATCCCAGATGTGGCTGTGCAGGTCGTGTATGTTGTTTGACTTCTTCTGCCATATCCATAGAAGCTCGTCTATTGCGTTCCTGAAGCCTGTCTTGCGCAGGGTCATAATAGGGAACTCCAGTGACAGATCATAGCGGTTCACCACGCCGAAGAGCTTTACGGTATGTGCGGGGGAGCCGTCCTCCCACCTTGGGCGCACAGGCCTGTCGGTATCCCATACGCCGTTTGATATTATATCCCTGCAATTCTCTATGAATACCCTGTCTGCAATGCTCATGGGGCAAGCTCCTTTATTTTTTAGTTTTATTATCCCCCAAATGCCGGCGCATTTCAAGACGTTCTTCCTTTGCCGCACCTACCGGGCGGTTTAAGGGCGAAAAAAGAGCGCCGTTTGTGCAACATTGTCCAGCACAGTACCCATATCGGTACCAATTGCAGTTTTTCATATTGATTGAGCACGTAAATTGCACTAAGCTTAACTTATAAAACGTTTGTTCGATGCGTTTTGCTGCCTTCGCTCTCGCTCCGCGAAGGACTAATGAATCAAATCAGGAGGTTTCAATATGTCAGTAAACAAGGTATTCGACGTTGATCTCGATATCAAGAGGCCCTCCTCACACAGGGATTTTACCGTGGTGAACGGCGACAACGGCAACAGGATCAACGTTACCCTAATGGATGGAGACAGCCCCGTAGACCTTACGGACTGCAGGATAATCGCCGCATTTTCCCGCGCAGACGGCTCTACCTCGCTTCAGGACAGCGGAGTCCAGAACGGCGGCATCACGATTTCGCCCGACGATGCTTCCAAGGTCGCCATAGACCTTTTTCCCGCCTCGTTCTCTCCCGGTGTTGTGGAATGCGAGCTTCAGGTATACTCCGACGCTTCCCTTTCTACCCTCGTCACCACCGCCCGCTTCAACTTTATCTGCCGTGAAGCCATAGTAAACAGCAGCACCGTGCAGGCGTCTGCCGAATACCCTCTGCTTAAAACTCTGAAGGACGGTCTCACCTCCCTCAAGGCATCGCTGGACGAGCTTATGGAGAGTGCCAAAGCTGCTGAGGAGGGCAGACAAACGGCAGAAAACAGCCGAGAGGCGCTGTATGACAAGCTTTCCAAGCTCAGGGCAACCGCTACCATGCTGCAAAGCGGCGCCGATCCCACCGCCAGAGTAACCGAATCGGACGGAGCCAAGGTGATAGAGCTGGGCATACCCGCAGGGCCTCAGGGACCTAAGGGTGACACCGGCGAGGCCGGCCCGAAGGGCGATGCAGGCGAACGCGGCCCGCAGGGTCCTAAGGGAGACCCCGGTCAGAACGGTGCGCCAGGCAAGGACGGCGCTGACGGTAAAGACGGCGCTCAGGGGCCAAAGGGTGACACCGGTTCAGGCTTTGCCGTGCTGGGCTATTTTGCCACTCAGGCGGCTCTCGAGGCCGCCATAACGCTGCCCTATGCCGGCGACGCATACGGCATAGGCTCGGCACAGCCTTACGATATATATATCTGGGACGGCATAAACAGCGTCTGGGTAAATAATGGGCCGCTGCAAGGCGCAAAGGGCGATACAGGCCCTCAAGGGCCTCAGGGCGAAGCCGGCCCTCAGGGACCTCAGGGCGAAACTGGCCCTCAGGGACCTCAGGGCGAAACCGGCCCTCAGGGATCTCAGGGCGAAACCGGCCCTGCAGGCCCTGCCGGTCCCGTTTCTGTATTCCAGCGTTCCGTGCTTTCCGCTCCCACCTCAGTGGCACTAAGCGACGAGTGCGAATATTACCTGACAGACGTAGGCGACATCTCCTTCACCTACCCGTCAGATACGTATTTCGAGTGCTGGATAGGCCTGAGCCTTTCATCTGCGGAAAGCCATACCGTCACATTCCCCGACGGCACTTCATATATCGGCGGCACACCCGAATGGGAGGTTTCGGCGCAATACGAGATATCCGTAAAGGATAAGGTCGTTATAATAAAAAAGGTCGGCGAATAAAAAGCGTGGAGGCGGAAAACCGTCTCCACTATTTATAATTATCATCTCATCAGCCGCAGCATATCCTCCGGCGGCGGCGACACTATATGCAGCTTATCCCCTGTCAGCGGGTGCGTCAGCCACAGCTCGCAGGAATGCAGTGCCGGCCGCGCTATCAGTTCCCTGTCCTCCCTGCCATAAAGCCAGTCTCCCGCCAGCGGATAACCTATGGCGGACATGTGCAGCCTAAGCTGATGTGTGCGGCCGGTATGCGGTATGAGCCGCAGCAGCGTAAAACCATTGTTGCATTGCAGCGTTCTGTACTCAGTAAGCGCAGGCGATCCCAAAGGTTGGATAGCACGCTTGTATCTGGAGCCCTGCTCAAAGCCTATGGGCAGCTCTATCCTGCCGCTCTCCGGCTCAACATGCCCTACGGATATTCCCACGTATTCCCGCCTGAACCCGTCCGTGTGCATTATAAGCTTGAGCCTGTGGTGCATATAACCGTTCTTGGCTACCGTCATTATTCCTGTCGTGCCCCTGTCCAGCCTGCTTACCGGGTGAAAATTCTCGCCCTCCTTCAATCGCGCGGAAAAAGCATTTTCCAGCGTAAGCTCCCGGGGATCCCGGGTAGAGCTGTGTACCGCAACACCGGCGGGCTTATCAATTATTATTATATCCTCGTCCTCATAAAGCACCACGAGCGGCATATCCATGGGCGTTGGACGCACCGTCTCCCCATCGCATATCTCGGCGCAAAGCATGTCGCCAGCCGATAAAGTAGCCGTAGTATAGGCCTTTTTGCCGTTTAAGGTTATGCCCTCCGGCCTGCGCTTAAGACGCGATATGTGGTCGTTGGACATGAAGAAGCAGCGCTTGAGCCCGCTTTCCACACTGAGGCCCGCAAGTTCATCTGTAATTTTCTCACACAGCTTCCGCACGATACTTCTCTTTTCAATTGTTTTATTTGAGTTTACATCGGACTATTATAGTCTATGAAGTCCATTTAGACAATCGCCTGGCGGTAGTAAAATTTCAATCGGACTTTTTTTGAAAAAGGGGTTGCTTTTTATGTCCTGATGCCTTATAATAACATTCGTTCCGTTCCTCCTTAGCTCAGTCGGTAGAGCATGCGGCTGTTAACCGCAGTGTCGTTGGTTCGAGTCCAACAGGGGGAGCCAAATGAAGAAGCCTTGAAACTTAGAGTTTCAGGGCTTTTTTCATTCGCTATCTGTTGCCTAACGTGAAAAAGCACACTCTCAGGCACACTGAATTGCTCAAAATACCGTTGTTTTCTCGGAAAGAGAGTATTTTAAATGGCAACATTCATCGAAAACAAGAAGAACGGCAAAGTAGTATCTTACAAATTCCGTGCTTACCTTGGAAAGCAGCAAGACGGAAAACAAGTAGCCAAATATCATACTTGGCAAGTTCCTGATGGTCTTACTCCTGCCAAAGCACGCAAAGCAGCGGAAAAGGCCGCCGCTGAATGGGAAAAAGAAGCACGGTTCGAATATGAAAGAGATGTGAAAGAGCCTGAACGTGCTGCAATTAGAGAGATTGAGAATCAGCGTACAGACTTTGTAGGTTTTGTAGATGGCCTATTCTTCCCTGTATGCCTTTATGATGGCAACCACAAGCAAACTACCATCACATACTATGAATCGCTTTCTAAGGGAATCAAAACCTATTTCAAAGGTTATACGCTTCAAACCATTGCCCCAATCGATATTAAAAAGTATTTGATTTATCTGCAAACCAAGCACCGTACCCCATTGGGCAATACGGCTTCCCCTAAAACAGTGCGGCATATTTACTGCCTGCTAGCAATGATATTCAAGTTCGCAAAAGAGCAGGATTATATAGTAAAGAATCCTATTGATAAAGTGGATTGCCCTAAATTGACAAAGAAAAAGGTTGATGCTCTGACTAAAGAAGAAGCCGCCGCTTTCTTTTCCGCCGTTGATAATTGCCCCATTGACTTTCAGTGTATGCTTTATTTAATGGTAACAGCAGGATTGCGGCGTGGTGAATTGGCTGGATTACAATGGCGAGATGTTGATTTTGATAATCTTACGGTAAGCATTGAGAGAAACGCAATATACACCCCTGCAAGCGGCATTATTATCAATACGCCAAAGACAGAAAATAGTGCAAGAGTAATACCGCTGCTTCCCAAGGTTGCCGCATTACTCAAAGCGTATAAAGAGCAGCATTTTCAGCCCAGAGATAGCTTGTGTTTTGTGTTTCATGGCAAAGGCGGCAAAACCGAACCACGGCTTCCTGATGGCATCACGGAACGAGTAAAAGCCTTTATGAAACGCAGCGGCTTTCGTGACCTATCCCCACACGATTTGAGACATTCCTGTGGAACGCTGTTAATTGCAAACGGCGCAGACATAAAGAGCGTTCAGGAAATATTAGGCCATACGGACGCAAGCACAACGCTAAACTTTTATGTTCGTACCGACTTAGAACAAATGAAAGAAGCGACAAACAAAATGGCGGCGGCATTTGGCTTGTAATGCTGAAAAGGAGAGGAAACAACCTCTCCTTTGTTGTATCTGCCAATTCATAATGATTCTATTAAGGAATCAGCGTATTTTGGCAGAATTGATTAAAACAAACGCTGTTTTCGATGAAATCAGTCTGAATTCTGTTAAATTAAGCATGATTATGCTAATTCCATTATATTTGGATGAATTCTAATCAAATCGAGAGGAATCCGAAGAAATCTCAATAAATTCACAAAAAAGTATTGACTATATATATATATATATAATGGTATGTGCAAATTTTGCCGAAACTGGCAGATTTGCACATTTTTCATTTCTGCAAGGAGGAGCATCAAACATGCGTGTTACTATCGATTTGGACAGGGATATCATCATCATTCCCGACAACTTTTTCAAAAAGATTAAAGAAGAAAATGAGAAGTTGGAAAAATACGGTGCTGCACCAGTAAAGGCCATTGACAGGATAAAGAAATCCTTTGAAATTGCAATGGCAGATACTGATAACCGCCTGATGACTCAAAGCAATGCAAAAACAAAGCGAGTTACCGCAAAGGTAGTTGTAGAAAGCGTTGAATCCAAAGCAGCAGAACAACCTGCCGCCGCTGAAGCGAAAAAGTAATGGCAAAGCAGATAACACCACAGGAAATAGTGGAGATGCATCGCCTTTATAACATATACGGCACATTTGCGGAAGTAGGCCGCCGTATGGGACGAAGTGCATCATCAGTTGCCAAGTATATTAAATTGCAAGGTACGCCGTCTATTGTGCGGCATACGTTCAAAGAAGTTGTAAGAGGTTAAGAGGAGTCATATGAAACGGAAGAATTTCGTATATCTTGCGGCGGCATTACTGATACTAAATACGGTTATAAGGTTTATTTTAGATTTTTCTGGCGATTATCCGTATAATGTGTTTGGAACATTTAGTATCATTATAATACCACTGTTACTTTCCGTAGTTTTGATTACTCAGCACAGTAATAAGACTATAGTAGGGATTTCCATACTGGTTTTTGCAGTATTGAATTTTTTATTAGCAGCACGCGGATTTGGGATGGTATCAGTTGATACTTCTTACATTATTCCCTATATAATATTACCACTCATCAACTTAATTAACGGAGTTTTTTTATCTTTAGGATTGTTCAAATCAAAAAGCAAGGCTCATGATAGTGATTACTTATTCATTTATATTTTGTTGCCTTTAGCTTACATTGTTTTATATTTTATACCGAACTATATTAGTTTGAGAAGCATTATGCTACTGCTTTTACATGTGGGATTCTATGTTTTTTTAGGCCTATATGTTACATATAAACCTAAAAAAAGACGGTCTAATGAAGCAAGCGGCACTAATGGGCATAAAGCCCACAGTTCTACAGATGGATACATCAGCATGGGAAAGCACATTGTACTATGTGTATTCACATTTGGAATATGGTACTTAATTTGGATATATCGTACAACTGAGTTCTTAAATAAAGCACCAGATTCAGAAGAATATAGTCCTACCTCAAAATTGTTGCTTTGTATGTTTGTGCCGTTTTATATTATTTTCTGGACGTATGAGCATGGAAAGAGAATTGATAGACTGGCAAAAGAGAATAGAGTTTCTTCTGATATCGCAACAGTTAGTCTTGTCTTAGGTATTTTCATTCCCATTGTAGCATGTATCATAATGCAGGATAAAATAAATAGCATTAGTACTGCAATTGCACGGAAAAGACGTTCTATGGCAAGGAAAAGTACTGAATCATTAGAACAACAGAAAACCGTCACACGAAGTGTAGTAAATGAAATCACCAATTCAAACGCAACAAACGCAGATGGTTGTGATACTGAAACACCTGATACTGATTCATATGATGCTGAAATATCCGATATAGAGGAATGTGATTCAGAAGTATCTAATACTGACGTGCTTTCTGCACCATCTGAAAAAACCACTCCCAATCCCTACTCAGAAATCAAACAGTTAAAAGAATTGTTGGATATGGGCATTATCACACAAGAAGAATTCAATACTAAGAAGAAACAGTTATTAGGCCTGTAAAAATGATTTGTCTCCCCACATAGGGGAGACATTTTATTTACTATCAATTGTCAAGATTTATGAACGCATCACAAAATTGGTTTTTCCCCTGAAATTCAGGTATAATATTAATATAAAGAGAAGAAAAAGAGAATAGTTCATCAGGCACATAAAAAGCATATCTTATCCTGCCTGATACAAAAGCCGCCTCCGTTTGAATGGGAATCGTAGAGCCGAATTGACATTGTGGTTACATATACGTAGAAGAATACGTACTTCATAATCATATTTCACTGTCGGATTACAGTTTCACATAAAAGGTTCAGCGTTTTTGCTGAACTTTTCTTTTTTCTGCCCTCAAGTACAAAAATACATTGAAAGGACTTTTTGAAATGAAAGGTACAAAGTATCTGAGTGATGCAATCCATATGAATGACATTTATAGCGGTATGTTAAACATTGTTACTGCCCCTGTTGGGTGCGGCAAGACCTATTGGGCGCTTAATGTGCTGTCACAGACCGTGAGCCGCCCGTATAAGATGGTTTATCTAATCGATACGGTAAACGGCAAAGAACAGTTATTGAAGCATCCTAACACACAATTCTACAACAGAGATTGGTGCGAAACCGTGCGTAATGGTTCAGTTTGGTTTGGTGAAGCCTACAACGCAAACAGAATCGTGGTAATGACATACGCCAAGTTTGGCGTATTGGCGCAGAAATACAGCGACTTCGGCAAATCCTTTGAAGTAATTCTCTGCGACGAGATACACAATCTCCCACGCTTTTCTGCGTTCATCAGCCATAATCCCCATGATACGCCATACCACAAGATTGCAAAGCAACGGTTAGAGGAAATCGTCACCAATACCAAGGTTAAAGTAATAGGACTATCCGCAACGCCTATTAGGGCAGTATGTGAGATGAAATGCAAATCACGCTTTGTGAAAGTGGACGATGATGTGCGGCAATTTGAAACGGATAAGCGATTCACTTACACCAACCTTGAAATGCTGCTCCCATCTCTGGGACTTACGGAAAGAGGACTTGTTTATATTGGCCGCATCCATCAAATGAAAGAGTTTGAAGAAAAGGCAAAGAAAAGAGGTATCAAAGCCATTTCTATTTGGAGCATCAATAACCAAGACCATCCAATGACAGAAGAACAACGCAGGGTGCGTGAATACATTCTCACCAATGCAGCATTGCCGCCCGAATATGATATGTTTATCATCAATGCAAGTTCAGAGACTTCAATCAATATTTTCGGTGATTTGGATTATATCGTCATTCATAATCAGGAAGAAGAAACACAAATTCAGGTGCGTGGCCGTTATCGTGATGATTTGGATTCCCTGTATGTGCTGAATTATGATAGTGTGCCTTATGTTCCTGCTGAATTTATGGGCGTGAAACTGTTCACGGAAGATAAGAAGCGGCTTTGTGAAGCACTCTCCCTGCGGCATGATGATTGGAAGAAAAAGGCATGGCCATCCACGAAAGAAGCCTTGATTGAGGACGGTTATACCATCACAGAAGGGCGGCAGAACAGCAAATACTATGCTATCATCACACGTTAATGCGATTCTGCCAAAATCAACTGATTCTATATAGGGATACAGCGTAAATTGGCAGTTTTCTATTCGTGGTGCTTTGTTATCAGGAACGGACAGAAATAATGAAGCAAATACGCAAAAATCCCATATACCATCCCCACCATACGCAAATTCAAGGAGTAAACACAATAAAAAGATTACTTACAAGTAGATAACAACAGGAGAATTGACAATGACAATAGAAGAATTAAGGCTATTTCAAGAAACATTAAAGTGCTTGCCATTCTGCGGTAGCAGCATAAAGGACTTTGCAGAGCAAATCAACGTAAAGCCGCATACTCTTTATAACTACATCTGCGGACAGTATCCATCAGATAAGTATTACAGATTCATCCTTTACACACTGGAAAAGGAATATCCACAAGCCATTGAAACGGCAAAATCAATTATACAGAGAGGTTAAAAGAAATGACATCTGCTTATCCCTATGCGTCTTATTATGGCCCCAGTGCCTTTGTGAGAAAAGGCGAACCATTAGGAAAAAATTACTTTGACAACCCAACACGAGACTACCACGGCGGTTACGCCAGACAGCATCACGCTGAAATGCGGCAGATAGCACTGCAAACCGTTCAGGAAGTTGCACCAAAGCTTGTAGATGAAATCTGCACTGCAATATGGAATGATGCGTTGCAGCGGCTTGTGGGAGCAATGGAATACGATGTGAACACTTGCGTCAGCATTGCCTTTGATGATGCTGAAAAGATATTCAAAAGCAAGGAAGCACAGAGATTTATATCTGATAAGATAGTAAAAGAACTACAAAGAGAGATAGACAAAATAGGCACGATAAAAATACGCTAACTGCCAAATTTAACTGATTCCTTATATAGATACAGTGAATTTTGGCAACGATTTTCAGGCACACTTTAGGCACACTAAATGGTCAAAAACAGTGTGCTTTTTGTGTGTTTTTCTTGTTTTGGTGTTGAAAGTGTGGTATAATAAATATATCAAAAACTTAGAGAAACAGGGCTTTTTTGAGCATTTCCTCTTGTGCGTCCAACGTCCTAAAAACCGCAGTGTCGTTGGTTCGAGTCCAACAGGGGGAGCCAGAAAAGCCCGAAAGCACAGCGCTTTCGGGCTTTCAATTTTACAGCCGCATAGTCTTTGAACCTGCTTTAATTTAATATTCCGCCATTGCAAGCGGAGAAAAGCCGTAATTTTAGGCTACTGTTTACCGGAAAAATCAACGATTAAATATGCACTCGGATTGCACTGGCAGAAAAGCCGTTGAAGCTTTATGCAAACGGCTTTTTTCTATACCATAACACTGCGCTTGACAAAAGCGCAAAAAAGGCGTAATGTGCTTTCGGAAAATAGTGTTGATTCGCGCGGCGGAACCCGCGCAGGAAAGGATGTCCCCCCTATGCTGTTGTTCATTTATATTACGAACCGCGTAGCAACCGTCTCTCCCATTCTGCAAAAAATGGCGGAACGCGGGATTCATGGCGCCACGATGGTGGACTGTGAAGGAATGCTGCAAACGCTTGCGGCTGATTCGATTGAACCGCCGCCGTTTTTCGGCTCTCTGCGCAAATTTATCAACCCGGATCATGAGCCCGGGAAAATGCTTTTTGCCGTGCTTCGGGAGGAGCAGATCGGCGTTGCAAAGTCCTGCATACACGATGTGTGCGGCAGCCTCGACAGGCCGAACGCCGGTATCATGTTCACCGTGCCTGTGACAAGCGTAGAAGGAGTCGAATAACCAATATGCAAATCATTCTATGTCTTGCGGCCGCGATGATCTGCGGTCTGCTGTTGACGCGCGTTGTCAAGCCGGTTCACCTGCCGAACGTAACGGGGTATCTCATCGCCGGTCTCATCATCGGCCCATATTGCCTTGGCATTTTTCAAGAGAGCGACGCGGCTGTCACCGATGTGCTTACGGATGTAGCGCTTGGTTTTATTGCTTTTTCTATCGGCGGTGAATTCCGGATCAGCAACATCAAGCAGATCGGCACAAGCTCCATTACCATTACATTCTTTCAAGCGTGCCTCGCTACGCTGCTCGTCGACGCCGCGCTCCTTGCTTGCAGCTTCCCCGCCCCGCTCTCACTCACACTTGGCGCAATCGCTGCCGCTACCGCTCCGGCCGCAACGCTGATGGTCGTCAGGCAGTATCACGCAAAAGGTGAAGTGACATCGACGCTGCTCCCTGTTGTCGCGATGGATGACGCCGTAGGGCTGATGCTGTTCTCCATCTCCCTTCCCATCTCGCAGGCACTTGCTTCAAACGCAACGCTGACCGTAACATCCATGCTGCTGCAGCCATTGCTTGAGATCGTGCTTTCGCTTGCAGTCGGCGCCGGCATTGGTCTACTCATCGCCTTGGCCATGCGATTCTTTCACTCCAAGGTGAACAGGATCAGCGTAGCGGTCGCCGCAGTGCTGCTCGGTTCCGCACTTGCTTCTATTTGGAACCTGTCCTCTCTGCTGCTCTGTATGGCCATCGGTGCGGTCCTTGTCAATCTGCGCAATGACGCGGATGAGCTGCTTGAAATCACGGATGCGTGGACACCGCCGCTGTTTATGCTGTTCTTTGTACTTTCGGGAGCCGAGCTGGATCTTGCAGTTGTTCCTACTGTCGGGCTTTTGGGCGTTGTCTATATGGTAGCTCGTAGTTTGGGAAAATACTTCGGTTCTTTCCTTGGCGCAACCATTGCCAAGTCTTCGCCGAATATCCGCAAGTATCTTGGCTTAACGCTTCTGCCGCAAGCCGGTGTTGCGATCGGCATGGCGCAAGTCGCCTTGAATGCCCTTCCGGAATACGGCACTCAGATCCAAGCGGTCGTGCTGACGGCGACGCTGATTTATGAACTGATCGGACCGGTCATTACAAAATTAGCGCTGACCGCAGCTGGCGAGATTCAGGATTCAAAGAAATCCAAGGCAAAAACGGAACAAAGCGCCGGTGGTGCGAAGTAGAGTATAAGGCAGCCGAGTATATCGGCTGCCTTTTTACTGCCGAATCACAGCTTGTCATTCATCATCGGACTTCTATACTGAATAACATAGATACTGATAATTTGGAGGACACTGTGCTTTATCGCAAGATACTTCCGCTATGCCTGCTGATTCTGTGTTTGCCAATTCTGGCTGCTCGCGCTGATGGCGAGACCGATGCCGCTGAAGCCGACGCTGCGAATGATGCTGCCGAGGCCGCTTCGCATACGTTTTTGACCGTTGACGGTCTCTCTGACGGGTGTTCGGCTGCGGATTGCGCGGCATTTTTGCGCGGCGAATGCGATGCGGCGCTTGTGCAGACTGTTGCGGCGGCTACAGATCGGACGCGACGGACCGGATCGCAACCAGTCTTCTCAACCTGTCCATTGGTCGACCAGTCTACGGCAGACTCGCTTTTACGGAATGCAGCGAAGTCCCAATGATTGACAGACGGGTACGTTCTGGAGCTTGGTTCGAACTATAATTTTCACGGAAACGTTACATCGGGCGCGCCGATTACTTCTGTTACAATCACCATTGACCGCGAGGAGCGCAAGGGCAGCCTCTACCCTTTCATCAGCACTGTTACATTTGCGCCGGAAGACAATATCACCCGTTATGATATCAATTCCGTGCCGGAGGGTGCAAAAAAATCTCTGAATGATCTTACAAAGCTCAACAAGCTTCGCGTCGGAGAGCTTTATTTGATTGGAGGGAAAACGAATTGGAAGTGAAAATCAACCGTGAAATACGGGACTATCAGGAAAGCATATTCTTCGGGCTGAACCTGCGTCAGCTCGTTTTTTCTATCCTCGCCATTGGCGTAGCCGTCGGCATCTACTTTGGGCTGAACAATATCCTCGGAAGGCTCTTTCTATTATTCACAATTATTTTAATATGCACAGGCCCGTTGATGGTATAAAATATAAATATAATAGATAATTGTCTGCAATATGCTTGTACTGTCGAAAGGATATCCGATGTATCGCTTTATCACCCTCCTTCTCATTTCAGCGCTGCTTCTGACAGGCTGTGCAAAAGCTGAGACGGATTCATACATACAGGTCATAGTGCCTGAGGGCGGCGGCTACGAGGCGGCAGTCACTCCCAAGCCGATGGCTTCTGCGCCCACCGCATCTCTACCTTTGATACCCTCAGAAGCCCCTGAGGCCCCTTTCACACCGCAGCCAACAGCCTTGCCCATCCAGACAGCAAAGCCTGTTTCCTCCCTTACTGCGGCCCCTACGGCAGCGCCTACGGTTATTTTAACAGCGTCTGATGACGACTACAACTCGGGCATACTTGAGCTTGTCAACCAATACAGGCAGCAGGCGGGGCTGAACACGCTTAAATACTCGAGCAAACTGCAAAAAGCCGCAGATATTCGCGCCCGCGAGATCGTAACCCTTTTCGATCACACCCGGCCCGACGACACCAGCTGCTCTACCGCCGTCACCGACGACGGTATAAGCTTCAGCGCATTTGGCGAAAACATATTTATGTGCAGCGGAGTGTCCAATGTTACATCAAAACTGATATTTGATGCCTGGATAGACTCTCCCAGCCACAGGGAAAACATTCTCAGGGAAGGCTTTACGGATATGTGTATAGGCATATATTCCGCCGGCGGCTCCACATACGCCGTTCAGCTGTTCGGCGCCGGCCTTTCCTGATGTATCGATATCATTCAGAAGGATTTTTTACAGGAGGCATTGTTTATGCAAAAAATCACCAAGGCCATCGCCTTTGCCATGGCGCTTACGCTTATCATGGCAATGCTTCCCGCCTTCGCCGCGGTATTCCACAGCGACGTGCGGGTAAAGCTCTCCATAGGCAGCGGCAGGTCATTTACATTCACCCCAGTAGGTGAATACACTCTAAAGGAAGCCGACAGCAGCGTCGGAACCGACGAGCTTACCGTTGAGGCGGTGGGCAGCCGGGTATCCATAAAGCTGGGGGACAAGACCTACACCGGCCCCTCCCTTACGCTGCTTTCAAAGAACTACGGCAAGACCACCGACTATATCAGGCTCAAGAACGCAGAATACGGCACCTGCACCTACCTCGGCAACATGACCTTTGACGTGTACGAGGGCAGCATACGCGCCATAAACACGCTGCCCCTCGAGCAGTACCTTTACGGCGTGGTGCCCCATGAAATGAGCAATTCCTTCCCGGTGGAGGCCCTTAAGTCACAGGCGGTGTGCGCCCGCGGCTATGCCGTCGCCCGCTGCTCAAGGTACGCCGCGAGCCGCTCATACGACCTTGTGGACACCTCAAAGGATCAGGTATACCGGGGCTACGCCAGCAAGAACGCCCGCGCCATAGCGGCGGTTGACGCCACCAGGGGCCAGGTGCTGGTATATGACGGTGACATAATCGAGGCCTTCTACTCCGCCTCCAACGGCGGGCAGACCGAGCGCACCGGCAACGTATGGGAAAACGACCTCCCCTACTACACCCATGCCGACGACGTGTATGACCTGCTCAACAAGTCCAGCCTTGAAGAGAAGTCCTTTATTCCCGATGCATACGACGAGACGACAGAAAAGCTCATGGACAGCTCTGTCCTCACGGCTATAAAGAAGGCCGCCTATGCGGCCGCCGGGCAGGAGGTTGAGCTGCTCTCCACCGTAAAGGTTCTGGCCAAGGATCCCAGCGCCGAAAACGACCCGGAGCAGCGCTGCTACACTAACGTCGAGTTAACCCTGATGGTAGCGCCCAGGAACAACCCGGAGCAGGCAGGCCAGGTTACATTCACGCTGCCATTTGAGGAGCTCAGCTTCGGCAGCTATGAGAACACTCTGGGCCAGATAGGCGCGAAGAAGCGCAACCTCCGCATGTACGGCGCGGAGCGCGGCGAATACCGCACCGCAGAAAAGGAATATTCAGGCTGGTTTCTCACCCAGCGCCGCTACGGCCACGGGATAGGTCTCTCACAGCGCAGCGCGCAGGAGCGCGCCCGTGCCGGTCAGAAGTACGAGGACATACTTGCCTTCTATTATAAAGACACGGCGCTGTACACCGTGGGCACCTACGACACCGCCCCCAGGATAAAGGCCGAGGGCTGCACCTTCCAGTCCTGCGGCATAAGCGGCATAAAGCCCGGCACGACCACAGAAAAGCTGCTGGGCAAGCTGCAATCCGACGGCGCACTCTCCATAATCGACAAGAAGGGCGCAAAGAAGGAAGGTACGCTGTGTACCGGCGATTCCGTCCGCAATACCTATGACAACGGCCTCGCCATATTCGACCTGCCAATAGTGATATACGGCGATGTGGACGGCAACGGCAAAATAGACAAGGACGACATAGCCGCCCTGCAAAAGCACCTGATAAGGTCCTCCATACTGGGCGGCCCTTACCTCATAGCAGCGGACGTAAACCACGACGAAACGGTGGATATTATGGATATGATACGGCTGATACAGTACGTATCCGACGATGCAAAGATAACTCAGGAGGATTAAAAAATGAAGACTTCCATTACATATAAGCGGGTCTTGTCTCTTGTTGCCATGCTGCTTTTAGTAGCGCTCCCCGCCATGGCGTTCGCCGCTCCCGAGCTTACCGCTACGGCGGACAAGACCTCCGTCACCGCCGGCGACACCGTCGTGGTGACTGTCACCCTTGCCGGCAAAAAGCTTTCCGCCGCCGAGGGCGAATTCTCCTACGACCCCTCCCTCCTCACCTTCACCGAGGGGGACGGCGGCGCTTCAGACGGGCGCATAGCGCTGGTCTCCGCCGAGAAGGACGGCGCTTCCTCCCTTTCCGCCCGCATAACCTTTACAGCTGCCGGCGCGGGAGAGGCCAAAGTGGATTTCAACATAACCAAGGCTCTCAGCTACAGCGGCGAGGATCAGGGTACAGCTGCAGCCTCAGTTACCGTATCTATAGCGGCCGCTCCCGCAGCTGCCCAGGCCGCCGCCCCCGACTACGCCACCGAGGGCATACTTGCCGAGGGCATAACCGATGAGGGCGGCCAGCAGATGTACATCTGGACCAATCTCGAAAACGTGACCATACCATCCAAGTATTCTGAGACAACGGTGGATTACAAGGGACAGACCGTGCCCGCCGTATCCGTGCAGGATTCCGACGCGCCCACCCTCCTCTACCTCTCCAATGCTTCGGGTGAAAATGGAGGCTACTACATATATGACGCCGCTAAGAGCTCTCTGTACAGGTATCAGACGATAAGCTCCACCTCCCGCTCCTACATCATGCTGGAGCCGGACGGCTCCGTGCCGCTGCCCGATGGCTTTACCGAGACCACCATAACCATTGACGACAAGCAGGTCAAGGCATGGGCGGGACAGGACGCACAGGGTACCGTATACCTCATATACGGCCGCAATCCCGACGGCGAGGTGGGCTACTATGTATACAGCGAGGCTGACAAATCCATACAGCGCTATGCTGTAATGCCCGCAAGGCCCGTAAGCCCCCAGCTGCCCGCGGAGGCCGCGCCTACTCCCGGGGTGGAGGAGCCTGCGGAGCAGCCCGAAAACGGCAGTAGCACCGGCATAGACCCCATCATTTTCTACGCGGCCTGCGGCGCTGCCGTACTGCTGCTTATCGCCCTCATAGCGGTGATAGTAAAGCATTCCAACGAGGAAAAACAGCGCCGGGAACGCCTTGCCAGGCGGCGTGCCCAGCGGGAAAAAGAACGTTCGGAGGCCAAGGCCAGCGTTGAAGAATAACCGATAATTATAAAGCGTCCTGTATGCTGCATATTGCAGCATACAGGACGCTTGCTTTTTGCGTATGCGTCTATGCCTGAGGCCGTTCTGACGTCCTTATATTATTCCTCTTCCTCTTCCTCGGGCAGGGTGGCATTGTGGTATACGTCCTGAACGTCGTCATCGTCGTCGAAGCGTTCCAGCATCTTCTCGATCTTCTCCACAAGTTCTTCGTCCTTAGTGGCGTCCACGGTATTCTGAGGGAACATGCCTATCTCGGCGGAGAGGAAGCTGAGGCCCTTTGCCTCAAGCGCTTCTCTTACCACTGAGAAGTCGGTGGGCGCGGTGTATATCTCATACACGTCGTCCAAAGCGTTGAAATCTTCAGCGCCGGCGTCAAGAGCTTCCATCATGAGCTCGTCCTCATCTATGGAAGCGCTGCGCTCTACCACTATGAGACCCTTCTTGTCGAACATCCAGCTTACACAGCCGGTGGCGCCCATGCTGCCGCCGCTCTTGTCGAATATATGGCGTATCTCGGAGGCGGTGCGGTTACGGTTGTCGGTAACGACTTCTACGATTATTGCTGTACCGCCGGGGCCGTATCCCTCGTAGGTGATCTCCTCGTAGTTTACGCTGCCCATTTCGCCCGCGGCCTTCTTTATGGAGCGGGAAATGTTGTCGTTAGGCATATTGTTAGCCTTCGCCTTGGCTATGACGTCCCTCAGCTTGGAGTTGTTGTTGGGGTCGCTTCCGCCCTCTTTAACGGCTATGGCGATCTCTCGGCCTATCTTTGTAAAAATCTTGCCGCGCGCGTTATCTGCTTTTTCTTTTTTATTTTTGATATTGGCCCATTTGGAATGTCCTGACATAGTAGGTTTCTCCTCCTAAATAAATCAACGTCTCATTATAGCACCATATACGGAGATTATTCAAGTATTCTGCGCTATCTCATCGTATTTTTGCTTTAACTTTTGCATATCCTCCCATGCCTCCCGCTTCTTGGATTCGTCCCTCAGCAGCGCGGCAGGATGATATGTAGGCAGTATCCACACTCCCTTCTTTTCTTTCCACACTCCCCTGTCTCTCGTTATCCTTACATTCGGATCGTAAATGTACTTCGCCGCAGTAGCGCCAAGACATACGATTATCTTAGGCCGTATAAGGGCGAACTGCACTCTTAAATAGGGCAGGCATGCGTCGGCCTCGCTCTCCTCCGGGGTACGGTTGTTTGGCGGGCGGCACTTGACTACGTTGGCGATGTATACTTCCTCCCGCCTGAACCCTATTGCGCCTATCATCTTATCTAACAGCTGCCCCGCCCTGCCAACGAAAGGACGGCCGGACAGATCCTCATCCCGCCCAGGCCCCTCGCCTATGAACATTATAGTGGCTTTAGGGTCGCCTTCACCTATCACTATATTGGTGCGCTGCTCGCAAAGTCTGCATTTTTGACAGCCGTTAATTTCGGAATAAAGCTCTTTCCAATAGTACTTTGTCATATCCAGCCCTCTTATTATAAAAGTTATAAAAGTGAGTTTTAACTATCTTAAATGGATCCCGCATTATAATGTAGAAATATTTACATCTTTTGAAGCGAAGCAATGGTTTACAGTTCATTTTACACCACTGAGCAACAATAACACAAATAAAACTGCCCGATTTTTGAAATCCACCTATAATTTCAATTGCAAAGGCAGAGGAAATACTATATAATTAAAAATTATAGGTGGAATGGATATTAGTTTTAATCATCTTAGCACTTTAACCGTAAACAGGCAATACGGGAACAAATAATTCCCCGTTGGCTTTTGCGGATACAATACAACCAGGAGGAACAAACAACAACAATGCCGGCCGATCTGGATCTTTACAGCATATTCTGTACCGTCGCCCGCTGCGGCAGTCTCTCACATGCTGCAAGGGAGCTTTACGTGAGCCAGCCTGCCATCAGCCAGTCCATGCACAGGTTAGAGTACATGCTGGGCTGCACTCTCTTTACCCGCACCAGCCGTGGCATAACCCTGACAAGCGAAGGACGTATGCTTTACAGCTATGCCGATAAGGCAATAAGTCTCATATCAGCGGCCGAGGACAAGCTGAACCGCATGCGCACATTGCAGTCAGGCGGCCTTATGATAGGCGCCAGCGACACTCTGTGCCAGTTTTTCCTGCTGCCCTACCTTGAAAAGTTCCATACAGAATATCCCGAGGTACAGCTTCAGGTCACAAACCGTACTACCCCTGATACCATCGAACTGCTCAAGGTCGGCAAGGTAGATATAGCCCTCGTCAACCTGCCGGTAGTAGACAGCGCCCTCTGCGTCCGCGATGTTCTCAAGGTACACGACGTATTCGTAGCTTCTGACAGGTTCGCCCACCTCAAGGGCCATAAGGTCACCATGGCCGAGCTGGCCCGTGAGCCTCTGGTACTCCTTGAGCAGGCTTCCAACTCCAGAAAATATCTGGACGACTTTGCTTCCGTCTGTAGTGTGACGCTGCACCCCGAGATAGAGTTGGGCGCTCACAGCCTGCTGGTAAACTTCGCCAAAATAGGCCTTGGAATAGCGTGCGTCACTTATGAATTCGCCAGCGAAGCCATAAACAGCGGAGAGCTGTTCAAGATAGACCTTGCAGAGCCCATGCCTTCAAGAGGCATAGGACTTATCTCTCTGGAGGGCGTACCTCTTTCCGCAGCCGCGGAGAGGTTCATCAATATCGTGATGGAAAACCGGAACGTTCAGGCCTAGCACCAGGTATATTATGGAATCAAGACAGCCTAACAACAATCATGGAAATACCGGAAAAAAGGGAAAGCACTCGCTGCTTTCCCTTTATGGATATACGCTCTGCCTGCTGCTGTTGGGCGCGGTAGTATTTGGCCTCACATACAGTGCGGGCGGCGCTAACGTATTAAAAGACGAGGAGCTGCGCAAGGCTGAAGAGGAAGCAGCGGCAATAGAAGCCGCCAAACCTACCCCTACTCCCCGTGCAGTCTCCACCGCCACTGCGGGCAGGCTTATTCCCTTCCTCGAAAACAGCCTGTGGGGATACAAGAACACATCGGGCGAGATAGTCATACTCCCCGCCTTTTCCGCCGCAAACGAATTTGACGGCAACGTAGCCTTTGCCGCAAAGGACGGCCTGTACGGCTTGATTGACAGATCCGGCGCGTGGATAGCCGAGCCGGCATGGTCGTCGGTATCCGACTTCGCGGAGGGTATGGCAGCGGTTGAAAAGGACGGCAAGTGGGGTTATATTGACGCTTCCGGCAATATAAAGATAGACTATAGCTACAGGGAGGCCGGCCCCTTCGGCTGCGGGCGGGCCGCCGTCCGCACAGCTTCCAGCTTCGGCTACATTGACGTTATGGGCAACATTGCCATATCCGAAAAATGGTCCTCAGCCAATGTATTCTCAAATGACCTCGCCTTCGTCTCTCTGTCCTCCAAGAGCTATATAATCGACAAGGTGGGCAAGGCGCTCATAACCCTCAACGCCGGCTCTTCAGGCGAAGGCTATAAAGAAGACTTTGCCCTTATAACCGACAGCGGCGGCTGCTATTATATAAACAAATACGGCAAGAGCGCTTTCAAAAAGACATACTCCGCCGCAAAGCCCTTTTCGGGAGGATATGCGGCTGTGCGCATAGACGGGCTGTGGGGCTTTATAAATACCGGCGGCGCCACGCTCATAGCTCCGCAATATGCGGACGCCCGCTCGTTCTCCGGCGGCTACGCGGCGGTTAAGAACGGCGAAGGGCTATGGGGCTATATAGACCCCTACGGCGAGCTTAAAATCGACTACCGTTACTCCGAGGCCGGTGATTTCAAAGACGGTTTTGCGGTATCCATGAAGGATGGAAGCTGGTACATAGTAGACAAGAGCGGCAGCGAGGCGCTGCTGTATTAAAAAAGCGGCGAAAGCCGCTTTCAGAGTGTCAAAAAAGTGGCTGAATGCCACTTTTTTGAGTTTTACGGGTTTTGCCTCTCGCATTCGCTCCCGGGCGGCAAAATCCGCAAAGTACGAAAACCTCTGGGTTTTCATCCGTTCTGACGCACATGTCGTCAGAGCCGGATTAAACATAAGGGGCTGCGGCCCCTTATCAACCCTGGGGTTTTTTGACAGACTGAAAGCGGCGAAAGCTGCTTTTTAGTTTTGGTTTGCTATGTATGCTTCCTCTGAAGTCCTTCCGCCATATACGCCCAGCAGCCAGTCCTCATCTCCGACCTGCACGTCTATCTCCTCATTGTCGATGTCCTTTATCCTGAGCTTCACCACGGCGGTCATTTCCTCCAGTCTGCCTGTCACCTCGCTCTCGTACGCGGGCCAGTATACCTGCAGGCGTATCTCGTCCTCCGTGCCATAGACGATTGGCGTAAGGGCTTTTTCCACGTATCCGGCTCCACGGCCCACGGTATCCCATTTGCCGTATTCAAATTGCAGCAGACCTTTTTTGTTCACGGTAAATGCAGCGTAGCGCTGATCTCCTCCGTTCCAGTAGCCGTATATCTTTTCCCACAATCCTCTTACGTCGTCCGCCTGGGCAGGGCTTTGATTTGATTCCCCAGCCTCCGGCGCTTCCTCAGCAGTTTCGGGTTGTACCTTTTCTTCGGGCGCTGCTGTACCAGAGGGCGCAGTAACCGTAACTTCTATTGCCGAATCCTCCTGCCCAGCACAGCCCGCGCAGAGAAAAAGCCCAGATAATGCCATGATAGTGATAAGCCTTATGCTTCTCTTCATCATATCCTCCAGGTAAATTTCTTAATCAACTAAAGCATACTCCCTTTAGAACCGCTTTGGAATACTTTAAAGGCTTTTTTCAGCAAAATATTTGTTTCGCCCGTGTAAAATACCCTTGCCAAACACCTTTCCTTGTGTTAGAATAGCAATGTTTGATTTTAGCATATATGCTTACTGTCGGTAAGGAGGTGTAAATACATGAGTAAGTTCTGTGAAGTTTGCAACAAGGGTGTTATGTCCGGTAATCGCGTAAGCCATTCCAACAGAAAGACCCCCCATGCCTGGGCCCCCAACATTCAGCGCGTCAGCGTAGTAGTTGATGGTACTGTCACCAAGATGAACGTTTGCACTCGCTGCCTTCGTTCCGGCAAAGTTCAGCGCAGCGTCTGATTTTCAGCCAATGCAAATATAACAGACCGATTCTCGTCGGTCTGTTTTTTATACTGTACCATCAGTTGACAAGGACACACAAGGTTTTAGGAGCCAAACAGCACGGCATAACTGTGTCGTCCTCATTTGAAATACAACCAGTATTTCTGCACTCGTCCTCCTTGTTCTGCCATACTCTTTGGCTTCTAAAACTCAAAGACCCCAAAGAGCTTGTTTTGAGGGCGATCCAAGGCCGAGGAGCGCAGTACTACTGGATGTAATACAAGCGACGAGAACGCAGGAGCGTCCCAAAACAAGCCTTTAGGGCTTGTGTGCTCTTGTCAACTGATGGTATATTTTTATAAGAATACGCCTATAACGAACAGCCTGAACAGGGCTGTAATTATCCCCGCCCAGAAAAGGCACCTCAAAAAACCCACCCCAAGGCACAGCAGCAGTATCAGCGTAAGCAAAAATACCAAGCCGCATCTCAGAGTCCGCCGCTTACAGCACCCTCTTCTTATATGTACAACGGACGGCCTTCTTTGCATGTTATCTCCTCCCTATTACATATTACGTACAGAGTATATTTTTGTTACACCGCGCACAGGTGGCACTTACAGGGAATACATTGGTGTATAAACAGTAAACGGAGGCTTTGTATGGCTGAAATATTGCTTGAAGCGGACCACGTGGGTCTTGCATACCACGAACTGGACGGTGAGACGTTGGCCGTTGAGGATATATCATTCGCAGTTGAAAAGGGCGAATTTCTTTCTATAGTCGGCCCGTCCGGATGCGGAAAAACCAGCATACTTTCAATGATAGACGGGCTTATGCAGCCCAGCCGGGGCAGAATACACCTTTATGGCAAGTCAAGGCCGGGATATATGCTGCAAAGAGATCACCTGCTGGACTGGCGCACTGTGGAAGGCAACGTGCTGCTCGGTCTTCAGGTCAAGGGTATGTTGAATGAAGAAACGCGGGCATTTACCAACAGCCTGCTGAAGACCTATGGCCTTTCGGACTTTTCAAAGAGCTATCCCCGGCAGCTTTCCGGCGGCATGCGGCAGAAGGTGGCGCTGATACGCACCCTGGCCTGCTCCCCGGAGCTGCTGCTGCTCGATGAGCCGTTCTCCGCGCTGGATTATCAAACGCGCCTTACCGTCTCAGACGAGATTTACGGCATAATCCGCAAGGAAGGCAAAACAGCTATACTTGTCACCCACGACATAGCGGAGGCCATATCCATGAGCGACAGGATACTGGTGTTTTCCTCCCGCCCTGCCAAGCTGCGGGCAGTGCATAGGATAGAACTCACGGTTGGCAATACGCCTCTTTCCCGGCGCAACAGCCCTGAATTTAAGGATTACTTCGATATGATATGGAAGGAGATCGACCATGATGAGCAATAAGCGGGATACCACGGCAGTTTCCCCCGAACATGCCCGGTTCCTGTCGTCCGTGAAAAAGGCCGACAGGCGTGTAACGTTCTTCAGATACTTCATACTCATAGCGGCGCTCATACTATGGGAGCTGTCGGCAAGAATGGGCTGGATAGACCCGTTTATAATGAGCTCGCCGTCACAGGTAATGAGTACTGTAGCCCGGCTGTACAACGGCAACGAGCTGTTCCACCATATAGGCATAACTCTTTATGAGACTGTAGTAGGCTTCATCCTGGGCACAATACTGGGCACGCTTATCGCCATACTCCTCTGGTGGAGCAAAAGTCTCGCCAGAATACTTGATCCATACCTCGTGGTGCTCAACGCACTGCCAAAGATAGCCTTGGGGCCCATACTCATAGTGTGGTTCGGCGCAGGGGTAAAGAGCATAATCATAATGGGCCTGCTTATATCCCTCGTGGTGACGGTAATGACGGTGCTGGCAGGCTTCGACGAGATAACCGGCGAAAAGCAGCTTCTCATGAGGACGCTGGGCGCGACCAAGCTGCAAATACTCACAATGGTAGTGCTTCCCGCCTCCGTGCCCACAATTATGAGCGCCCTCAAGATAAGCGTGGGCATGAGCTGGGTCGGCGTCATAGTAGGCGAATACCTGGTTTCACGGGCAGGACTCGGATATTTGATCGTATACGGCAGCCAGGTGTTCAAGCTGGACTTGGTCATGGCCAGCATAGTGATACTCTGTGTGCTCGCCGCCGCCATGTATTACGCGGTTGCCTTCTTCGAAAAGCGGCTGATACGCTGGCGCGGCCATGCGTAAGGTTGTATAAAAGCGGGATTTATTATATAATGCTCCGAGAAAACAAAAGCTTGGAGCATTTTTAATTTGCAAAGCGGATTTGATTACCAAATAGCCATAATAGGCGGCGGGCCTGCAGGAGCTACCCTTGGACGGCTGCTGCCTAAAGGGCTCAGTGCAATACTTATAGACAAAAAGAGGGCCAAAGGCGGCTTTGAAAAGCCTTGCGGCGGTCTGCTGGCGCCGGATGCCCAAAAGGCTCTCTCCAAATACGAAATAACGCTGCCTAAGAGCATACTCGTGGATCCGCAGATATTCTCGGTAAAGACCATCGACCTGGCCTCCGGCCTCGTCAGGCACTACCAGCGCTGCTACATAAACCTCGACAGGCATAAGCTCGACATGTGGCTCCTTAGCATGATACGGCCCTCGGTGCGGCGTGTCACCGGCGTTTGTGACGGGGTAAAGCGAATTGACGGCGGCTTTGAGGTAAGCTGGCACGATGGAGACCATAAGCATAGCTTTACCTGCAAATACGTCGTGGGCGCAGACGGCGCAAGCTCAGTAGTCCGCAGCTCGCTGTTCAAGGCTAAGCAGCTCCGCCGCTACACCGCCATTCAGCAGTGGTTCCCCGAAGAAAACAGCCGGCCCTTTTACTCCTGCATATTCGATCCCGAGACAACCGACTGCTGCTCATGGTCGATTTCAAAGGACGATTACTTCATATTCGGAGGGGCATTCCCTCAGGATAACTGCCGGGAACGGTTTGAACGGCAGAAGGAAAAGCTCCGTGCCCTTGGCATAAAGTTTTCGGAGCCTGTAAAGACAGAGGCCTGCGTGGTGCTCCGTCCCCGCTCCTTCTTTGACTTTTGCCCGGGTAAGGGAGGCGCGTTCCTCATAGGGGAGGCAGCGGGCTTTATAAGCCCCAGCTCCCTCGAGGGCATAAGCTACGCCATGGAAAGCGCGGATATGCTTTCTCGCGCCCTGCTAAAAAAGGACCCCTCCTCGGCCTACCGGCGAATGACGCTGAAGATACGGCTCAAGCTGGCGCTCAAGGTGATGAAATGCCCATTTATGTACCATCCGCTTTTGCGTAAGCTGGTAATGCTCTGCGGCCTGCAGAGCATAGAGCTGCGGCAAGAAGATTAAAAGCCTATTCCCCCATCTTTTCGGGGGAATTTTTGTTTTACGCGCAACCGATACGCCCTTGCCCCGGTCATTATAGTTGTCCGGACAACAGTCCTTTGAATTAAGGAGATGAAAAGATGCAATCTGAAACGGAATACTTCCGCAGGGTATACGAGGCTACCTACGAAGACATGCTGAGATACACCGTTATAAAGACCCGGCGCGCGGCTGACATTGAGGACATACTGCAAAACGCCTACTCAAGGTTTTTCAGCCGCATAACCCGCCGGGGCCACGGCGATATCGATGACCCCAAGGCATACCTCATGAGCATACTGCAAAAGGAGCTTTCGGGCTTTTACCGCTTTAAGATAATCAAGGCGGAAAAGGAGCAGCGCATGACCGACGGCATGACGGAGCTTTCTGTAGAGGATATAGAGGATTCCGCCATTAACGCCGAAATGCTCGGCAAGGTCTGGGACGAGATAGCCTCCGCCCCGGCGGAAAGCTATAAGGCCTTCGTGCTCTACTATTACCTGGACATGACGGTGGCGGACATCGCCCGCGAGCTGAACCTCAGCGAATCCGCCGTAAAGAGCCGCATACACCGTCTTCGGGCGTCTGTGCGGCAAAAACTCGCAAAGGAGTGGCAAGCATGAAAGAGAAAGATATTTATTACAGCGCCATAGAAGCCAACATAGCAAACAAGAACCGCATATACCGAAAAGCCGTCAATTCCCGTCAAAGGCCGGGCCTTAAGCGCGGCCTCGCGGTAGCCGCCGCCTGCTTCGTAGTCATGGCGTCGGTGGTTGCCTGTGTGCCGGAAGCCCGGGCAATGGTGCTCAACTGGCTCAAGCCGGCGGTAAATTCCCGCCAGTACATCGAAACGCCCGCCGCGGAGCGCACCCCCGAAACAAACGCGCAAAAGGCCGTGGAAACGGCGATAGAAAGCGTACGGAACAAGGATATAAAGGTAACTGTAGTCGACGCCGCAGATGAACATTGGAAAGCCTGGGCGGAAAGGCTCAGCGTAAGCTTCGACGAGATACTGTATGACGGAGAGGACGTGTACATTACAGGCAGGTTAAAGGGAAACGCAAGAGACCTGATAAAGCGTTCAAGCGAATACACCGTCACAGAAACCGGCGAATACACTTCATTCGCGCCGCCCGATGATCTGGTGGTGCCATATGTCGGACACTCCGTTTCAGGCGGCGACATGCAATATCTTCTTATGAGCCCTCTTGTCGATGAATTCAGCTCGGCTAATGTAGATAAGGCTTATGCATCCGACAGCATGGATATATCCGTGCGCCTTCCGGTAGGCAGCGGATTGAAAGGAAATCAGCAGCTGACCATGTTCTTCTATTTTACGGATATGAAAACGGTACGTCAGAACACTTCAAAGGCCCCTGATCATATCAGCGAGGATGAATATTTAGCTAAAATCAACTGTCTGGTTGCTCTGCGCATAGACGGCCTTACCTTTGACGCAACTGCGGGAACCGCTGCACAAGCTGCCATGCCTGTACCTGCCCCGGTCATGCTGAAAGGCGATGTGCTGGTGTTCTCAGGGCCGGAAAGCATTTCAGGAGATCGCTGCATGGTGGGCAACGACGAGCTTTCCATAGACGGCGCCGTGTTTGAGATAACAAAGATGCGGCAAAAGCTCAACGGAACCGCCATTACCTTTGCGGTGACCCTGCCCGAGGACTGGACGGATAAGCAATGTGCCGCCGCCGCAAGGGCGATGGATCCGGTATTTATAATTGACGGCGCAGATCAGGGCGAGGGTTATAGCAGTATCAGGTATCTTGATACAGACAGCGCGCACAAAATAAGCTTTACCGTTGAAATCGGCCTTGTGCCTGATGACTGGTCAGGCATAGGCAGTATGCAGGCCGTGCTGCGGCTGTCCGAGCTTACAGAGTACAACGGCGTAAAGCTGCCTACAGGCAGCCGCGCCGAAGCTCATTATGAGAGAAACGGCTGGAACGAGGGCTCGCGTAGGCACATACTGTACGGCTGCCCCATCACTGTCAAATAATATCCGTTCCGTAAAAAACGGTGCTTTATCCCCCTTGCCCACTAATTGCGGCAGGGGTTTTTTTCGCGTTTGGTGATATTATAAATTTAGATAACAAGCCGTCGATATCTATAATTGCTATTTCCAATAACGAAACGGCAGCTATACAATAGACGATAGTGTGCTTAAGTATGCACCACATTTGCAAACAAAGCAAAAATGGGAAGCAGCAATGTCAGATATCATACTATCCGTAAAGGATATAACAAAGCATTTCCGCCATATAAGGGCGCTGGACGGGGTATCCGCAGAGGTTCGCGAGGGCAGCATAACGGCTATAGTGGGCGACAACGGCTCGGGCAAATCCACGCTGATAAAGATACTCTCCGGGACCCTCCGGCCGGACGGCGGCAGCATGACCGTATGCGGGGCGGAGCATCCCTTTCTTACGGTGCAGAGGGCGATGGAGCTTGGCATACGCACCGTATATCAGGATCTCTCGCTGGACAACTGCAAAAACAGCGTGGAAAACATATTCCTCGGGGACGAACTCATGCACGGCCCGTTTTTAGACAGGAGAGCCATGCGCCTTGAGGCGGAACGGCTGCTGAACGACATAAGGGTAAACGTGCCGGACTTATCCGAGCCGGTCAGGAACCTTTCCGGCGGTCAGCGGCAGGGCGTCGCCATAGCCCGCGCGCTCAGGAGGCCGGGCAGGCTGCTGCTGCTGGATGAGCCCACCGCCGCAATGGGCATACATGAGAGCCACCGCACCATGGGGTTATTGAAGGAGCTCCGTGACCGCGGCATGACCCAGCTTATAATCAGCCACAACCTCCATCAGGTATTCGACCTGGCGGACTATATATATGTAATGCGCTCCGGCCGCATAATGGCGGGAGCGGCCACACAAAGCACCTCGCCGGACGAGCTAAGGAGCTTCATACTGCACCGGGAGGAGGAAGCGCTATGAAGGATCTGAAGCGATTCGTGGATAGGAACATAGCCCCGCTGCTCCTATTGTGCTTCTGCGGCATAATGGCGGCGTTCCTTTCGGTTCGGACAAATTCGTTTTTCTCCGTGAAAAACGCCGTGAATATACTGGAGGCAAACTCATACCGCATGCTGCTCGCCGTGGGAATGATGTGCATAATCTCCTCCGGGGCCATAGACCTTTCCGTGGGATCCATGCTCTCCTTCAGCGCTATATGCATGGCGAAGGCGCTCAAGGCCGAGCTGCCGGTGGGGCTTTGCGTAGGCGTGGCACTGCTCATGGGCGCCTCCATGGGTGCGCTCAATGGTGTCCTCATGCATGTTACCCGCATAAACGCCTTTATAATAACCCTCGCAACGTCGTATATGTACCGGGGGCTGTCGCTGATAGCCACACAGGGCATACCCATAACCAAGCTGCCGCAGGTCTTCCGCGATTTCGGCTGCGGCGATATATTCGGCATGGAGTCCGGCGTGACCATGGCGCTCATGGCCGTCATTGCACTCATACCCATCTTTTACTTTATGCGCTGGGGAAGCTATGTCATGTCCCTGGGCAGCAATCCCGAGGCGCTGAAGCGCAGCGGCGTAAAGATATGGAAATACAGGGTGTCCGCCTTTGCCCTCATGGGGCTGCTCTCCTCGGTGGCGGGTGTGATAGTCACCGCCCGGCTGAACAGCGCCGAGGCAAACGCCGGCTTAAATATGGAGATGGAGGCTATATGCGCCGTTATAATGGGCGGCACCGCCCTGCACGGCGGCAAGGGAAGCCTTCCCGGTACGGTCATCGCGGTGATACTGCTGGGGCTGATACGCAACGGCCTTACGGTGATGAGCGTATCGTCATACTACCAGCAGTTCGTGACAGGCGCGCTGCTGCTTATAGCGGTGGTGACGGCGGAGCTTCGGGAACGCAGGAACCGCATAGGATAATTACGATTTGGGCATATAAGGGATAATTCCTTTATATATACATCAATTAACGGAGGAAGAACACACCATGAAGAAACTTCTTGCTATCATGCTCGCTGCCGTAATGGCACTGAGCATAGCAGGCTGCGCGGCCCCCGCCGCACAGGAGACCGTCACCGCTGAGGAAACCGCAGCGCCCCAGGAGACCGAGGCCGCAGAGGAGACCGTAGCGCCCCAGGAGGCCGCAAGCGAGCTTTCCGCGACAGTACAGCAGCTCTATGCCGACTTTGACGCCGCCATGGAGAAGCAGCTCGGCGCAATGCCCGAGAGCTTCGGCGACATCAAGGTAGGCGCAGTCGTAATATCCCTGACCAACGCTTTCTGGGCAAACATGAAGGATTGCTACGAGGCGGCGGGCAAGGAAATGGGCATAGCCATAGACGTGCAGACCGGCACTACCGAGGGCGATACGGCTTCCCAGCTTGACGTTCTTATGACCATGGCGGATATGGACTACAACGTGATCATCGTATCCCCCATAGACGGCACCAACCTCATTCCCGGCATAGTCAAGTGCAACCAGAACGGCGTAAACGTCATCAACCTTGGCCCCGGCGTTGACGTTGACGCGCTCAAGGAAGCGGGCGGACATCTGGACGCCAAGATAACCGTTGACTTTGCGGAGCAGGGCCAGACCGTCGCCAACGATATGATCTCCCGTCTGCCCGATGGCGGCGAGGTAGCCGTAATAGCCGGCCTTGCAGGCGCGGGCCAGAGCGAGGGCCGCACCAAGGGCTTCAAAGAGACCGTAGAGGCCAACGATAAGTTCAACCTCGTAGCCGTACAGAACTGCGATTGGGACGCTACCTTGGCATACGACGCCACCAAGGCGCTCATCACCGAGCATCCCGACCTTAAGGGCATTTTCTGCTGCAACGACACCATGGCTCTTGCCGCCGTTGAGGCTCTTGCCGCCGAGGGCAAGGAAGGCGTGTTGGTATACGGCGTTGACTTTACCGACGATGCACGGGAGGCTATTAAGGCCGGTACCATGACCGGCTCCATGTCCTACTCCAGCGCCCGCTACACCAAGGCTGCCCTTCAGATGGCTGTCATGCTCAACGAAGGCCACACCTTCGACAGCTATGTATATCTGCCCCTCACCCTGGTGAACGTGGATAACGTAAACGACCTCGAAGGATGGAAGTAAAGCACAGCTTTTTAGTCGAGACCTGCCTGCTCACCCACGGCCTGCGCTCGATCGCGGACGATGAGATACTCTCCGCCTGGCCCGACGGTTTAAGCTGCATAACCTGGGTTGACGAGGGCAGCATACGCATAGGCTCCGCCGCAGAATACATACTGTTCCGCAGGCGGTGCCGCGAGCTGGACTTCGGCAGGATAGACTCTGAAGGGCTGGAGGAGGCTCTAAGCAGCGGCGGCTCCGGAGCGCTTACCGCGTCCGGAACCATGGCGGTATGCGAAAGGCTGGGTGTGCCCCTTGCCGTCACCTGCGGCATGGGCGGTATATGCGATATAAAGGGCGAGGAGCTTTGCCCGGACCTTCCGGCGCTCAGGGATATCCCCGTGAGCCTTATCGCCACCGCTCCGAAGGACATGCTGGATATCGAAGCCACTCTAAGGTGGCTTGCCGATAACGGCGTGCGGGTAATAGGCGCGGACAGCAGCCGCTGCACCGGGTATATCTTCAACAGCGCCGACGTGCCCCTTCAGGGCAGGCTGGACGGCGGACTGCCAAGCGCCCGCGGCAGGCTGCTGATACTTAACGGCATACCCGCAGACGAGCGCATACAGGACGCCTCTATGATACGCTTAGGCATAGCGGCGGGCAAACGGGCGGAAGCCGCGGGCGGCATATACCACCCGGCGGCCAACGCCGAGTTCGACAGGCTTACGGGGGGCGAATCCTCCCGCATACAGCTTCGCTCCATAATCGCAAATGCTATGCTGGCGCGGCACCTGACAGAATAACATACAGCAATGCTCCCCTGACGATGTCAGGGGAGCATTGCTGTATGCTTAGGCGCCTACGCCGCCTTTTGCGTCCCGTTCACATCTATAATTGTATCCCCTTCAAGCCGCAGCTCGCTGACCGTAACGAACTCATACCCTTGCTCCTGTGCCGTCTCGATAAGCGTGGGCAGATATTCCTTTATCTTATATCCGTTGTTATGGCAGAGTATTACGCAGCCGGGGTGAAGCTTGGGGATGACGGTATCCAATATGGTCTGGGCGCTGCGTTCTTCCTTCCAGTCGATGGTGTCGATATCCCACTGCCAGACCTCATAGCCCATATCGCGGACGGTGGTTATAACGTTGTCGTTGTATTCGCCGTATGGGCAGCGGAATGCCTTTGTGCGGTAGCCCAGCAGCTTTTCAATGGTGTCATCGTACTTCTCCAGCTCCTTGCGGATGTCCGCTGCAGAGAGCTGGTTCATGTGCGGGTGGGTGGAGGAGTGGTTACCCACCTCGTTGCCCCGGGCAGCGATAGCCTTTACCTTTTCCGGGTACTTATCAGCCCAGAAGCCGCAGAGGAAGAATGTGGCGTGAATATTGTATTTATCCAGTGTGTCCAGGATGAAATCCGTTTTGTCGGCTTCCCATGCTGCATCGACAGTCAGCGCGATCTTCTTGTCGCTTCTCTCCACGCTGTAGATGGGAAGCTCGCGTTTTTTGCCGGCCAGTACCTCAAGCTCGTATTCCTCCACGTTGCGGAAGCTGTTGGCGGCTGCGGCGTTTGGGGCGAAGCTCAAAAGCAGTATTATGACGGTAATGAGCAGGAGAAGAACGACGGCGACGATTATCAGTGTTCGCTTTGTCAGAACCAATATCTTCATTTGGAAAAGACACCTCCAATTTGGCGTTTTTTGTATTCAGTGGTTAAATATATGCTCAAAATACGGTATTTTTACCTCTGTAAAACTTTTTTTGAGAATTAAACGTCTGTTTGGAATTTTTTATAATACGGCGCCGAATTTTTATGTCTTTTATGCCAACTGCCACCTTTTTAAAAGTATAAAAGTGCCTTATCCGCGCCTTTGTATTATACGTATTTTTTCATATGCCTGAGCGCGTTTTTTTCAAGGCGGGATACCTGAGCCTGACTTATGCCGATCTCCTCGGCTACCTCCATCTGGGTGCGTCCCTGAAAGAAACGAAGCTTTATGATGTTTTGCTCGCGTTCGGAAAGCTTATCCATACCCCGCTCTATGGCTACGTGGGTGAGCCAGTCATCATCAGAGGTTCGGTCGTCCTTGAGCTGATCCATGACATATATGGCATCGCCGTCGTCGTGGTATATGGGTTCAAAAAGCGATACAGGGTCTTGAATGGCGTCCAACGCAAAGGCCACATCTTCTTCTTTAACATCCATTGCCTTTGCTATATCACTGATATGAGGTTCCTGCCCGGATTCATCCATAAGCCGGGCGCGTATTTGCAGTGCATGGTAGGCGGTATCACGTATGGAGCGGCTTACGCGAAGGCTGTTGTTGTCCCGCAAATGGCGGCGGACTTCACCTATGATCATGGGCACGGCATATGTGGAAAATCGCACATTGAAGCTTAAATCGAAATTGTTTATGGCCTTGATGAGCCCTATACAGCCCACCTGGAACAGGTCGTCCATCTGCTCACCGCGACCTGAAAAACGTTGTATGACGCTCAGCACAAGGCGCAGGTTCTCCTTGATGAAGATATCGCGGGCCTCCTCGTCGCCTTCGCTTATTTTTTTGAGCAGCTCAGTACTGCGCTCATAAGTCATCATGGGAAGCTTGGAAGTGTCCAGTCCGCATATCTCCACCTTGTTCACAGCCATATCCGTTGCCCTCCTTGTTCTCCGCTAAAAGTAGCATTGCCGGGAGGGGCGAAATAAATGCGCGACAAAAAGGTGGAATAATGAGGAAAAGCAGCGCATGAGCATATTCAAAAAATGTTCAAAATCTTTTTGTTGTGGGCCGGTCAAAGTGATGGTATATTCATATAAAAAAGGGGGAATGTGCCCGTGAAACGATGCATATTTGCCATAATGGCGGCAATGCTGCTGTGCGGTTGCTCTATAAAGGAAGAACCAGATACGCTTGCAGTTTCGTTTTTCGATGTTGGAAAGGCGGATTCATTCCTTATGACCTGCGGCGGCAAAAATCTGCTCATGGACGCGGGAACTGCCAAAGACGGTAAAAAGTTGGCAAAGCGCCTGGAAGATATGGGCGTGGAAAGCATAGATTATCTCATGATAACCCATTTTGATCGGGATCACGCCGGCGGCGCTGCACAGATAATACAGGATTTTGATGTGAAAGCATTGCTGCGGCCGGAATATATGAAGGAGAGCGACGAATCTGCGGCATGCATGGCGGCGGCGGAAGATCGGGGTGTTAAGGTGATTATAATCACCTCGCAGACGGACATACAGCTGGGCAGCACAAAGCTTGTCATACACCCGGCGGACAAAGTTTACGAAAATGATGCCAGCAACAATTCTTCTCTCGTGACGGAAGTATTCCATGAAAATAACAGCCTGCTATTTACCGGTGATATCGAAAAAGAACGTATAGCAGATATAAAATACGAACTGAACGACGCCGGATACGACTTTCTTAAGGTGCCGCACCACGGAAGATACGAAAAGATCCTGCCGGAGTTTTTCAGCCTTGTGGGGGCGCAGAGCGCCGTGATAACCAGCTCCGAAAAAAATCCCGAGGAGCAGGAAACAATACAGGCGCTTGAGGACGCGGGCGTGAAGGATATACTGCTTACCCGCGGCGGCGAGATAACCCTCCAAAGCGACGGCAGGAAATTGGACTTTACGCAGAAATAATCTTGCAAACAGGCGGTTTTTCGTCTTGACAGGCCGTGCTTGGCATGTTATCATGGTTCGGTGAGCCGCTCCGTATCGGCTTTGTAAGCGTGGAGATAATCCACCGCCGAATATGGGCGAGATTTAAAGAAGGAGGTACAGGACGTGTACGCTATCATCCGTACCGGTGGCAAGCAGTACAAGGTAGAAGCCGGCGACGAGATCCTCGTCGAAAAGCTGGATGCCGAAGTAGGTGCTGAGGTCGCATTTGAAGTATTGATGCTGTGCGGCGACGAGGTCGTAGTTGGCAAGCCCGTAGTAGAGGGCGTTACCGCCAAGGCAACCGTTGTCGATCAGGTCAAGGGCAAGAAGGTCGTAGTATTCCACTATAAGCCCAAGAAGAACATACGCAAAAAGCAGGGACACCGTCAGCCTTACACCAAGGTCAAGATCGAGTCCATCGGCTAAAGCATGACGCACGTAACGCTTATTCGCGACAGGTCCGGCCTTGTTGGCTTTGAGGCCAAGGGACATACCGGGTATGCCGATGAGGGCAGTGACATAGTTTGCAGCGCAGTGTCCGCACTGACGCAGACTGCGGCCCTGGGCATAAACGAAGTATTAAAGATACAGACGGCACTCGACATCACAGAGGCGAATATGTATCTCATGCTTCCTGCAGACATATCCGATCAGGACTGCGAAAAAGCACAGATCATTTTGGAAACGATGGCACTGGGCCTCAGGTCCATTGCCGCTACCTATGGTGATTACATCAAAATATCAGAAAGGAAGGTGTAACACGATGATGAACATCAATCTGCAGCTCTTTGCTCATAAGAAGGGCGGCGGCTCCACCAAGAACGGTCGTGACTCTGAGTCTAAGCGTCTTGGCCCCAAGCGTGCTGATGGTCAGTTCGTTCTCGCAGGCAACATTTTGGTTCGCCAGCGCGGCACTCACTTCCATCCCGGTGTAAATGTAGGTCTGGGCAAAGACGATACTCTTTATGCTAAGGCAGACGGTATCGTGCGCTTTGAGACCAAGCATCTCGGCCGCAGGGAAGTCAGCGTATATGCTGAAGAAGTTGCTGAGTAATTAAAAAGCTTGATAAACCCGGTTGCGCGTTAAGCGGCAACCGGGTTTTTTTTACACAGAATAAGGCCTTCCGGAAGGAAGGCCTTATTCTGTGCCGTTTATTCCTCCAAAAGATACTTCAGCATTCTTTCCGGGTTGTCGAGGAACTGCTTTGTGACTATATAATGCTCGGTGTTTTTGTAAGCGGCACGCTCTATGCCCTCATCGCTCAATTGGTATATCTCCGCCCCGGGGTACGCCATAAGTATTGGCGAATGGGTACAGATGATGAACTGTGAGGCTTTCTTTACAAGACCGTCCATGGCCACAAGCAGCGACATAAGCCGCATTGGCGACAGCGCAGCCTCCGGCTCGTCTAAAAGGTACAATCCACGACCGCCGAAGCGGTTCTGCACCAGGGAAATAAAGCTTTCGCCGTGAGACTGGGCGTGGAGGGACTTTCCGCCGTAGCTATCCTTTAATTGTGGGCCAATTCCGCCCGCTTCGTCCAGTTCATCTATATTTGACGCGACGTTATAAAAGCTTTCGGCCCGTAGAAAAAATCCGTCCTTCGGGTAGCCGTACCTGGTCAGTGATATGCAGTCGCAAAGCTCGGAATGGGTATTCCGGGTAGAAAAGTTGAAGTTTCTGGTGCCGCCCTCCGGATTGAATCCCGCTGCCACAGCTATGGCTTCCAGCAGCGTCGATTTGCCGGTGCCGTTCTCGCCTATAAAAAACGTCACAGGCGAGCGGAGTTCGATATGCCCCGCCTCCATCAGGTACTTCACGGCGGGTATATCGTTCAGATAAGAGCCCCCCTCGGGTCTTCTCTTTAATACTATGTCGCCTATGTATCTGTTTCCGTTGAATTCCATTATCCTAATCTAAATTCCCCCACACCGACAGATTGCCGTACAGGTCTGACACAAGTATGGCGTGCCTGCCGCTGGCAATGGTGAGTTTCTTGCCGGGAAGCGGCGAGGTGTCATAGGTCTCAGTGATAAACCTGCCCTCCTCCAGCCTGCCCGCAGCCATGTAGGCGAGGCTGTCGTCATCAGGTGTTACAGTAAACCCTGTGCGGGTCCTTTGCACGGTTATGCTTGGCTTTTTCCCGGAAGCCGGCGTTTGCAGATATTCTATATCCATGCCGGCCGCTGTCTTTAGAAGGCTGGCGTCGCTGTTGTTGTCAAGAAGCCTTTTTCGCAGGGTCATAAGCGCTGCTGGAGAAGGATCCACAGCTATCCATCTGCGTCCCAGCTTCTGGGCTTCGGCCGCCGTGGTTCCGCTGCCCGAAAAAAGGTCTGCAACTATGTCCCCCTCCTTTGAGGAGGAAAGTATTATGCGCCTCAGCAGCGCCTCGGGCTTCTGAGTGCTGTAGCCCGTGCGTTCCGGATCCCGTTGCTGAAGATGCTCTATGTCGGTCCACACGTCGCTTGGGTATATCAGCGAATCCTCATAGTACTTATACAGTTTGCCGCCAGAGCGTATAGAGTAGTATATCCTGCCGGTATCATCGATGTGCCGTTTCATATGGTTGCGGCGCTCCGGCCCCCGGGGTATCCCCACAGCCTCGATATTGAAGTAGTTGCTCCTGCCCTTGCGGTAGACCAGGATATTGTCATGCTTACGTGAAAAGTGCTTTGTAGCCCTTCCGCCAGACCTGTATGCCCAGATTATCTCATTCACAAAGTTCTTTTTGCCGAATACTTCGTCCAGCAGCACCCGTAGATAGGCGGCCATGCGGTAATCCACGTGCAGGTACAGGGTGCCATCGGAGGTCATAAGCTCACGGCACAGCTCCAGCACGTTTTTCATCATTTCCATATAGGCGTCGTCCGACATTTTATCGCTGTACGCCGGTACCTTTATCTTTTTTCCTTTTGTCCCCCGGCTTATCTCAAAGGCGTCGCCGGTACCGAAGGGAGGGTCGAGATAAATTAGCTGCACTTTGCCGCGATACTCAGTCAGCAGCCTCTCGCCCGACTCCTCCGCCCTGCCGAATATAAACAGTCCCGGACCGCCTGTGCTGTGAATTTCTGCTGTGTATTCCATGCGCAGCATGCTTTTGCCCTCCTCATGTAAAATAAGAAAAATGCGCCCTATTGGAGCGCATTAAATGACCTAACCCTTGGCGCTGTGAGCGTTCTTTATGTGCTCCTCCATCGCCTTCTTAGCGGCCAGCGCGTCCTTCGCCTCCATAGCGGCGAATATGGCCCTGTGTTCCTCAAGGGATTCATTGGAACGGGCAGGAAGGTTAAGATTGCTGGTGCGCGCCCGACGTATGTTCTGATGCAGCGAACCCAGAATATGTTTAAGCATTCTGCTGTCGCTGGCCTTGTAGATTATATCGTGGAACTCGTTGTCAAGCCTTGTAAGCTGGTTGGCGTCCCCTTTTTTGGTGTAGAAATCCATCAGCTCCAGCTTTTCGGTCAGACTGTCCATCTGCTCTTGGGTTATCCTCTGAGTAGCCCAATAAGCCGCCTGACCCTCAAGTATCTGGCGAATTGTGAATATATCGTCTATATCGTTTTCGGATATGGCCTGAACCATTGAGCCACGATTTGGTATGGATACCACAAGGCCCTCCAGCTCCAGCTGCTTCAAAGCTTCTCTTATAGGTGTACGGCTGACCTCCAGCTCCTCGGCGAGGCGCGTCTCCACGAGAAAGTCCCCGTCCTTATAGCTTCCGTCCAGTATGCCGTTCCGAATGTGATTGTATACCTTTGTAGTCAGCGATTGCTTATCGCTCAAATCAAAAAACATATTTATCTCTGTATCTCCTTCGGAGCAAGGTTGCTTATATGTATATTGTACACCCGATATTTAAAACATTCAAGCATACGTGTATTCTTTGTATACACATAATGCGTCCCTATCCAAAATACCCCGCGCATTGGCCATAAAGCATATGGCAATACTAAAGCATACAATAATTTGACCGCGAGGATATTTTTTGGCATGAAAAAAATATTTACTATGTTCTCCATTCTGCTGTGCTGCCTATGCTGTGCCGCCTGCTCTTCCGGCTATTCCTCCATAGAGGAGGCGGAAGCCGACGGCGCCCGTTTGGGAGAATGCATAACAATAGACGGAGTGAATGTCTCAGGCATGAGCCCGGCCGAGGCGCTCGAAGCTGTGGAAACCGCCCATACAGAGGCGCTCAAAGCACTATACTACACCGTATCCGCCGGCGAGGACAGCCTTGACATATCCGGCAGCCTGCTGCCCGTCGCATTCAATACACGTGAAGTCATACTCGAGGCGCTGTTGCTGAAAAAATACTGGCCGGCCGCCAATGGGGCCCGCCAGCTTCATACTTCCATGACGGCAGACAGCGGTGAGCTGAAGGCTGCACTTGAGCAGCAATCCGCATCGCTGCAATACGCCCCGGAAAACGCCGGTGCAAACTATGACAAGGCTAAGGGCGGCTTTCGCTACACTGAGCATAGGGATGGACGCAGTATAGATTTTGACGACCTTACATCCCAGATTTCCGCCCTTATCACGAGCAGCAGCGGCGGCAGCGTCACAGCCAAGTCCTCCCCCATCCTGCCCGAATACACCACCGACATGGTTAAAGCGGACACACAGCTTATATCCGAATTTTCCACATCGTTTGCCGGCAGCACATACGGCAAGGCAAACCGGGTATTCAACATATGCAAGGCGGCAGACATGATAGACGGGGTCACCCTCGCCCCCGGGGAGGAATTCGATATGAACGCCGCCATAGGCGACCGCAATAAGGATAACGGCTGGAAGACCGCCACAGCCATAAAGGAGGGTACGTACGTTCAGGAATACGGCGGCGGAGTATGTCAGGTCTCCACCACGCTGTACAACGCGGTATTGATGGCCGACCTTGAGGTGACGGAAAGAAGTCACCATTCCTGGCCGCTGGGATATGTTGACATAGGCCGTGACGCCACCATATCCACCGGCGGGCCTAACTTCAAATTCAGGAACACACAGGAAGTACCCGTGACCGTATCGGCAACTGCCGACGCCAAGGCAAAGACTGTCACTGTAAGGATTTATGGCCGCCCGCTGCCCGATGGGCAGCACATAGAGCTTACTTCAAAAAAGATAAGGGCGCTGAGCAGTCCCGGAACAAATACCGAATTTGATTATTCCCTGGCCCCAGGCCAGAGTAAGATTACCCGCAAGCCCCGAAGGGGCAGCGTAGCGGAAAGCTACAAGCTGTATTACGATGCAGATAACAACCTGATAAAAAAAGAGCTTGTAAGCACGGATACTTACCGCTCTATAACAGGCATAATCAGCGTTTCGCCATATTAATCCAAAGGGCCGTCCTTTTCAGACGGCCATTGCTGTATTTGCATTAGTTTTCGCTTATCACATTGTGGTGCATCTTGTACATCAGACAGATAAGACTGTCAGTCATATGTATGTTCTCAACCGGTACCGTAGCCGTTACGTCCATGGGGGCAAAGTTCCATATGCCCTTTATACCGGAGGCTACCATTCTGTCAGCAATTTCCTGAGCAACGCTTCTGCGCGCGGCGATAACGCCTATAGTGATATTGTTTTCCTGAACGTACCTTTCCATCTCGTCTATATGATACACTGGCTTCCCGTCTATCTCTGTGCCCAACAGCTCTTCCTTTACGTCAAACAGCGCCTTTATTATGAAACCTTCCTGCTCGAACCCGTCAAAGTTGGCAAGGGCGGTACCGATGTTGCCGGCGCCCACGATTATGGCGTTGTAAGGGTGGGTTATAGCGAGTATGTTCTTTATTTCGGCAAGCAGCGTGTTTACGTTATAGCCGTAGCCCTGCTGGCCAAATCCGCCGAAGCAATTGAAATCCTGCCTTACCTGAGAAGCGTTAAGGCGCATCATCTGGGCCAGACGCCCGGATGAGATACGCTCCATGCCCTGATCCCGCAGAACAGTAAGCTGCCTGTAATACTTGGGCATGCGCCTTATGACCGCTTCGGAAACCCTACGAAACTCCATCTATTATAATCCTCCATCTTTGGAAACATAAGCTTGACCAAAGCTATTATACATTCATCATCGTTAGTTTTCAAGCATTATAATTACGCGGTATTTTGAAGGATGGCCGCCGGTATTGTTATTTTCGCTTTGTCCTTTCGGCGTCCCTGTGGAGTATGGGGGCAAGGTATTGACCGGTGTAGCTTTCCTTTACCTTTGCCACCTCTTCGGGCGTGCCCTTTGCTATAACGGTACCTCCGCCTGCGCCTCCCTCAGGGCCCATGTCAATTATATAGTCCGCGCACTTTATGACGTCGAGGTTGTGCTCTATGACCACTACCGTGCTGCCGCCGTCCGCAAGCCGCTGCAGTATATCAAGAAGCCGCTGCACATCCGCAACGTGAAGTCCGGTGGTAGGCTCGTCCAGCACGTAGAGCGTCTTACCGGTATCCCTGCGGGAAAGCTCGGTAGCGAGCTTTACCCGCTGCGCCTCGCCGCCCGATAGCTGGGTGGAGGGCTGACCCAGCCTTATATAGCCCAGGCCCACGTCATACAGGGTTTGCAGCTTGCGCTTTATTTTTTCTATGGGACGGAAGAACTCAAGCGCTTCCTCCACCGTCATATCCAATACGTCGGAAATGCTCCTGCCCTTGTATTTTACCTCAAGAGTTTCACGGTTATACCGTTTGCCCTTGCATACCTCGCAGGGCACATATATGTCCGGCAGGAAGTGCATCTCTATTTTGAGCATGCCGTCGCCGTGGCAGGCCTCACACCTTCCTCCCTTTACGTTGAAGCTGAAGCGGCCGTTGCTGTAGCCCCTCACCTTCGCATCGGGCGTCATGGCGAATACGTCGCGTATCATATCGAAAAGGCCGGTATATGTAGCCGGGTTGCTGCGGGGCGTGCGGCCTATGGGGGACTGGTCTATGTCTATTATCTTATCCAGCTGCTCTATTCCCTCTATGCCGTCGCACACGTCCTTTGGGATATACTTAGCCCTGTTCAGATCGTGGAGCAGTGTCTTCTTGACGACCTCATTCACCAGGCTGCTCTTGCCGCTGCCGGATACCCCTGTAACGCAGGTGAACACGCCAAGGGGTATGTCCACATCTATATTTTTAAGGTTGTTTACCCGCGCGCACTTTACCCTGAGCCACTTGTCGCCGTTGCGGCGCCTGCTTTCAGGCAGGGGTATGAACCTGCGTCCGGATAGATACTGGCCGGTAATGGAGTTCTCCGACGCCATTATCTCCTCCGGCGTGCCCTGAGCGATTACCCTTCCGCCATGCTCTCCTGCGCCCGGGCCTATATCGACTATATAGTCCGCGTCCAGCATGGTCTCCTCATCGTGCTCCACTACGATAAGTGTGTTGCCCATGTCACGCATTCCCTTTAGCGTGCTTAAAAGCCTGGCGTTGTCCCGCTGGTGCAGTCCGATGCTCGGCTCGTCCAGTATGTACAGCACGCCCATAAGGCCGCTTCCTATCTGAGTGGCAAGGCGAATGCGCTGAGCCTCGCCGCCGGACAACGTACAAGCGCCTCTTGAAAGGGTCAGATAATCGAGGCCCACGTTTTCAAGGAAGCCAAGCCGTGCGTCTATTTCCTTCTGTATCCGCTCCGCTATCATGCGCTCGGTATCCGTAAGCTTCAATGAGGTTATGAACCTTCGCGCCTCGGTGACTGTCATGTCGCTCATCTCTGCGATGGAGACGCCGTTCACCGTAACGGCAAGGCTTTCCGGCTTTAATCGCTTTCCCCTGCACTCCGGACAGGGTATGTTGGACATATACGCCTCAATATCCTGCTTGGCAGCGTCGGAGGTTGTCTCCCTGTACCTCCGCTCCAGGTTTGTTATCACTCCCTCGAAGGAGGTCTTGAAGGTGCCGCTGCCGAACTCTCGCTGGTACTTTACCTCCAGCTTTTCCTCCCCTGTGCCGTAGAGCAATATTTCCTGCACCTTCTTTGGCAGCTCTATGAAGGGTGTATCCATGGAAAAGCCGTAGTGCTCAGCCAGAGCCGAAAAGTACATGTTGGACATGCTGCCGCCGTTTTTACCGCTCTGCCAGCCGCTGACATTTATGGCGTTCTGATTTAGAGACAGGCTTTTGTCGGGCACTATTATGTCCGGGTCTATCTTCATCAGCATACCCAGTCCGCCGCAGCAGGGGCAGGCGCCGTAGGGATTGTTGAAGGAGAACATGCGGGGCGTGAGCTCCTCAATGGATATGCCGCAGTCCGGACAGGAGTACTTCTCGGAAAAGATAAGCTCCTCCTTGCCTATCACGTCCACCTTTGCAAGGCCGTCGCCGAAGGCGAAGGCGGTCTCCATGGATTCCGCAAGGCGTCCCTCTATGCCGGGCTTTATGATGAGCCTGTCCACTATCACATCTATGGTATGCTTCTTTTGCTTATCGAGAGGGGGCACCTCGTTTATGTCGTACACCTCTCCGTCAACACGGACGCGGACGTAGCCGTCCTTGCGTATCTGCTCCAAGAGCTTTGCGTGCTCGCCCTTCTTTGCCCGCACGGCAGGGGCGATTATCTGTATGCGTCCATCAAGGGCCATCACCCTGTCCACCACCTGATCTATGCTCTGCCGCTCTATCACCCTGCCGCACTTGGGGCAGTGAGGTATGCCTACGCGGGCATACAGCAGGCGCATGTAGTCGTGAATCTCGGTGACAGTTCCAACAGTGGAACGCGGGTTATTGGAGGTGCTCTTCTGGTCTATGCTTATGGCAGGAGACAGGCCCTCGATGTAGTCCACATCCGGCTTTTCCATCTGGCCCAGGAACAGCCTGGCATAAGATGACAGCGACTCCACGTATCTTCTTTGTCCCTCGGCATATATGGTATCGAACGCCAGAGAGGACTTGCCGCTGCCGCTGAGTCCCGTAAACACTATAAGCTTGTTGCGCGGCAGTGTAAGGTCTATATTTTTCAGGTTGTGCTCTCTTGCGCCCTTTATTATCAGCTTTTCATTCATCACTTTACTTTCTCGTTCTTCCTCTTGCCTTCTTCGTGCTGCCCGGCATGCCGGGAGCTATCTTTCTGGGCTTATCCTCTCCCGTCAGGTCGAACAGCCTGTCGCGTAGCCTTGCAGCCGTTTCAAAGTCCAGCTCGGCCGCCGCTGCCCGCATCTGCTCACGCAGTATCTCTGCGCGGGCTTCCCTATCCTCCTGCGCCTCCTTGGGCCTGCCGCTTATCTCTATTATGTCGTGAACCGCCTTTGTGATTGTCCTCGGCGTAATGTTGTGTTCCTTATTATATGCCTGCTGCTTTTGGCGGCGGCGGGCAGTCTCGTCTATTGCCTCCTTCATGGAAGGCGTTATGGTATCCGCGTACATTATCACCCTGCCGTCCGCGTTTCGCGCGGCGCGGCCTATAGTCTGTATCAGCGACGTTGCGGAGCGCAGGAATCCCTCCTTGTCCGCGTCCAGTATGGCAACGAGGCCCACCTCCGGAAGATCTAGTCCCTCGCGCAGGAGGTTTATGCCTACCAGAACGTCAAACTCCCCCAGGCGCAGGTCGCGGATTATCTCCATTCGCTCTATTGTCTCGATTTCCGAGTGCATGTACCGCACCCGTATGCCCATGCCGTCAAGATATTCCGTCAGCATCTCCGCCATTCGCTTTGTAAGGGTAGTGACCAGCACCCTTTCCCCCTTGGCGGCGGTCTTCTTTATCTCGCCCAGCAGATCGTCCACCTGTCCCTCTACCTTGCGCACCTCAATCTCGGGATCCAACAGTCCTGTGGGGCGTATCACCTGCTCCGCCACCTGGCTGGCCCGGCTCAGTTCATACTCGCCGGGTGTAGCAGATACGCATATGAGCTGATTTACCCGCTCCTTAAACTCGTCAAACTTCAGGGGTCTGTTGTCATAGGCGCTCGGTATGCGGAAGCCGTAATCCACGAGGGCTGTCTTTCGGGATAAATCCCCGCTGTACATACCCCGTATCTGCGGTAGAGTCACGTGGGACTCGTCTATTATCATAAGAAAGTCCTTGGGGAAATAGTCGAGCAGCGTATATGGAGGCTGACCCGGCTTGCGGCCGTCAAAATAGCGGGAGTAGTTCTCTATACCCTGACAGTAGCCTATCTCACGCATCATCTCCATATCGTATGTAGTGCGCTGCTCTATGCGCTGTGCCTCTATCAGCTTATCCTCCGCCTTAAACTCCTCTACCCTGACCTGCATGTCATGTTCTATCTCTCCAAGGGCCTTTACCAGCTTGTCCCTGCCCGTGGCGTAATGGGAGGCGGGGAATATTGCCACATGGCTCCTGTCCAAAAGTATCTCGCCGGTAGTACAGTTTACTTCGCTTATGCGCTCCACCTCGTCGCCGAAGAACTCGATGCGCAGCACCTTATCCGACCAGTTGGAGGGGAACACCTCCAACACGTCCCCCTTTGCCCGGAAGGTGCCCCGGACAAAGTCGTATTCGTTGCGCTGGTACTGTATATCAACCAGCCGCCGCATTACCTCATCCCGGTCTATCTCCATGCCCTTGCGCAGGGATATGGAGAGTTTAAGGTATTCCGCCGGGTCTCCCAGAGCGTATATACAGCTTACGGAAGCCACGATTATAACGTCCCTGCGCTCGTTCAGGGCGCAGGTAGCGCTGTGGCGCAGCTTATCTATCTCGTCGTTTACTGTGGCTACTTTTTCTATATATGTATCCGACGAGGCTATGTACGCCTCAGGCTGGTAGTAGTCATAGTACGAGACGAAATACTCTACCGCGCTGTCCGGGAAGAACTCCCTCAGCTCGCCGCAAAGCTGTGCCGCAAGGGTCTTGTTAGGGGCGATGACAAGAGTAGGCTTTTGCACCTGCTCTATCACCTTCGCCATGGTGAAGGTCTTGCCGCTGCCGGTGACGCCCAAAAGCACCTGAAGCCTGTCCCCCCGCTTTACGCCCTCGCTCAGGGCGGCTATGGCCTCGGGCTGGTCGCCCTGCGGCTCAAAAGGGGATACTACTTTGAACTCTCCCATGCTGATACCTTAAACTCCCGAAAAAAATCAATCCTCGAAATCCACGGATATGCCGTTTACCAGCACCTTATGGATATACTGCTTTACCTTTACATGCTCCGGATGGTCGGCGTAAACCGCCAGATCCTCGCGGTTCGCAAACTTTGCGATAAGCGCCAAATCATAGCTCCTGCCGCTGCCCATGAAGTCGGCGCCGGCTTCCATGCTGATAAGGCCGGGAACCTTGCCTACCAAGCCCTTGAGCATTGGGGCTATCTTCTTTGCTTCTTCTCTGTCGGTGTACTTGTGGCAAACGATATGAGTTACCATGGTTTTATTCTCCTTCGATAATTTGGGGGTTGTTGGTCGCATTACCCACCTGTATAGCATTATAGCACAATCGCACAAATGTTTGTACTATATTATTCCCATATTGCCAAACTTCCACTATCGAATAAGCTTATACCCGGATGTTATGCTGTATATACGTGCAACACGGTTATCTATCACAATAAAGGAAGGTATCGATATGACTGTGCTTTTTCTGCTTTATGCGGGGATAATACCCGCCGTGCCGCTCATAGGCGCAGAAATATACAAGCGCCGGAATGATAACACCCGGCGCAGCGTATGCTATGTTCTGTTTTTTCTCCAGTTGATGCTCAGCGCATGTTACGTTGTTGAGTGGTTCTCCCGCTAACGGTTCATGTCGTATATGCGTGCAAGGCCTTCCAGGGTTAGGGTAGGATTGACGTAGTTTATCCTGTCTGTCTCGCTGGCTATCATGTTGGACATGCCGCCTGTAGCCACTACCGTCTGCTTTACGCCCAGCTCCTTCTCTATCTGCCGGAGTATGTAGTCCACCTGGCCCACATAGCCCCGTATGACTCCGGACTGTATGCCGTCGCGGGTATTGGTGCCTATGACCTTCTCGGGCTTTATGTATTCCACCTTGTGCAGCATGGCAGCCCGCTCTATGAGGGCGTCTGCTGATACCATTATGCCGGGGCATATAAGGCCGCCCAGGAACTCGCCCTCAGCCGATACCACGGCGAAGTTGGTTGCAGTGCCGAAATCCACTATTGTGCAGGGGCCGCCGTAGATATGGTAAGCTTCGACCGCATTGCAGATACGGTCGGAGCCCAGCTGCGAAGGCATATCGTAGCGTATGGATATTCCCAGGTTCATCTCGCTGTTTACCACCATGACCTTCTGCTGATGGAAATACAGCTCGCACATATGCTCCATGGTGTAGTTCATGGATGGTATAACTGAGGACATTATTATACCGTCTACTTCGCGGGTATCTATATTCAAATGACCGAAAAAGCCCTCCATCTGGGTGCCGTACTCGTCCGCTGTGCGCAGAGAATCCGTACGCAGACGCCATGAGTTCTGGAGCCTGCCGTCCTTGAAAAGGCCGGTCTTTATATTGGTATTGCCTATGTCCATTACCAGAAGCATTGTTTGTAATTATCTCCGTATATTTATTTTTTGTTGATGTACGCGCTCAACGCCTTGCCTACCGCAGTACAAAGTATCACTGCGGCCATTGCCTCAAGCACGCCGTTGAAAGCCACTATGCCCATGAGCGCCTTGAGCAACGCGCTGCCCGCCACGCCCATTATGTTTGCGGTCTGTTCGAAGGCCAGAAGATACAGGCCGCCGAGGTAAAATACCGTATTTGTCATACTGCCTGCGAAAGCGCTTACACCCATGGCAGCTATCTGCCGCTTGCCGGTACCGCCTATAAGCTCATACAGCGCGGAGGAAAACAGTCCGGTGAGTATACGTGGAAGAAATATGACCGCCAGAATAAGAAGCAGGTTATACGCTCCAAATCCTGTGCCTGTTCCAAGTATCACCGCCGCCGTGGCGTCCGGTGTGGTAAAGCAGCGCATGAGGCTGGTAAGGCCAAAGAAGAATCCCAGTACCGCTCCGCCCTTTTTACCCAGCACATATCCGCCCACTATCACCGGGATATGCACCGTGGTTATGGCTGCTATGGGAAGGTTTATATAGCCAAGCGGAGTAAGTCCAAGAAGAAAAATCACGGCGATAAACAGCCCGTAAAGCACTATCGTTCTGGTTTGGATACTTCGCATGACAGTTCCTCCTGCTCTTTCCCTGCTAAAGGTTAATTTTAGCATCATAGTGCTATACTTTGCAACCAAAGCTTTATCAGGGACCCTTACCATCAGTTGACAAGAGCACACAAGCCCTAAAGGCTTGTTTTGGGACGCTCCTGCGTTCTCGTCGCTTGTATTACATCCAGTAGTACTGCGCTCCTCGGCCTTGGATCGCCCTCAAAACAAGCTCTTTAGGGTCTTCGAGTTTTAGAAGCCAAAGAGTATGGCAGAACAAGGAGGACGAGTGCAGAAATACTGGTTGTATTTCAAATGAGGACGACACAGTTATGCCGTGCTGTTTGGCTTCTAAGACCTTGTGTGTCCTTGTCAACTGATGGTACAAATGCTCTGGCAAATATACCTGCTAAAATGTTTTACGGGGCTTTACATTATGTCCCACAATCACATATAATTAAGGATACCGTGCCAGCAGCTTTGACGACGGATACGGAAAGGCATTAGTGCAAGAGATAATTTTAAGGATAAAGCGGAGATAAAATGGAAACAAGGACACGCGAAAGGACGTCGAAGACGTCAAAGAAAAACAAGAAAAAATCCTCCGGCAAGATCGTTAGGATCCTGCTTATAGTATTGGCGGCTCTTCTCGTGGTGCTGGGCACGCTGTACTATTTTATTATTTACCGCGAGCAGCAGCGTCAGCAAATAATGAATTCCACCACCTTCCATGATGGCGTAACGGTAAACGGAGTTGATATTTCTGGCCAAACGCTTAATGAAGCAAAAGCCACGCTGGCCGGTACCGCCGAAAAGGAGATAGCCGGCAGCGTTCATCTGACGTTCACCTGCAACGGCAAGAGCTATACGGCTGATTCCTCTAAATTTACCATAACCTGCAACACAGAGGAAATACTGAACGAGGCCATGTCCCTCGCCCGCGAAGGCGATTATCAGGCGCTTACCGCCGAGCTTAAGGACATAAAGGAAAACGGCAGGGCTTATACCATTGATTATACCGTAGAGCCTACCGGCGTCGAGAGCTTTATACATTCCTTCGCAGACGAAGTTACAACTCCTGCAACTCCTGCAAGCTTCACCGTGCATTACCCGGAGAAGAGCACCAAGACCAACGCTTATGATACTTCCGACCTTGGTCTTGTAGGCGAGGATGCAAAAAAAGCGGGACTTGGCGCTGACAAGCAGGCCATAACCGATCCCCGGGATGTGTTTTTCGATTTTACCGAGCCTGTAGACGGCTATGGAGTAGACGTTGACGCGCTTATGGCCACCGTGCGTACACGGTGCGAGAGCAAGGACTTTGGCGACATTGAGGTCGCCATGGCCCCCATACATTCAGATGTTACCGTAGAAAAGCTCAAGGAGAGCCTGTTCCTCAGAGGCACGGCCTCCACCACCTACAAGAGCAAGCGCCGCAACACCAACCGCTGCCATAATCTTGAGAAGGCCTGCGGCATGGTATACGGCACAGTGCTCCAGCCCGGCGAAGAATTCTCCGCCAACACCATACTGGGAGACCGCACCCTCAGTAATGGCTGGAAGCCTGCCCCTGCCGTAATAGCAGGCGGCGCCGACCATGAGGACCAGCCCGGCGGCGGCGTATGCCAGATAGCCAGTACCACATATATGGCGGTTCTGTACGGCGACTTTGAGGTTACGGCGCGCCGTCCTCATTCCACCCCCAGCGGCTATCCCAACGGCCTTGATGCTACCATAAACACCGTAACCGGCTATATCGACTTCAAGTGGAAAAACAATACCGAGTCCCCCTGTTACGTGTTCACTTGGATAGACACCAAGAATTACACCGTGAACTGCTCCATCTACGGCCAGCCCTTCCCGGATACCTTTGACGAGATAGAGCTCAGCTCCACGCTGGTCGAACCTCTTGAGCCCGGCGTACCCGAATACGAGGTAAAGAACAGCCTGTATTCCCCCTATTGGATGCTCAAGAACAAGGCGGTCAAGGGTTCCATATACGAATCCTTCAAGACCTACAAGCTCAAGGGCAAGGTCGTGGAGACCAAGTCCATAGGCAACACCGAGTACAAGATGCATCCCACCCGATACTATGTATGGCCCGGCTACGCCGGAGAACCCCTCGACCCTCAGTATGAGCTAAAAGCAAACGAGGACGGAACGTTGGGCCTTGCAAATCCCGGCGCTGCTGCCTCAGGCACCGTCGAGGGCGCCGGAACAGGCGGAACAGGCCTCGCGCAGTAATTTCAGAACAATAAAATCCCCCGTGTATAGCTGGGTGTACGTAAGACAGTATTGCGCTAAGATTGACGAAGCGGCACGAAACCGCATGGAGCTGATCGTGCGGTCACTGGCAGAGCAAAACGGCGTGACCGAGCAACTGAAAGCCGAAAACCAAATGGAATGGGTGCGGCAGATGAACGCTTGCAAGGCACAGGCAGAGGAGATTGTGAAAGCAGAATTGATTTATGATTGAGTGAGGAAGTCCGGGCAGAAAACTGTTCGGACTTTTCTCATATATTCCAAAGTTGCGGTAGAATTGTTCACAGGTTTTATGGTATAGTTTGAATGCGAAAAGTGAGCAACAAATCGTTGTTTGATGAGGAAGATTATTTATATAATCTACCGTCTATGGTCTGAAAACGACCACCTATCGAGAATCGGTGGAAATCAATTCTCGATTTTCTTATACTGTAACCGTAACAAAGAGGAGGTGAGCAAATGCAAATTGAAATCAAGTTAGATGAGAACTGCAAGGAACCAAAAATCATCGTTGTGACAAACAAAATGACCGACGAAATCAATGAAATCATGAAAAGGCTTTCAGACGAGCAGCCGAAAATGATTGCCGGATTCAAAGATGATATTGTCGAAGTGTTGGAGCCGTTTGATATTTACCGCATTTTTGCTGCATCAGGCAAAGTGTTTGCCGAAACAAATCACGGTGAGTACACGCTCCGTCTGCGGCTTTACGAAATGGAGCAGCGGCTGGACAGCAACTTTTTTGTCCGAATATCAAACTCGGATATTATCAATCTGAGAAAAGTCAAGGGTTTTGATTTAAGCTTTGCAGGAACAATTTGTGTTACGCTTTCAAATGGGACGGTTACTTATGTTTCAAGGCGTTTTGTCGCCAAGATCAAACAATTATTAGGAATATGAGGTGGTAAAAATGAAAAAAAAGATGATTCAGCGTGGGCTTCTCGGATTCCCTCTCGGCATTGCTATCGGTTTTGTAATAACTGTGATTATATCAATGTGCATAGGAGATGGTTCGTTCTATCCTGTCACCCCTGAGCTGATTGATACAATGAAAAATGAATTAAACGCAGTTATTCTTCAAACAATTCTCTGCGGAATTTTGGGTACAGGCTTTGCAATGGCTTCCGTTATTTGGGAAATTGATTCGTGGAGCCTTGCAAAGCAAAGCGGAATTTACTTTTCCATTGCCTGTGTTACGATGTTTCCGATTGCCTATATTACGAATTGGATGAAGCATAATGCCATTGGTATTCTTTCATATGTAGGAATATTCGTTGCAATTTTCGTCATCACTTGGCTCGTTCAATATTTTGTATGGAAACGCAAAGTGAAAAGAATGAATGACGGAGTTCGGAAGAGTAATAACGCAAAATGAGCATAACCTTCACAACGGCAACTTCCAGTTTGCCAACTTGCTCTTTGAGAGAGGAGAAATCCTTTTCTCAAAGGGCTTTTTCTATTTATACAGATATTCGCAAACTACAAGATAAAGCCAAATCCTCATATACTCTAATCAAAGAGGAAGCGGAGGTTTTGATATGAGTAACAGTTTAGTGGCAGTACATCCCGAATTGGTTGCCGAGTGGTCGGAAAAGAATTTGCCACTGACACCAGACAATGTGACTTTCGGCTCAAATAGATTCACAACGAGGATGTGCGAAGCCGGAGTAAATATAAATGTCATTCAGGACGCACTCGGATATACGGATATTTCAACCACGCTGAATATCTGCACCGATGTTACCAAAGAATTGAAAACATCAGAGTTCAAAGGACTTGATAATTACTTCAAGGCACAGTAACAATCAAATAGACAGAGAGCATACAATCCGTTTCGGAAAGTATGCTCTCTTTATTTATATATATTTATTATAATAACCGGGACGGTCGCTTTCTCAGCGGTCGTCCCGGTTTTAGTATCTTTGGTATTTGGTAGGGAAATAGAAGAGTGGTATAAATGTGGGCCTTATCGGACCTCACGCAGTGCCCAAGGGCGGACATTTGGCTGAGCAGCCACCGAGCGATTTATGCCCGCACATAGAGGTATACGCGGGGATGGGTGTATTCATCAAATTCTTCCTCGGGTTCGGTTTCAAAGCTCCAGTAAACACGGGTGCTTTCACCATTTTCGGAACAATCGATGCTCTGATAATAGGTGCCGGCAAGGAAGGCCTCCCGGAATTCTTCGGAAAGCTGATAGGTGGTGAGCAGTTCGGGGCTTTGGGTGGGAATGTCTGCTTTTTGCAGGACGCGGTGAAGTGTTTCAAAGTCCTTTTCGATACGGCTGAGGTTTTCCTCCAGGCTGAGTGACATAATAATTTCCTCATCGTAGGAGAGAGATTCCAGCACACCGGTGGAGTCCAGTGAAATGTAAACATAGCATTTGGGGGCATCGGTATTCATGCCGCGCAGGTAGCCAATGACACGATAGCCGTAATCCTGATAGCGTTCGGCGGGGTCATCGGCAGAGATGTATTCACAGACCGGATCCAAAGCTTTGGTGATCTCTTCAATACGCTGGGAAACGAGGAGGGTATTCTGCTGCATGGCAGTATGGGCGTGGCTGTACTGGGGGATGTAGGTGCCAATGAGAATCACCAGCGGCAGCAGCACCAGTACAGTTCTCAATCCTTTGGTGCGGGGGAGGGGGACACCGTAGGCTTCCGCCATGGCCTGAGCATTGTGGGCAATCTCGGCGCTCATGGCGCCGGCCGTGGCCACGGCCCCTACTGCCCCGGCGACCTGGGCGGCAGTACCGGCACCCCGTACTGTTTTATTTTGGCTTTTTTGCATTAGGCGGCCGGCAGCCCCCATGGCCATGGCGCCCGCGGCAGCTGCGGAATAATCGGACTGCTGCTGACGGACCTTGAGACGGCGCTGCAGCTCCTGCCATTCCTCTTTCCGCATTCCCAGCTTGGCTCGAAGGGTGCAGTAACAGAAAAGGATGAGATACAGGGCCGCGAAGCCCAAATAGACATAAAGGCCCCAAAAGATGACTTCTTCATCGTGAAAAACGAGATCATCGATCATTTCCAGCAGGATGAAAGGGACCCCCAGCGCCAGCGCCATAATGACCGCTGTAATAGCGATTTTGGGGTAAATATAGTATCTTTGGATAAGTTTTTCTTCGTGCTCGGTCAGCATGAGCATCCTCCCTAGGGTGTAATGGTAGATCAGCTCTATTTTATAGGTTTTTATGAAGGATAGCAAGAGGGAGATCTGCTTGACAAGGCGGGGAGAGTGGGCATACTAAAACCAGTGAAGATCATAGAAAGCCGCCGAACACCGGGTGGATCGATGAGCATGTGGCCTGCGTACGGGAATAGGTGGCCAATATCTTCTTTTACCGCAAGGGAGACACCACCATTATGATTGATGCCGGGTACAACGATGAGAAAAGATGGGCTGGCTGGGGATTGACCCCAAGAGTATCGATAAGATTCTGATGAAACCGGAATACTATGATGCACTCATCAATGGTGTGATAAAAAATAACTTTCCGCCGGTACCGGTGGATTATGGCTACCGGGATTCCACGAACTTCTGGTACACCCAGTTTCTGCGCGGGCTTAAAAAGCCCATTGCGGAGCCGATCCCGGCACCCAAGGAAACGGATCTTGAATCCATCCGCTATGCTGCCAACCGCTGCGATGACAGCGTATAATTCACCGATGACGCGCTGAAAATTTCGTCAAGGTGTCTCGGCCGTTCCTAAAAACGGTATTGAATGGCTGCGGGGCCTAGGCCAAAGAAAACGGTGTGACCCTCATCACCGATGAGCATATCAAGAACATCAATGATAAGCGTCGGCAGGAAAAGCAATCCCGCCGGTAAATAAAAAATCTCCCCCGCTTATCTGAGGCAGGGGGGATTTTTTGGATATGCGGCCGAATGGCCGTGAAAGAAAGGAAGATAGCGTCAGGGGTGTTTTGGCACGGGTGAGGCAGGCATCTGCCGCAGGCGGCGCAGATAGGGCAGCAGCACCGCCAATGCAATGAGAACACCGACAAGATCGGCGGCGGGGGAAGCCCAGGCCACGCCATTGATGCCGATGAGGTGATAGAACAGCGGCATCAGCAGTACATCAGTGGTGCCCTTGCGCACCAGGGAAAGGAAGATAGGCTGAGCCCGCTTGCCTGTGGCCTGGAACACCGTAATGGCAAAGAAGATAAAGGTGCTGGTGGGGCAGGTCAGGCAGATGATCCGCAGGAAGGTGCGCCCGTGGGCCACCGTTTCGGCATCATTGATGAACCAGCGGGTAATAGGGGCGGCCCCAAAGTACAGCAGCACGGTGATGAGCAGCGAGACAGCCAGACAGCCTATCAGTAGGCCGTAAATGGCTTTCAGCATTCGCTGGCGGTTGCCGGAGGTGTAATTGTAGCCGATGAGCGGCAGGGTACCCTGGGTGATGCCCTGCCCCACGGCAAAGGCCAGCAGGTTCACCTTTTTGGCAATGCCCATACCGGCCATGGCGGCATTGGAATAACCGGAGGTAAAGTGGTTCAGTACGGTATTGCTGATGGCGCCCATGACCGAGATGAGGCAGCTGGGCAGCCCTACGGAGAGCACCTCCCCGGGGATGTGCTGCCCCAGCGTGTACTGCCGGGGAGAAGCGGTAATGGCGGTCTCATGGCGGATCTTATGCAGGAACAGAGCAAAATAACCGGCTGCGGCCAGATTGGAAAGCAGGGTAGCGATGCCCGCCCCCGCGATTTCCAGATCCAGCACGAAGATGAAGAAAGGGTCCAGCAGGATATTGAGGATGCCGCCAAAGGCGACCCCCAGGCTGGCCTGCCGGGAATGGCCCTCCGCCCGGACCAAATGCGCCAGCATGGGATTGAGCGCCGCCGGCATGGCGCCCAGGCCGATGCTGTAAAGCACATAGGAGGAAGAATAGCCGAAGGTTTCGGCATCAGCGCCCAGCAAGGGCAGCAGCACCGGCCGCAGCAGCAGGACCGCTATGCCATAGATAAGAGAGACCGCAATGGCGCTCCAGATGCAGAAAGCGGCGGTATGTCCGGCTTTTTGGCGGTCGCCCTGTCCCAAACAGCGGGAGATCAGGCTGGCGCCGCCCACGCCAAACAGATTGGCCAGCGCGGTGATGAAGATGAAAAGCGGCAGTGCCACGGTGGCGGCAGCTACTTGGTTGGGGTCGCCCAGCTGGCCCACAAAAAAGGTATCCGCCATATTGTAAATGACGGTGATGATCTGGCTGATGACGGTGGGCACGGCCAGTGAGGCAATGGCCCGGCCGACCGGCATGGTATTAAACAGATATTCTTCGCTTTGGGTATAATTCAAGATGGATTCCTCTTTTCCGCTTCCAGCACGCAATCGATAAAACGCTGAATGGCAAATTCAAAGCTCAGCTCGGTAGAGGCCGGATAGTGAGAGAAAAAGCCCTCATCCTCCTGCGAGGCAAAGCCGTGTACAATGGCCCGGAACATCCGTCGGAAGTGGATCTCCTCCCGCGGCGGCAGCCGGAAGCCGGAAAGCACCTGCTTCAGCGGCTCGGTAAAGCGGGCGGCGGCATCATCCAGTACGCGGGGCTCGCCCGCGGCGGTATCCATCACCAGCCAGTATAGCTCCCGATGCTGCTGCGCAAAGCGCCGGTAGGCCCAGGCCAGGGCCCATACGGCTTCCCGACCGGTTTTCCCCGCGATGGCCCGCAGCTCACCGTCCTCCTGCATCCGCAGGGCATAGCGGCATACCTCAGTTAAAAGGGTATCCATGTTCTCGATGTGATTATAGAGCGAGGCGGTTTTGACCCCCATGGTATCAGCCAGCAGCCGCATGGAAAACCCGCTGCGCCCGTACTGCTCTATCAGTTCAGCTGCCGCGACAATGATGCTTTCAGCGCGCAGTCCTTTGGCCATCAAGGTGCCTCCCTCATAAACTAATGTCATTAGTTTTATGATAATGTTCTCCTCGGCTGTTGTCAAGGGGGCAGCTTGAGTTTTGCCGAAAAACAGAGTGTGATAGGAGCGGAACGACCTGACCATGGCCACCGCTGCCGATGAGGAGGATTATGACCGTGCCATGGAACAGGCCGCCCGCCAAAGCGGCGCGCTGACCGATGCTATAAAGGCCCTCGGCCATTTGCGGCTGAGGGCCCGAAAACCACCCGATTCAATGCTTCCGCCAATTACGAAAGCATCCGGGAAAGGGACGGAAACTACCGGCAGGTGTTTACAGGCTATCAGTGCAGTCAGGGCTTTCGGTTAGCTTTTCCGCTGGATATGAAACGCCTGGGGCAGGTGCTTTCCACTATTGCGGGCAGCGGGACCCAGCCGGAGCTGCACATTGCCTTTACCGTCAAGGCTCCGGGCAGAGCCTCCTCCTTGCCCGGGCTGCTTTTCTTCCCTAGGATAAAAATTTTTTCCCTTTTTGTCACACTTTCCCTTTCTCATTCGTTTACAGTAGTGTAAGATAGTAACCACAGGACATTCAGGGAGGATAACATGAAGAAATTTCTCAAAAAGTACGGCTACATTCTATTGGTAGTAGTCATTGCGGCGGGGTGCTATACCGGTTTCCGGGCATTCCGGTATTACTACCATGATACGGATGACTACTGCCTGCGCACCTACGGTACCATGGCAAGGGTCGAAGAAAAGTGTGGGAAAACAGGGCTGCTGCATATGGAAAATGCCGGGAACTGGAGCAGCCATGACTATTGGCTGAAATACCCCAAGGATGAACCGGAAAACCCGGAGGATATCACCTGCTACTATGACTGGGGAAAAGAGAACCACACCGTTTATCAGATCGATTTTCATAAGAACGGCGTGACCCTTGAAGAATACATGGGGCGCTATCACCAGGACCCGCCGGAGGGCTCCGGCCAGTATACCGATACTGATTTGTGGACCGATTTCCCTGTGCCGGTGTACTACGATGTAATCGTTTACCCGCATACCTACGAGCCCAGCGGCTACGCCTTCTTCGAGTATGGCGATGCTTATTACAGCATCTCTGTCAGCAGCCGCGAGGAAGCCCGTACCGCCTGCGCGGCGCTGTTCGCCTCCGCCGAAAGCTGAAACTACAGACAAAAAACTTCCCCCATGGCTTACCGCTTTGGGGGAAGTTTTTTATCAGAACAGGGGCTCCTCCGGCTCCGGCGGGAACTCCCAGTATTGCGTCAGGTCGGCGACGACCGCTGAGCGGAACACCGGGTGCCCGGCGCTGAAATCAACTGTAAGCAGAGTGGGGTAGTTGCAGTAGCCCTCCCAGCTGTCCATGGATTTGGTGACCACCTCCAGGGTGAGGGTGCCGTCCTCATTTTCAGTATAGCGGATCAGCCCCATCTTTTCCGTCGCGTTGATCTCGGCGAATTGATACGAATAATCATAGTTCAGGTCACAGTAGGCGTCCCGTTGGGCATCATAATACAGCGGCCGCATCTTCACCTGTTGGTCCAGGTCCTCCTGCGTGATGCCGAAGAAGTACGCCCCGAATTCCAGCAGAGCTTCCCGCTGCACCCATTTGGTGGAGGCATCAACATAAGGGTATTCCAGCCCGTAGGCGTCGCAGTAGTAGAACATCATCTGCAGCAGGTGCGAGATGCTGATATTGGCGCCGTCATTAAAATTGGTAACATTGCGGAAGCTTGCCCATATCTCCAGTGCCTCCCACACTTCCTCATTCGGCACTTCGATGTACTCAAAGTCCTCATAGTAGAAATGGGGATATTCCACCCGCGTACCGCCGTGGCTGGTCCATTTATCGGTGTAGTAGCGGATGGTATACAGCACCCGCTCCAGGATGCTCTGCTTTTTCTCCGCAGGGGAAAGGGCAAAGGTAGTGGTAGCCGCTACCGCTATTGTCAGGAAGACCACCGCCACGCAGCTCACCGCTTTTTTGGCCCCGTACAGCACCGTGCCGCGGGCTTCCTCCCAGGTCACCCGGCGGAAAGCCGCCCGGATGACATTATCCTGCGCAGGGGGAACGGCCGCCTCCCCGGCGGCTTCCTGTTCCAGCCGCGCACTTTCCTTGCGGGCGTGCTCCTTCAGTGCCGCCTTGATGAGCAGATCCTCATACTGCTCCTGCATATCGTTCTGGTCCAGGGGATATTTACTCATCTGCTTTTCCTCCCTTCTCACGGTAGGCTGCCAGCACCTTTTTCTTGGCGCGGCATACAATCATCCTCGCGTTTTCCGCGGTCAGTCCGGTCAGCCTGGCTATCTCCTTATACGGCAGCTCCAGTATGTAGTAGTAGTTCAGCAGGTCTATCTCCCGCTGCGGCAGATGCGCCAGGCACCGCTCCAGCAGCTCCCGCTGCTCCAGCCGCAGCATGGCCTGCTCCGCTGTGTTGTCATCGGTCAGGTGCTCCGCCCAGTCATTTTCGTTCCCAATGGTTGCTCGGCTTTCCCGCTGCCTTTTGCGGTATAGGTCTATACTGGCGGTCTCGGTCACTGTCACCAGGTAGTACAGTACCTCATCCCGCGGGATCATCCGCACCTTTTCCAGGTGCCGTATCACCCTCAGGATAGCCTCATGCACGGCCTCCTCCGCGTCACTCTCGTTTTTCAAGATAGAAAGTGCGCGCCGCTGCATGGCCGGCTGGCAGCGGGCATACAGCTCCGCCACAAATGTCCGGTCATCATCATTTTCTATTGCCATGATAAATACAGGCAGCATATGTTTTCCCCTTTTGGCTTTTTTCTTGATGGTACCACAAGAACGGCAGCCGGTGCAATCGGTTTTAGCCCTTACACCCCTATAAACGCTCCGCCGCCGTATTTTGTGACAGCATTTTATAAAAAATTTCCCCCACAGCAAATAAAGAACCCCTGCCGTCGGTTGGCAGGGGCTATTTGCTTCTTTTATCCCAATAGAATGACCGCTTCTTCCCCGATGGTCAGCATGCCATCGGCTACTGTTACTGCTTTGCCACTTAGGGCATCGGTGTAGGCGCCATCCGGCAGGGGTACGGCCACGGTGCCGCCGTTGCCCTCCAGCGGGAAGCCGCCCACAGCCCGTGTGGCTGGCCCGATATAGCTGGCGGTCACTATGCCCTGTGTGTCATCAGCCCCAATGCGGAACAGCTCATCGGTGGGCAGCTTCTTCTTGATGGCCGCGAGCTTGGCCAGATAACCGCTGATATCCTCTCCGCTGTTCCAGTCCACCGGCTCCTTTTCAAAGAGGGAGGGCGTGTGCTTTTCACATACCTCCTGCCCAGCGTACAGTAGTATGGTACCCTTCATAAAGTAATTCAGCGCTGTCCAGGCCAGCAGCTTCTTCCGCTCCGGGAAGCGATCCGCCGCGCGGCTGGTATCATGGTTTTCCAGGCAGCGCAGCTTATTGTATCCGCTCTCAAAGCTCACCTCCTGGTAATCCACGGCATCAAACCACCGGGAAAGCGGCAGCCGTCCCTCAGTTACATCCTCATACAGCGGCCACAGGTCGTAGGGGTACAGGATATCGAAAGCCGTGAACAATTCCGTATCGGTCGCGGCATAGAAGCCCATCTCCCGGAAGGCCTGAATGTGCGCCAGGTGTACGCTTTCTCCCAGCCAGATGGCCCCCGGCCGTATCTGCTCCACAGCCCGGCGGGCTTCCTGCCAAAAGGCCACCGGCACGGTGCTGGCTACATCGCAACGGAAGCCATCCACATATTGTGCCCAGTAGCACAGCGAATCAATCTGATACTGCCACAGCGCGCGGTTTTCATAGTTCAGGTCCACCACATCGGTCCAGTCGCCCACCTTATTGCCGCGGCAGCCATCCGGCTTATAGTAGAAGTAGTCCGGATGCTCCGCCACCAGTGTGGAATCGGGCGAGGTGTGGTTATACACCACATCAATGATGCACTTCATACCCCGCTTATGGATCTCCTCCACCAGGTGCAGAAAATCCTCCAGTGTGCCGTATTCCGGGTTCACGGTGCGGTAGTCCCGGTTGGCATAGGGGCAGCCCAGGCTTCCTTTTTTGTTCAGCTCCCCAATAGGGTGGATGGGCATAAACCATACAATATCCACCCCCAGTGCCGCTATCCGGTCCAGGTCAGGCTCTATCGCCTTAAAGGTCCCCTCCGGTGTGTGGCTGCGTACATATACTTCATAGATCACGCTGCGCCGCAACGCATTGTCGGTATTTATGGCCATGGTGTTTCCTCCTTTATATGGGCGTTCTTTCTTGGCCGCCCCGCACACCGCGGGACCATTTTTCGCGTAGATTATACCCGATTTCCCCGGGCCTTTCAAGATGCTTTTGCAGGAATTACTGCATAAAATCCCGTTAACATCAAAATGCAGGATATTAATGCAAAATTTATATACTCCAATAAAATTTGCAGTTTATTTGCGCATTTTGACGGATTCGTCAAAGATTTGGCCCTATTTTCGGCATGTTTCTGGTTCAAAAGGGATGACAAGGCGTTAATATTATGTTAATATATCTTCACAGGGTTCCAAACCCGCAAACTGTAAGAGATATTGAGGAGGATTTTATCATGGGTGTTACTTACATCATCGCTATCGTAGCTGCTGTTGTTCTGCTGGCTCTCAATCTGATCCGCGACTACGGCAAGAAGGGCTGATTTACAGCTTTTTTCTCTTTTGTCACACATAAGGGCAAAAAGAGCAGGGCGTATGCCCTGCTCTTTTTGCGTTAAAATACCCTTGGGGCTAGTCACGGAATTTTTACAAAAAGTTTTTTCTTTCGCCATTTCCTTGGCCGCCCGGCAGTGCTATCATACCGCCAAACCATCCCGCCGGGCTCTGCCACAGCCAAGCATATGATAAAGGAGGTTTTCCTATGGATCGAGTTTATATTATCGCTATCGTGGCCGCTATTATTTTGCTGGCCATCCACCTTATTCGGGATTACGGCAATAGGGAATAAAACCGTCCTGCTTACAGGCCGATTCGCCAGGAGAAAAGAAAAAAATTTTTCTCTGCCGGAAGAATTTTATATTTTGCAGGATTTTCTATCATTACGGCTTTTATTTTGCTGCCGGATGTGCTATACTATCATTGGATTACAGCGTCAGTATGCTGTCATTTTCATAGAATGCATGATATCAAAAATATAGAAAATAACGAGGATCGCCCAATGAAGAAACTCATTGTAAACGGCGCGGAGCAGCTCTACGGAGAAGTTTCCGCCGGCGGCGCGAAAAATGCCGCCGTTGCCATTATTCCCGCCACCGTGCTGGCCCGCGGCCGCTGTGTGCTGGAAAATGTCCCCGACATCCATGATACCGAGCTGCTGTTCAGTATGCTGCGCGCCATGGGCGCCACAGTGGAAAAGCTCAGCCGCACTTCGGCTATTATCGATACTTCCACCCTCACCGAATCCACCGTCCCCTACGAGCTCTCCAAGCACATGCGTGCCAGCTATTATTTCATCGGCTCGCTGCTGGGGCGTTTTGGCCAGGCCTGTGTTTCCATGCCCGGCGGGTGCAATTTCGGCGTTCGTCCCATCGATCAGCACATCAAGGGCTTCGAGCTGCTGGGTGCCGAGATCCGCATCGAAAACGGTCTCATCTACGCTGATACCGAGGGCCTGCAAGGGGCGCACATCTACTTCGATCAGGTTTCGGTCGGCGCCACCATCAATGTCATGCTGGCCGCCGTGAAAGCCAGCGGTATGACCGTGTTGGAGAATGTTGCCAAAGAACCCCACATTGTAGACCTTGCCAACTTTCTCAATTCCATGGGCGCCGATATCCGCGGCGCCGGTACCGATGTCATCAAAATCCGCGGGGTGGATGTGCTGCATGGCACCGATTACAGCATCATCCCCGATCAAATTGAAGCCGGGACCTATATGGCGGCGGCCGCAGCCGTCGGCGGGGATGTCCTTGTTAAGAATGTTATTCCCAAGCACCTGGAGCCCATTACCGTCAAGCTGCGGGAGGCCGGCGCCACCATCACCGAAGGAGATGACTGGGTCCGGGTCGTCCGTACCGGGGCGCTCCGCCGCATCAATCTCAAAACCATGCCGCACCCCGGCTTTCCCACCGATATGCAGCCCCAAATGGCTGCCATGCTCACCTGCGCCGAGGGGACAAGCATCATCACCGAGGGCGTGTGGGATAACCGCTTCCGCTACACCGAGCAGCTGGTGCGCATGGGCGCCCGTATCACCGTGGATGGCAAAGTCGCTGTCATCGAAGGAGTGAAGGGCTTGCGGGGCGCGCCGGTCAAAGCGTGCGATCTGCGCGGTGGGGCGGCGGTCATTATCGCTGGACTGATGGCCAAGGGCACTACCGAGATTGAAGATACCCTGCATATCGAGCGTGGGTACGAGAATGTAGTGGAAAAGTTCGCCGGCATCGGCGCAGATCTTCACTATATCACCCTGCCGGATCAGCCCCTTTCCGAGCAGGCCTAAGACCGTAAGCTTATTTTTACCGGGCCGGAGTACTGTTCTGCTCCGGTCCCCTTCTTTTGGCCGGGAGCCCCCGGGCGGCGCGCCCCGCCTTTCCGGCTCGTGCCGGCCCAAGCCCCCGGCCGCCCCTCCGCCGTCCGGTGGGGCGCGCCGCCCTCATCCTACCCATTCCCCCGAGGTGACAGCATGGTAACATTTTATCCGCTTTCCAGCGGCAGCAGCGGCAATAGCTACTACCTTTCCGCCGGCGAAGGCCAGAGCGGCCTGCTCATTGATGCAGGCATCTCCGCCCGCCGCATCCGCACGGAGCTGTGCGATGCCGGCATCGATCCTGCCGGCCTGCGCGGTATCCTCATCACCCACGATCATGCCGACCATGTAGCCGGCCTGCGGGTGCTGGCCAAGCAACTCAAGCTCCCGGTCTATGCCACCGCAGGCACACTGGAACGCCTGGCGGCGATGGTGGAGCCCACCACCCGCCTTCTCCCGCTGGAGGAGATACAGGAGGTGGCCGGAATGCAGGTGCAGCCCTTCGCCACCCAACATGATGCCTCCGATTCCTGCGGCTTCCGCATCACGGCCGGCAGCCGCACCATCGGCTTCGTTACCGACCTGGGCCTTGTTACCCCCACAGTGTGGGAGCACCTGCGAGGCTGCCACCTCGCCGTGCTGGAGTCCAATTATGAGGACTCCGTTCTGCTCAATTGCGGCTATCCCTACTATCTCAAACAGCGCATCCGCTCGGAATACGGCCACCTTTCCAATGCCGAGGCGGCCCGCACCGTAACGGAACTGGCCAAATGCGGTACATCTCACTTTGTGTTGGCACATTTAAGCCGGGAAAGCAATACCCCGGCCCTCGCCCGCGGCAATGCCGAAGCGGCCCTTTCCGCCGCTGGGATGCAGCCGGACCGGGACTACCGCCTGTGGATCGCCCCGCGGGATTGCCCCGGCCAGATGATCCGCTTCTAAGGAGATACTGTAAATACAGACCATCGTGGCGGAAGCGTCACCGTCGGTCTGCACCGCGGATCCGCCCCAATCCAATGCTCTGTGCTTGAGGAGGAAGTAGAATGCTGAAAATACAGGTTATTGCCATCGGCAAAGTGAAGGAGGATTGGATGCGGCAGGGCATCGCCGAAGCGTTAGGGCAGCCGCCCCTCCGCTGCCGTCAACCGTCTGTGTCACCGTATGGAACGCCTGTAAGCCCATGAACCATTTTTGAGATGAACGCGGGACGGCAAAGCTTAAGGGCATTATCCAATGCCCTGCCTGCCACAAGGAGGGAATATTATGATAAAAATTCAAATAATCGCCATCGGCAAAGTGAAGGAGGATTGGATGCGGCAGGGCATCGCCGAGTATCAAAAGCGCCTGGGTGCCTACTGCCGGTTCGAGATCATCGAGCTGGAGGAATATCGCTTGCCTGATAATCCCTCCGAGGCCGAAATCGCCCGCGGCCTGGAGGAGGAGGGAGACCGTATCCTCAAAAAAGCCGCCGGCCTCATTTTTCCCTTGTGTATCGAGGGAGAGATGCTCTCCTCCCCGCAGCTGGCGCAGCTCATTTCCTCCTCCGCCCAAAAAAGCGGCTGCCTGAGCTTTATCATCGGCGGCAGCTTTGGTCTTTCCCCGCGGGTAAAGGCGGCCGCTGCCCGGAAGATCAGCTTTTCTCGGCTTACCTTTCCGCATCAGCTGGCCCGGGTGCTCCTCTGCGAGCAGCTCTACCGTGCCTGCTCCATCAATGCCGGTGCCAAGTACCACAAATAACTACCAGTTCCCCGGAGCTTTTGCAGGCTCCGGGTTTCTTTTTCACCCGGCAAAATGTTTCACGTGAAACATTTGTTCGCGAATAAGGCCGGTTTTGGCGCCCCGCGCCCCCGCCGCAGGCGGGGAGCCGGAGGGGCGGTAAAACCGCCCCTCCGGCCAGGCGGCTTTGCCGCCGCGCGGGGCGCCCTGGCCTGGTCCCTGCACAAAATAAAAAACCCCGCATCCGTAAGGTGCGGGGTGAGCAGATTCCGGGCATTCAGCTTTGGGTCAGGGTGGTCAGCCCAGTGGTCAGGGCGGTATTCAGCAGGGTAGGCGCACCGTACAGCAGCAGGGTGCGGCTATACTCCGTCCCGGCGATGGCAGCCAGCTGCTCCTCGCTGCACCGGGTCACATCCACATAGGTGATGCGGTCATAGTGCAGCGCCAGGTAGGGGATCACACACAGGGCATTCTCATCCCCCAGGATCAGCAAGCTGCGGGGAATGCTGCCTTCGGCCGTTACGGCAATGATAGCAGCCGGTCCGCCCAAAATACAATCTATCCCCGCGGTGCCTTCCAGCGGGTACAGGGTATTCCATCGGGTCACAGTGCCATCAGCGGCGGTGTGGGTGATGGTGTAGCTGCGGCTATCCTCCAGCGGCAACAGCGCCGTTACCACATCCGCCCGGACCTTATCGTAGCTCCAGCGGGCATACAGGTCGCCGGTGCAGTCATACCGCAGCGGCGTATTGCTAAAGCTGTCCTTTGCATAGGGGAAGTAATCCAGCGCCTGGCCCAGTGCCTGATACAGCAGGTAGCCGGTCAGCTGGGTGGGGCGGGAATCGGTGCGGTAGAACAGTCTGCTATCTCCATTTTCCTCCAAAAGCGGGTAGGCGTTCAGCACCTCCCGGCACAGGGGAGAGAGCGCCGCGGCGGCATTTTGCAGCCAGGTCTCCTGGTCAAACAGCAGGGCGGCTTCCGGCAGCAATTGACTGCTGATGGCACAGGCGCTGGGCAGCAGCACAGTGTAGGGCTCCGCTTCTCGGCAGTAGTCCTGCAGGGCAGCGAGGTTTTTTTCTCCCAATGCTTCATCGGTCACGGTCAGGTTCTCAATAAGGCCTTCCCCGGTAAAGTAGATGCCGTCCAGCTCCTGCACACCGCCCAGCATCAGCAGGGTGGTTTTCCAGCGCTTTAGGGCATCCCGCAGCGGCAGGTTCTGCCGCAGGGCGGTTTCAGTCCGCGCACCCGGGGTACCTTCTGCGGCAGTATAATCACCGGCAAAGTGCCCGGTAAGGAACAGGCTGCCCAACAGGCCGCCGAACAGCAGCACGGCATAAATGAGGGCAATGATGCGATAGCGGTTCATTTTGGCAGCAGCCTCCTTTTGGCAGAGTGGGATTGGTTTTTGCAAGGGGAGAGCGCGGGCCGCAGGCCCGGCGGCGGAGCCGCCGACACGGGCGCAGCCCGTGTGCCCGCCGGGACGGCGGGCGACCTGCGGCCCGATCCTGTTTCTTGCGGAAATTTTTGAAGGGGAATAACAGTGCGGTAGCACTTAATGGCAGTGAGCCGGCCTTACAGCAGGAAGGCCAGCGAGGTGGCCAGCAGGATGAGGTTCCACACCAGGGTGGCAGTGTGGGCGGCAGTGGGCCAGCGCCGGGTAAAGCGGGCCAGCAGCGGGCTTACCGCGCCGCTGCATAGGAACACGCTGGCGGCTAGCAGCAGCCAGTGGGTCTGCAGCAGGTACAGGCAGCTTTGGTTGGCGGCAGCGGCCCCGCCCAGCCCCAGCATCACCCGCAGGGAAGCGGCCGAAGCCGCCAGGCTATCGCCGCAGTACCAGCAGAAGGAAATGAGTATGGCAATGAAGGTATACATCCGGCACAGGTAGGGTGGGATCTTTTCCACATGGCGCTCGATGTACAGCACCTCGAAGATGATGAACAGCCCCAAAAAGGCGCCCCACACCAGGTAATTAAGGTTGATACCATACCACAGGCCCATCAGCATAGTGATGAGCAGGATATTGACCGAGGTGGAAAGGGGACCGTTATCCTCCGCGCCCAGTGCCTGGTAAACATACTTGCGCACAAAGCGATTGGCGGAGATATTGAACCGGCCAAAGAAATCCGCCACCGAGTAGCTTTGCAGCGGGTGATGGAAGTTTTCCGGCAGATCCAGCCCAAAGACGGCACCGGTGCCCCGGGCCATATCGCTGTAACCGGAAAGGGTAAAGTAGATATAAAAGATGTAGCACAAGACATGCAGCCAGGTGCCCAGGATGGTGACCTCCAGCGAAAGCAGCGTTTCCCACTGGGTGATGAGCTCCTGCAGGGAACCGGCCAGAATGACGATCTTGGCGAGGCCCCGCAGATACTGTACCATTCCCCGGGTAATGCCCTCGGCGGTCATTTGGGGATCATCCAGCTGGGGGACGAACTGCTGCGCCGAAACGATGGGGCCGATATACAGCTTGCCGAAGAAGCTGCAGAATACCCCGTAGCGGATGGGATCATCGATGGGGTCACATTCACCGTGATATAGATCAATGAGGTAGCCCACCGAGGTGAAGGCGGCGATGGAAATACCCACCGGGAGGATGAGCTTATCCAGTTCGGTAAGGATAGAGCAGACCACTGCCAGAGAGATGTCCTTGATGACGCAGCCCAGCAGGATGGACCGGGCCCGTGGGTGAGCCATGGCGATATACTGGGCCAGCAGGTAATCCGGTACCATAACGGCCAGCAGCAACAGCAGGCACAATGGGGAAAGCAGCCCCACAAAAAGCAGGGAATACCCCAGCAGGAACCGCCGCCGACCGGCCCCGCGCAGGAAATAGTAGATGAGGCCGCCGACCGGCAGCAATACAAACAAAAACCCCAGCGATGTAAGCTGCATGGTAGCAGCCTCCTTTCCTTGGTATGGTGGGTGCAGGATCCTGGCTCCGGGGCGCCCCAAACCGGATTCCCGCGAAAATTCAAAAATCAATTGCCCGCGGGAGCGTTACAGGCCAGCCGCAAGCGTTTCCAATTCCTCCGGGCTGACCAACCGGGCCAGCACGCCCGGCAGGGCGTTGGCACTCAGCCCCTGTGGTAAATTAAGTTTACGGCACAGGGCCCGGCGCTTTTCGGCGCTGCCCGGTCCGCCGCTCAGGCCCAGCCGGTACAGGTCGGCCTTGGTAATGGCGGCAGGGCAGGGGACTTCGCTATCCTCCAGCAGCCCGGCCTGTTCCAAAATGTTCAGTAATATTTCGGGCGGCATGCCCTCCACCCCCAGCTTGCCCTCGGCACTGGGGGCTGTCTTACGCCGCTCCTTGCCGTATATTTCGGGGATATAGACCTGGATCAGCCGCTCCGGAGGAATGGCCCCGGCCAGGTGCCCCCGGATGGAAAAGCCTGCCCGGTCGCTGTCGGTCAGTACCGCCACCGGGCCGTTTTGGGCCAGCTGCCGGAGAAGCGAAAGCATTTCTTTGTTTTTGTAGATGTGAAAGCCGTCAGTGAGGAGGATCTCCCCCTCCACCAAATTACTGAGGGTCGCTTTATCGTATTTTCCCTCCACGATAAGAGGATACTTCAACCGCCGCTTCATGCCCGTTCCCTCCGCAGCAGTTCTATCAGCCGCAGAATGGTGACCTCCAGTACGGTGCGGCCATCGGCAGCGCTTTGCTTCATGCGGGCATCAGCATCCGCCAGAATCTCCAGCGAGCCTTCCAATGCGGGGCGGCTCAGCCGGCCGCATTGCTCCAGTGCTTTGGTAAAGCGGTAGCTGCCGCCGTAGCCCAGCTCCTTGCGGGCGGTGGCATCCGCTACCCCGGCCCGGCGTACCGCGGCCGCCCGGTAGTAATCCACAAAGGACATGGTAAGAATGGTGAGAATACTTTCCGGCCGCTCCTGCAAAAAGAGCAGATCATCCACGATTGCCATAGCCCCGTTAAAATCCCCGCGCAGCACCTTATCCCCCAGCTGGAATACATTCGCATCCACGGTAGGGGCCACCAGCGCCTCGATGTCCTCCTTGAGGATCTTGCCGGTGTAGCCGTGGTAGGCTGCCAGCTTTTCCACCTCCTGCCGCAGCCGCAGGCTGTCCAGATTGCAATAATCCGCCAGCAGGGCGGCTTCCTCCGGCTCCAGTACACAGCCCAGCCGCAGCGCGGTCTGCCGCGCGAATTTCCCCACATCGCCGCGGGTCATGGCGGCAAAGCGGCACACGCCGCCCGCCTTATCGCACAGGTTCAGCAGCTTGGTGGCCGCCGCTTCCTTTTTGGCAAATTGCCTGGCGCTGCCCCGTACCGTCAGGATCAGCACCCCGTCCTCCGTCGGTTGGGCCAGCAGCTCCGAGAGCTTGCTCATGCCGGTGCTGCCCAGGCCGGAGGGATTCAGGTCATCCACCACGGCGCACTTGCGCCCGGGGGTAAAGCTCATCGACCATAGCAGGTCGGCAATGCCGTCCCAGTCTACCTCGCCGCCGCTGCCGTCGCAGCGCAGCAGGTTCATGCTGTCCCCCTCCGGTACGATGGTTTTCACCAGCCGGTCCCGTGCCGCTTCGATCTGCCGGTTTTCCTCGCCGTACAGCAGATAGACCGGCAGCAGGGCTCCGGCCTTGATATGGGTATCCAGCGCGCGCAGATCGGGAAAGATCACAGGGCAGTGTCCTCCTTTGGCAGGGTGATGGTCAGCTCTCCGCCCCGGTACAGCCGCCAGCGGCAGCCGGGGGCCAGCCACAGGCGGCCCTCCCGGTCTATCACGGCGGTGATATCGGCGGGGATGTCCTCTGCGGTTATTATATCATAGCCTGCCCAACATTTCAGCACTTTTTGCGTGCCGAATTGCAATACTGTTCCTACGCCGTCCAGGCTATAAAGCGTATAATTCGACAATATATTACGAACTGTATCATAATTCGGCAGCAGGATGACATTTTCCGGGAGCTGTTCTTCGCCCAAAAGCGCCGTTTCCTCGCTGCACAGCATCAGCTCCGGCTCCAGCAGGCGGGCAAGGCGCAGCTCGGCGGAAAGGTCATGTTGTTCCTCCGGCTGTACCAGCACCGTGATGCGCGGGCTGCCGCACCGCTGCAAAAACCGCCCCAGTATCTGGAGCTCGTAGCCATCCTGCACCCCGCTGATCAGCAGGCCTTCGCCATTCTTTTGTACTAGGACGCTGCCGGTGGCGGCATCGGTGGTCAAGGTCAGGGCGCTTTGCAGGGTCAGGGCGTTGCCCAGCAGCACCACCCCTGCGGCGCATCCCAAAAGCAGCAGACGCAGTCGGGCCCGTTTGGTGCGCAGCAGCGCAGCTGCCAGCAGCAGTACCGCGAAAATAGCCGGCACAGTCCATTGCCAAGGAGCCACACAGGGCAGCACCGCGCCGGGCAGCCCGGCGATACCGCGGGCCAAGGCCGCTATGCCGCCCGCAAAGCACCTGGCAACGGTAAAGGGATAGACCCCCACACCCAGCAGCAGGCAGGGGAGGGTGAGAAAGGCGAACACCATGACGCCATACACCAGCGGCAGCACCAGCAGGTTGCTAAGCAGGCTGTACGCGGGCAGATAACCGAAGCTGAGCGCCGTGATGGGCAGGGTGCCCAGCTGCGCCGCCAGTGAAACGCAGGCGCTTTCCCACAGCAGGCTGCCCCACCGGCTGCGGCGGGCGGCAGGCCACAGGCGGGCCAATGGCCGGGCCAGCAGCAGGATACCCAGGGTAGCCCCGCAGGAGAGCAGAAAGCTCAGCTCCCACACGGCGGCGGGGTTGCACAGCAGCAGAATCGCTGCCGCAAAGCCCAGTCCGGTCAGGCCATCGCCCCGGCGGCCCCGCAGGGGCGCACCCAGTGCCAAGCCGGCCATCAGGGCGGCACGCAGCACGCTGGCGCTAAACCCGGCCAAAACGATCATGGTAAGACAGCATAGCCCGCTGTAAAGGGCTTTCCTTTTACGGCTCCACAGCAGCAGGTCGCCCAGTTTACCGCATACCGCCAGCAGAATGGAAAGATGCAGCCCTGAAACCGCCAGCAGGTGACTGATGCCCGCCCTAGAAAGGGCGGTGCGCAGCCCAGCCGGCAGATCAGCGGTATCGGCTGTCAGCATAGCGGCGACCAAAGCGGCGCTTTCGCCCTCGCCCAGTGCATTTAGTTGTTCGATGGTTTGGCGGCGCAGCCGCAGCAGCCACCCCAAAGGGGAGAAGCTTTCTTCCGCCGGCTCTGCGGTCAGCTGCCGGGCCTTTAGCGCCACTCCGCCGGAAAGCAGCAGGGTATCTCCCTCACTCTCCGCCCCGGTAACGGTCAGGGTCCCGGCAATGCGTTCCCCGGCCAATGGGGTCTCCTCCTCCGGCAGGTAGGCGGTCAGGTCGATGACACGGTGCTGCCCGCCCACCCGGGCATAGATGGTGCTGCGATGGGCGGTGTAGGGGCTTACCTCCAGCACGGTTCCGGTGAAGGGCAATTCGCAGCCGGTCAGCTGCTCCGCGGCGGTATACCGCCAGGCGTAAAGGCCGCCCATCAGTGCTGCGGCCAGCAGCCCGCACAGCAGGGACCGCCACAGCGGGCGCAGGGCTTTGATGAGCCCCAGGGCAAGGCAAAGCCCCAGCAAAACAGCCAGTGCTGTGCCGCCTGCCCGCAGGAATACCGCAAGCCCCACGGTCAGCGCTGCCGCGCCGATGGCCAGGTACCGCCGGATGACCATTTTTTTGCCCCCTGTCACTTTTTGTCGATACCATCATTATACAAGATAGAGGGACCATTGGCAATTTGTTTTGCTGCCGCATAGCATGAAACACCGCATTTTATTAGATCTGCCCGCTCCCCGCAGGGAATCCGGGCGGGCACCCCTCTGCTATGGCTGGGCCGTTCCTCCGCTTCTCTGCGGGCGGCCCTCCCCACGCGCCGGGGCGCCCGCCCGCCTGGCGGACTGGGGCAGGCCGAAAGGGAGGAAAACCCATGATCTGTGATGCCACCCTTATTTTTCAGCTTTCCACTGCCCGCAGTGCGCTGCCGGTGCAGGGGGCCAGTGTCCTTGTCACCGATCCCACCACCGGGCGCAATACCCGCCTGACCACCGACCAAAGCGGCCGTACCCATGTGCTGTGTGTCACCGCTCCGCCCCTTTCCTGGAGCCAAAGCCCGGGAAATGACGGCCGGCCGTACAGCATCTATCACGCCGATATTCGGGCGGAGGGCTATGTGCCGATGCGCCTGACGGGGATTCAGGTCTTTGCCGGGCAGCAGTCGCTGCAAATGGTAGAGATGACCCCCTGCGAGGGGGGGAAGAGCATGACCAATACGCCGGAGGAGACCATTGGGGAGCCGGAGGACCCGCTGGAAAGCGGGCAGACCGGCCGCTTTGCCCAAAGCCCGCAGGAGGATGACCAGCCGCCAGGATCCCTGCAGGGGGCGGAGCCGGGCCGCAGGCCCGGCGGCGAAGCCGCCGACACGGGCGAAGCCCGTGTGCCCGCCGTTCCGGCGGGCGGCCTGCGGCCCGAACCAGCCCCCGCCGCGAATTTGCCCGAAGCGGAGCCATCTGCCGCCGATCTGGCGGCTCTGCCCGATGCGCGGGAGCTGGCCCTGCCCCGCGCTATCCCGGTTCTGGCGGCAGCCGGGGAGGACGATGAGAGTGATAATGACGATGAGCTCACCGCCCCGCCTGTCACCCGCAACCTGGCGGAAGAGAGCGTCAACACCCGCGCCGCCGAGGTGTTGACCGGCCCCCGGGCCGCTTCGCAGGTATATGTGCCGGAATACATCACCGTGCACCTGGGGGCTCCCAATGATACCTCCGCCCGCAATGTCACTGTCAGCTTCCGGGATTACATCAAGAATGTCGCCTCCAGCGAGATCTATCCCACCTGGCCGGAGGCCGCCCTGCGGGCCAATATCCTGGCGCAGATCACCTTTGCCCAGAACCGCATTTTTACCGAATGGTACCCCAGCCGCGGCTACAATTTCAATATCACCAATAATACCGCCTACGACCAGTACTTCGTCTACGGGCGCAATATCTTTACCAATATCAGCCGCCTGGTGGATGAACTGTTCGATCAGTACATCCGCCGCCGCGGCGCGGTCAACCCCATCTTCGCGCAGTACTGCAATGGCACCACCGTCACCTGCGGGGGCCTTTCCCAGTGGGGCACCGTTGCCCTGGCCAATAACGGCTACACGCCGCTGGGCATTCTGCGTTATTACTACGGCGATGACATCGTCATTGATACCGCCACGGTACAGCGCCGCATCACCTCGTCCTATCCGGGGGCGCCGCTTACCGTTGGCAGCCGCGGGGAGGATGTCCGCACCATCCGCACCTGGCTCAACCGCATCCGCCGCAATTATCCGGCCATTCCCGCCATCAGCACCACCGGCGATACCTACAATGCCGAAATGCAGCGCTCGGTGCAGGCCTTCCAGCGCATCTTCAATCTGACCCCCGATGGCGTCGTCGGCCCCGCCACCTGGAATAAGATCGCCTATATCTATGTAGCGGTCATGCGCCTGGCGGAGCTGGGCGGTGAGGATATTCCCCTCCCGGCCGAGCGCCCCAGCAGCACCCTGCGCCGGGGCAGCAGCGGAGAAACAGTGCGCCTGGCGCAGTACTTCCTGCGGGTCATTGCCCTGTACGATGATGAGATTCCTCCCATCACCATCGATGGCTCCTATGGCCCGGCCACCGAAAACGCCGTGCGCGCCTTCCAAAAGATGCAGGGCCTTACCGTGGATGGCATCATTGGCCCCGCCACCTGGAATGCCCTGTACGAGCGCTTCCTCGGCATCACCCAAACCACCGGTCTGGCCGTTACCTACCCCGGCACCCCGTTGAAAAGCGGCAGCCGCGGGGATAATGTCCGGGTGGTGCAGGAGTACCTGAATACTCTGGCCCGTGCCTATCCGCTGCCCCGCGTCACCGTGGATAGTATCTACGGCCCCGCGACCGAAAACGCTGTGCAGGCCTTCCAGCGGCTCTTTGGCCTCACCGCCGATGGCATTGTGGGTCCCCGCACCTGGGAACGCCTGGTGGGGATCCGCCTGCTGCTGCGGTAGGTTTCAGCAGGGTCCGGGGTCAGGGCCCGCAGGGCGCCCCGGCTTCGCCGGGGCTGGGGGCTTTGCCCCCTACGCCCGTCCCC